>Ga0207665_10001743_pt1 | contig 14607 bp, 16 predicted proteins | sample LARL112metaG_FD_184351 | JGI IMG/M metagenome (GOLD analysis project Ga0207665, IMG submission 184351) | Corn, switchgrass and miscanthus rhizosphere microbial communities from Kellogg Biological Station, Michigan, USA - LAR L11-2 metaG... | ecosystem: Host-associated > Plants > Roots >...
TCCGAAAACTGGGAGTGAGATCGCGGACGGAGCTGGCTCGTCGAATTGCATAGTCTCGCGCCTCTTGGACCGGACCCCGGAGAGTGATTCCGGCAACGCGTAGTAGGCGGCACAGCCGATACTGAGCGGACGTTTGCTTGAATCCTTCTTCACTGTGTCGGCCGGCAATGTCAGCCTGAACGGGTGAGGCCGAGGATCCGATACTGCGCCACGCCCGCGGGCCGCGTCGCCTACTCGACTTCGGGCGCGGGCCCGGCGCTGATGTGCGACTCAGGCTGGATCACGGATCTGCGTGGGCAGCTGGAGCTGTTTGGCTTCGGCGATTTCGTGGAGCGGCTGGCTGAGCGGTTCACCGTGATCCGCTTCGACAGGCCCGGCTGTGGCCTGTCGGACCGGGACGGGATTGACCTGTCCTTCGATGGGCAGATGGCCGCGGCACTGGCGGTGGCCGACGCGGTGGGCGTGCGCCGGTTTCGCCTGTTCGGCGCCTCGCAGGGCGGTCAGCTGGCCGCCGCGGTAGCAGCGCGGTACCCGGACCGGGTCGAGTCGCTCGTGCTGTACGGGATGTGTGCCAGCGGCAGAGACCTGGCGCCGGCCGACGTCCGCAGTTCGGTCGTAGCCCTGGTGCGAGCGAATTGGGGCCTGGGGCTGAAGGCGCTCGCCGGCGCCTTCGTCGCCGATCCCACCGCCTCCGAGATTGCGGCGTTCGCACGCTTCCAGCGAGCGAGCGCCTCGGCCGACGTGGCGGCCCGGCTGCTGGAGGTCTACTACGACACCGACATCAGGGCGTTGCTTCCGGCCGTCCGGGCGCCCACGGCGGTACTGCACCGCGAGGCGGATCGGGGCACCAGGTTCGAGTTGGGGCGTGAGGTTGCGGCGCTGATCCCCGGGGCGACACTGGTGCCGTTGCCGGGTTCCAGCCATCTCTTCTACCACGGCGACTGGTCAGCGGTCCTGGAGACGATGCTTGGTTTCCTGGGCGAGCAGGCGGACAACGGACCGCGGCTCACCGATCGTGAGCTGGAGGTGGCTGCGTTGATCGCCGAGGGGCTGACCAATCATTCGATCGCCAGGCGTTTGTCCATCGCGCCGCGGACGGCCGAGGCTCACGTGGAGAACATCCGCCGCAAGCTCGACGTGCGCTCACGGGCCCAGATCGCGGCGTGGGTGACCGAGCACCGGCTCGGCCGAGGATCGCCTCGGTAGTTCGCCCGACGTAGGAACCGCGGACGGGACACCCGGTCGGGGAAACAGCGAAATCGCCAGTAGTTCGCCCGATGGCCGGGCGCTGATGAGTGCTCTTAACGTCAAGGCATGTCACACCTGATGAGACCCGATACCACGGCGGAACAGACGCCTGGCAGCGGCAGGACAGATTCCCTGGTCATCCCATCCCGCTTCTGCGGACCCCCGGGCAGCGGCCACGGCGGCTACGTGAGCGGGCGAATCGCTGCATACGTCGACGGACCGGCGACAGTCATATTGCGCCAGCCACCTCCACTCGCCACACCGATGGCCGTCGAACGGGCCGGCGGAGGCGGGGTCCGCATTCGCCGCGGCCGCACGCTGATAGCCGAGGCGAGCTCCGCGCTCCACAGTCCGGCGCTGGAGATACCGGGCGCGGTCTCACTCGCCGAGGCGAACACGGTCGCCGGTTCAGCGCCCTACTACACCGATCCAGTGTTTCCTGACTGCGTCGTCTGCGGGACCGGCCGCAGACCGGGCGACGGGCTGCGGATCTTTCCCGGGCCGTTGCCTGGCCGGCCGATGTGGGCGGCGCCATGGACCCCGGACTCATCGGTCTCGGACGCCCAGGGAACGGTGCGGCCGGAGGTGATTTGGGCGGCGCTGGATTGTCCCAGCGGGATCGCCGCCGCCGAGGCCGCTGGCCTGGCCGGGGACACCGCCATCCTGCTCGGCCAGATGACGGCCAGCCCGGCCGAGCGGCCTGTGGCCGATGACCAGTGCCTGGTGGTTGCCTGGCCGGGCGCGCGTGACGGCCGTAAGTTGCGGGCCGGGTCGGCGCTGCTCGGGCCCGGCGGCAAGGTGATCGCTGCAGCCAGTACCGTCTGGCTGACCGTGCCGCGTCCGGTTCCGGCGCTGTCCGCCGGAGGGGCGTCATGACCACGCTCCGCCGCGGCGTGGGGCTCACGCCGATGGAGACCCGACGGGATCTCATCGTCCGCACGGCCGTGCTCGCCGAGGAGCTGGGGTACGAGATCTTCGCGCTGCCCGAGGGCTGGGGACTGGACGCGGTCCCGGTACTGACCGAGATCGCCGTGCGCACCGCGAGGATCAACCTCGCGTCAGGCATCCTGTCGGTCTGGGGGCGCACCCCGGCAACACTCGCGATGTCCGCCGCCACGCTTCACCAGGTCAGTGGCGGCCGTTATGTCCTCGGCCTAGGTGCCAGCACCAAAGCGCTGACGGAGGGATTCCACGACATTGCATTCGAACACCCAGCCGCCAAGCTGCGCGACGTCGTGACCAAGGTCCGGGCCCTGCTGGCCGGCCAGCCGGCTCAGCTCGGCAACGCAGCGGCCGCGAGACCGCTGCGCCTGGGCCAGCCGCCCGCCCCTGAGGTACCCATCTGGGTCGCGGCGCTGGGCCCTCACACGATCCGAGTGGCCGCCGAGCTCGGTGACGGCTGGATCCCCGCGCTAGTGGCCCGGGATCGACTGCCGGACTGGGCGACCCAGCTTCGTCAGCTGCGGGAAGCCGCCGCACCAGACGCGCGAGCGCTCACGGTAGCGGCGGGGCCGCTCACCGTCGTCGACGACAATGCCGAGACCGCCCGGGACACTGCCGCCGCGTGCATCGCCTGGTACCTGGGCGCGATGGGGGACGTCTACGCCCGATCCGTGTCCGGCCAAGGCTATGCCACGCAGGTCCAAGCGATCATCGCGGCGAACCCGCGCCCTAATCCAAGCCGGGCGACCGTCCCCGCCGGCGCCCAGGTCGTTCTCGACCAGCTCGCCGCCTGCGGAACCAGCGATCAGGTCCACGAGCAACTTCAGCTCTGGGACGGGGCTGCGGACGTCGTCACGATCATGCTGCCGCCGGGCCTGGCCTGGCCCACCATCGATGCGACCCTCCGGGCGGCGGCTCCGAGCATCCGGGCGGGGCGCGCCCAAGAGGTTTCACCGACGACCGAGCGGGCGGCCGCCGGCTGAACGCCGGAGTGGTGCGATGTCGAGGTCGCCGGCACCTTCCCGCAGGTGGCCGAGTTCGAGATCGACCACCTCGCGCAGGCGATGCGGCGGCCAGTTGGCGGGGTCGACGAGCGACTGGAACGACATTCCCTGGATGACGGCGAACAGGCGCCCAGCCTCGGCCGCTGGGTCGGTCGTCGACCTGATTCGTCCGTCAGCGACATCAGCTGCGATGAGGCGGGCGATGCGCTGGATCGCGGTGCTCGCTCGGGCAGCCCAGATCCGGGTGAGCTCTTCGTCCCCGACGGACATGCCTTGGTAGACGAGCCAGACCTTCCACTCGACGAGGGACTCGTCGTCCAGGGGTAGCAGGGCGTGCAGGCATGCGGCGAGCCGGTCGGCAGGCTGTTCCTCGATCGCGCGCTCTACTCGCCCACGTGATCGCGACGCCATGGCTTGGTACGTCTCTAGTACCAGTTCTCGCTTGCTGCGGAAATAGTGCGTCACGATCGTCGTACTGGCGGCGAGACGCTCGGCAATCCGCTGGTTCGTCAGCGCACCGATGCCCTCGTCGGCGATCAGCTCAGCCGCCGCCACCGTCAAACGACGTCGGCGGTCGTCGGCATCTACCTTGGCCGGCATTGATCCAGTCTCCGGTGGTCACGCGTCGGGAATGCGGCGCCGCACCACTCGCACGGGCAATTCGACGAGCCCGTGCACGATGAGGCTCGGCAGATAGCGCAGCGGTGGGTCCCGGACGACGTCGATGCGTTCTATGTGTCGAGCGAGGGCCTGCACGGCGTGGCGGGCTTCCATGCGCGCAAGGACATTGCCGATGCAGGCGTGAATACCTTGCCCGAAGGCCACATGCCGTTGCGTGGTTGGGCGATCGGGATCGAAGCGGTCGGAGTCAGGAAACACCGTCTCATCCCGGTTGGCAGACAGCACCGAAACGACCAACGTCGCTCCGGCCGGAAGCGGATACCCGCCGAGCGTGGTGTCGTGCACGACGCGGCGGAACACGGCCGCCGAGGGGCTAGCGAGACGCACCGCCTCTTCCACGATCCGATCCGCCCGCTGGGGATCGGCCCGCACCCGCTCCCACTCCTCCGGCCGCGCATCGAGTTGCCAGACGATATCCGCCAGCAACCGCAGGCTGCTCTCGTTGCCCGCGACCATCAGCTCGCGCGTGAGGCTGACCAGTTCGCCGACGCCGATCGCCTCCTCGTCCGGACCGAGCTCCGCGGCGGTCGCTTGGACGAGCGCGTCGAGCAGGTCAGCTGCGGGATGGTCGCGGCGCCGCTCCAACTCGGCCGCGATCGTGCGCTGGAAGTCGAGCAGGTCTTGTTCGACCTGCGGCCAGCGATCGGCGGGCAGCTGGGCGCCGATCGTGGCGGTCGCGGCATCGGTCCACCGCCGGACGTCGTCGCGTCGGTCGTCCGGGAGCCCGAGCACCCTGGATATCGCCCACACCGGCAGCGGCCGGGTGAAGACCTCGATGAGATCCATCGGGCCGCCCTCGGGCAGGAGGGCGGCAAGTTCTTCTGCAACGTCCGCGACGAGCGGCTCCATCCACGCGAGTGCGCGGGGAGTGAAAGCGCGCTGCACGAGACGTCGGTACTGCGTGTGCAGTGGCGGATCGTTGAGGAGCAACGTCGGTACGTAGGGAAAGCCGTGAGCCCGGATTTCGGCGACTGCTTCGGCGACTTCCGGCGGAGGTGGCGTTCGGCGTGACACCTGGTTCGAGAAGCGACCGGGATCGGTCAGAACTTCGCGGACTAGGTCCATCGTGGTGACGACGTACCAGCCCGGTTCGACCAGGGCCTGCACCGGCGACGTACGCCGCAGGGCGGCGAGTGCCGGGTAGGGGCACTGCTGGAACTCGTCCGTGAACGGGTCGAGTCTTGTCATTTTGACGCGTGATGTCACTGCAGTGCTTCTTTCGATCAGTCGCGTACGACGCGAGCGAACTCGTGGAGCGCGGCGATGTGGGCATTGGGATCGGCCAGCTCGACGCGCGGTACGCCGTGGTACTCGGCGCCCGTGCTCATCGTGCGGATGGACAGGATCGAGCCGCCCGAGTCCGACCACGCGGACATCTGGTGCCGCCAAACGTCCGGGCCAAGCGAATAATCGACCATGGTTTCCATGGGGAACTCGTTCGGGTCGCGCCCGCATTCGGCGAGCAGCTCGCGCAGGCGCGCTGCTCGTTGATGGGTGTGCGGACTCACCGAACCGAAGACGAAACCGTCACCGATCCGGGCGGCCCGCCGCAGCGCGGCCTCGGCCCCTCCGCCGAACCACAGTGGGATGTCGCCGCGTACTGGTCGGGGAGCGAGGCCGGCCCGGTCGATGCGGTGGAACTGTCCGTAGTAGTCGATCACGGGCTCGCGCCACAGCGCTCGGAGCACGTCAACCTGCTCCTCGAGGCGAGGGCCGCGGGCCTCGAAGGATGCGCCGAGGCTTTCGTACTCGACGTAGTTCCAGCCGGTACCAACCGCGAGCACCAGTCGTCCGCGGGAGAGCACATCCACCTCGGCCGCCTGTTTGGCCACCAGCACCGTCTGGCGTTGCGGTAGGGCGAGCACCGCGACCTCGAATTCGAGGGTGCTCGTGCAGGCAGCGAGGAACCCGAGCAGTACGAGCGGTTCGTGGAACGGGTCGCGCTCGGTGTACGGGCCGGTCAGTGGCGGGTTGCGGTCCGCGTGGACAGCGCCTAGGACGTGGTCGTACACGAGGATCCGGCGGTAACCAAGACCCTCCGCGGTCTGCGCGAAGTCGCGGATCACGGCTGGGTCCGTCCCGATCTGCGTCGTCGGGAACACCGTGCCGAGATCCATGTCAGCCCATCCCGGAAAGGACACGGCGGGTCGCCGTGGCGAGCCGTTCGGCCGCCGTCCGCACGGGCAGATCGTCCAGCTCGTCCGACATGACTTCGACTGATACGGGCGCCGTCGTGCCGGTCCCGTACACCACGCTGAGGAAGCCGGCGATGTCGAACTCGCCTTCGCCCGGCGCCATGCGGTAGTGCGTGCATTCGGCCAGGTAATCGGTGGTGATCGGCGTCAACGGGCCGTCGTCGATTTGGGCCACCACGATCTCGTCGCGACTAAGTGCGGCCAGTTCGGCCCGCGGCCAAGCACCGCGCGTCGCGTGCCAGATATCGAGGTTGAGGCCCCCGTTTGGCCGCGCGGCGGTTCGGACGATCGCGACCGCGGACTGCAGGTCGGTAATGCTGCTGCAGGCCTGCGGTTCCAATGCGACGAGCAGGCCGTGGTCGGCCGCGCGGTCACAGAGCCCGGCGAAACCTTCCGCGGCCGTGTCCCGCGCTTCGCCGGTGAGCGCTCCGACCGCTACCACGTGTCTGGCCCCGACCGCATCCGCGAGTTCGAATGCGAGTTGCTCGCGTCGCAGGCCGTCCTCCTCGCGGCTCTCCGGTGGGTCGTCCCATCCCAGAATCGTCTCGATCTCAATGAGGTCGAACCCGTTGTCCCGCAGCACGGCGCGCAGGTCGGCGTCGGTCCATCCCGCCAAGCGGAGGTTGGCGTAGTCGCGGACGTGCATCCCGAGGCCGTCGAAGCCTGCTTCTCTCGCTGCGAGAACCCGCTCGCGAAAGCCGCCGGTGCGCAGACTGCCGTTGGCGACGATGATTCGCGGTACCGCTGACACGGTCATCGCGCCACCACGGCGCGATTGCCGTCGCGCCACAGGTAGGCCTGCACGCGTTCGGCGATCCGCCAGCCCTGCGGTGTCCTGACCAAGCGGTCGGCGTAACTTCCGGCGATGAAGTAGGTATCCCCGCCCGGGGTTCCCGCGCGGACGTGCTGGGCCTGGAAGTAGCAGATGGACGTGGCGTCGTCGCCGTCGACGTCGACGACGGTGTTGCCAAGCAGGTGGTGGGAGGCATCGAGCGGCTCGAGCGCTCCGCGGGCGCGTTCGACGATCCCGTCTACACCCTCGATGCGCCCGCCTGGGTGGACGAACACCGGCGCGTCCGTGAAACAGGTGCGCAATGCCGGCCAGTCCTTCTGGTCGAGTGCGAATGCGTATCTCGCGCAGAGATCGGCGATCTGGCTCTTGTCGAGCAGTTCGGCAACCGCAGAGTTCATCAGGCGTCCTTTCGGAGGGGCGCATTGCGGACGTGCGCAGCGACTTCGGACTCGTAGCTGAAGTCGAACGTGCGGTTCCACAGCGGATCGGATAGCGCGTTTTCAACCGCCGCTGCCCCGGAACGCCGGTACCACTCGAGCGTGTTGGCGTGGCCGGCCCGAAGGTCATACGAAGGCATCACGCCTAGTGCTGTGATGATCTTGGTCGCGTCCAACATGCCGTGATGGACGGGCGTGAAGAGTCGGCTGAATAGCGGCCCGTGAGTGTTCTCCGCCAGCTCCTTCGGCACGGGAATTACGTCGGCCGGTGCGCCGACGACATCGGCCAGCGCGGCGATGTAGCCGGCGCTCGTGACGGCGCCGGCCGTGACGTTGAAGACCTCACCCACGGCCGCCGAGTGTGTAGCCATTGCGAGCAGAGCACGGCACAGGTCGTCGACGTGGCCGTAGGAGCAGACGACGAGCCCGTCATAGGGGAGCAGGATCGGGCGGCGTTCCAAGAGCCGGCGGAACATCGCCGCCTCCATGTCGTAGATGTTGTTGTACGGCCCGTAGATTGCGGCCGGGCGCGCGACCGTGACCGGGAACCCGTTCGCGGCGTTCCGGGTCAGCAGCGCCTGCTCCGTCGCTGCCTTGAATCCTCCGTACGTGCGGACGTCTGGTGGCACGGTGGGCGACGTCTCGGTCCACGGGAACTCGCCGGTCATCCGGTACAAGCTCTGCGAGGATACGTAGACGTAGCGGCCAATGCGACCTGCGAGGAGGTCGGCGATGTCGCCGGCGTCCGTGCCACCGGCGACCTTGACGACGCCGGAGATGTCGAACACGGCGTCCCAATCGGATGTCGCGAGCGCGGACCGCATCGACGCCGGGTCGGACCGATCTGCGACGAGCCGGTCGACGCCCGGCGGAAGCTCGACCGGCGTGACCCCGCGGTTCAGCACAGTGACCTTGTTGCCCTCGGCGACGAGGATCTCGACGAGCCGGCGCCCGACAAATCCGGTGCCACCGAGGACCAGAGAATTCACCCTGACTCCGGCGGCCCGTATTTCACGTGCCGGGAGATGTCACCGTAGAGGTCGCCAACCACCGCACGCTGGGACCACCACCAGCCGCCATCGATGCGTGTGAAGCGGTCCTGGTAGCGGCCGGAGAAGATCGGCTGGAGCGGGAAGTCCGGTAGCGCCTGGAAGATCGTCACGTAGGCGGTCGCCTCGGCCGTGCCCGCGGCCTCGTCGACGTCGACCACCACATTGGTCGTCACGTGCTTGGTATGCGTGAGCCCGTCGTACAGCTGGACGTTGTCGTCGATCCACTTCCGGGCCGCCTTGGCGCCGGGCTTGGCCTTGTGCCACTTGCCATGCTCGAACAGTGCCGCGAACTCGTCGAACCGGCCCGTGTCGAACAGCTCTGCGTAGCGGAACATCATGTCACTGATGAGCTTCCCCGCGTCGCTCATTGCATCCCACCGATCGATGCTTTGCCGGGCCGGGTCGTCCACTCCTGGGCTTGCTGAATGACCACGCACTCGAAGTGCGCCAGGCCGCGCGCGCCGTCGCACGTCAGCCGGGTGAAGTTCTCGGCCCAGGCGTGATCGAACTCGAAGGCTTTGCCGTCTGCGTCAACGATGGTGGTCGGGTGTGAGACGTCCCAGACCTCTCCCTCGACGTGGTAGTCGCCGCGGTAAACGCCCTGGCCGAGCCCGTCGTTGAAGCCGCCGAAGTAGCCGCCGCCCTGGGTGTACACCCAGCCCAAGTCCTTGATCGTGTACTCGCGGACAACGCCGTCGGCGTCGGTGAGGCGCACCGTGCCGCTCTTGAGGCGGCGCCCTCCGTCGTAGAACTCGAGCTCGTGCGCGACAGCCATGACCGGCACGCTCCGGTCCGGGTACAGAATCGCACCCTTGCCGGACGCGCTTCGTCCGCTCGGGTCGACAAACCAGAACCCGCCGTGATCAGGCAGGTCGAAGAGCACCCATTGCCGGATGCCGGGTACCCGACGCTGCACACCGATGAGAGGCGCACCGTAGAGGCGCGGTCCCCCTCGCCCGGCCTGGTAACCCCACGAGTGATTGCGGAAGAAGGAGTCGATTGCCGGGTTGAGCCGTACGCGGTCGCCGCCGACCTGCACCCATCCGTCGCACTTGCCGGTCACCTCGTAGGTGATTCGCTCGCTGATCAGCCGGCCGTCGACGCGCGTCACTTCGGCTGGGTCCTCATACGGCAGCACGGAGTTGCGACACGTCACGTCCAGCGAGATGTCGTGCTCGTTGTCCTCGAGCACCAGTCGCACCGACTGCAGCGGCTCGACGATCTCCAGCCGCAGCGGGCCGACGGCCAGCGTGCCCATGTCCGGCCGCAGCCGGCGCGAAACCCGGATATTGTGCTGCTTCCCCGCGTGCCGGACACACACAAAGCCGTCCATCACGTCGTTGTTCTGGTACAGCCGCAGCGACGAGGCGAGTGCCACCTCACCGGCCATGTCGCTAAGACAGAGGTAGTGCCCGTCGTTCCAGGCCGGGTCAGTTCCACCAACCCCGGCGAAGGTCGCCGTGATCTGGTGGTAGGGGTACTCATCGATTCCGAGCAGCACGTTGTCCTCTTCGTCGGGTGATCAGGCGTCCGGCAGACCGAAGTAGCGGCGCGCCTTCGTACCGGCCACTTCGGCCGCCGCATCGATGACGAGGCACGCGCCGTTGACGTACCAAGCCTCGTCACTGGCGAGAAACGCGGCCGCCGCTGCGATGTCCTCCGGCCGCGCGGCGCGACCGAACCGCCCGGCAAGTCGCTCCTCGACAACATCGAGCGCTTCGGCGTCGCCAGCCACGACGCTGGCAGTCATGCCGCTTACCGTTGCGCCCGGTGCGATTGCGTTGACGCGCACGCCGGCGGGCATCAACTCCACCGCGGCCGAGGCGGTCAGGCCGACGACCGCGTGCTTCGCCGCGGTGTACGCATGCGGACCGAGGCCGCCACGGACCCCCGCCGTGCTCGCCGTGTTCACGATCGAACCCGAGCCCTGCGCCCGCATGATCCGAGCGCCGTGCTTGATCCCGAGGAACACGCTGGTGAGCAGAATGGCCATGGTCCGGTCCCAGTCGGCGCGGTCGGTGTCGACGAGCGAACCGGTCACGCCGAGTACACCTGCGTTATTGAACAAGCAATCCAGGCGCCCGAACTCCGCGACGGCATAGTCGACCATGCCAGCCACGTCAGCCTCGTCGCTCACGTCAGCCTTCAGAAACCGGGCAGCGGGACCCAACGACTCCGCGACGGCTCGGCCTCGGTCCTCACGCACGTCAGCGAGGACGCATTGTGCGCCTTCGCCGGAGACACGGCGGGCGATGCCCTCCCCGATTCCGCTTGACGCGCCGGTGACAACTGCAACCTTGCCGTCGAACCGTGCGCTCACCATGCCACCTTCCACGCTCCACGCTATTTACATTGACCGGTGTACACCGTACGTTGTACACGAGTCGGCCGGCCGAAATCAAGCCCCCTTTTAGGAGTTGCCATGCAGTTTCGTGGAGCGCACGCACTCGTGACGGGCGCGAACCGCGGATTGGGCAGTCACTTCGTGGAGGCGCTGCTGGCTCGTGGTGCCGAGCGCGTCTACGCTGCCGCCCGGAGCATTGACGCCCTCGCGGACGCCGTCGAGAACCACGGCGACCGAGTCGTCCCCGTCCAGCTGGATGTCACCGACGAGGAGACTGTCCGGCGCTTGGCGGACGATCTTCCTGACGTCGACGTCGTGGTGTCCAATGCGGGGCGGCCCTGCAAGTTGCCGGTGCTGCAGGACCAGGCCGAGCAAGAGTTCCGCTCCGCCATGGAGGTGAACTTCTTCGGGCCATTGGGTCTGGTACGTGCTTTTGCGCCGCACCTGGCGAGGCATCGCGGGGGCATCCTGTTCGTCCAATCCCTGGCCGCGCTTGTCATCTCGCGAAGCTCGCCGATCTACAGCGCGAGCAAGGCCGCGGCCATGATGTTGGCCGCCGGTGTGCGGGCCGAGCTGCGGACGGACGGCGTCACCGTGACCAGTACGTTCCCAGGCTTCATAGACACCGACATGACGACCGGTCTGGACATCCCGAAAGCGTCACCCCGCTCGGTCGCCGACCGATCCCTCGACGCCTTCGCGGTTGGCCGGCCGACCGTGTTCCCCGATCGTCTCGCCGAACTGGTCGAGGACGCCGTCACGCAGGACATGGCCGCTGTGCTGGATGACCCGCAGGCCGTCATGACCCGACTCATTCGTGCGTTCCGGCTTGATCCCACCGGGTGAGCTCTCGGTCGCCAGGCTCGGTGGCGGCAATGGAACGGTTGATCGGCGCAGCCCGCGCGCTATTGCATCGCTAGGTACCGACGTCCGAATCCGGATCCGCGGCGTCTGTGGCGTATACCCCGTCGCAGCCGACGTACTCTTCAGCGCTCACCTCACCAAGCCACACGGTGTCTCCACCGGCGGTGACCGCTAGATGGACGAGTGACCCGTCCGAAGCGGCGCCGTGCCAGTGCCGCGCACCGACCGGAACCTGGATCACCTGACCTGGAGTCAGCGCCGCCGGATGGCCGCCTTCGAACTGGATCCAGCCCCGGCCCAGCTCGCCATAAAGGACCTGCTCTCTGGTGTGGAGATGCCAGTGCGTATGGCCTCCTGGTGGGTAGTGGATGCGGTCGACCCGCAGCCCGTCCGATGAGTCGGCAACCACGATCGGCTCCCGCCACACTCCGGGCGTCACACGTTCCACCTTCATTTCCCTCCTCTCGTCCGAGAACTGGGTACGGGTGCAATGTGTTGTTCAAAGAACGGTGTTTGCGCGCCGATCGTTTCAGGCTGCTATCCGCCGCTGAGTTTGGATCAGGTCGGCCACGGTGATCGCGGCCGCGATGGCAAGAAAAGCCAGCGCAGCTATGACGCCGACGCGGAGTGCGTGCGCATAGCCGCCGCGGCCGAGGGCAGCGAAGAACGTGGCGCCGATGACTGATTGTCCGATCGCGATGCCGATACGTTGTGCGGTTTGCAGGACACCGCCGGCGGTGCTGCCGGCGACCGGGTCGATCCGCATCAATGAGAGCGCCTGGTTGGGCGTGATGATTGCGCCGGATCCGGCGCCCATGAGGAACAGGGCGGGCGCCAGCGCCACCGCGCCGTATCCGGCCAGCACCGCCAGCGCGATCGCGCCGACCGCGAACGAGGCCAGCCCGACGAGTAGGAGGGGGCGCCCGATCCGGGTGACGAAGCGGCCGGCTAGCGGTGCGCCGATCGCGCTGCCGATCGCGTACGCAGTGACGCCGAGTCCGGACTGCAAGGCCGTGTAGCCGAGACCATCCTGGTAGTAGATCGCGAGCACGAGCGGCAGGCCGGCCATCGCCGGGAAGTACGCGAGTGCGAAGAGCACCCCAGCGGCGTACGACGGCACGCGGAATAGCCGAAGATCGACGAGCGGATCCTTCTGCAACCTGGTGAGCCGGCGCTCGCGGCGGAAGAAAACGATCAGCAGGATCACGGCCGGGATTATGAGCAGCGCCAGCCGCACGTCGCGCATGCTGTCGTACTGAACCGCGGCGTAGAGGAGGCAGAACGTCGCTCCGCCCAGCAACGCCGCGCCAGCGATATCGAGGCGGTGCTTGCCCTGCCGTATGTCCACGGGCAACAGCCGTCGAGCCAGCATGATGACTGCGACACCGACCGGGATGTTGACGAAGAACACCAGTCGCCACCCCAAGTGTGGGCCGCCGAGTGCGATCAGAGCGCCGCCGACGAGCGGGCCCAGTGCCGTGCCCACCCCGACGGTCGTCCCCAGCACGCCGAAGGCCCGGCCCCGCTCGTTGCTGCGGAACATCTGTTGGACGAGGCCGGACACCTGCGGGTTGATCAGACCACCGGCCAGGCCCTGCAGGACTCGCGCGCCGATAAGGACCGCAGCGGTGGGTGCCAGCCCGGCGAGCATGCTGGTCGCGGCGAAGCTTCCGACCCCGATCTGAAACATCAGCCGGCGCCCGTAATCATCCCCGAGCCGTCCCGCCAACACGGGGACCAGGCCAAACGCGAGGGTGTACCCGCTCACCACCCACTGCAGCTGCGACGGCGACGCCCCGGTTGCCCGCCCGATCGACGGCAACGCCACGTTCGTAACACTCACGTCGAGCAAGGTCATGAACAGCGCCGAGCAGCAGACGATCAGTGCCAGCCAGCGGCGAGAGCCTGGTTCGACCTCCTCCGCCACCACGAGTCGAGCCTAAGGATCGCTGTGGCCGAGCGGCGTGTCCGATACGGGCGACGGCGACCGGTCAGTGGTTTCGGCCTGGATACGCTCGTGCGGTGGTGCGATCTGGACGCGCGTCGTGACCGGCTCACCCGAAGGCCTGTTCGCTTCGGCAGTTACCCAATACGCGCGCTACCGGCCCGGATACCCCGCGCGGGAGGTCGACCGTCTCGCCGATCTCGTCGGCCTCGACCGGTCGAGCACGGTCATTGACATCGGCTGTGGCACGGGGCAGTTGACCATCCCACTCGCTGAGCGCGCGGGCACCGTAATCGCCGTCGATCCGCTGGCCGAGATGCTCGAGGCGGGCCGCGCGCGAGCCGTGGCCCAGGGACTGACGAACATCAGGTGGCTGCAAGGGGACTCGGGCGCGATCGAATCACTGGTGCCGCTCGGTGCCCACCTGGCGACGTTCGCTGCGTCGTTCCATTGGACCGATCGCGAGGAAGTCCTGCGGAGCCTCGACCGGATGCTTGGCCCTGGCGCCCACGTGGTGACGATCAATGACGATCTCGACGTCGCGGCGGAACCGGACTGGGTACCTGCGGTCGGTCGACTCCGCGACGAATTCCTGGGCACCGACCACACCGTAGGCACCGATCCGTGGAGGAAATCCCCGGTCAGCCATCGGCAAATCATCGAAGCGTCGCCGTTTGCGAAGGTACAGAGCCTGCATTGGGAATGGGAACGCCGGCTCACCGTCGACGAAGCCGTCGGCCTGCAGTTCACCTACTCGTACTCGACGCCGGCCGTGTTCGGACCGCGAGCGGCCGAGTTCGCCAGCCGAGCCCGGGCCGCGATCCTCGCCCTGCACCCAGACGGAACCGTCATCGAACCGTTCCGAGTGGAAGTCCTCGTCGCCAGCCGACCGTGACCGGCGTCAGCGCCAAATGCACGCCTTGGCGTGTTCGCATGTGACTCGGAAACGACGTCGCGGCGCGCGGGATACGTCTGGTCCCGGAGGACTGAGCCCTTGCCCAGACACATACCGAACGGGGCGCCGTCCCCCGTGTGGGACGGCGCCCCGTCGGAGGGCTGGTCAGCAGGTCAGCTCGTGACGCCCTTGGGAGATGCAACCTTC
>Ga0207665_10001744_pt1 | contig 14600 bp, 8 predicted proteins | sample LARL112metaG_FD_184351 | JGI IMG/M metagenome (GOLD analysis project Ga0207665, IMG submission 184351) | Corn, switchgrass and miscanthus rhizosphere microbial communities from Kellogg Biological Station, Michigan, USA - LAR L11-2 metaG... | ecosystem: Host-associated > Plants > Roots >...
GGGCTTGCTGAAGCCGACGTGGTCTTCTCAAAGGTCGGCGGTGGCGCACAGCGCTTGCAGGCGCTGCTGAGAGGTGAGCAGACGGCGACACTCCTGAACGCTCCACTGGATGGCATGGCGGTGTCAAAGGGCTTTGTCCGGCTGACGACCGCGCGTAGCGCAATCGGTCCCCTTCAAGGCGGCGTCGGCATGACCCGCCGCGACGCGGCCGCACGCATGCGGGACGAATTGGAGGCGTTCATTCGGGGGTACCGTGAGGCGATCCAATGGCTCGCTCAGCCGGCGAACCGCGGAGATGCTGCAGATTGCATTGGACGCCACATGCGCGTCGGTCGTGACGAGGCGTTGCAGGTCTACGATCGTCTGCTTGACCCTTCGAACGGCATTTTTCGAGATATGCGCATCAGCCGCGAAGGCGTCGATACCGTCCTTCGCCTGAGATCCATCTACGGGATTCCGCGCAAATCGCTGTCCGATCCCGACCGCTACATTGACGCATCGTACCTCTCGCGTGCCCTGAACAAATAATGGAGATTGTTCGGTGGCCTCGTGCGAGGAGCGCCAGAATAGCGATGTCCCAGCGGGTCGCATTAAGATGACGGAGGCCCGCCAAGGCGGCGTGAAGGAGGATACGGATGAAGGCAATCGGATATAGGACAATGGGCGGGGTCGAGGTTCTGACGGACATCGAGCTTCCTCGGCCTGCACCCGGTCCGCGCGATCTTTTGGTGGCGGTAAAAGCCGTGTCGGTGAATCCCGTCGACACCAAGCGCCGGCAATGGGAAAGCCCGGCGACGGCTCCGGACTTCATGGTGCTCGGGTACGATGCGGCCGGCATTGTCGAGGCGGTCGGAAGCGACGTAAGTTTGTTCAGGCCGGGTGATGAGGTATTTTATGCAGGGGCAATGGATCGGCCCGGAACGAACGCGGAGTTTCACCTGGTTGACGAACGCATCGTTGGCCTTAAGCCCAAGACCCTGTCATTCGCCGAAGCGGCAGCGCTGCCGCTCACCTCGATCACTGCCTGGGAGATCCTCTTCGATCGTATGAGGGTGCCTTACGGCTCGAAAAAGCCGTGCGGTGCGCTCGTTGTCCTGAACGGCGCAGGCGGGGTAGGTTCGATCATGATCCAGCTCGCGGCCCGTCTCACCGGCTTGACCGTGATCGCTACGGCATCTCGTCCTGAAACGACCGATTGGGTTCGCAAGCTCGGCGCCTCGCACGTTGCCGACCACAGGCGGCCGCTCGATGAGGCGGTGAAGGCGATCGGCTTCGACGGGATCGACTATCTTGCGGCGATCACCTCAACGCCGGGGAGCGTTCCTGCCATCGCCGCAGCGATGAATCCGCAAGGTCACATCACGTTCATCGATAATTTTGACGAGAGCATCCTGCCCTTCAAGGCGAAGAGCATCACTATTTCCTGGGAGATGATGTTCACTCGCTCGCTCTTCCAAACGAAAGATATGGACGCGCAGCATCGACTCCTGAGCGAGGTATCGGCCCTGGTCGATGCAGGCGTGCTTCGATCAACGCTCACGCAGAACCTCGGTCGCATCAGTGCGGAAAATCTTCGGAAGGCCCACGCGGCCATCGAAAGCGGAAGAGTGTTCGGCAAGGTGGTCCTGGAAGGGTTCTAACCGGGACAGCATCCGGCTTATTGTGGTCGGTGCTGCGGCTCGTACCGATCGCTCAAACACCTGCGAAGCTTCTGGCATGCTCGCCGGAGGCTTTCACCGGCCGGTGTCGATCAACATTGTCGATATGCGCCAAGATCAGACCGTCGACCTGCCGCGATCGCATGCTCTCGATAACTGCGGCATGTCGTTCCAAGTCGTTGCCGTCGCTCGCGATCGTGCTTTCATACCCCCGCGCGAGACCACTTCTTGAACCCCGGTTACGATGGCCGGAAAGCCCGGGTTCCAGAGGTCGGGTATCAGAATTTCTATCGCGTTCGAACGTTTGGTGCGCAAACTTGAGGCGAAGGCGTTTACCCGATAGCCCAATTTACCGGCGACCGATCGTACGCGTTCTACGACGTCGGGCGTAATGCGATGTTGTGTGTCGCTATTTAAGGCGCGTGATGCGTTCGAAATGTGGACGCCTGCCGCCTTCGCCACATCCCTCAACGTCGCTTTTGATTTTTCCATATCCGAACTGTACAGCGCTCGTGGAGCGATTTTTGCAGGACGTGCAGTGTCTTACCGCGTTTGCATTCTGTCGTGCATCAAAAAAACATTGATCGGTGCAAACGTTTGCGTATACTTTGGGCTGCGGAAATGAAAATTCTTGCGGATCAATAGTCGCCGCGCAGGTGCGTCGCACTAGGATGGCAGCCGATGGTTTTGGTGGATTTCGCGACGAGATATGCGCGCGCGCCGGGACATGGACTTTTGGGCCGTTTGATGCAATCGTTTGCACAGCAACTCAGCGGGAGAAGCGAACATGTCGACTGATTTTACAATGAATGGGAAGCCTGCCTCGTCAGCCGCCCCACCCACGACGCCTCTCTTGTGGATCATCAGGGAGGAACTCAAGCTTACAGGCACCAAGTTCGGCTGCGGAGCGGGACTGTGCGGAGCGTGCATGGTGCACATCGACGGCAAGCGGGCGTTCTCTTGCCAGACCCAGGTATCCGAGGTCGCAGGCAAATCCATCACGACGATCGAAGGCCTGTCAGCCGATTCCAGCCATCCGGTTCAGAAAGCGTGGATCGCCGAGCGGGTTCCGCAATGTGGGTACTGCCAGTCCGGCCAGATCATGAGCGCCGCCGATTTGCTCAAACAGAATCCAAAGCCGACGCACGACGAGATCGTGGAACACATGAGCACCAACATCTGTCGATGCGGGACTTACCCGCGAATTGTCCGTGCGATCGAACGTGTGGTCCGGGAGGGTTGAAATGAGCAAGCACACCAAAGCGTTCGAAGTCGAATTGTCGCGCCGCCAGGTTATGGTTGGAGCGGCTGGCCTTTCGTTTGCCTTCGTGGCCACACGCGCGGCGAGCGCAGCAGTACTCGGCGCCGGGCCGACGGGGCGGGTGATGAATCCGTGGATTAGCATCGCAGCCGACGGAACGATTACGATAATGTCGGCAGCGACCGAGATGGGACAAGGATCGCTGACCGCCTTGCCACTGATCATAGCCGAGGAACTGGACGCCGATTGGAGCAAAGTCCGCATCACGCCGGCGCCTCCGCTTGATCAGATATATGGCAATCCGATTTTCGGCGGCATGATGTACACTGCGGGATCCGCGGCCGTGACTTCCTACTACAAGCCACTACGGACGATCGGCGCGCAGGTGCGGCGGGTTCTGCTGGACAACGCGGCCCGCAAGCTGGGCGTCTCCGTCGATGAATTGACGACCGAACCCAGCCTGGTCGTTCACGCCAAATCTGGCCGCAAGCTCAGCTACGGCGACATCGCTGCTTTCGCCGAGGTGCCGAAAGAGGCACCTGCAGTGACGCCCGAAGATCTGAAAAAGCCGTCTGCATTCCGACTTATTTCGAAGGATGTGATGCGGGTCGAACTTCCGTCCAAGGTCAACGGCAGCGCCAAGTATGGCATCGACGTGCAATTGCCGGGCATGCTTTACGGAACGGTGGTTCGTGCTCCGGTAGAGGGGGCGATTCCATCGAGTTTCGACGAGCGCGGCGTCAGAGCGATTAAGGGCGTCGTCCAAACAGTGAAGCTGCCGTATGGCGTCGCCGCCATCGCCGACACCGCCTGGGCAGCGTTTGCGGCCCAACAGGTCGTTGCCGACAGCGTGCGCTGGAGCAAGGACGGCGTCGCCTGGGGTTTCGACAGCGACAAAGGTCTGGAAGCCTTTACCGCAGCGGTACGCGACTCCAACAGGCAGGCAACCGACTTCTTCAAGCTGGGTGATACCAAAAGCGAAATGCCGCGAGCGGCTTCGACGATGGATCAGGTCTATCTTTGCGACTATGCCTACCATGCACAAATGGAGCCACTGAATGCAGTCGCGTCGGTGTCACCTGCCGGCGACTCGGCGGAGATATGGTGCGGCACCCAAACCCAGACCATGGCCCAGGAATCGACTGCGAAGGCGCTTGGCATCACCCGCGACAAGGTCAAGCTCAACGACCTGCTGATCGGGGGCGGTTTCGGCCGCCGTGGGTCGCGCGATATGGACTATTTAATCGATGCAGTGCTGCTTTCGAAAGCAGCCCGAGCGCCGGTAAAGGTGATGTGGACGCGCGAAGATGACATTCGCAACGGTCGTTTCCGCCCGCTGTCGGCCCACTATCTCAAGGCCGGCTTCGACGCGTCGGGCGTGCCGATAGCCTACCAACATCGCCTGGCCGGTGACAGGGTTACGCCGTTCGTCGATCCGGTGCGCTACGAGAAGGCAGGCAAGAGAGACTTCATCCTGATGCTCGGCGCCGACCTCAAAGGCTACGACGTGCCCAACCAGCTCGTGGAGCAGATCCATGAGGACACGGGGGTGCGGACGTCGCCTCTGCGTGGAATTAGCTTTACGGCGAACAAGTTCGCCGCCGAAACCTTCCTTGACGAGATCGCTGTCAGAAACGGCATCGACCCGCTCAAATTCAGGCTGCAACTCCTGGGCAAGGCACCACGCGCCGTCGCGGTGGTCGAGCGCGTCGCGGCGATGGCGAACTGGGGACGGAAGGTGGAGGGGCGCGGATTCGGAATGGCCTTTGTCGACTATTCCGGGTCGCAGGTCGCCGGGATTGTAGAGGTTTCGCTCGATCGGAACACCGGTAAGATCAAGGTCCACAATTTCTGGTGCGCGATCGACTGCGGAGTGGCAGTTCAGCCCGACAACATCATCGCGCAGACTGAAGGCAGCGCGATATACGGTTTGGGTTTGGCGCTGAGCGAGCGGATATCGATAAGAGACGGTGCAGTCGAACAGTCAAATTTCTACGATTATCTCGTGCCGCGTCTTAACGAGGTTCCGCAGTTTCATACCGAAATAGTGCGAACCGACAATCACCCGACTGGCGTTGGTCAAATGTCCACCCCGCTGGTGGCTCCTGCGATTTCGAATGCGGTCATGCAACTGACCGGCGTCCGCTTGCGACACGCTCCCTTCACACCCGAAAGGGTGAAGGCGGCCATTGGATAGCGTACGTTTGCTAAGCCAGATAGAGCCGACGAACGGCGATTGTCTGTACCGAAACTGGGAGAAAACCGCGGTCTCTGTATCGATGGACCCTCTGAACATCTTCACAAGGTGCCCGGCACCGGTCAAAGACCATGCCGCGGTCCGGGCAGGGTCGAGGCTTTGCAATTCGATGCAAACGTTCGCATATGGCCGACCGCGTGTCGGCGGGAAGAACCACACCGCGGACAAATTCCTGGATCCATTGCGAAAATAGGAGATCGCCGTGCTATAAGCTGTTCGCATGCGAAAATCGAAAGTGACCATCAGGGATGTGGCCAAAGCCGCGAGCGTTCACATATCGACCGCATCGCGTGCCCTGAACAGCGAAACTCAGCATCTGATCACGGCGGACGTCGTGGAACGCGTGCGGAGTGTCGCTCGCAAGCTGGATTATCGCGCAAACGCCTTCGCGTCCGGACTGCGGACGAAACGTTCGAACGCGATCGGCCTCCTGATCCCCGACCTCTGGAACCCGGCTTTTCCGGCAATCGTCGCCGGAGTTCAGGAAGTGGTGGTCAGGGAAGGGTACGAGATCACGATCGCCAGTGACGAAAACAGTTCGGAGCGACACGCGACGGTCATAGAGAGCATGCTGTCGAGACAGGTCGATGGCCTTATTTTGGCTACGGCTATCTTGAAGGACCGCGCCATAACCGAATTGGCATCACGCAACATTCCCGCGGTGATGGTGAATCGGCGCGACGAGCAAGGTCGGACTTCGTCCGTCATCAGCGACGACGAGCGCGGAATAGCGCTTGCCGTAGAGCATCTTGTCTCCCTTGGACACCGGGATATCTGCCATATCGGAGGGCCCCAGAACCTCTCGACCGGAGTTGCCCGGTTACGTGGATTCGTGAAGGCGATGAAGGATCACGATCTCAAGGTGCCTGATACGCATGTCGAAATCGCAGCCAGCTACAGCCGCGCGGACGGAGCTCGCGCGGCGCATCAACTGTTTGCGCAAAACCGGCGCCCGACTGCCATTGTGGTTGCAAACGACCTGCTCGCACTTGGCTGCTATGACGCCCTTCGATCCGTCGGGATCCGCTGCCCGGCAGACATATCAATCACCGGTTACAACGACATGCCCTTCGTGGATTTGGTGTCGCCTCCACTGACGACGGTCAGGATAGAACATCATCAGATGGGAATAGAGGCAGCCGGATTGTTGCTCCGAAAACTCGCGGAGCCCGCCTCTCCGGTCGTCGACATCGTACTTCGTCCCACGCTGATACTGCGTGAATCGACAGCCGCCCCTCGCACGCGCAAACGGCGTTCCTAGAGCCTTATCGGTTCTGATTGAATCAGAACCGGGCTCTACTCTCTTGTTTTGACGCGACGCGAACCGGCGTCTACCCCGGATCAAGGCCGGGGCAGGCTTTCGCTCGAAAACGCTCTCGCTCGCTGTGACGGCGTCCCCAATTCGCTATTCGCGACGAATAGCTCATGGGAGATAGCTTGAATTTATGCAAACGTTTGCGTAACATGCCGGCATGGCGGCCTGGACCCCTCGTCCGGCCAGACGCTGGCGCAACGCTTTTTGATACGGCTCCGGAAATGGGCCGGCTCCAGGGAGAAACAGATGAAGCTAACCAATACGTTCGCACTCGCGATGTTGCTCGGCGCGACTGCAGCCCACGCCCAAACGGTGCCCGATCGAACCATCGAAGAGATAAAGGTTGAAGCTCAAGCGCGAGCTGAACGCGGCGCATATCCGCTGATCGGCCTGGACCCGGCGGATGTGCGCGAGGCACTGGCCAACATCAAAACCCCAGACCGCGACGAATGGGCTGCCGCGTGGAGCGAGGTCGCCCAACGCTATTACAAGGCGGCCGAGGCGAGCCAGTCGCCGCAAGAAAAACGGAAGAATTTCCTTCGAGCCTGGCGACTTTACTACTTCGGGCAATGGCCGGTTGCCGTATCGGAAGGAAAGAAAGTGGCCTATTCAAAAGCGTTGGATGCTTTCCTGCGCGCCAATGAGGCGATTTCTCCGCCGCTGGAAGTGGTCCGAATTCCCTTCGAAGGAAAGGAAATCGTAGGTTATCTTCGGCTCCCGTCCTCCGCAGATGGCCCGGTACCGCTCGTTTTCGCGATCAGCGGTCTCGACAGTCGCAAGGAAAACCTGGCGGACACCTATGGAGCGCTGGTCGATCGAGGAATCGGATTCTTCACGCTGGACAGTCCGGGGACCGGGCAGTCGCCCGTCCAGGCGAGCCCGACGGCCGATCGCGTTTTTAGCCGCGCCCTGGACTATCTGGTTGGCCGGAAAGAGATCGATCCCAAGCGCATCGTCGTGCACGGCGTCAGCTTTGGCGGCTATTGGGCCTCAAAGCTCGCCATCACGGAGCGAGCTCGTTTACGCGGGGTCGTGGCCCAATCGCCGCCGATTGCCGACTTCTTCTCCGTTCATCACATCCGAACATCGCTGATGGGAAACAGGGAATATCTTTTCGATCAGGTGCCGGCCTTTTTTGGTGTTTTGGAAGGAGTAACCAGCATGCCGGAATTGGAGAAAGTCATGGCGACGCTGTCGTTGAGAGCCCAAGGCCTTCTCGGCAAGCCGACGGCACCGATGTTGGTGATCGCCGGCGTTCAGGATACCCAAGTTCCGATTTCCGACATGCATCTGCTGCTCGACAACGGCGATGTGCCCAAGGACGCGTGGATCAATCCGAACGGAGGACATCTCGGCAGGGAGAGCAGCGGCTGGACGGACCCGGTGATCTTCGAAAAGATAATAGCGCCTTGGGAGCTCAAGATGCTTTCGCCTAAGGCCGCGAGTGCGAGTGGGCAACCCTCTGTACGTTAAGGCTCGAATGCCGCTCGTAACGCGCATCCGCACCGGCTCCAGGCGCGCTTCGGCACGTTCCTCCTGCGCAACAGCGCGCGATGTTCGTACCGCTGTCGATCCTCGGGTCGCGTGAGAGTCTCGTAGCCATGACGATAGTATGAGCCGCAGGCCGACCCGGTGAATGGATGCAGGCCAAGGTCGCAGACATGTACACCACGATGACCAGCCTCAGTGTCCGCCGTTATGTGCGGGCAACAGCCGCAACACGTTGTGCGACGCTTGGCCAGACGCATGGCCAACAGCTCAGGAGGAGGCGTGAATGCCGATAATCGAATCCGCAATTGACCTGCGTTCGCACGAGGCCCGCGCCAATGCCGAAACCATGCGCGAGCTGGTGGCGGACCTTCGCGAAACGGCCCAGAATGTGCGGCTCGGGGGCGGGCAGACGGCGCGTGAGCGCCATCTCTCGCGCGGCAAGTTGCTGCCGCGCGATCGCGTCCGCGCGTTGATTGATCCCGTCTCGCCATTCCTCGAGGTTGGTCAACTCGCCGCGCACGGCCTCTATGGCGGCGAGGTGCCATCGGCAGGCCTCATCGCCGGCATCGGGCATGTCGCCGGGCGCGAATGTATGATCGTCGCCAACGATGCCACGGTAAAAGGCGGCACCTATTTCCCGATGACAGTGCAGAAGCATTTGCGGGCGCAGGAGATCGCGCTGCAAAATCGTCTGCCTTGCATCTATCTGGTCGATAGCGGCGGCGCCAACCTGCCCAACCAGGACGAGGTGTTCCCGGGGCGCGATCACTTTGGCCGCATATTCTTCAATCAGGCCAACATGTCGGCGCAGGGAATCGCCCAGATCGCGGTCGTGATGGGATCCTGCACCGCGGGCGGCGCCTATGTGCCGGCGATGTCCGATGAGACCGTCATCGTCCGCAACCAGGGCACGATCTTTCTTGCCGGTCCGCCGCTCGTCAAGGCGGCGACCGGCGAGGTGGTCAGCGCCGAAGACCTCGGGGGCGCCGATGTGCACAGCCGCACCTCGGGCGTCACCGATCACTACGCTGAGAACGATGCTCACGCGCTCGGCATCGCCCGCCGCATCGTCGCGAGTCTGAACACGGTGAAGCGGCCGCCGGTTGAATTGCGCCGGCCCGTCGCGCCGCGCTATGCGCCGGAGGAACTGTACTCCGTCATTCCGGCCGACCGTCGCACGCCTTATGACGTGAGAGAAGTTATCGCGCGCCTCGTGGATGGAAGCGAATTCGACGAATTCAAGCGCCTGTACGGCCCGACCCTGGTCTGCGGCTTCGCCCGTGTCTGGGGTTACCCGGTGGGAATCGTCGCCAACAACGGCATCCTGTTTTCGGAGAGCGCGCAGAAAGGCGCCCATTTCATCGAGCTTTGTTCGCAGCGCGGCGTGCCGCTCGTATTCCTGCAGAACATCACGGGCTTCATGGTGGGCAAGAAGTACGAAGCCGGCGGCATCGCGAAGGATGGCGCCAAGATGGTCACTGCGGTTGCAACGACGTCGGTGCCGAAATTCACGATCATCATCGGCGGCAGCTTCGGAGCCGGCAACTATGGCATGTGCGGCCGCGCTTATTCACCGCGCTTCCTGTGGATGTGGCCGAACGCTCGCATCGGGGTGATGGGCGGCGAGCAGGCCGCCTCGGTCCTCGCGACGGTGCGGCGCGACGGCATCGAGGCACGTGGCGGCGCCTGGTCGGCGGAAGAGGAGGAAGCCTTCAAGGCGCCGATCCGCGAGCAATATGAGGTGCAGGGTCATCCGTATTATTCGAGCGCCCGGCTCTGGGACGATGGTGTCATCGACCCGACGGAGACGCGGCGCGTGTTGGCTCTGGGTCTTTCGGCCAGCCTGAATGCGCCGATCCAGAAGACTCACTTCGGCCTGTTCCGGATGTAGGGGGTGGATGATGAGCAACACCTTTCCGGAGACGATGGACAAACGCGGCGTTGCGACGATCCAGGGTTGAGAGGAGATCACCATGTTCAGCAAGATTCTCATCGCCAATCGCGGCGAGATCGCCTGCCGGGTGATCGCGACGGCGCGGCGCCTCGGCATCTCCACCGTAGCGGTGTATTCGGAAGCGGATGGTGGGGCGCGCCATACGCGGTTGGCCGACGAAGCCTGGCCGATCGGTCCGGCGCCGGCCCGGCAAAGCTATCTTGTCGCCGAGAAGATTCTCGATGTTGCACGCCGCTCCGGCGCGCAGGCGATCCATCCCGGCTATGGCTTCCTGTCGGAGAACGCGAGATTCGCGGCCGCGTGTGCCAAGGCGTGCGTGGTGTTCATTGGTCCGCCCGAGGCTGCGATCCGGGCCATGGGCTCGAAAGCCGAGTCGAAGGCGCTGATGGAACGCTCCGGCGTGCCGCTCGTGCCCGGCTATCATGGTGAAGCGCAGGACATTCCGCTGCTGAAGAAGGTGGCTGGCGAGATCGGCTATCCCGTGCTGATCAAGGCGTCGGCCGGCGGCGGTGGAAAGGGAATGCGCATCGTCGGATCGGCTGAGGAGATCGAGGCCGCGATCGAAGGCGCCAAGCGAGAGGCGCTGGCATCCTTCGGCGATGACCGCGTGCTGGTCGAAAAGTATCTGACCCGCCCGCGGCACATCGAGATACAGGTCTTCGCCGATACCCTCGGCAACACTGTGGCGCTGTTCGAGCGCGACTGCTCGATCCAGCGGCGGCATCAGAAGGTGCTCGAAGAAGCCCCCGCGCCCGGAATGGATCCGGCGCGGCGAAAGGCGATGGGCGAAGCCGCTGTCGCCGCCGCGCGCGCCGTCGGTTATGTCGGGGCCGGCACGGTGGAGTTCATCGCCGAGGGCGATGCGTTCTACTTCATGGAGATGAACACGCGCTTGCAGGTCGAGCATCCGGTCACCGAGATGGTCACTGGCCTCGATCTGGTGGAGTGGCAGCTTCGCGTTGCGTCGGGCGAGCCCTTGCCGCTCTCCGCCGATCGCCTCAGCCTGCGGGGCCATGCGATCGAGGCCCGGGTCTACGCCGAGGATCCGGCGCGGGATTTCCTGCCGGCGGTCGGGACGCTCTCTCACCTGCGCCAGCCGCGCGAGGTGCCGGGCCGGGTGCGGGTCGATACGGGCGTCGTGCAGGGCGACCAGATCACGCCGAATTACGATCCGATGATCGCCAAGTTGATCGTCTGGGGCGAGGATCGCTCCGCCGCCGTCCGGCAATTGGTATCGGCTCTCGCCGAGTATGAAGTGGTCGGCGTCACCACCAATCTCGGCCTGCTGCGCGCCGTCGCCGCTCATCCTGCCTTCGCCGCCGCCGAACTCGACACGGGCTTTATCGCGCGCCATGCGGAGGACCTGCTGCCTGCCGCGGTCGCCGTGCCGGAGGCCGACGACAGCGACATCGCCGTGTGGGCCGCGGCGGCGCTGAGCGTCGTGAATGATCAGCGCGCGGCCATTGGTGCGCAGGCGCAGGCCACCGGCGACCCGTGGTCGCCCTGGGTGGAGGTGGACGCATGGCGAATGAACGGCGAGGGCTATCAGGATCTGCACTTCCGTCGCGGCGATTCACCACCGGTTGCGCTGCGAACTTATCCGCTGCCGGACGGAACCTTCCGCCTCGATCTGCCCGGAGGTCCGGTCCGTGCGGGGTGGCAAGAGGATGAGGCCGGCTCGCTGCTGTTGATCGACGGGGTGTCCCGCCGGTTGCGCGTGGTGCGGCGGGGAGCGGAACTGACGGTGATCTTTGCGGGGAGCAATCACGTTCTGATGCAGGAGGACCCGCTCGCGCCGCCGCGCACGGAGACCGCCGGCAGCGAGCGCGTGACGGCGCCCGTCCCCGGCCGCGTCGTTCGCGTCCTGGTGCAGCCGGGCGATGCCGTCGAGAAAAACGCGCCGCTGGTAGTGATCGAAGCGATGAAGATGGAGTTGACCCTTCGCGCGCCGCGGGGTGGTACGGTGGCCGAGGTTCGCCACGCCGTAGACGAGATGGTCGAGGAAGGGACCGAAATCGTCACCTTCGTGACGGAGGAACGCACATGAGTTGCCCCTCGCGCGTGCGGATTGTCGAAGTCGGACCGCGTGACGGACTGCAGAACGAGTCCTTGACCGTGCCGGCCGAGGTCAAAGTGGCGCTCATCGAGGCGCTCGCGGATGCCGGATTGACCAGCATCGAGGCCGGCAGTTTCGTCTCGCCCAAATGGGTGCCGCAAATGGCCGATACGGCCGAGGTGTTGGCGAAGCTCACTCCCCGGCCGGATGTCAGCTACCCGGTGCTGGTGCCGAATCTTCAGGGTTTGGATTGGGCGCTTGCCTGCGGCGTTCGGGAAATCGCGGTGTTCGGCGCCGCATCGGAGAGCTTTTCCCGGCGCAATATCAATTGCTCGATCGCGGAGAGTCTGGACCGCTTCGCACCGGTCGCGGAGAAAGCGCTGGCCGCCGGGCTCGAGGTCCGCGGCTATGTGTCTTGCGTGCTCGGCTGCCCTTACGAGGGGGAGATCGCCCCGGACGCCGTGGCACGAGTCGCGGCAAGCCTTCTGGCCATGGGCTGCTACGAGATATCGCTCGGCGACACGATTGGAACGGGCACGCCGTTGAAGGCGCGGCAACTGATCGAGCGCGTCGCATCTGGCGTTCCACTGGAGCGGATCGCGCTGCATTTCCACGACACCTATGGCCAGGCGCTGGCGAATATCTTCGCTTGTCTCGAACTCGGCGTGTCGGTCGTCGACAGCGCGGTGGCGGGTCTCGGCGGCTGCCCTTACGCGGCGGGCGCCACCGGAAACGTCGCCACGGAAGATGTCGTTTACATGCTGAATGGCATGGGCATCGAGACCGGCATCGGTCTCGCCGCCCTGGCGGAAGCGGGGCGGACGATATCGCACCATCTGAACCGGGAGCCGGCCTCCAGAGTGGCACGCGCGCTGACGGCGCGGCGCTAGGTTTCGTGCGGAGCTGATAGCATACGCTTGCACAAACCCATCGTTCAACGACCAAGTTAAAGGGAGGATTGCATGAGTGATTTCACGGCGAGCTATGTTTCCGGTGTGTCCGATGTCCCGCTCCTCGGTCACACGATCGGCCATGCGCTCGACCGCGCCGCCGCGGCGTGGGGAGACCGGACAGCGCTGATCTCGCGCGCGCAGGGCGTGCGTTGGACCTGGCGCGAATTGAGGGATCGCGCGGATGCATTCGCGGCCGGACTTCTTGCCCTCGGCCTCCGCCGCGGCGACCGGATCGGCATCTGGTCGTTGAACCGCGCGGAATGGGCCCTGACGCAGTTCGCCGCCGCAAGGGCGGGGCTGGTTCTGGTGACGATCAATCCGGCGTACCGGCTTTCCGAACTTGAATTTGCGCTCAACAAGGTCGGTTGCGCAGCGCTGGTGACCACGACCGGGTTCAAGAACAGCGACTACATCGGCATGGTCAAGACGCTGGCGCCCGAGCTTGCCACCTCGGTGCCGGGCAAGCTTTCCGCCGCCCGCCTGCCGCATCTGCGCATCGTGATCCAGATCGGCGGTCTGCCGGTTGCTGGGGCGACTCCCTTCGATGAGGTGGCGGCTCGCCGTGTTGAGGCCGAGCTTTCGATCCTGCGCGAACTCGCGCACGATCTGCAGTTCGACGACCCGATCAACATCCAGTTCACAAGCGGCACCACAGGTTCGCCGAAGGGCGTCACGCTGACCCACCACAACATCCTCAACAACGGTTATTTCGTCGGCCGCGCGATGCGACTGACAGAGGTGGATCGCATCTGCATCCCGGTGCCGCTCTATCACTGCTTCGGCATGGTCATGGGCAATCTCGCCGCGGTGACCCATGGTTGCGCGATGGTCTATCCCGGCGAGGGCTTCGACCCGCTTGCGACGCTCGAAACCGTTCAGGCCGAGAAATGCACGGCTCTCTATGGCGTGCCGACGATGTTCATCGCCGAACTCGATCATCCGGATTTCGCGCGCTTCGATCTTGGCACGCTGCGCACCGGCATCATGGCGGGCGCGCCTTGTCCGATCGAGGTCATGCGGAAGGTCATCGATCGCATGAACATGCGTGAAGTCACCATCGCCTACGGCATGACGGAAACCAGTCCGGTGAGCTTCCAGAGTGCCGTCAACGATCCACTGGAGCGTCGCGTTTCCACCGTTGGCCGCATTCAACCGCACCTCGAAGTGAAAATCGTCGATGCCGAGGGCCGCATCGTGCCGCGCGGCCAGTCAGGCGAACTCTGCACCCGCGGCTACTCCGTCATGCGCGGCTATTGGGGCGATAAGGAGAAGTCCGCTGACGTGGTTGACGCCGCGGGCTGGATGCACACGGGTGACCTCGCAACTCTGGATGCAGAGGGCTACGGCAACATTGTCGGACGGATCAAGGACATGGTGATCCGCGGCGGTGAGAACCTCTATCCGCGCGAGATCGAAGAATTTTTGTTTAGCCATCCGAAAATTCAAGACGTACAGGTCTTCGGTGTGGCCGACCAGAAGTACGGTGAAGAGCTCTGTGCCTGGATCAGGTTGCGCGAAGGCGAGACGATGTCGGAGGATGACGTCCGTGACTTCTGCCGCGGGCAGATCGCTCATCAGAAGATTCCTCGCTACGTCGAGTTTGTGGGCGAATTTCCAATGACCATCACCGGGAAAGTGCAGAAGTTCATCATGCG
>Ga0207665_10001745_pt1 | contig 14583 bp, 13 predicted proteins | sample LARL112metaG_FD_184351 | JGI IMG/M metagenome (GOLD analysis project Ga0207665, IMG submission 184351) | Corn, switchgrass and miscanthus rhizosphere microbial communities from Kellogg Biological Station, Michigan, USA - LAR L11-2 metaG... | ecosystem: Host-associated > Plants > Roots >...
GCCCGAGCCGAAGCCGAACCCGACCGCGATCCCGACCATCGACCCAGCAGTCGACGCGTTCCCGACCGACGGCAACAGCGTCGTGCCCGGCAACGGCTCGGGTACCGGTCCGGGATTCGCGAGCTGCCCGTCGTTCGTGCCCGCAGGTTTCGCGAAGCTGTGCGGGCAGGTGGTCGATGCCTCCACCAACAAGCCGATCCCGGACGCGTGCGTTTCGCTCGGGCCGTGCTCCGACCAGGGGATCCGCACCGATCCGAATGGTCGGTGGGCGCTGCTGCTCCCGATCGGCAATGGTGGGCTCCTCTGGTTCTTCGAATTCTCGAAAGCGGGCTACGTCACGAACAAGTACACCCAGACCTCGAAAGAGGGTCGCGTGCTGATCCCGACCCAGCGCCTCGCGCCCGCGCATTAGACGCATTAGATAGGGGGAGCATGTCCAGCGACAACGATCCGCTCGAGCTTCGCCGCGCGCAGTTCCGTGACGCCGTGCGCCGCGACGATGCGCTCGCGGCCGCGCGCGCGGCCGCCCGGCTCCGTGCGCATGCGCGACAGCTCGGCGCACGCGACTTCGAGACCATGCGGGCATCACGGCAGATGTTCGGTCGCGCGATCCGCGATGCCCGCGTTCGGCGCGCGTCCGGTCCCATTCGGCTCGAGCCGGAGATCGCGATCCCGTTTGTGCCTCCGCGCCGGATCCCATACGCGCTCTTGGCGACGATCGCCGTGGTCGGGTTGGTGTTCGGCGCGCTGCTCGCGCAGCCGCTCTTCGATCTCTCGGCGCAGGACGGCGGCGGGGGCGGCGGCGCGCCGGCCGCAGCCCTGACGTCCGATGCGCCGATCCTCGTGAGCGCGTTGAGCCGCGGTCGCGTCGTTCTCGCCGAGGTCGCCGTCGCATCCGCGATCGTGGAGCCTGCACCGACGGCTGAGCCGGAGCCGTCGGCTTCCGCAAGCCCAGCGCCGACGACCGGCGTCGGTGCCGGGATCGGCAGTCCATCGCCGAGCGGCAGCGGCGGCCCGGGGACCGGAACGGGCACGGGCAGCGGGAATGGCAACGGCAGCGGAACAAGCTCGCCAACCCCGGCGCCCACGGCGACACGCAGCCCGGCGCCGACGCTCACGGTGTGCTTCGTCTCGATCCCTCGTGGTTTCGCGCGACTCTGCGGCCAGGTCATCGATGCGCGCACGGGTCGCGCGATCGCGGGGGCGTGCGTCTCGCTCGGGGCGTGCACCGATCAATCCGCGCGCACCGACTCGAACGGCCGGTGGGCGTTCGTGCTTCCGGTCGGCGACGGAAGCCTTCAGTGGGGCCTCGAGTTCGCGAAGGCCGGCTACCTGACCACTACGTACACGCAGACCTCGCGGCAGGGGTTCATCACGATCCCGACCCAGCGGCTCGTCGCGGCGCCCTAACTAGACTTCCGCGGTGATCGCGGACCTGCGCGTGCTCGTCGACCGGCGCGAGCTCCTCGCCGACTTCGCCTGGCGCGAGCTGCGCGCGCGCTACAAGGGGTCGGCGCTCGGGTTCGCCTGGAACTTCCTGAACCCGCTCCTCCAGCTCGCGGTGTTCTGGCTCCTGTTCGGCGTCGTGCTCGGCTCGCGACCACGGACCGAGACCGGGGAGCAGCCGTTCGCGATCTTCCTGTTCGTCGGCTTGCTGCCGTGGACGTTCTTCAGCAGCTCGCTGATCCTCGGCGCGGCGTCGATCGTGGGCAACGGAGCGATCGTGAAGAAGGTCCGCTTACCGGTGCAGCTCCTCCCGGCCGCGAGCGTGCTCTCGGCGCTCGTGAACTTCCTCCTCAGCCTCGTCGTGCTGTTCGCGGTGCTCGCGATCTTCGGGCCGCGGCACCCCGAGGGTCTCATCTACCTGCCAGTGCTCATGCTCGTCGAGCTTGGTCTCGCGCTCGGCTTCGCGTACTTGCTCGCCGGGCTGAACGTCTTCTACCGCGACGTCGAGCACATCCTCGGGATCCTGCTCATGGCCTGGTACTTCCTCACGCCGATCCTGTTCCCGATCTCCCTCGTCGCGGGACGCCCACGCGAGCTCCTGGGCCTCTCGCTGAATCCGATGACCGGCATCGTGGTCGGGTTCCAGCGCGCGCTGCTCGACGGACTGCCTCCGGACTGGAGCCTGCTCGCGTGGTCCGTCGCGGTCGCCCTTGCGGTCTTCGTCATCGGCTTCACGTATTTCCGCCGCGCGAAGGACGACTTCGAGAGCGCGCTCTAAACAAGGAACGGCCCCGCGAGTTTCCTCGCGGGGCCGTTGCGGAACGCGGTACGCGTCGCTAGTTCGTGGTGACGGTCACCTGAACGCTCGGGAGCGTGCGCGAGTTGTCACTCGCCGTGTAGGTGTCGGTCGCCATGGTCGTGGTCGACCTCACGTCGAATGTGGCGCAGCCCGAGACCGCGCTCTGCGGGCTCGCGCTCAGGAGGGTCGTGCCGTGCGCCGTCCCGCCGGTGCTCGAGGTGAACGCCAGGCTGATGCTGTCCGTGGCCGAGGTCACCGTGTTGTTCGCTGCGTCCTTCAGGCAGACCGAGATGGTCGACTGCGAGACGCCGTTCGCGGGGATCGGGTTCGGGCTGGCGCTCGCCGCAAGATGCGTGACCGCACCGGTGCCGGTGAAGGAGATCGTGGTCGAGGCCGGGGTGAGTCCGGCGGACGTCGCCGTGGCCGTGCAGGCCTCCGCGACGGCGTCGGCGATCGTGAATTTCACGGTCGTGCCGGTGGACGAGCTGCTCGCGGTGGCCGGGTTCCCGGCACCACCGGCGGGCGTCGTGGCGGTGACGCTCGCGCCACACACCACGCTCGTGTTCGGCTGATCCATCGTCAGGGTGATCGGCGTCGGGCCGAACACCTTGTTGCCGCCGGCGTCCTGGACCTGGACGGTCACGTCACAGGTCGAGCCAGCCGAAGACGAGGTCGTCGCTGTGTTGCTGCAGGTATTTCCGGTGATGACGAGCTTGGCGGCGGGGCCGGACGCGCTCACCGTCGCGGTCGCCGAGCCGGATGCGAGGCCGGGAACGGATGCGGTGACCGTGCAGCTGCCGGGCGCTCCACTTGTGGTGAGCGTCGCGGTCGTGCTGCTCGATCCGGCAGAGATGATCGAGCTCGTCGGGGACACGCTGCAGATCCCGCCGTTGTCGACGCTGAACGTCACGGTCTGGTTGGACTGCGCGGTCGCCGTGGCGCCATTCGCGTCCTTCAACGTGGCCGTGACCGAGGTCGTGTGCGGGCTACCCGATGGGAAATCGCTCTGACCGAGGGTGACGCCGACGGAGGTCGGCGCGCCCGCGGTCGTGAAGGACACGTTCGTGAAGCAGCCGGGCAGCAGGGGCGTCGATGCGGAGAGCTGATCGGTCCCCACGGTGCTGCTGGACGGCTGGCTGAGTGAGAACGTTGCGACGCCGTTGGACGTGGTCTTGGTCGATGACCCGCCGACTGCCCCTCCGTCGAGGCTGCCGGTGGCGCCGGCCTGCGACAGCGTGATGCTGCGGCCACTGTCGGTCGTGGTCAGGCCGTTCGCGTCCTGGACCGAAACGGTGATCGTCGACGTCTGGCTCGAGCCCGCGACAACGCTCGCCGGAGACGCGCTGCATCCGAGCTTCGCGGGCGCGCCGACGGGCGCGCTCGGCGGAACGGTGATCCGCCAGAAGATGCCGTAGTCCTCCATCCACTGCGCGCCTTCGATGAGCGGCCGGATGTAGAGGTCGTACGTGCCGGGCGTCTGCGGCCCCTTGATGCCGAACTGGAACCACGACACCTGATTCGGTCCGACGTACTGCGAGGGCTGGATCGCGACGCGGTTGTAGCGCGGCCAGCCGGTGGCCGGCGAGCCGAGCTGGCCGTCACCGCCGAGCGCGCTCGGCTGGTCCTGGCCGGGGACGGGGTTCCAGGTGCCGAGGTACGCGACCTGGCCGAGCACCCCGCTCACCCAGCCGAACGAGCCGGAGTTGTACATCGCGACCACCGCGGTCGCGGTGTCGCCGGGACAGAGGGTCATGTAGCCCGACTGTCCGTACCACGCGGCGTGGAAGCCGGGGATCCCGGACGGCACGCTCGATGGCGGCGGGATGCCCGGACCGACGCTTGAGGTGCACGCCGCGGTCTGCGGTGCGCTCGCGTCATTGGCCTGGACAGTGGATCCGACTGAGAGCAGGGACGCGACGAGGCTGAGGCAAAGCGCCAGAGCGGGCAGGCTGCGCATGAAGCTCCTCCTAGCGCGCATGGACGAGGCGAGGTCCCCCTGGACCGCGTGGGACGCGAATTCAGCCCCACCGTACCGGCGAGCGTGATAGCGAGCGCCCCCAAAGCCGGGGCGCAGCCATTTGACCGGCGGTATTACTTTCGTAATACTTGCGCTGATGAAACGGCAGACGGCCACCCGGACCAGCACGTCATTCCCATCCGACCTCTGGCGCGGCATCGAGGACGATCGGAAACGCCGTGGGGTGGCACGGAGCCGCTGGCTGCAGGAAGCGGCGCGCGAGTACCTCTCCCGTCACAACGAGGCCGAGCGGGAGGCGCGTTACTTCGCCGGCTATCAGGCCATCCCCGACAACGACGAGGACTTCGAGGGCATTGCCGCGATCGCCGCCGAGACGCTTCGCAACGGCGAGGAGTAGCCGTGGCGAAGCCGACCGAGCATGGCGAGATCTGGTGGGCGCGGGTGGACAAGCGCAGACGCGTCGTCGTGGCTTCGCGGAGCGACGTCCGGGGACTACGGGGACAGACCACGGTCGCGGCGATCACGAGAACGGTTCGAAGCATTCCCTCCGAAGTCTCGCTCGATCACCGTGACGGATTCGAAGAGCCGTGCGCGATCAATTGCGACACGCTGCTGACCATCGACAAGTCAATGCTCGAGCGTCGATTCGGCGCACTGTCGACCGCCCGGGTCATCGAATTCGACGAGGCCCTTCGGTTCGCGTTGCAGCTTCGTTGATGGCGGAGAGTGCGCACGCGCACGATGAACACGAGTCCCGCTACCGCGAGGGCGACGCCGCGGCATGGGACCGTCCGATCCGCGACACCGAGCTCTACGACCCGGCACGACGTGACGTCTACAACTTCATCGATGACACGAAGGTCCGCTACCTGCGCCCGATGCTCCCGCCGGGCGGGAACGCGATCGAGATCGGCGCAGGCTCTGGCCGGCTGCTCATCCGGCTCGGGCAGGAGCGCCCGTACCGGCTCGTCGCGCTGGACTACGCCCCGTACGCGGTGCGCGCGGTGCGCGAGAACCTCCGGCGCAGCGGACTGCGCGGGGAGGCGCTGTTCGGCGACGCGCTCGCACTGCCGTTCGCGGACCGGTCGTTCGACGTCGTGCTCTCGGGTGGCCTGCTCGAGCACTTCCGCGAGCCGGGTCTCGTGATCTCCGAGATGGCCCGCGTGCTGCGGCCGGGCGGATTGTTCTACGCGGACATCGTCCCGCGCAAGGTGTCGCTGTACCGCTGGGCCGAGCGCGCGCGGATGGCCCAGGACGAACATCTCGCCGAGGGCATCTACGAGAGCGACCTGCCGAAGCGCGCGTGGGCCGCGCTCGCGCGTGACGCGGGGCTACGCGACGTGCGGATCATCTCGGCCGGCGTCTACCCGCCGTACACGCGCCCCGGCTTCGAGGAGCTGCTCTGGCGGCACCCCGGATTCTTCCGCCGCCTCGACGGCACGCCCGTGGCCGACGTGCTCGGGTTCTTCTTCATGCTGACGGGCCGCAGGTGATCGGCGCGGTCCGCGCGGATCACGTCACCAAGACGTATCGCCTGCACCGTGAGCGGCGGCGCACGTTCAAGGAGGTCGCGCTCCGGCAGCTCGTGCCGGCCGAGGACGTCCAGGCCCTCCGGGACGTGAGCTTCAACGTCGAGCCCGGCGAGGCCTTCGGCGTCGTCGGCGCGAACGGCTCGGGGAAGTCGACGCTGCTGAAGCTCATCGCGGGCACGGCGAAGCCCACGACCGGCACGCTCGAGGTGGAGGGCCGCGTCTCGGCGCTCCTCGAGATCGGCGCGGGCTTCCATCCGGACTTCACCGGTCGCGAGAACGCGTTCCTCAACGGCTCGCTCCTGGGGATCTCGCGCAAGGAGATGCAGCGCCAGATGCCGGCGATCGAGGAGTTCGCGGACATCGGCCGGTTCTTCGACGCGCCGGTGAAGACGTACTCGAGCGGCATGTACATGCGGCTCGGCTTCGCGGTGGCGATCCATCTCGACCCGGACGTGCTGCTCGTGGACGAGGTCCTCGCCGTCGGCGACGAGTACTTCCAGCACAAGTGCTTCGCCCGCATCGCCGAATTCCGCAAGGCACGGAAGACCATCGTCCTGGTGACGCACGATCTGGGTGCGGTCGCGCGCCTCTGCGATCGCGCGATCTGGCTCGACCAGGGCGTGGTCAGCGCGTCGGGGACGGTCCGCGACGTGGTGAACGCGTACCACCTGAAGGTCGGCGAGAAGGAGCAGCGCGAGCGCGCCGCGCGGGGTGAGATCGGCGGCCGCAAGGGCGACCGCACGGTCGAGATCGTGCGCGCGCGGATCCTCGATCAGGACGGCGCGGAGCGTGTCGTGCTGGAGTCAGGCCGGCCGGCATCGATCGAGATCGCGTACCGCAACCCGCAGCTCGTCGCCGACGCCGTGTTCGGCGTGTGCATCTACCGCGACGACGGGATCTCCGCGTACTGCACGAACACCGCGAGCGACGAGGTCACCGTGCCGCCGAAGGCCGAGGGCATCGTGCGGTTCGCGATGCCGTCGCTCGCGCTCCTTCCGGGCGGGTTCGATGCGGACGTCGGGATCACCGATCCGCAGGACCGCTACTACGACTACCTCGAGAAGGGCATCACCTTCCGCGTGATCGCCGGCCTGGGTCGCGAGATCGGGATGGCCCGCATCCCGCACCGCTGGGAATGCGAATGACTACGCTCCGGCCGTGAACGAACCGGTGGACCTGGCGGCGATCCAGGCGGAGATCCGCGAGCGCGTGCAGCGCAAACGCGCAAGCGGCGCGTACGGCGACGACGTGCGGGCGGCCCTCGAGCTGCCGCTGCCCGGCGGGCGCGCCCTGTTCAGCGAGGATCTCGGCGACCCGCTGCCGGCGCTGCAGGACACCCTGGCCGAGGAGGCCACGTACGACGCGACGAGCCATCGACGGTTCGTCGGTCCGGCGATCACGCTCGGCCGGCGCGTCGTCATCGGGCTGGTGCGCTGGTGGGTCGCGGCGATCACCGACCGGCAGGAGCGGATCAATCAGCTCCTCGCCCAGGCGGTCATCGACCAGCGCGACGCTCCGTCGCCGCAGTTCGACGAGCGGCTGGCCCGACTGGAGCGCGAGTGGCGGCGCTGGCAGAAGGATGAGGTGGCCGCGGATCTCGAGAGCAAGTACTTCGCGGCCCGGTTCTCGGGCGACGAGAAGGACATACGCAGCCAATCCGAGTCGTTCGTCGAGCTCTTTCGCGGACGGAAGCGCGTGCTCGATCTCGGCAGCGGCCGCGGGACGTTCCTCGAGCTGCTGCGCGACAAGGGCATCGGTGGTTACGGCGTCGATCCCGACGCGACGATGAACGAAGCCGTGCGGGGCCGCGGCCTCGAGGCGCTGACCGCCGACGGTCTGTCGCATCTGCGGTCGCTCGCGGACGGGAGCATCGACGGCCTCTACTGCCGTCACGTCGCCGAGCACGTGCAGCCCGGCGAGCTCGTCGCGATCCTCCGCGAAGCCCGCCGGGCCCTCGAGCCCGGATCGCCCGTGGTGTTCGTGACGCCGAACCCGGCGACGCTGACGGTCGGCGCGCACACGTTCTGGCTCGACCCGCAACATCGCCGGCCGATCCCACCCGATCTCTTCCACTTCTACCTCGAGGTCGAGGGATACGACCGCGTCGAGACGCGGACCTCGCAGCCGAGCGAGACGCGCCTCGACGAGAGCGTGCCGGCGGGCCCGGTCCGCGACAACGTGAAGCTGTTGAACGCGACGCTGTTCGGCGATCGAGACTACGCGGTCATCGGCTGGACGCCCGCGCGATGACCCGGGTCCACCAGTTCCATCCGGTGCTCGCACCGGGCGACGCGATGAGCAACCACGTCTTCGCGCTGCAGCGCCGGCTGCGAGAGTGGGGCCACGAGGCCCGCGCGTACGCGATCGAGGCGAAGCCCGGGGTCGACGAGGTCCTCCCGTACCGCCGGCTCTTCCGCGACGCGGCGCCGGAGGATCTCGTGCTCTTGCACTTCTCGATGGGGAACGAGGTGTTCACGCAGCTCGCGAAGCTGCGCGCGCGCAAGGTGCTCGTCTACCACAACATCACGCCGGCCGAGTTCTTTCGCGGCATCAACGCCCACGCCGCGACGTACGCCCGGCTCGGGCGCCGGCAGCTCGTCGAGATGGCACCGGCCATGGAGCTCGCGATCGGCGTCTCGGAATACGACCGGCGGGAGCTCGAGGAGGCGGGATACGCCCGCACGGCGCACGTGCCGATCCTCATCGACTGGCACGCCTACGACACGACCCCGGACGACGCGGTCATGGCGCGCTGGGACGGCGTGCGCCCGCTGCTGCTCTTCGTCGGGCGGGTGTCGCCGCACAAGCGGCAGGACGACCTCATCCGGCTGCTCGCGTACTACCGCGCGTGCATCGCCCCGAACGCGCGGCTCGTCCTCGTGGGCGGGTATCGCGATCAGCCGCAGTACCACGCCCGGCTGATCGAGCTCGTAAAGGCGCTGCACCTCGAGCCCGCGGTCACCTTCGCGGGCCCGGTCTCCACGGCCGAGCTCGTCGCGTACTTCCGTAGCGCGAGCGCGTTCGTCTCGCTCTCCGAACACGAGGGCTTCGGCGTGCCGCTGCTCGAGGCGATGAAGTTCGACGTGCCGGTCATCGCGTACGACGCGGCCGCGGTCGGCGAGACGGTCGACGGCGCGGGTGTCCTGTTGAAGGATCGCGACCTCGCCCAGGCCGCGGAGGCCGTCGGCCTCGTGCTCGAGCGACCCGCGCTCCGGGAGCAGCTCGTGGCGGCCGGGCGCGAGCGCCTCAAAGCATTCGATCCGGACCAGGTCGCGCTCCGCACCCGCGAGGTGCTCGGGCTGTGAGGCTCGAGACCGCGCATCAATTCGCTCCGACGCTCGCGTACGGCGACGCGGTGGGCAACGACTGCTTCGAGCTGCAGCGCCTGTACTGGTCGCGCGGCGTCGCCTCCGACCTGTTCGCCGCCGAGGCGAAGCCCGAGGTCGCGCAGTTCGTGCGGCCGTGGGCCGACCTCGAGAAGGTGCCCGTGGACGGCACGTCGCTCCAGGTCCACATCTCGATGGGCAACGATGCCCTGTGGGACGTCGCGAAGCTGCCGCACCGCAAGACCGTCGTCTACCACAACATCACGCCGGCGCACTTCTTCGACGGGGTGAACGAGCACGCCCGCCGCTATTCCGAGATCGGCCGCGAGCAGCTCGCCGAGTTCGCGAAGGTGTCTGAGCTCGGCATCGCGGACAGCCTCTACAACCAGAAGGAGCTCGTGCGCGCGGGCTTCGAGAAGACCGCGGTCGTGCCGATCATCGTCGACTGGTCCGCGTTCGACATCGCGCCGGACCCCGCGATCCTCCGCGAGCTCTCCGACGAGCGCACCGACATCCTCGCGGTCGGGCAGATCCTGCCTCAGAAGGCCGTGCACAAGGTCGTCGCCGCGTTCGCGAAGTACCGCGAGAGCGACCCGACGGCGCGGCTCTGGCTCGTCGGCTCGCACGCGATGTCCGAGGCGTACCTCGACCAGGTGCGCGAGGCGATCCGGTCGTACGGGCTCGAGCGCGCCGCCACCCTGACCGGATCGGTGCCGATGGCCGCGCTCGTCGCCTACTACCGGGGCGCCACCGCGTTCGTCACGCTTTCGGAGCACGAGGGGTTCTGCGTGCCGCTGCTCGAGGCGATGCGCGCGGGCCTGCCGGTGGTCGCGAGCGATGCCGGCGCGATCCCGGACACGCTCGGCGACGCCGGGATCCTGCTCTCGGGGACCGATCCCGACACGGTCGCCGCGGCGCTCGAACGGACCGTCCGCGACGCGGCCCTGCGAAAGGACCTCATCGCGCGCGGCCGGCGCCACCTGCTCTCGTTCACCCCCGAAGCCGTGGCCGATGATCTGGACCGCGCGCTCGCGCTCGCCGGCTGGGAGCTGCCGGCCTACCGGTCGCGCGAGCTCGCGGTCGTGTCGAGCGACCGGCGGTCGGGGATCCATCACTACGCGCTCGCGGTCTGCGACGGTCTGCGCGCGGCGGGCCATCGCGCGACGTTCGTCGGCACGAAGCATCTGGACGCGGCCGACCTCGCCCAGAAGCTGCGCTACATCGCGAAAGGCACCGACGCGGTGATCTTCGAGCACGAGGCCGGGATCTACAGCGACATCCCGTTCGTGCGCGCGCTCGCGCGGTTGCGCATGCGCGGCATCCCGTCGATCGTTTCGATGCACGAGATCGAGCCCGAGAAGTTCCATCACTACCGCAAGCTCTCGCACGCGCTGCACTACCGGCCGAGCTACGCGTGGTACCTCGAGTGGGTCCGCGCGCTGTCGGTGGCGGCGCGCATCGCGGTCTGGTTCCTCGCGTACCGCGCGATCCTGGCGCTGATGGGCTGGCTGCCCGAGCGGATCCTGGTCCACTCGCACCGCTCGAACTTCTGGGTCGGCCTGCTCACGCGCGACGAGCGCAAGCGCGACCTCGTGCCGCTGGTGGTGATGCCGCTCGAGGACACCATGCTGCCGAAGGACGAGCACGACAAGCGCGCGCTGCGCGAGCGCCTCGGGCTGCCCGCGGACAAGTTCGTGTTCGTCTCGCCGGGCTTCTTCTTCAAACGCAAGCGGTACATCGAGGTGATCGAGGCCCTGCCCGACAATGCGGTCCTCGTCCTGTCGGGGACCGAGTCGCAGTGGGAGCGCGGCTACTTCCAGGAGGTCGCGGACGTCGCGGCCGCGCATCCGAACGTCATCCTGAACACCGACTACGAGACGATGGGCCAGTACGTCGTGGCCTCGGACTGCGTCGTCCTGTTCTACGAGGACGTCTTCCAGAGCGCGGTCGTGACGCAGGCGATCTGGGCCGGGCTGCCGTGCATCTTCTCGGACACGCCGGGCTTCCGCCTGTACGAGGGCGCCGGCCTGGTCGCGCGCGACACCGCGGGGCTCGCCCGCGCGATGCGCGAGATCCAGCGGCCCGAGCTCTACGCGCGCTGCGTCCGGCAGGTCGGCATCCTCCGGCGGCTGCTCTCGCCCGAACGCAACGCGATGCGCTACCTCATCGGCCTCTAAGTGACCGGCCGGCGGATCCTGCTCGTCGTCCAGCGCTACGGCGCGGAGGTCGTGGGCGGATCGGAGCAGCATGCGCGCCTGGTCGCGCAGCGGCTCGCCCAGCGGCACACCGTCGAGATCGCCACGACGACGGCGCTCGATTACTGGACCTGGGCGCCGTACTACCGCGCCGGCAATGACTTCCTCGATGGTCTGCTCGTGCGTCGCTTCGCCGTGACCGCGGGCCGCGATCCGGAGTTCAAGGCGTTCGAGCACCGCGTACTCGAGGAGGACCACCACGTCCGCGACGAGCTCGCGTGGCCCGCCCATCAAGGCCCGGTCGCGCCGGAGCTGCTCGAGTTCCTCCATCAGCACGGCGGTGAGTACGACGCGATCCTCTTCTACACGTACATCTACGCGCCGACAGCCCTCGGGCTGCCGATCGTGCCCGAGCGGGCGGCGCTCATCTCGACCGCGCACGACGAGTACCCGCTGCGCCTCGCCCCGTACCGCGCGCTCTTCCACCTGCCCCGCGCGATCGGCTACCTCACGCCCGAGGAGCGCGCGATGGTCCACGAGCGCTTCCACAACGAGCAGGTGCCCGACGAGGTGCTCGGCTACGCGCTCGGCGACGCGCCCCCAGCCGACGTCGCCGCGTTCCGCGCGGCCCACGGCATCGCCGGGCCGTACGTCCTGTACCTCGGCCAGGTGAGCGAGGGCAAAGGCTGCGACGAGCTCTTGGCCGAATGGATCGCGCACCGCGATCGCGGCGGCTCGCCCGACACCACGCTCGTGCTCGCCGGGACCGTCCGCATGGCGATCCCGGACCGGCCCGACGTGCGGGCCCTCGGGCGGGTGAGCGAGGAGGACAAGGCCGGTGCGCTCGCGGGCGCGCAGGTACTCGTGCAGCCGTCGCGCCTCGAGAGCCTCGGCATCGTGCTGTTCGAGGCCTGGCAGTACGGCACCCCGGTCCTCGTCCACCGCGCGAACCTCGTCACGAGCGGGCAGACCGAGCGCGCGCATGCCGGCCGCAGCTACGCGGACAACGGATTCGGCGCCGCGCTCGAGGCGCTCACATCCGAGCGCGACGCGCGCGGGGCGGACGGACAGGAGTACGTGGCGCGCGAGTGCTCGTACGCCGCGTTCGACGAGCGGCTCGAGCGGCTGGTGGAGGCGACGGCGCCGTGAGCGATCGCCCGGGCGTCCTCGTCGTGGTCCAGCGGTACGGCGACGTGAGCGGCGGCGCCGAGGCGCACGCCCGCGAGCTCGTCGCCCACCTGCGGCCGCATGCCGACCTCGCGGTCGCGACGACGACGGCCGCCGACTACTGGACCTGGGCGAACAAGTACACCGCCGGGATCGACGAGGTCGATGGCGTGCCGGTCCATCGCTTCCCGGTCGAGGCCGGCCGGTCGCGCGACTTCCGGCTGCGCGAGCATCGGGCGTTCGCGAAGGTCCACCCGCTCGAGGCCGAGGACGCGTTCGTCCGCGCGCAAGGTCCGGTCGCGCCCGAGCTGCTCGAGCACCTGCGCCGCTACGGCCGCGACTTCGACGCGATCCTGTTCTTCACCTACATCTACTACCCGACCGTCTACGGCCTGCCGCTCGTGCCCGAGCGCGCGGTGCTCGTGCCGACGGCGCACGACGAGCCCGCGCTCCGGCTCTCCGTCTACAAGCGGCTGTTCCATGCACCGCGGGCGTTCGCGTTCAACAGCGTCGAGGAGCGACGGTTGGTCCATCGCACCTTCGGCAACGAGCGCATCGGCGGCGAGGTCGTCGGCGTCGGCGTCGACGTGCCCGGCGACCGCGACGGCGCGCGGTTCCGCGCGCGCTTCGGGCTCGAGCGCCCGTACCTCCTCTACCTCGGGCGGATCGTCGAGAGCAAAGGGTGCGGCACGCTGTTCGACCACTTCCTGCGCTGGCAGAGCGATCCGCGCGCGACCCCGGTGACGCTCGTGCTGGCGGGTCGCGGCGACCCGGAGATGCCCGTGCCGTCCGACCCGCGGATCCGGCACATCGGCGCACTGTCCGATCAGCAGAAGTTCGACGGGCTCGCCGGCGCGGCCGCGCTCGTCATGCCGAGCCTGCTCGAGTCGCTCTCAATGGTGACGCTCGAGGCGTGGGCCGCCGGCCGGCCGGTCATCGTGGACGGCCGCTCCCCGGTGCTGGCGTCGATGGCCGCGCGCGCGGGGGCCGGCCTCGCCTTCCGATCGTGGATGGAATTCGCCGAGATCGGCGAGCTGCTCGTCGCCGAGCCGGGTCTCGGCGACCGGCTCGGACGGGCCGGACAGCGGTTCGTCGAACGGACCTACACCTGGCCGGTCGTGGTGGAGAAGTACCGCGATCTCTTCGCCGAGGTCGCCGCCCGCAACAGCTAAGCCGCGGCTAGCCCTGCAGCACGAACACCGGAAGGTGGAGCTCGCCGCCGCTGGTCCCGAGCACGAACTGCCGACCGACCTCCGCGCCGTCCACCGTGAGCTTATAGATGAAGTTCCAGTTGATCGGGCCGCTCGGGATGTCGGTGAACCACACGCCCTGATCGTCCGTGCCGATCGGGCAGAGGCCCTTCTCGATCACGACGCAGATCCCCGCCGCGGGCGAGCCATCAGCGTGGCGGACCGTACCGATGACCCGGGTGCTGCCCGGGGTGATCGTTGCACCGGGCGTGGGGAACGGTGTCGTCCCCGGTGGAATGGCGTCGGCGGGCGAGCTCGTCGGGCTCGGGCTCTCGGTCGGGGTGGGGCTGGGGCTCGAGCTCGGTGGCGGGAGCGCGGCGGGCGTGCACGCGGCGAGCAGGAGGGCCGCAAGGACCGCGAACACGGTGCGTCGCATCCTCCGATGGTGCGACATCTGGCAGAGCCAGCGGTCGCCAGGCCGCCGCCTACAGTGAGACGGTGAGGAACGGCCCCGGTCGCGGCGACTGGGGGAACATCGACTGGTCCCGCGTCGACCTGCCCGGGCTCCGCCGCAGCCGCGGACCGCGCCGTCCGGCGAACCGGTTCACGACGATCTTCACGATCGTCCTCGTCGCCCTCTTCCTCGTCCCGCTCATCTTCGCGCCGCTCGTCGGATTCCTCACCGATCTCCTCTGGTTCCGCAGCCTCGGCCTCGACGCGGTGTTCCTCCGCCGGTACACCGCCGGGTTCTGGGCGTTCATCGTCTTCCTGATCGCGTTCTTCCTCATCGCCCTGCCGAACCTGTACTTCGCCCTCCGGCCCCAGGTGCCCCGGCTCGTCGTGGACTCCGACGTTCGCAAGCGCACCGGCGCGTTCGCCCTCACGCTGCGGTTGATGCCGATCCTGCTCGTCCCGGCGTTCTTCTTCGGGCTCGCCGGCGGCGACGAGTG
>Ga0207665_10001747_pt1 | contig 14580 bp, 12 predicted proteins | sample LARL112metaG_FD_184351 | JGI IMG/M metagenome (GOLD analysis project Ga0207665, IMG submission 184351) | Corn, switchgrass and miscanthus rhizosphere microbial communities from Kellogg Biological Station, Michigan, USA - LAR L11-2 metaG... | ecosystem: Host-associated > Plants > Roots >...
GTCTGCGCGACCGCGATCTGCTGGCTACCCAAGGTCTTTCTGATGATATCCAGGCCGCTTGATAAAGAGGCGTAGCGGAAGCTTCGCGGACTATCTGACCTGTTGTTGTAGACCGTGCCCACCATCGCCTTTTCGGGATTGCAGAGTTCGGTCTGGGCTTTCGCCAGAGCTGTCGCGATGGCGGCGACGCTTTCACTGGACCGATGCATGACCAACCTCCATCTCGACCAGATCAAAGCTGACTGCGCCTGACTTGGACCGTTTCGCCCGGATGCCGTGGCCCATGGCCTCCTTGGCATCCTCCGGCATCAGTCCTTTGAGCTCGCTCTTGGCTCGCTCGTGATCGAGGTGGGCTACTCGGGTCTGGCAAAACAAAGCTGCAAATTCCGCCCAGGAGTTGGAAGCGTTCATGTCGACCACGCGAACCGCTTCAATCCGCGGTTTTGGAGGCTCGCAATCGAAGAGAACTGGGGTTTCGCCTGTTTTGACCGCCCGCCAAAAGGCCTTTTCGGCGGCAATCAGGATCGTCTGGTAGATCGGGTCGGCCTCGATCGACAACTCAATCCAGTTGCCGCCGCCGGTGATGATCGAGAGCACGGATTTCCTGGTGCCGGCGACCAGCATGTTGTGCTGGAGTTGGGCCATGTGCTTCTCCGCGGCCGCCCCTTCCGAAAACGACCAGGGCAGCATGAATTTGGCCTCGAACACCGCGCCAGTTTCTCTGACCACACCGTCCAGAGTCGCCGCCATCCAAGGGATTGATCGATGGACCGCGTGGCGTTGGACGTCTGATACGCGGTTGCCGGAGTTGAGCTCGTACCAGCGGCGGTTGAGGACCTCGGTGACGATGCCGAGCTGAACAACGAGGACGTCCGACAGGTCGAGCGGGGCTTCCTCGCCGCGCTTCTCCCGCCAGAGTCGCAGCAGCGCTTTGTCGTCCTTTCCCATGATGATCCGGGCGTCGGAGCCCCCGATGAACTGGCGGCGGTCATACAAATAGAAGTTGGCGCGGTCGGTTTTAGGCATAGCTCCGCCGTCCACCGAATCGGTGTTTTTAGCCATTTTATTTGCTCCGAATCTAGAAAATCTGATACAAAGGGATCATACACCATGATCCAAAGGGATCAAGCGTTTTGTTTAGTCCTTCGCAAATACGTGCTGCTCGGGCGCTCATTGGATGGTCGCAGACCGATGTTGCAACTGCCGCAGGGCTATCGGTTCCCACTGTAAAGCGAGCAGAGGCTGACGAGGGCATCCGGGTTTCAGAAGATGCGATGCTGGCGATAGCGAATGCCCTGAAAAAGGCCGGCGTTGAGTTCATCGCGGAAAATGGCGGAGGACCTGGCGTCCGGCTTCGTAAAGCGAAACGCCAGCCGTTACGTTAAAGTAATGTTTTCACACAAGCTTGTTGCGTCGCAGTAAGCTTATCTCGTCGCCGCTGAAACCAAACTGGGCCAGTACCTCGTCGGTGTCTTCGCCGAACTCCGACGGCCGGGCCACCATCCTGCTCGGTGTTGCGCGACAGTGTCATAGGCTGGCCGACGAGACGGACGTGGCATCCCTCCGGGTTGGGCACGTCCTGCGCCATCTTCAAATGCTCTACTTGCGCATCCGCAAACATCTGGTCGATCGAATAGATCGGGCCGCAGGGAACTCTGGCGGCGTTGAGCTCTTTCACCCAGGTTTCGCTCGTCTTCTTCTCGGTGAGTTGTCGGCAGCGAAGGCGAGTCGGCTTCATGCTCAAGACCGGGACTGGGCCATTCGCACCAGCGAGTTGTCAACGTGATTGATGATCCAAACGCCTCCAAGCGCTACCGGCGCGTTGCGTCATTTCGCATGCGCGCAACAATCAGGTCGCTTTCGGAAGCGGACGTCAATTTCGGTGCGCCAAGCTGATGGGTTTATGAATAAACGGGCTGGTCTGAGCACTTGGCGGCACTATTTGTCCCATACGCCGGCATGCAGCGCTTCCGCCTCGTCCTCCAGCATCGGTCCTGCGACTTCGGTTGCCCGCTGACCGCTCTTGAAAACGTCGCGGCAGGGCAGATCGAGCGTCGGATTCTCCGGATGATTGCCGGTAAGCGTACGCAGGCGATGTTCGCTCAACCCGTAGACCACGCGGCCGATCCCCGCCCAGTAGATTGCGCCGGCGCACATGGCGCAGGGCTCGGCGGACGAATAAAGTGTGGCCTTGCGGAGCGTTTCGGTGTCGAGGGTTCGACAGGCTTGGGTTGCGAGCAGCCGCTCGGCATGCGCGGTGCTGTCGCGCGAGGGCATGTAACCGTTTTCGGTCTCGATCAGGACGTTGCCGCGCTCATCGACAAGGATGGCGCCGAACGGATGATTGCCGTGCTTCATCGAGCGGCGCGCCACTTCGAAGCAGCGCCGCAAGAATTCTTCGTCGCGGCTCGATCTTTCGGAATTGGAATTGTCGCTCATGTCTTGTAACGCCGTTCACGCCATCATGCAGAGGGTGGTTGCGCCAGGCAAGCGGCGGCGCTCGTCCGGGTGGGAGACAAGCGACATCGGTACGATGCCATCAGACCGCCATCGCGCTTTAGTTTATTGTTTGCGCATGATCTCCGCGCAAACGCGCTCGGCGTTTGTCGCGTGGAAAACCGCTGCACACTTTGCGCCAACGCGGCCCTCCGGGTCCGGATCATGCGTTAGTGCGGTGAATTTGAAGTTCCTATCAGTGTTGCTGCAATCTCGTCATAGGAACTTCAAATTCAAAACCGCACTAGAAACATTAACTTGCTAGTGCTCCTTTGATTCCGAAGTTCGCCTCAGAGGTCGCCGCGAATGTTTGCGAACTTCGGAATCGGAGCACTAGTGTCCCGCCATGTGCCTTCCGATTTCCGTGAGGTCGGCTTCACTGGCGCGCGCTTCGTAGACGAATTGGCCGTGGAATATCACCACGAGGCGATCCGACAGTTCGAGCAGTTCGTCCAGGTCTTCGCTCACCAGCAGCACCGCGGCGCCGCGGTTCCGCGCGGCCATGATCTCGGCATGGATCTGCGCGACCGCGGCAAAGTCGAGGCCAAAGCAGGGATTGGCGGCGATGAGAACCTCGACATCGCCGCCGAGTTCGCGCGCCAGCACCGTGCGCTGAACGTTGCCGCCGGAGAGCGCCGACATCGGGGTATCCGGCGTGCGGGTCTTGATCTTGTAGAGGCCGATCTTCCTTTCCGCCGATTTCCGGAAGGCGGAGCGGTTGAGCCACCAGCCACCGCTGGCAAAGGGGCTGCGGTCGAATTCGCGGAAGGCGATGTTGTCGGCGACGCTCATGCCGCCGACACAGGCATTCTTCAGCGGCTCCTCCGGCAAGAGCGACATTCTGTGCCGTCGCATCTCTTCGCGCGTGGCGTGATAGACGTCGCCGATCACGCGGATTTCGCCGCTCTCCGCCTGGCGCTGGCCGGCAAGCACCTCGACGAGCTGCCGCTGGCCATTGCCGGAAACCCCGGCGATGCCGACGATTTCTCCGCCGCGCACCGAAAGCGAAACGTCGTGGACCGCGACCGCGCCGGCATCGTCAAGCGCCTTGAGTTTATCGAGCTCGAGCCGGGTAGCGCCGATTTCTCCGACCCTCGGCGGCTGCAGCGTCAATTCCTCCGCGCCGATCATCATGCGGGCCATGCTGTCGGGCGTCAGCTCGGATACCTTGCCCTTTCCCGCCAGTTTTCCGCGGCGAAGGATCGTCACTTCATCGGCGAATGCCATCACCTCACGGAATTTGTGCGTGATCATCAGGATCGTCAGGCCCTCATTGACGACCATGGCGCGCAGCATCCCGAGCACCTCGTCGGCTTCACCCGGCGTCAGCACCGAGGTCGGCTCGTCGAGAATGAGAAAGCGCCGCTTCAAATAAAGCTGCTTCAGGATTTCGCATTTTTGCCGTTCGCCGGCCGAGATATCGGAAACCTTCGCGTCGAGCGGCACCTTGAACGGCATCCGCGCCAGAAATTTTTCCAGCTCGCGTTTTTCCCTTAGCCAGTTGACCACGGCGGGAACGTCGTCGCGCGCCAGCACCAGGTTCTCGGCAACCGTCATCGCGCCCACCAGCGTGAAGTGCTGGTACACCATGCCGAGCCCGAGCGCGTGAGCGTCCCTGGGGTTTGCGATCGCCCGCTGGCGCTCCCCCACCAGCACATCGCCCTCGGTCGGGTGATAATAGCCCATGATGCACTTGACGAGCGTGCTTTTTCCCGCGCCGTTTTCGCCGAGCAGCGCGTGGAATGAGCCGGGACGTACTTTCAGTTCGACCTTGTCGAGGGCGAGAAAGTCGCCGAAGCGCATGGTCATGTTGAGGGCATCGACGCCCAGCGGTCCGCTCGGCAGCGGCGTCTCGCCGATGATCACGACAGCGCTCCGATCAGGGCTGCGGAAGTGGCAACCGCGCCGAACACGCCGCCCTGCATCTTGATCATTTTCAGCGCGTGATCGTGATTGTCCTTGTCGGTGGCACCACAGCAATCCTCGATCAGGACGCATTCGAAGCCGCGGTCGTTCGCTTCCCGCATGGTGGTGTGCACGCAGACATCGGTCGTGATGCCGGTCAGCACGACGTTCTCGATCCCGCGCAGCCGCAACATCAATTCAAGATCGGTGGCGCAGAACGAGCCCTTGCCGGGCTTGTCGATGATCGGCTCACCCGGAAGCGGCGCGAGCTCGGGAATGATCTCCCAGCCGGCCTCGCCGCGAACCAGGATTCGTCCGCACGGTCCGGGATCGCCGATCCCGGCGCCGATCTGCCGCGAGCGCCACTGTTTGTTCGCCGGCAGATCGGCGAGATCGTCGCGGTGACCCTCGCGGGTATGGAAGATGTGGAAGCCCTGCGCCCGCATCACCGCGAGCACGCGCTTGATCGGCTCGATCGGCGCGCGCGTCAGCGACAGGTCATATCCCATCTTGTCGACATAGCCGCCGACACCGCAGAAGTCGGTCTGCATGTCGATTACGATCAACGCGGTATTTTCCGCGCGCAAATCGCCGTTATAGGGCCATGCGTAGGGCTCGGACTTCACGTAGCGTTCGGCCATGTCGAGAGCCTCATCGGTCGAGAAGGGTTCATCGGGTGATGGACAATTCGGCCGGAGCCCCGGTCAGGGTGCGCTTCGGCGAGCAGGTGATGATCATGATCGCAAGCGTCAGGATGTAGGGCGCGGCGTTGAACAAATGATATCCGGAAGTGACGCCGACCGACTGCAGCGCGGGACCGAGCGCGGCGGCGCCGCCGAAGGCGAGCGAGGCCCACATGCACAGCATCGGGTCCCATCGCGCAAAGATCACGAGCGCCACTGCGGTGACGCCCTGTCCGCTGGAGAGGCCTTCGTTCCAGCTTCCGGGATAGAACAACGACAGGAACGAGCCGCCAATTCCGGCAAGGAAGCCGCCGACCATGGTGGCGCGCAGGCGGATGGCGAGCACGGAATATCCCATCGCGCGCGCAGCATCCGAACTTTCGCCGGCAGTGCGGATCAACAGACCCCATTTGGTCGTCCGGAATGCCCAGTAAAGGATCGGCGCGAGCGCAATGCCGAACAGAAACAGCACGTTGATGCGCAAGGCGGCGCGGACCTGCGCGACATCGCTCCACCATCCGAAATCGATCGCGGGCAGCCGTGGGGCGGTCGGCTCGATCAGCGGCTTTCCGAGATAGAAGGCAAGGCCGGTGCCGAACAGCATCAGCGCGATGCCGACCGCGATGTCGTTGACCCGCGGCAACGAGCAGATTCCGGCGTGGAGCGCGCCAAAAAGCGCGCCGCTAACTCCCGCGGCGAACACGCCAAGCCAGGGCGAACCCGAAAGATAGGAAATGCCGTAAGCGCTCATCGCGCCCATCACCAGCGTGCCTTCAAGGCCGAGATTGATGCGGCCCGAGCGCTCGGTGATGCATTCACCCAGGCTGACGAACAGAAATGGGGTGGAGACGCGGATGGCGCCGCCGAGAACGGCGAGCGGTACGGTCCATAATCCGATTCCCCCGTCGGCCATGTCAGGATTTTCCTTTCAGGAAACCGATCCGCCCGTAGAGCGCATCGCTTGCGAGTACGAAGATGAAGATGATGCCCTGCAACACATGCACGGAGGCGTCGGGCAGGCCAAGCCGGCGCTGCAACAGCCCGCCGCTTGCGCCGATTCCACCGAGCAGAATGGCAACCGGAATCACGGCAAGCGGATTTTGCCGCGCCAGGAACGCAACGAGGATTCCGGTGAAGCCATAGCCCGCGGCGAGATTGGCATTGGTTCGGCCCTGCACCGCGGCGACCTCGACCATCCCCGCAAGACCCGCCGATGCACCGGCCAGGAAACAGATGGTCATGACCAGCTTGCCGACGCCAAGGCCTACGATTTTGGCGGCGCGAATATTGCCGCCGGCAACGCGCGCGGCAAAACCGAACACGGTGTGATAGATCAGGATGTAGGAAGCGGCCGCGGCGAGGATGCCGAACACCAGTCCCCAATGTACGTCGGTGCCGGGGATCGATCCCATCATATTGGCTGCGCCGATCTCGTGCGTCGATGGCTTGTTGAGGCTGGTGGGGTCGCGCATCATGCCTTCGACCAGATGGTTGAGGATCGCCAGCGCGATATAGACGAGCAGCAGGCTCGAAATCGTCTCGTTGACGCCGCGATATTGACGAAGCGCGCCCGAGAGCATGATCCAGAGCCCGCCGGAAATGATGCCTGCAGCCGCCATCGCCAGCTGCACGGCAAGCGGCGGTGCCCACGGCATCGCGAGCGCCACGCTGGTGGATGCCAGTGCGCCGATCAGGAGCGCGCCTTCGCCTCCGATGATGACCATGCCGAGTTGCGCAGGCAGCGCGGTGCAAAGCGCGGTGAGGATCAAGGGCGCTGCGCGCGTGAGCGTATTCTGCCAGGAGAACCAGGTGCCGAACGCGCCCTGGTACATGTAGAAATAGAGGTCGAACGGATTCTTGCCGAACAGCGCGACGAAAATTCCGAACACCCCGAGCGCGCCGACCAGCGCCGCGCCCGGAATGAGGATGTATTCGATGGTTCCACCGTAACGCTGGAGAAACCCCGGATCTGCGGCCGGAGAAATCGCGATTCCCTCGGCGGAATCCGCAACTTCCGATGTCACGAAGTCGCTCCGATGACGCCTTCCACGAGGTAGTCCATCTTCTCCAGTTCGGTATCCTTCTGGCCGCGCTCGGTGCCGGCCGGAATCATGGTCTTGCCCTTGTTGTCCACGATCGGACCCTTGAAGATGGTGTAGTTACCCGCGACGAGCTTCGACTTGATGTCGTCGGCGTGTTTGCGCGCCTGCTCGGCGACCGCTTCGCCATAGGGCGACACCTTGACGATCTCTTCCTTCAGCCCGCCGCGATAGAAATTGGGGATCGTCTCTCCGGCGAGCATCATCTTGACGAACTTCGGATAGAGCGCTTCCCAGTTCCACTCGGCGCCCGTGAGATAGGCTTTCGGGGCGAGCGGCGACTGGTTGACGTGATATCCGCACACCATCGCGCCACGGCGCGCCGCGTTCTCGACCATGGTCTTCGGCCCGTCGACATGGCAGGTCAGAACGTCCACGCCCTGATCGATCAGGCTGTTGGTGGCTTCGGCTTCCTTGACCGGCATCGACCAGTCGCCGGTGAAGATCACCTGAGTGGTGGCCTTCGGGTTCGCCAGTCTGGCGCCCATCGTGAAGGCATTGATGTTGCGCAGCACCTGTGGAATCGGCTTGGCGGCGACAAAGCCGAGCTTGCCGCTCTTGGTCGAGTAGCCGGCAACGATGCCGGAGACATATTGCGCCTCGTCAATATAGCCGAAGTAGCTGCCGGCGTTCTTGGGGTCTTTCTCCGTCCACAAGCCGCCGGCGTGCTCGAACCGGATCTTCGGATACTTGCTGGCCGTCTTGATCACGTGCGGGCTGTAATATCCGAACGATGTCGGGAACAGCAGAGTAGAGCCGTCCAGATTGATCATCGACTCCATCGTTTTTTCGACGGCGTCGGTTTCCGGCACCTTTTCTTCTTCGACGACCTTCAGGCCGGCCATTTTCTTCAGCGCCGCCGCGCCTTGTGCGTGGGCCTGGTTGTAGCCGTAGTCGTCGCGCGACCCGACATAGATGAAGCCGATGGTGGTATCGGCCGCATACACGCTTCTTGCCCCCAGCGCCGAGCCGAGCGTCAGCGCCGCGCTGCCTTGCAAAAGATGTCGTCTTGAAATCCTGCCAAAATCCATGTGCCTGCTCCCTTTGGCGGATGGACCGCCGCTCCTACGCGGCTTCGCCTGAAACGGCGGAGCCCGCCGGGCATGTCGCAAGCTTCGTGCCAGAGCTTTTTTGCTGGGCAGCTTGAGTTAAAATGCTGAAATCAAATGACTATCGATCTTTTTAGGGATCGGTTTGAATCTTGGGCAGAAAAGCGGCCGGCTAAAATTTAGGCGACATTTGGGGATTGTATGCAAGCCAGTTAAGCAATCCCCCAACCCGAATTTTGGCCGTGGAGGGAAGGGCGGTTGGCGCGTTCCGATATTTTGCCAGCTGGCCAATCGGCATAGGCTTCTACCTGTTTCCGATCGCTACCGGATTCTTTTCGAAAGGCCTGAAAGCACGCCGCTGGCGAGCTCCAACGCATCAATCGGAAAAACATGAGTGAGATGAATGCGCAAACCGGCGATCGCAAGACCTCACCGCTCGGCGAGGCGATCGTCGGCCGGATCAACGCCCTGGCGACGATTTCGCAAGACCCGGGCAATCTGACGCGGATCTTCCTGACGAGCGAGCACCGCGCGGCGGCAGAGCTGATCATGGGCTGGATGCGCGAAGCCGGCATGAACGCACATCTTGACGCCATCGGCAATGTCTGCGGCCGTTACGAGGGCGAGCGGCCGCGCTTGCCCTGCCTGATGCTCGGCTCGCATTACGACACAGTTCGCGACGCCGGCAAATGGGATGGTCCGCTCGGACTGATCACGGCGATCTCCTGCGTCGGCGATCTCAACCGGCGAGGGCGGCGGTTGCCGTTCGCGATCGAAGTGGCGGGCTTTGCCGACGAGGAGGGAGTGCGGTTTGCCTCGACCCTGCTCGGCAGTCGCGCAATTGCCGGCACGTTCAAAGAGAGCGTGCTCGCCACCAGGGACAGCACCGGAAAATCCATGCGCGAAGCGCTGATCGAGTTTGGTCTCGATCCGGATCATATCGGCGCGGCGGCGAGAATTCGCGGCGAACTCCTGGCCTACATCGAACTGCACATCGAGCAGGGACCGGTGCTGGAAGCCGAGAACTTGCCGATCGGGGTCGTCACGGCGATCGCCGGAGCGACGCGCCTCGCCGCACGATTGACAGGCATGGCCGGCCATGCCGGAACGGTGCCGATGGCGTTGCGGCGCGATGCGCTCACCGGGGCGGCGGAATGCATCTCGAAGATTGAGGAATTGTGCCGCGCCGACGACGCTGGATTGGTCGGGACGGTTGGATATATCGACGCCGCGCCCGGCACGACCAACGTAATCCCGGGAGAGGCACACTTCACCATGGATATCCGCGCGCCGACGGATGACCACCGCAAGCGCGCGGTCGGCGAAATCGTCCGGCAGATTGAAGCGATCGCGAAGCGGCGAAAGCTCGAGTTGCAGGTCGAGGTGACCCATGAAAACCGCACCGTGCCCTGCGCGCCATGGCTGAAGGAGCAGGTGGCGGCAGCGGTCGCCGCGGAAGGCTATCCCGTGTTCGAACTGCCGAGCGGCGCCGGCCATGACGGCATGGCGATGGTGGATATAGCCGACGTCGCGATGCTGTTCGTGCGCTGCCGCGGCGGCATCAGCCATCATCCGGACGAGCATGTGGATATGGCCGATGCGGACGCCGGCGCGCGGGTGTTGCTGCGGCTGATCGAAAACTTTCGGCCGCAAGAGGCGGGTGGGTGAACTGTCGGTTGACGGCTGCATTCAGGGAAGCGGTGGCAAGGCCAGGCGCCATGCGGGGCGTCATACTTTCCGCGAGTCTGCCCAAGGGTACAGGATAAGGTCGTGTCGCGACGCTGAGTTACCCGGTGACATCGAGTCCAACCAGCCGCCTGAGCTCAGCGATCTCCGCGATCTGCTTCGCGGACGGGCCATCCATTCGCGCGACTTCCTCCACGACACCGACGAGCTCGCGTCGTTCCTCGGCAGTGAGCCGTTTCTTGAAGAGATCCGCGAACAGTCGCGCCGCCTCTGCGAAACTTTGCGCACAGCTCGCAATAAAACGCGCATGAGTCAGGCGCTCGTTCACATCGTGGTCGAAGCCGAACACCGCGCGCATGGTCTCTTGGATAGTCGTGATTTGGCTGGCTGTCGGATCGCTGCCGCGAGGGATCAGGCACATCAGCACGGTTGCTGCGTCGCGCGGATCGTCGATGGCACGCAGCGGCGCGGTCCGCTCCGACTCGCGCACCTGGACACGCCGCGCCTCGTCCCTGCGGCGCGCGGACCGCTCGCGGAAATGGTCGACGCCACCCATACGAATGAACCAATAGATCGCCCAAAACAACAAAGTGCTGGCTACGAGGATGAGGATCGGCATTCAGGGCCCTTCGACGTTTCACAGTATCCGAAACAATATAACGCCGTCCTTGCAATTTAAAGACATGCTTACCTGAACGATGCAGCCGGATTTTGCGGCCTCCATTGGAGCATGATCGCGATCCGCGCTGCGGCGGCCTGTTTCGGCAGGGATGTCGGCTGCCACTGCCGTAACGCCGACGTCCATCTCACCGCATCAAGTGCGCGCGCCGGATTTTTTTGCCGAAAGAGACCGGCGCCGCAAGGTGCAGCACGCCGCGCGGCGCGGTCTGCATCACGCTGGCGCTTTGCTCGACCTCATCGATCTCGCCGAGAATGCGTTCGCAGCGTTCATAAACCAGCGCCCCGATCTCGGTGACGTTGAGGCGGCGCGTCGTGCGGTTCAACGGCCGCACCCCCAAGCCAATCCTCGAGCGCGCGCACGTGCTTGCTTACCGCCGCTTGCGACAAACGCAGCTCACGGGCGGCGCCGGAAAAACTCTGTTTGGCGACGACCTTCGCGAAGACTCCCGGGCTCTCGATGCGATCCATGCGCGCCTCCCACGATTAATCACGCTTCGTGAACAATCATATGCCGTATGACCGTCTTATGGCAGCGCCTTGCCAGCAACACTTCCGCGTCATGACGAGCGAACCAACCGATGAGCGGGCGGAATTGCCGCTCGGTAGTGACAAGGAGAGTGTCATGTTGACTAGCACAAACACCGTCGTCGTCGGCGGAGGGCAGGCCGGCCTTTCGGTCAGCCACTATTTGAAACGGCTGTCCGTTGACCACGTGGTTCTCGAACAGGCGGACAAGCCGGGCGAAGCCTGGCGCAATCACCGTTGGGACTCCTTCACGCTCAACACGCCGCGATGGCAATCGCGATTGCCGGGAGTTCGTTACGGCGAGGATGATCCGGACGGCTTCATGCCAAGGCAGGAAGTCGTGGCGCACCTGGACGAGATGGCGCAACGGCTGCCGATCCGCACCGGCGCGCGCGTCGTTGCCGTCGCGCGCGATGCCGCCCGCGGCCACTATGTCGTGTCCATCGATGGTGGCCAGACCATCAGGGCGCACAACGTCGTCATCGCGACGGGGCTTTATCAGACTCCGAAGATTCCGAAGCTCGCCCATAACCTTCCTGCAGAGATCAAGCAGCTTCATTCCGACAATTATCGCAACCCCGAGCAGCTGCTCCCTGGCGCCGTATTGGTCGTCGGCAGCGCGCAATCCGGCGCACAGATCGCCGAAGAACTCTGCGAATCCGGGCGAAAGGTCTATCTCGCGACAGGCCGCGCGGCCAGAACGCCGCGCCGTTATCGCGGCAAGGACGCGAACTGGTGGTTCGCCAAAATGGGCTAGTACGACCGGAGAGTCGGCGAGCTGCCGTCGCCGAAGGCGAAGTTTGCCGGCAAGCCGCATATCTCCGGCACCAGGGGCGGCCATACCATCAACCTGCACCAGTTCGCGCGCGATGGCATGATACTCCTCGGCCGTCTCGAGGCCGTCGAAGATGGCATCGTCAAGCTCAGGGATGACCTGCACGACAATCTCGCCGCGGCTGATCGGGCCGAGGCGGAGCTGGTCAAGGCTGTAGATGCCTATGTCGCCAATGCTGGAATTGTGGCGCCGGAAGAAACGCTGCCGGTTCTGCGCGACGGCTTCGATCAGGAAATCCTTACCCGACTCGACCTCAACGCGGCCGGCATCACCAATGCGATCTGGGCGACCGGCTACGGCTTCGATTTCTCGATGGTAAAGCTTCCAGTCGTCGACGGCGACGGCTTTCCGATCCAGACGCGCGGCGTGGCCGCGCTTCCCGGGCTGTTCTTTGTCGGATTGCCATGGCTGCACACGGCGAAGTCCGGACTGATCTACGGCCTTGCCGAGGATGCGCGCTATGTCGCCGATCGAATCGCCGACCGGGTTGATGCGCGCGACAGCAACGTGCGCCCGGCCCTGCAGCAATCTGCTTTGGCCGAGCCAAAGCCATCGCACGCGGCGAGGTGGGTGGAGGGCGTGCTGACATTGATCTGGTGGTCCGCGACCTCGCTGGTGCTCGACGGTTTTGCCGGCTACGCCGCCGGAATCTATCCCGCGTCCCCGCCGAACGCGCCGCAGCAGGCCGGTCCGCAACCGCGCCGAGAGATGCGACGCCATCCCGCAGGTTACGGCGCAACAAAGAAGCCCAACATGAACAGGACATTCGCAATGCTCGCCTCGGCCGCGATCGCCGGTCTCCTGCTTGCGGCCGGCCATGCAGCCGCAGGGCCGCTGCCGCCGCAGGTCAACTTTGTTGCAACTCCCGCCAGCCAGCTCCGGCTGGGAATGACGGGGGATGACGTTATCCGCGTCATGGGTAAAGTTGTGAAGGAGACCGACTTCGTCGGTGGTTCGACCCGGACACGCAAACTCGAGTTTACAGACGCAATTCCCGGCCAGGCTCTCCTCTCGGACGGAAAGTTGTCGCGCGTTACGCTCAACCCGTTCCGGATGGAAGAGGCTGCTCTCCCCTCGCGCCTCCGGCATGCCTGGCCGGGATTTGCCAGCAGCGTGGTGCGACGCGCGCTCGGCGCACCCACGGTCCGTCTGCGTCATACATGGTTCGGCATCGAGGTGGATCAGTGGGTCTTTTCGTGTCCGGGAGAGGTCGAAGCCAGCGTGTTTTTCAGGGCGGATCGCGTGATCGCTCGCGCGGTGGGTCGAGATGTTCCCGCCGATCTGTTCCGGGTTGATTTGCCGTCGCCACCTCAAGGTGAGGGCGAAAGCCCGCCTTTTGCGCCTCGCGTTGGCATGACGGAAACCGACATCAAGGAGCTTTGCGGCGCTCCGCTCTACCGGGTCGATTACGTCTTCAACGGACAGGCGGCGTCACACGCGGTCTACCAGACGGGCAAACAGGGAACGTTCACCGGTTTCACCATCGTAGATGGCGTCGTCACCGAGTTCGAAGATCTCGGGCGGATGCCTGACGATCCATCCTTCCAGGGTCGGTGATACACTCGACAGTTCCGAGAACTCCGCCGTGCCTTGCAACTAACTTCGATAATCCAACCGACACATGGATTTAAAAATGGCCATCCTCAATTCGAACGACCATCGAAACCTGATTGTCGCGCGCTGGCACGCCTGTGAGACGACGCCCGAGCCGTCAACGCGCGGCGTTGTAGGCATCGCGCAGGACGTTCGTCTCAAGCTCCAGATCCTCCAGCCGATGCTTGACTACATCACCGATGCTGACAATTCCGGCTAGCTCGCCGCCGCGTAGCACCAGTATGTGGCGCACGCGATGGTGCGTCATCAGGTTCATCACGCGATTGACACTCTCGTCCGGGGATACGGTGGTCGCGCCGTATTGCATGATTTCCTTCACAGGTATCGACCCGGCTGCCTCGCCGTGGCGGGAAAATGCGTGAACGATTTCACGTTCGGAAATGAGACCAAGAATTGTGTTCCCATTCGTCACCACGAGCGCGCCAATATTCTTTGCGCGGAGCCAGTCCGCCGCTCTCTTGATGCTGGCTTCAGGAGCGATTGTTGTGACGTCGGTGCCCTTCCGCCTCAGAATGCTTTCGATGGACATAGCCTCCTCCCATCGTATGGCCTAGCCGCCTGTCGCATTGATTTGCGTGGCTGCGTCTTGCGCCCTCGATCGGAGGGCATGCCATGGAAGCCGTTCTTCTCCACGAAGAGCATCAGCCTATCATATCGGCAGGAAGCAGTCAGCAAGCATCGGCGACAGCGCCAGAGACGTTGGCAGAATGCAGAAGCGTCGGGCTTGGCGTTAAGAGCCCTACTCGATATGAATTCGGCGTTGCCTGCTGCGTACGCCGAACGGCCAAAGCGTGGCAATGCCGAGGCCTGCAATGAACTCCCGCCGCAGCATGTGTCGCCCTAAGGGACTACAATGTTGCAAACCTAGCGTCTCGCTGCGTGATCAGACCCCAGGCTTACTCGCATTGAGAATGCGACCGGCAGACACGGGCCTGCCGGTACCTTTGCCGTGGCTGCGTTGGCTGCCAATGCAGAGGGTTCGCCGCCGAGCACTGCAAAGTGGTGCG
>Ga0207665_10001750_pt1 | contig 14560 bp, 10 predicted proteins | sample LARL112metaG_FD_184351 | JGI IMG/M metagenome (GOLD analysis project Ga0207665, IMG submission 184351) | Corn, switchgrass and miscanthus rhizosphere microbial communities from Kellogg Biological Station, Michigan, USA - LAR L11-2 metaG... | ecosystem: Host-associated > Plants > Roots >...
GCCCGCCTTCTTGATCGCCTCCGCCACCGAGACGTAGGTGACGTAGCCGATGAGCGAGCCGAGCACCGGGTTCTTGTCCCCGCGCTTGACGTAGCGGGCCACCCACTCCTGGTGACCGGGGATCTTCACGTCGTACCAGGGGTAGCCGGTGACCAGCATGCCCTCGGGGGCCTCGAGCTTGAGGGGATCGATGTACTCCGGCTCCCCGAGGAGGATGCCCACCACGAACATCTTCTGGAAGAGCCCGCGCTTGCCCGCCTCGCGCACGAAGGCGAGCCAGTCGCTGCCGAAGAGCGAGACGTAGAGCGCGTCCGGGTTCTGGTTCAGGATCGCGGTGACGAGCGGGCCGGGCTCGATCTTGCCGAGGGTCGGCCAGTGCTCGCCCACCACCTGCACGTCCGGCTTCAGCTCCTTCAGCCGGTCCCGGAAGGTCTCCCACGCGCGCTTGCCGTACTCGTAGTTGGGTCCGATGGTCGCCCACTTGACGTACTTCATCTTGCCGGCCTTGTCGGCCAGCATGTGGCCCTGCTCGTAGGTGTTGGGCCGCAGGCGCACCGCGTAGTCGTGCCCCTTGGACCAGGTGAGGGCCTCGGTCAAGGCCTCGGCGGCCAGGAACATGGTCTTGTTCTGCTTCGCCCAGTCGGAGACCGCGAGCCCCACGTTGGAGAGGAAGCTGCCGGTGATCATCACGACCTTGTCCGACTCCACCAGCTCCTGGGCGTGCTTGACCGCTTCCGCGGGCTGCCCCTTGTCGTCGCGGAACAGCACCTCGAGCTTGCGACCGAGGACGCCTCCCTTGGCGTTGATCTCCTCGACGGCCATCTCGACGCCGGCGCGGTACGGGCCCGTGAAGGGCGCGCCGATGCCGCTGTAGCTGTTGATGTCGCCGACCTTGATCGGCGCCTGGGCCGCGGCGGGACCCGCGCCCAGCGTGAAGACCAGGGCGGCCGCCGAGAGGGACAGGAGACGTGATGCGCGCATGCGGAAACCTCCTCGTGGGTGGTGTTGCGCCAGAGTAAAGCGACAAGCGCGGAGGGTGTCAAGCCGTTTCGCGGGGCGCGCCCGCGCGGGAGGGAACCCGGCGCGGCCACCGGCAGTTACGTCGGACCAAGGAGGAGGCCTCACCATGACCAATCCACTCAGTCGTCGGGAAGTGCTCAAGTACGGCGCCTTCACCACCGTCGGAGGCGTGCTCACCCCGGGCATCTCGCTCGCCCAGGCCATCACCACCGAGAGCCGAGGCCTCGTCGCCCGCGACATCCAGCTCCAGTCGAGCGGCGTCGCGATCCCGGCCTACGACGCCCGGCCGGAGGCGACGGGCCGCTACCCGATCGTGGTGGTGATCGCGGGCTTCACCGGCAACTCCGAGCAGCACAAGGACGTGGTGCGCCGCTTCGCCCAGGCCGGCTACTACGCGATCGCCCCCGAGCTCTATTCCCGTGAGGGGGGCATGCAGGGAAAGAACTTCCAGGAGATGGGCCAGATCGCGGCCAAGGTGACGCGGGCCCAGTACCTGAGCGACGTCCGCGCGGGGGCCGACTACGCCAAGCAGCAGTCGTGGGCGCGCGCCGATCGCCTCGGGGTCACCGGCTTCTGCGGGGGCGGCGCGCTCACCCTGCACACCGCCGCCGAGTATCCCGGGGTGGGCGCGGCGGTCCCGTGGTACGGCCAGGTCAAGCGCACCTATTCGGACGCGCCCGGGGTGGACGCGTTCAGCCTCGCGCCGCGGATCACCGCGCCGGTGCTCGGCCTCTACGGCGAGGCGGATCCGGGCATCCCGGCGGAGGACGTGAAGCGCTTCGAGGCCCTACTCAAGAAGACCAACTCGAACGTCGAGTTCGTCCTCTACCCGGGCGCGCAGCACGCCTTCTTCTCCGACGACCGGCCGCAGGCGTATCAGAAGGCGGCGGCGGAAGACGGATGGAAGCGCTGCCTCGCCTTCTTCGACAAACATCTGAAATCTTGACAATCGGCCGCTTTGCGGTGAGATTGGCGCATTCAGTCCCCCGCTGTCCGTAGCTCGACGTCAACGACGACTGGGAGGAACACGGATGACGCCGGACCATACCCGCTCCCGGCTGAGCCGCCGTGATCTGCTGAAGCTGGGAGCGGGAGCGAGCGCCCTCCTCGCCGTGCCGACCGCCGCGCGCGCGCAGACCCCGAAGCGGGGCGGCACGCTCAGCCTGCGTCTGTGGGACCCGCCGCACTGGGACCCGCACCTGACCGTCTCCTACAAGACCCACATCCTGCACACCTTCAGCCACAGCCGGCTCCTCAAGCACCGCGCCGGCCCGTCGGTGGTGCCGGGCACGTTTCCCTTCGAGGGAGACCTGGCCGAGTCGTGGACCCAGCCCAACGAGACCACCTACGTCTTCAAGCTGCGCCGCGGGGTGCGCTGGCAGAACAAGCCGCCGGTCAACGGGCGTGAGTTGACCGCGGAGGACGTCAAGTACAGCCTCGAGCGGTTCATCGGCGAGAAGGGCAACGCCAACCGCTACATGCTGGCCTCGGTGGACCGGGTGGAGGCGCCCGACAAGTACACGGTGCGCGTGATCCTCAAGGAGCCGTTCGCGTGGTTCCTCGACATGATCGCCAACCCGATGGCGGTGTGCATCGTGGCCCGCGAGTGCGTGGAGAAGTTCGGCGACCTCAAGAAGTGGGAGGCGGTGGTGGGCACCGGGCCGTGGATGCTCGACGGCTACCGGCCCAACGTGGGCGTCACCTACGTGCGCAACCCCACCTACTTCCAGACCGGGCTCCCCTACATCGATCGCGTCGAGGTCACCGTCGACGAGGACAACGCCTCGCGCATGGCCGCGTTCATCTCCGGCAAGTACGACCTGGGCTGGGAGAACCCAGGCACCATCAACCGGGTCGACTGGGTGCAGCTGAAGGACGTGATGAAGCAGAAGCGCCCGCGGCTGCAGGTGATGGAGTACGCGGCCAACCAGATGAGCCACATCTACATGCGCGCGGACAAGCCGCCCTTCAACGACGTGCGGGTGCGCCGGGCGATCTCGATGGCCATCGACCGGCCGGGCCTGATCGACGCGACCTACGAGGGCGTCGGCACCATGAACCCGGCGGTGCCAATGGGGCTCAAGGAGTGGGCGCTGCCCGTCGAGCAGCTCGGGGAGGGCGCCCAGTACTACAAGTACGATCCGGCGCGGGCCCGGAAGCTGCTGGCCGAGGCGGGGGTCCCCAGCGGATTCCCGGCCACCATCAGCTACACCACCTACGGCTCCACCATCGTGATGGACCAGCTCCAGCTCATCCTGAAATATCTCAAGGACGTGGGCATCGACGCCAAGGCGACCCAGCAGGAGTACGGCGCCTACATCTCGACCACGTTCTACGGCAAGTACGAGTCCATGGCCTTCGGCCCCCAGACTCCGTTCCTCGACCCGGACAACTTCCTCTACGGCCCGCACGTGGCCAACGAGCTCAAGAACCAGAGCCACGTCGACGACCCGGTGGTGACCGACCTGCTCGTCCGCCAGCGCCGCACCATGGACCCGGGCAAGCGCCGGGAAGTCCTCTTCGACATCCAGCGGCACCTCGCCAAGCAGCAGTGGTACGTGTACCTCCCCTCCGGCGTCTACATCGGCGTCTGGGACGGAGCGCTCAAGAACTACGGACCGAACCTCGGGTACGACTGGGGCGGGCGCGTGACCGCGGCCTGGCTCGACCGGTAGCCCGCGTCAAGGAGAGCGATCATGAACCAGCCGACCTCCCTCACCCGTCGCGACCTGCTCAAGCTCGGGGGCACCGCCCTCGCGGTCGGCGCCGCCGCGGGCGCCTCCGCACCGCACGCGGCCCAGGCCCAGAGCCCGAAGCGCGGCGGCACCTTCCGGCTGCGCTCCCACGTAGCTCCGGTCCACTTCGATCCGCACCAGACCATCGCCTTCTCCACCATGATCCCGCTCTCCTTCGCCTACAGCCGCCTCGTGAAGGTCAAGGGCGGCTCGTCGGTGGTCCCCGGGACCCAGCCGGTGGAGAGCGACCTCGCCGAGTCCTGGGAGCGCCAGGGCGACACCGTCTACGTGTTCAAGCTCAAGAAGGGCGTGCGATGGCACAACAAGCCGCCGGTGAACGGGCGGGAGCTGACCGCGGAGGACGTGAAGTACACCTACGAGCGCTTCCTCACCATCAAGGGCAACCCGAACAAGACGGTACTCGAGATGGTGGACAAGGTGGAGGCGGTCGACAAGTACACCGTGAAGTTCACCCTGCGCGAGCCCAACGCCTGGTTCATCGACCGGCTCGCCTCGACGACCACCTGGATCGTCGCCCGCGAGTCGGTCGAGCAGCACGGCGACCTGCGCAAGCCGGAGAGCGTGATCGGCACCGGTCCCTGGATGCTCCAGCGCTACGAGCCGAACGTACGCCTCTCGTTCACCCGCCACCCGAACTACTTCGTGCCCGGCCTGCCCTACGCGGACGGGGTGGAGGTCCTCCTCTCCCCCGACCCGGCCGCCGGCTTCGCCGCGTTCCTCGCCGGAGAGTACGACTTCGGCCCCGAGTACGGGATGGTGATCCGCCGCAGCGATCTGGACGTGGCCCAGAGCCGCATCAAAAGCCTCGGCACCCGCGACTACATCGTGCTGTTCGGTGGCATCACCGCGATGAAGATCGACCAGGAGCCGTTCAAGGACGTGCGGGTGCGCCGGGCCTTCGCCATGTCCCAGAACTGGCACGAGGTGCTGGAGACCAACGCGTGGTCGATGGGCAAGGGCGTGCCGAACCCGCTGATCCCGGCCACCCTCAAGGAGTGGACCATCCCGATCGGCCAGCTCACGCCCGAGGGGCGCGCGCTCTACGAGTTCGATCCCAAGGGCGCCAAGAAGCTCCTCGCCGAGGCGGGCTATCCCAACGGCCTCAAGGTTCCGATCGAGACGACCCCCGGCTACGGGCCGGACTGGATGGACGCGGTGCAGGTCGCGCTCCGCAACTGGAAGGAGGCCGGGATCGAGGGCGACCTCAAGCTCAAGGAGTACGGGGCCTTCGTGTCGAGCGCGATCTTCGGGAAGTTCGAGAAGATGATCCTGACGCTCCGCGGCACCACCACCGACCCCGACAACTACTTCGTGAACTACATGCCGGGCGAGCCGCTCAACTCCGCGGGAGTCAACGACCCCAAGCTCACCGAGATGATCAAGCTGCAGCGCCGGACCTTCGACGAGAAGAAGCGGCGTGACATCGTGTGGGACATCCAGCGCTACGCGGCCCAGACCGTCTACTACTTCTTCGGCCCCTCGGTGAGCGCGGTCGGCGCTTGGATGCCCTACGTCAAGAACTTCGGCCCCAACATCGGCCACGACTACGGCGGCCGCCTGATGGTCGCCTGGCTCGATAAATGAGAAGCCACCTTACAGAGGTCGTCGCTCGCGACGACCGTACAATCAAATAAAAGCGGGTCGCACTATCTCACGCTCAGCCCCCACGACCGGTCGCACTACCTCACGCGTCGCCCCCACGACCGGTCGCACTACCTCGCGCTCAACCCCCACGCCCGGTCGCCCGGCCACACACGGCCGCCGCCCGTGAAGCGCTATGTCTTCCGCCGCCTGCTGGTGGCGATCCCGTCGCTGCTGATCGCGTCGCTGATCGTCTTCAGCCTGCCGCGCCTGCTTCCCGGCGACGTGGTGCAGCTCATGCTCGAGGAGAAGGCCTACGGCAAGGACCTCGAGGACCTGCGCGCCAAGCTCGGGCTGAACCGGCCGATGTACATCCAGTACGTGGAGTGGCTCGGTCATGTGGCGCGCGGCGACCTGGGCGAGTCGCTCTGGACCCGCCGGCCGGTGCTGGAGGAGCTGACCCGCCGCCTGCCGATCAGCCTCGAGCTGGGCGTGCTCGCGCTCGCCTTCGCGGTCGTGATCGCGGTGCCGATCGGGGTCCTCGCCGCCATCCGCCAGGACACCGTCGCCGACTACGCGATGCGCAGCCTGGCCATCCTCGGCCTCTCGGTGCCCGGCTTCTGGATCGCCACCCTCTGCGTGCTCCTCCCCGCGATCTGGTGGGGCTGGAGCCCGCCCATCCAGTTCACCGCCTTCACCGCCGATCCCTGGGCCCACTTCGCCCAGTTCCTCCTCCCCGCGTTCATCCTCGGCATCGCCTCCGCCGCCGCAATCATGCGCCTCACCCGCGGCACGCTGCTCGAGGTCCTGCGCCAGGACTACGTGCGCACCGCGTGGGCCAAGGGGCTCCGCGAGCGGGTGGTGGTGCTGAAGCACAGCCTGAAGAACGCGCTCATTCCGGTCATCACCGTGCTGGGCATCCAGGTCGCCCAGATCCTGGGGGGGACCGTCATCTTCGAGAGCATCTTCGGCCTGCCCGGCATGGGCCGCTTCCTCTTCGACGCGATCAACCAGCGCGACTACCCGGTCATCCAGGGCGTTAATCTATTGATCGTGAGCGTGGTCGTCCTGATGAACCTGGTCGTCGACGCGTTCTACGCCTTCCTCGACCCCCGCATCCGTTACTAGCCTTCCCGGCGCGCGACCGTCCTGTACACGCTCTGGCAGTTCGTCAGGAACAAGCCCCTCGGCGCCCTCGGCGGCTTCATCGTCGTGCTGCTGCTCACCATGGCGGTGTTCGCGCCGTGGATCGCCCCCTACAAGTACGACGAGACCATCCCGGGCGGCCGCATGAAGGCGCCGGGGGCCCAGTTCTGGATGGGCACCGACAACCTCGGGCGCGACGTGTACAGCCGCGTGGTCTACGGGGCGAGCGTGTCGGTCACGGTGGGCTTCGGGGCGGTGCTGCTCGCCAACGTGCTCGCCACCTTCATCGGCGTCACGAGCGGCTACTTCGGCGGCGCCTACGACATCTGCGTGCAGCGCGTCGTCGACGCGTGGCAGTCCTTCCCGTTCCTAGTGGTCATCCTCTCGATGATGGCGGTCCTGGGTCCGGGCCTGCTGAACCTCGTCCTCGCCCTGGGCGTGCTGGGGGCGGCGGCGGGCTCGCGGGTGATCCGCGGCGCGACCATCAGCACGATGCAGAACACCTACGTGGAGGCGGCCCGCGCGCTGGGGGCCGGGCACCTGCGCATCATGCTGCGCTACCTCCTGCCCAACGTCGCCGCCACCATCATCATCCTGGCCACCATCGGCCTCGGCGCCGCGATCCTCGCGGAGTCCGCGCTGTCGTTCCTCGGCTTCGGGGTGCCGCCGCCCTACCCGTCGTGGGGGGCGATGCTCTCGGGCTCCGGCCGGTCGTTCATGTACCGCGCGCCGTGGATGGCCATCTGGCCGGGCGCGGCGATCTCCCTCGCCGTCTTCGGGTTCAACATGCTGGGCGACGCGCTGCGCGACGTGCTGGATCCGCGCCTGCGCGGCGGAGGCGGCCGCCCGATCAGCTAGCCGTCCCGGAGCCGGCCCCGCGACCCGACCGGGCCCGCGACCCGACCGGGAAAGTCCGACGCGGTAACTTCGAGCGGTCGGCCCCGTCTCCGGTCGGGCCGGTTCGGGTGTCGGCGGTCTCTAGCTCGCCTTCTTCATCGGCTCGCCGCAGCACGTCCCCGGAGTGGACGACGTATGGCCACACTTGCTGCACTTGTACTGGTCCGCCATGGTGCTCACCTCCCCTCGATGCATTCCTCTCGAGGGAAGGGAGCAAGAGGTGTGCCGCCAAAAGAAACGGGGCAGCGGCGGTCGCCGCTGCCCCGAGACGACTACCCCGCGAGAGCGACTCGGCGGGGCTAGACGAACTTGGCGTAGATGGCCTTGATCTTCTCCTCGCCCCACTTGACGGTCTGCTCGAGATCCATCTTGTCGGTGCAGAACTGGGCGAGCGCATCCACCATCACGAACTGCTGGTAGACCTCGTCCGCAGCCGGGGTGAGCGGGCCCGGGTATCCGGTGGTGAAGTGGTACTCGGCGTCCTGCTCGAGCGGCTTCAGCTTCGGGTCCTCGCTGATGATCGGGAACGGCGGCTTCGCGTAGTTCTTGAGGAACGGCATGTTGTAGCCGGTGCTGGCCTTCGCCGCGTCGCGGTAGCTGTCGGCCAGCGCCTCGAGGAACGCCTTGGCCCCGTCCGCGTTCTTGGTGAACTTGGTGATGCCGTAGGCGCGGCAGTTGGCGAAGGACCGCCGCGTCACCGGCCCCTTGGGCGAGAGCGACACGTAGATCTTGTCGGCCAGCTCCTTGTTCGAGCCCTCGATCGTCCGGTAGGCGCTGATCGGGTTGTGGATCCAGGAGCCGCGGCCCGACGCGAGCAGCCGGTTGTTCGAGGCGTCGTCCCAGGCAAGCACCTCGGGGGTCATGCAGTCCTTGTAGAGCGCCTTGTTGAACTTGAGCGCCTCGCGGACTTCCTTGGAGTTGTAGGTGATGGTCTTGCCGTCCTTGGCCACCTCGGAGCCGCCGTAGGACCACATGATCGCCCGCCAGGAGGCGCGGGAGTCGTCGTGATGAGCGAGGCCGATGCCGATCGGGAAGCCCTTGGCCTTGAGCTTCGTGCCGCCCTTGTGCAGGTCTTCCCAGGAGTCGGGGCCGTTGGGATAGCCGACCTCGGTCCAGAGGTCCTTGCGGTAGAGCCCGGGGAAGTCGATGAAGAAGTCGGGGATCGAGTGGTAGTGCCCGTCCGCGCTCACCTTGCAGTAGTTGTCGGCGAGCGGGGTGAACCCCCCGTGCTTCTTGGCGATCCGGTCGGCCGCGTCCTGCACGTCCATCAGGGCCTGCGCCCACTTCTCGGTGCCGGTCCCCACGAGCTGCACGATGTCGTGACCGGACTGGGTGGCGACCTCGGCCGCGATCTTGGCCGGGATCTGCAGGTGCGGGATGTGGTCGATGGTGACCTTCACCCCGCTCTTGGTGGACCACTGCTCGGCGAAGGCGTCGAACCACTTGTCGTAGGCGGGCACGAAGTGGGTCCAGGCGAGCACCCGGACCTCCTTGGTCTGCGCCCACGCGGGGCGGATCCACACGTGGGGGAACGCGGAGGCGGCGGTGACGCCCGCCGCGGTGCCGAGGAACTGCCGTCGCGAGACCTTGCTCATGCGGATGAACCCTCCTTGGGCGTGAGTTGACGGATCACTTCAGGGCGCCTGCGGTGAGACCGTGGATGAAGTGGTCGAGGCTGAAGGCGTACACGATGGCCACCGGGACCGCCCCGATGAGCGCGCCCGACATGAGCGAGCCCCAGTAGTAGACGTCGCCGCGGACGAGATCGCTGGTGACCCCGTAGGAGATGGTCTTGTTGGCCGAGGCGGAAATGAAGGTCAGCGCGTAGATGAACTCCTGGTAGGTGAGGGTGAACGCGAAGATCCCCGCGGTGATGATCCCCGGCACGATGACCGGGATGATGATCATGCGGAAGGCCTGGAAGCGCGAGCACCCGTCGATCTGCGCGCTCTCCTCGATCTCCTTCGGGACCGTCCGCACGAAGCCCATCAGGAGCCAGGTGCAGAACGGCAGGGTGAAGGAGGGGTAGACGATCACGAGGGCCCACACCGAGTCGATGAAGCCGAGACCGCGCACCACCTGGGAGAGCGGGATGAACAGCAGCGTCGACGGGATCAAGTAGGAGAGGAACATCGCGGTGGAGAGCGGCTGCGCCCCCGGGAAGCGCATGCGGGCCAGCGCGTAGGCCGCGGGCAGCGCGAGGAGCAGGGTGATGACGACCACCAGCACCCCGATCATGAGGCTGTTCTGCAGCCACTTGAGGAACAGCGTCCCCTCGAGCAGGAGCCGGACATGGTCCAGAGTTGGGGGTTCCTTGAACCAGAACGGGGCGGTCTCCAGGTTGTAGAGGTCGCGGTCGCGCTTGAAGGCGGTGATGACCATCCAGTAGAAGGGGAAGAGCACCACGAAGAGGTAGGGCGAGAGCGGGAGGTACGGCCCGTAGTCGCGCTTGATTCGTCGCCAGACCATCCGGGCGTCCAAGCCCTATTCCCTCCGCAGAAACCGTAGCATGAAGATCACGATGAGGGCGAGAAACGGGAAGATGAACAGGGTGATGGCCGCGCCCATGCCGAGGTCGCCCGCGTTGATGCCGATGTTGTAGGCGTAGGTCCCGAAGACGTGGGTGGTGTTGTAGGGGCCGCCCTGGGTGAGCAGCCAGACCGACGAGAAGTCGGTGAACGAGAACACCACCGAGTAGAGCAGGCCCACCAGGAGGATCGGCCGCACGATCGGCACGATCACGTAGTGGAAGCGTCGCAGCGGCCCGGCCCCGTCGATCTTGGCCGCCTCGATGACCTCCTGGGGCACCGCGGTGAGGCCGGCGAGCAGGATGACCGCCGAGAACGGGAAGCCGCGCCACACGTTCATGATGATGACCGACCACATGGCCAGCCCGGGCTCGCCGAGCCACTGCCAGGGGTAGTCGATGACGTGCGCGTGCATCAGCATCCAGTTGATGACGCTGTAGAGCGAGTCGAACATCCACTTCCAGGCGAGCGAGGACAGCGCGATCGGGATGACGAACGGGATCAGGATGATCCCCTGCACCATCCGCTTGCCCTTGAACGACCGGTTCAGCGCGAAGGCCAGCGGCAGCCCGATCACGAGGCGGATCAGCTCGGAGCCCAGGGTGAAGACGAATGAATTGCGCACCGTCTGCCAGAACACCGGGTCCGCGAACAGGCGCGTGTAGTTCTGGAGCCCCACGAAGTGGCTCTCGGGCGAGCCGACGCGGGCGCTCGAGACCGAGAGGTAGATCGACATGATGAACGGGTAGGCGATGAAGAACGCGAGGTACAGGAAGGCGGGGGCGATCCACAGGAAGCCCTGGACCGCCTCGCGATGGGCCCACCCTCCGGCGGCCGCTGCCCGAACCGCGGGGACGGCGGCCGGGCCGGCCCCCACCAGCTCCTTGCCGCCGTTGCTCACGTCAGCGCTCCGTCGGGCCGGTCGCGTGGCCGAGCGCGACGGCTGACGCGCTGCGGCTCATACTGGGCACGATCCCGTATCTCTCGCCTTCGAGATTGGTCAATGGGGAAGCAGCGACATCGGGGCGAGGCTCACGGGTTATACCATCGCCTCCCGCGGAGTGTCAACCTCGGGGCCCGCAGTTTTCTGATAGGGTAACGCGGTGATCATCCTCGGCGTGATCCCGGCGCGGCTGCACTCCTCGCGGCTGCCGCGGAAGGTGCTGCGGGAGATCCGCGGGATCCCGATGGTGGTCCAGGTCTTCCGGCAGGTCCGCACCTCGCCCCTGCTCTCCGACGTGCTGGTGGCCACCGACAGCGAGGAGGTGGTGGTGGCCTGCCACGCCCACCACGTGCCCGCGGTCATGACGCGGTCCGATCACGCCTCGGGCACCGACCGGCTCTGGGAGGTGTCCCGGGCCCGGAGCGCGGATGTCTACGTCAACATCCAGGGCGACGAGCCCCTCATCACCCCGGCCCACATCGAGTGCCTCGTGCGTCCGTTCCTCGTCGAGCCCGAGGTCCAGGTGACGACGCTGAAGATCCGCGCGACCGCCGCAGAGGTACCCACCCGCACCGCCAACAAGGTGGTCACCAACGTGCACGGCGACGCGCTCTACTTCTCGCGCCTGCCGATTCCCTTCGATCGCGACGGGCGCGGCGACGTCGTCTACTGGAAGCACATCGGCCTCTACGCCTACCGGCGCGCGGTCCTCGACACCTACCACGCGCTGCCCCCGTCTTCCCTGGAGCGCGCCGAGCAGCTCGAGCAGCTCCGCCTGCTGGAGGCCGGCATTCCCATCCGGGTGCTCGAGACCGACCAGCCCACGATCGGGGTGGACACCGAGGAGGACCTCCGGGCCGTCGAGGCCCTGCTGTCGTCCCGCCCCCGGTGACCAATCGCTGGGCCGTCCTGGCCCTCATCATGGCCGCGCAGACCATGGCCAACGTGGGCCCGCTCGGCATCCCCTCGATCGCCCCCCTGATTCGCGAGGGCCTCGGGCTGTCGGTGACGCAGGCCGGCTCCTTCCTCTCGGCCTACTACATCGGCCCGGTCCTGATGTCGCTGCCCGCGGGATGGCTCGCCGACCGGTGGGGTGTGCGCGGGGCGATGATCCTCGGCCAGGCCCTGATCGCGGTCGGCCTCGGCGCCGTCGCGATGGCGCCCTCCTTCTCGTTCATCGTGGTCATCCTGGTCCTGGCCGGCGCGGGCTACGGAGTGCTGAACCCCACGACGACGAAGGCGGGGATGGCGTGGTTCCCGCCGCAGCAACGCGCCACCGTCGTTGGGCTCAAGCAGGTCGGCCTGCCCTTCGGCGGCGCCCTGGGGGCCCTCATGATGCCGCCGGTGGCGATCGCCTTCGGATGGCGCACCGCGGTGGCGCTCGCCGCCGCGGTGGTGGGCGCGCTGGCGATCCTGACCTGGGCGCTCTACCGGGACCTGCCGGAGCCCGAGGCCAAGGGGCCCGCCCCGGCGCGCCCCGGGTTCTGGACCGTGATGGCCAACCGCGACCTGTGGCTGGTGGGTGTCAGCACCCTCATCTTCGCGGGCGTCCAGACGGTCTTCCTCGCCTTCCTCGTGCTCTACCTGCGCGACGTCGTCCAGATCGCTCTGGTGGTGGCGGCCAAGTACCTGGTGACCGCCCAGGTCAGCGGGGCGATCGGGCGCATCGGGTTCGGGCTGCTCTCGGACCGGCTCTTCGGCGGCCGCCGTCGCATCGTGCTCACCATCGCGGGGTTGGGGTCGATCGCGTGCGCCCTCGCCCTGTCCGCCACCGCGCCCGGGACCGGGCCCTGGCTGCTGGCCCCGCTCGCGGTGGGCATCGGGGTCTTCGGCGTCGGGTGGAACGGCGTGCAGCACACCTTGATGGCGGAGCTGGCCGGGCCTCGGGCGGCGGGCACCGCGGTGGGCCTGGGCCTGGCGATCTCCTCGCTGGGCGTCACGGTCTGCCCGCCGGTGTTCGGGATGGTGGTCGAGCGCCTCGGCGGCTTCGGGGTGGCCTGGATCGCGCTGGCGGTGGGCATGGGGGTTGCCCTCCTGCTGCTGATCCCGGTGCGCGAGCGGCTCCTGGCCGCCACCTCGTGACCGGGACCTCCGGCCGGCCTTCCGGCCGGGACCGGCGCCCCTTTCCCCGTTGACAGGCCCATGGTTCTTTGTTAAGAAGTGGCCACCATTTAGCGCCTATCTCACCACTCGACTCGCATCTCCGTGACGACGTTCTCGAGGTCCCAGCCTCGCGGTCGGGGCTCCGACCCCGACAGGGAAAGTGCGCGTGGCCAAGCGGTCACGGAACGGCGCCGCGTTGCCGCCGGTTGACCCGGTCAAGGAGGACCGCCCGCCCATGAACAAGCTCGACTCTCCCGACCCGAAGGACACCGCTCTCTCTCCGCTCGACCGGCGCACGTTCATCAAGACCGCGGGTGCCGCCGCTGCCGCGATGGGGGGCATCGAGGGCATCCTGGCCGCGCGCCGCGCGCCCGCCTTCGCGCAGGGGACCAAGCTCCACTGGGTCCGCTGGGTGGACTTCATCCCCGAGTCGGACGTCGAGCTGAAGCGGCAGATGCCGGAGGCCTCGAAGGCCCTCGGAGCCGAAGTGGTGTTCGAGACCATCAACGCCAACGACCTGCAGCCCCGCATCACCGCGGCCATCCAGTCCGGCGCGGGCGCGGACATCTTCAACTTCCAGTACAACTGGGCGCATCTGTACCAGAACGCGGTGGCCGACGTGAGCGACGTGGCCGCCGACATCTCCAAGGGCGAGGGCGGCTTCTACGAGATCTACCCGCCCTCCTGCCAGGTCGGCGGCAAGTGGCTCGCGGTTCCACATTCGATCGTCGGCAACGCGGTGTCCTACCGGAAGTCCTGGCTCAAGGAGGTGGGCGCCACCCAGTACCCCAAGACCTGGGAAGAGGCCCAGAAGGTCTTCACCGCGCTCAAGAAAAAGGGCAAGCCCTACGGCCAGACCCTCGGCCACACCTTCGGCGACGCCCCCACCTTCACCTACACCATGCTGTGGGCCTTCGGGGGAGCCGAGACCGACAAGACCGGCAAGAAGGTCGTCCTCGACAGCAAGGGCACGCTGGACTCGGTCAAGTTCATGCAGAGCTTCTGGAAGGACTGCTGCGACGAGGGCGGGCTCGCCTGGGACGACACCAACAACAACCGGGCCTTCCACGCCGGTGAGATCAGCGCCACCCTGAACGGCGCGTCGATCTACATCGTGGCCAAGCGTCAGAAGGACAAGATCAAGGACGAAAAGGGCGAGCCGCTGTTCCAGGACATCGACCACGCGCCGCTGCCGGCCGGGCCGGCGGGCGCCTACCTACTCTTCCTCAACCAGTCCAACGCGGTCATGAAGTACTCGAAGAATCAGAAGCTCGCCAAGGACTTCCTGCGCTGGGTTCACAAGAAGGAGAACTACGGCAAGTGGTTCACCAGCCAGGAAGGCTACAGCGTGGGCGCCACCAAGGCGTGGGAGAACGACCCGATGTGGGGCAAGCTCGACGAGCCCCTCAAGATGTTCCGCACCGCGGCACGGAACACGCGTCTGTTCGGCTTCGCCGGCCCCTCCACCGCGAAGGCCACCGAGGGCTTCACCAAGTACATCGTGACCGACATGTATGCGAAGGCCGTCCAGGGGATGAAGGCCGAGGACGCGGTGAAGTGGGCAGAGGGCGAGCTCAAGAAGATCT
>Ga0207665_10001751_pt1 | contig 14560 bp, 14 predicted proteins | sample LARL112metaG_FD_184351 | JGI IMG/M metagenome (GOLD analysis project Ga0207665, IMG submission 184351) | Corn, switchgrass and miscanthus rhizosphere microbial communities from Kellogg Biological Station, Michigan, USA - LAR L11-2 metaG... | ecosystem: Host-associated > Plants > Roots >...
TCAGCGGCCTCGGCGGCCACCAATTCGATGCCGGGTATATCGACCACCGGCAGTAGTTCTTTAGGAACGGTTTTGGTGGCGGGTAGGAATCGCGTCCCCAGTCCGGCCGCGGGCACAACCGCGGTGAAGGGAATGGGTACCAGGGACTGCGCCATATGGACCTTAACTTTGCTGGGCACTGCTCTGAGTCGGATCACAGCATCATATAGCGCAGCTCGCTCTGTTTGCTAGAGTTTCACCGCGCTGACGTAACTGAGGTTTGAGAAGAACCCGATCGTTTCGTTCTCGGGGAACATAAAACCATTTGCGGCGTACGCGTCCCGCATTGTCTGCGACGTCACGTCCCAGCCGTGGGCCGTCAGGTACTCGATGACATGGCTGCGTTCGCCGTGGAAGATGAGGTCGGACATCTGGATGTCGTGTCCGTACTTCTTCAGTCGTTCGGTAATGCGCTGCGACCGCTCGTCGGAGAACATCGTCACGTCCGGGATGTGTTCGGTTGCGACGCGGCTCCCAGGAGCGCTGAGCTCGTTGATTCGGTCGAACAGCAGGTCCTGGGACTCGGGCGGCAGGTAGATCAGCAGGCCCTCGGCGATCCACGCGGTGGGCTGGGTGCGATCGAACCCGTTTTCGAGCAGCGCTTTCGGCCAGTCGTTGCGAAGATCGATTGCGATGGTGTGGCGTTCGGCCGCTGGCTGTGCACCCAGATCCGCGAGGGTCTTGCTCTTGAACTCGATGACCTCGGGCTGATCGAGCTCGTACACGGTCGTGCCGTCGGGCCAGGGCAGCCGGTACGCCCTGGCGTCCAGACCGGCGGCGAGGATCACCGCCTGACGAACCCCCGCCGCCAGCGCATCGGTGAACAACGTGTCGAACCAGCGGGTGCGGACCGCCATACCTTCTGCGGCGCGCCGCATGTTGAACTCGGGATCGACGTCCTCGAGTTCGATCTCACCGTCGAGCGCCCGGGTGAAGAAGTCCAGTCCGACCGCGCGCACCAGAGGCTCGGCGAACGGATCGTCGATCAGGCCCTCCCGGTTTGAAAGGGCGCGCTGCGCTGCCACCATTGTGGCGGTGGCTCCGACGCTCGAGGCCAGGTCCCAGGTGTCGTCGTCGGTCCGTGCCATGAGTGCCTCCTATTTGAGGATTGCCGAGAGATAGCCGGAGTCTCCGGCGAGGTCGATCAACTCGTCTTCCGGAAGCTCGAAACCGTTGACAGCATATGCTTCTCGGGTCGATCGGATCGTGACGTCCCAGCCCTTCGAGGTCAGGTAGTCGCCCGCGGAATGGCGCTCATCGGTATAGAAAAGATCGACGAGGTTGATGTTTGATCCCATTCGGCGCGAGCGCTCAGTGAGCTTCTCGGTCCATTCGTCGGATGAGCCCTTTATGTCCATGTGTTCGGTCGCCAGTCGGCTGCCATGCGCGCTGAGCGCGCTGATGTTATCGAACAGGCGGTCCTGAGCATCCGGCGGCAGATAGATCAACAGGCCCTCAGCGATCCATGCCGTCGGCTGTGTCGAATCAAACCCGCTGTCTCGCAGGGCTGTCGGCCAGTCGTTGCGAAGATCGATCGCCACCGGTCGGCGGTCGGCCGGGGGAGTGGCCCCAAGATCGGCGAGGACAGCGGATTTGAACTCGATGACCTGTGGCTGGTCGATCTCGAATATCACCGAATCCGGCGGCCACGGCAACCGGTAGGCCCGGGTATCGAGGCCCGAAGCGAGGATCACCGCCTGCCGAATGCCCGCCGCTGCGGCACTGGTCAGGAAGTCATCGAAGTAACGCGTGCGCACGGCGATCTGCTCGCACATCCGCTCCCGGTCAAGAAGCGGATCGCTGTCGAAGTCGAGTTCGCCGTCCGCCATTCGGTTGCAGTAGTCGAGGCCGACAGCCTTGACCAATGCGTCGGCGAACGGATCGTTGATGAGCGGGTTGGGCTGTTTGGACGCCAGTGCGCGCGATGCGGCCACGCCAGTGGCGGTCGCTCCGACGCTCGACGCCAGATCCCAGGTGTCACCCTCGGTTCGGGCCATGACGGTCTCTACTTTCTTTTCGCGATGACGGCCAGCGAATCACGCATCGGCCCGAGCTCGTCGTTGTCCGGGAATTCCTTGCCGTATTCCCGGAACATCTCCGGCCGGGACCGCGCGGAGACCTGCCAGCCGTGTCCTGTCAGATAGTCGACGACATGGCTGCGCTCACCCGGATAGAACAGATCGGCCAGGTTGACGTCGAACCCGTGCTCCTGCCATTCGTCACTCAGAGCGGCGGCGCGCTGCCCGATGCTCGCGCCCGCGTCGGGGTGATACTCGGTGGCCAGCTGACTGCCGGGCGCGCTGAGCGCGGTGATGTCGTCGAAGAGCCGGTCCTGGGCGTCCGGCGGCAGGTACACCAGCAACCCCTCGGCGCTCCAGGCCGTCGGCCGGCTGTCGTCGAATCCGCTGCGGCGCAACGCTGCCGGCCAGTCTTCACGCAGATCGATGGCCACCGCGCGGCGCTCCGCGGTTGGTGTCGCGCCGATGGACTCCATCGTCTCCGTCTTGAACTCAACGACCTTCGGCTGGTCGATCTCGTAGACGACGGTGCCGTCCGGCCACGGCAGCCGGTATGGCCGCGAGTCCAGTCCGGAGGCCAGGATCACCGCTTGCCGAATGGATTTCGAGCCCGCGACGCCGTCCGATGTCGCCACCGCTGTGGCTCCAATGAAGAAGTCGTCGAAGAACTTGGTGCGCACCGCCATCACAGTGGTCATCAGCTCAGCCGTGCCGCCCTTGTCGACATCGGACAGATTGAGCTCGCCCTCGGCGAAACGGGTGAAGAAGTCGATACCCACCGCCCGCACCAGCGCGACCGCGAACGGGTCGTTGATCAGTGGGTCGGGCTGCCTGCTGGCCACGGCTCGCGCGGCGGCGACCATCGTCGCGGTCGCACCGACGCTGGACGCGACGTCCCAGCTGTCGGCGTCGGTCCGGCTCATCGCTTGCCCCTCTTCAGCACCCCGCTGACGTACTGCAGCTCACCGAAGTTGCCGACGTCTTCGTTGTCTTCGTCGAGCGGCGGCAGGCCGTTGGTGGCGAACAGCTCCTTTACGCTGTTCCGGCTGAGTTGCCAGCCATGATCGCCCAGATAAGAGGCCGCCTCATTGCGGTCGCCGAGGTAAACCAGCTCGGCGAAGTCGAGGTCGAAGCCGTGGTCGCGCCACCGCGCCGACGCGGCCTGCATGCGCTCGATCGCCTTCTCGTGATCGGCGGGGTCGATGTTGGGCACACTTTCCACCGCCACCCGGCTGCCGGGCGCGCTGAGCTCGGTGATGGTGTCGAGCAGCCTGTCCTGCGAATCGGGCGGCAGGTACCCGAGTAGGCCCTCCGCGCTCCACGCCGTCGGCTGGTGCGGGTCGAAGCCTTCTTCGATCAGTGCCGACGGCCAGTCGTAACGCAGGTCCATCGCGACCGTGCGGCGCTTGGCGGTCGGTTCGGCGCCCAGCTCGGCCAGCGTCTTGGTCTTGAACTCGATGACGTCGGGCTGATCGATCTCATATACCGTCGTCCCCGAGGGCCACGCCAGCCGGTACGCGCGCGAGTCCAGGCCCGACGCGAGGATCACTGCTTGCCGGATGCCCGCCTGGGTCGCGGTGAGAAAGAACTCGTCGAAGAACTTCGTCCGCACCGCCATGTTCTCGGTCATCCGTTGCATGCCGACCGTCTCGTTGTCGCTGTCGAGGTCTTCTGGTCGCAGTTCTCCTGTGACTAGGCGGGTGAAGAAATCCACGCCGACCGCGCGCACCAGTGGCTCGGCGAACGGATCGTTGATCAACGCGTTGTCGGCAGTCGTGGCCATCGCGCGGGCCGCCGCCACCATTGTGGCCGTCGCCCCGACGCTCGATGCCAGATCCCAAGTGTCGTTCTCCGTGCGCGCCATCCCTCGACCCCTTATCGACGTAGTTCACGGCCGTTACTTAGGTGATGTAACGACCCCGTCGCCGACTGTACGCTCCGATTCTGAAGGCCGGCTCCGACGCTGCTGCCTGCGACGGATGCGGGGCAGGAGACCCTCAACTGTTAGTCTCGTAGACTGTCTGACGCGTGACTCCGCAGGCTGCGCGCTTGTCGGCGGTCTGCGCGCAGGACTTAACCAATACGCTGGTCAAACCAGCCCCATTTGCACGCCGCGATTTGCAGCTCGGCTGCGCAGGAGGAAGAGTGCTCTCGGCTTTCATCTCTTCGCTCAGGACAGTCGACCTGAGGCGAAAGATCCTGTTCACCCTGGGCATCGTCATCCTGTACCGGTTGGGCGCCTCGATCCCGTCGCCCGGCGTCAACTACCCGAACGTGCAGAAGTGCGTGGCGCAGGTCAGTGGCGGCGACTCGGCGCAGATCTACTCGTTGATCAACCTGTTCTCCGGCGGTGCGCTGCTGCATCTGACGGTTTTCGCGGTCGGCGTAATGCCCTACATCACCGCGAGCATCATCGTGCAGCTGCTGACGGTGGTCATTCCGCGCTTCGAGCAGCTGCGCAAAGAGGGCCAGGCCGGCCAGGCCAAGATGACGCAGTACACCCGCTACCTGGCGGTCGCGTTGGCCATCCTGCAGGCCACCAGTATCGTGGCGCTGGCCGCCAACGGCGGGCTGCTGCAGGGCTGCACCCTCGACATCATCCAGGGCCAGAGTCAGGGCCTGAACATCTTCACGCTCGTCGTCATCGTGCTGGTGATGACCGCAGGCGCGGCGCTGGTGATGTGGATGGGCGAGCTGGTCACCGAGCGCGGCATCGGCAATGGCATGTCGCTGCTGATCTTCGCCGGCATCGCCGCGCGTATCCCGGTCGAAGGCAAGACCATCCTGGACAGCCGCGGCGGCCTTGTGTTCGCCCTGGTCTGTGTGGCCGCGCTAATCATCATCATCGGCGTGGTGTTCGTCGAGCAGGGCCAACGGCGTATCCCGGTGCAGTACGCCAAGCGCATGGTGGGCCGGCGCATGTACGGCGGCACGTCGACCTATCTGCCGCTCAAGGTCAACCAGGCCGGCGTCATCCCGGTGATTTTCGCGTCCTCGCTGATCTACATCCCGCACCTGATCACCCAGCTGATCCGCAGCGGAAGCTCCAGTCCAGGCAACGGGTGGTGGGACCGGTTCGTCGGCAACTACCTGACAAACCCCGCAGACCCGGTGTACATCGCCATCTACTTCGGGCTGATCATCTTCTTCACGTACTTCTACGTGTCGATCACGTTCAACCCCGACGAACGTGCCGACGAGATGAAGAAGTTCGGCGGCTTCATCCCCGGCATCCGCCCCGGCAAACCGACCGCCGACTACCTGCGCTATGTGCTTAGCCGGATCACCCTTCCAGGCTCGATCTATCTGGGCGTGATCGCCGTACTGCCGAACCTGTTCCTCGAAATCGGAAACGGCGGCGGCGTACAGAATTTGCCGTTCGGCGGAACTGCGGTTCTGATCATGATCGGCGTCGGATTGGATACGGTCAAACAGATCGAGAGCCAGCTGATGCAACGTAACTACGAAGGGTTCCTGAAGTGAGAGTCGTTCTACTCGGACCGCCTGGTGCGGGCAAAGGCACGCAGGCGCAGAAGCTGTCCGAGAAGCTCGGCATTCCGCAGATCTCGACTGGGGACCTGTTCCGCAAGAACATCAGCGAGGGCACCCCGCTGGGCGTCGAGGCCAAGCGCTACCTCGACGCAGGCGATCTGGTGCCGTCCGAGTTGACGAACAAGCTGGTAGAAGACCGGATCCAAGATGAGGACGCGGCCGCCGGGTTTATCCTCGACGGCTACCCCCGCTCGGTGGAGCAGGCCAAGGCGCTCGACGAGATGCTGAAGAACCACGACACGAAACTCGACGCCGTGCTGGAGTTCGCCGTCTCCGAGGAGGAACTGCTCGAGCGGCTCAAGGCGCGCGGCCGCGCCGACGACACCGAAGAGGTCATCCACAACCGGATGCAGGTGTACCGCGACGAGACCGAGCCGCTGTTGGAGTACTACAGCCACAACAACCTGCAGAGGGTCAACGCCGCGGGCGCGCTGGATGAGGTGTTCGCCCGGGCCCTGCGGGCGCTCGGTAAATAGCGCACGAGGAGCACAAACGGATGCCGCGATGATCGGCCTTCCTGGGCTGCGCAACCGCAAGGTCGTCGCGCAGCGCAGCGCCGGTGAACTCGACGCGATGGCAGCTGCCGGGTCGCTGGTCGCCTCCGCCCTACTGGCCGTCCGGCAGGCGGCCGCACCGGGGATGTCGACGCTGGCGCTCGACGAGATCGCCGAATCCGTCATCCGCGATGGGGGCGGCATCCCGTCGTTCCTCGGGTATCACGGCTTCCCTGCCAGCATCTGCGCATCGGTGAATGACCGTGTGGTGCACGGGATTCCGTCGGCAGCCGAGACGCTGGCGCCAGGTGATCTGGTGTCGATCGACTGCGGTGCGATCCTCGAGGGCTGGCACGGCGACTCCGCGGTCACTTTTGGCGTCGGGACGCTGATCCCTGTGGACGAAGCGCTCTCGCAGGCCACCCGCGACGCAATGGAAGCCGGGATCGCCGCGATGCTGCCCGGCAACCGGCTGACCGACGTCTCGCACGCGATCGAGGTCGAGACCCACGCCGCCGAGGCGCGCTACGACCGCAAGTTCGGCATCGTTGCTGGTTACGGCGGGCACGGCATCGGCAGGCAAATGCACATGGATCCCTTCCTGCCCAATGAGGGCGCCCCCGGCCGCGGTCCCTACCTGGCGCCGGGGTCGGTGCTGGCCATCGAACCGATGCTGACCCTCGGCACCCCGAAGACGGTTGTGCTGGAGGACGAATGGACCGTCGTGACCGCCGACGGTGCCCGCGCCGCGCACTGGGAGCACACCGTGGCCGTCACCGAGGGCGGGCCGCGAATCCTCACCGTGTAGTACGGACTTCAGCCAATCGGCCGCGCGCAGGTCACAGGCCGCGTATTAATGAACCGGATCACCACCAACGTCGTATCTAAGACGGAGGTTGGTAGTGGACGATCCAGAGGCCGCCATGATGCGGGTGCTCTATAACGAGCACGCCGCGGCACTGTGGCGTTATGCCCTCCGGCTAACTGGGGACCAAGCGCGTGCGGAGGATGTAGTGCAGGAGACGTTGCTACGGGCCTGGCGCCATCCCGAGGTGACCGACGAAGTCGAACGGTCAGCCCGGGCGTGGCTGTTCACTGTGGCGCGTAACCTGATCATCGACGAACGTCGCAGCGCACGGTACCGGAACGAAGCCGGTACGCCCGACATCGAGCAGGTCGCCGACCGCGCCGCACCCGACGAGGTGGACTCCGCTTTGGATCGATTGCTGCTGAGTACGGCCCTGAGTCAGCTGTCCGAGGAACACCGTGCGGTGGTTCGCCGGTCCTATTACCAGGGGATGACTACCACACAAATCGCCAACGATCTCCAGATCGCGGAAGGCACGGTGAAATCCCGGCTTCATTACGCGGTTCGGGCGTTGCGGCTCAATCTGCAGGAAATGGGGGTGACACGGTGACACAATTCGGTTTTCCCCTAGGCGGTGATCTGTTGGACGGCGATCGCTACGTGACTTGGGACGCGGCCTATGTCCTGGGTTCACTGACGAGCAACGAACGCCGCGAGTACGAGGCTCACCTGGAAACCTGTGAGCGGTGCCGAGCGGCGGTCGGCGAGATAAGCGGCATCCCGGCGCTGCTGGCGATGCTGGACCTCGAAGATGTGCGTGCGCTGGACGAGGAAGCGCCGGAAACCCCGCCGCTACGACCCGAGGTGCTCGACTCGGTCCTCGACAAGGTCCGGTGGCGCCGCAGGCGGTCCCGCTGGATGATGTCGGCCGCGGTCGGAGTCGCCGCCGCGCTCCTGGCGGTCGGCGTGGTGATCGCGATTCGTCCCGAGATCGTGGGCCTGGAGAACCTCAGTCCGCCGCCAACCACGCAGGCGTTGGACATGACCAAGGTCTCCCAAACGCCGATCAACGCGTCGATCTCAATGACCGGTTACGGGTGGGGCACGCGCATCGACATGGCCTGCTCCTACGGCGACTGGGGCCAGAGCGGCAATACCCCTCCGCAGAATCTGGGAATGGTCGTGGTGGGCCGAGATGGCAGCCACACTCAGGTGGCGACGTGGCTCGGGTTGTCCGGTGCTACTGCGCTGCCGAGCGCCACAACCCCGATGCAGAAGGACGAAATCGCTGCGGTGCAACTGGTTTCGTCGGATAACGGGAAGGTCCTTCTCGAAAAGAACCTGTGATCCACGCCACGCCGTGAACCGAACTCCCCCGAGAGTCGTGTCAAGGTTAGGGCGGGGAGAAGCGGGTGATATATGGCCAGAAGGCATCGTGTTGTCGATTACATCGTCGGGTATCTCGAGGCGAGCGGCGTCAGCTACATCTTCGGTGTGGACGGCGCCAACATCGAGGACCTCTATGACGCCGCGTTCTTTCGTGACGACATCACCGCAGTCCTGGCCAAGCACGAGTTCTCCGCCGCCACGATGGCCGACGGGTATAGCCGCAGCGGCGCCGGGCTTGGCGTGGTGGCCGCGACCTCGGGCGGCGGTTGCCTGAACACCGTGCCGGGGCTCGGCGAGGCGTTCGCGAGCCGGGTACCGGTGCTGGCGCTGATCGGCCAACCACCCACCACGCTCGACGGCAGGGGTGCCTTCCAGGACACCAGCGGCCGCAATGGCGCACTGGACGCAGAGGCGCTGTTCTCCGCAGTGTCGGTGTATTGCCGGCGTGTGGTGCGGCCCGCTGACATCATCACGGCGCTGCCAGAGGCGATATCCGCCGCGCGCACGGGCGGTCCCGCAGTGTTGTTGCTGCCCAAGGACATTCAGCAATCAGACGTCGGTCTCAACGGTCGCGGATTCGAGCCGAACGCCACCCAACTGGGCGATCCCGGGGCGATCGCGAACGCGTTGCGGCGCGCCGACGGGCCGATCACGATCATCGCCGGTGAGCAGGTCGCCCGCGACGACGCACGTGTCGAACTCGAACAACTGCGCGCGATGTTGCGCGCCAGGATCGCCACGGTGCCCGACGCCAAGGACGTCGCAGGCACGCCGGGCCTTGGCTCGTCGTCTGCGCTGGGTGTTACCGGTGTGATGGGCCATCCGGGTGTCGCGGGGGCCATTGCCGGCAGCGCGTTGTGCCTGCTGGTGGGCACTCGCATGAGCGTGACGTCGCGTGCCGGGCTGGACGCCGTGCTGGCGTCGGCTCCCGTGGTGTCGATCGGATCGGCGTCGCCATACGTCGAATGCGCGCACGTGCATACCGACGACCTGCGCGGCTCGCTGTCGCTGTTGATCGCGGACCTGACGCGGAACGGCAGGCCGCGCAGCGTGCGGGTGCCCGACGTGGTGCCCCACTCCGAGCTGCGGCCGCCGCGGTTCAGTGGTCCGGGGATCCGCTACCGCGATGCCATGACGGTGCTGGACGCGGCGCTACCCGACGGGACAGACGTCGTCGTCGACGCGGGAAACATTGGCGCGTCGGCGATTCACTACCTGCCGGTGAGGCGCGACGCACGGTTCATCGTCGCCCTCGGCATGGGCGGGATGGGATACAGTTTTGGAGCCGGCGTCGGCGTGGCATTCGGGCGAGCGAGCGCCCGCGCCAACGGCGATCAGCTTAGGCGGCGAACGGTCGTCATCGCCGGCGACGGCTCCTTCCTCATGCACGGCATGGAGATTCACACGGCGCTGCAGTACCGGCTCCCGGTGACCTTCCTGCTGTTCGACAACCATGCACACGCGATGTGCGTGACGCGCGAGCAGCTGTTCTACGACGACCTCTACAGCTACAACCGGTTTGGGCCAAGCTGTTTCGGCCGCGGGCTGGCTGCCATGTTCCCCGGCCTGCCGTCGGTCGATGTCGACGACATCGACCGGTTGCCCGGCGCCGTGCGCGCGGCGCTGGACACCGATGGCCCGTCCGTCGTCAGCATCGAATGTTCGGCCGACGAAATCCCGCCGTTTGCAAACTTTCTCGGCTCCGCCGCGAGACAACTGTTCATCACAAAGGAGAACCACTCGAATGTCACTGCCTGCGCTTGACGACATCACCGCTCATCGTGGCACCGCCGATCCGATCGACGACGTCGTCCGGATCGAGACTTCACCTCGGGAGAAGGCCACCCCGATCATCATGGAGATGATGCGGTCGGTGTATCCGCACGACGAGGTGTTCGGTGAGTTCTGCACCGTCAACAGTTACATCGACTGTCCGCCCGACGAGCTTTTCGACTACATGGCGGACACCCGCTGTCTGGAGGAGTGGACGTACAGCCTGCGCGGGTTCACGCCGACCGAGGAGCCCGGTCTGTGGCTCGCCTATGACCGATTGGGTTCGGAGACAAGGATTTTCACCCGCACCGTGGCCAACAGGGAAGCCATGACGGTCGACTACCGCTGCGCGTGGGACCAGGGCAAGCACCTCTGGATGATCTACCTGATGCGGATCGTCGACGCGCAGACGGTGTTTGACAAGCCGGGCTCAGTCGTCCTGTGGACCAACTGCCATCACCCGTTCTACGAGCACAACCCGTATCCGGAGGCCGCGCCGCCCGAGCGGCCGGTGTGGGTTGGCGACTTCTGGGACATGTTCGGCGCGGGCCATCTGCTCGAGCTGAAGAACCTGAAGGCAATCGCGGAATACCGCCGCCAAAACGGCCTGCCGATCACCCCGGCATGGATGAGATGAGGAATGTCATGAACGAACAGAGGCCAGTCAGTCTTCTTGACCTCTCGACTTATCTGCCCGGGGAGCCGATCGGCGCCGACTATTACGCCCAGTACGCCGAATCCGACGACATGCGCGACAACCTGATGTTCCGCGCGCCCAAGTTCCGCCGTCACGTGGCCGAGGATGAAACCGCGATCGACATGGTGGAGCGGGCCACCCAGGGATTGATCGAACGGCACGGCCACGACGTCATCGAAGGCGCGGACGTGTTGATCACCCACACCCAGGCACCCGACCTGCCGTTTTATGGCGCCGGCGGGGGCATCGCTCACCGGCTGGGCATGCGGCCGTCCTGGGTGCTCGACCTGCACAACGGTGGCTGCGCCGCTTTCGTGTTGGCGCTCAACGTTGCTCGTCAGCTGTTGGCCTCCGGTTCAGGGCACACCGCGTTGATCGCCATCGCGCAAAATTGCGCAGGCCAAGTGTTCGATCAGCCGGGAGTTCGGCGCAAGGCGCAGGCGGCGGTCCCCGGCGATGGCGCCGCGGTGGGCCTGGTCACCTTGTCCGACCAGTCGCCCATTCTCGATATCGAGTGCCGCACCTATGGTGAATACGCCGGTGAAATGACGCTCGCTCCGGACCCGCCCCGGAAGTGGTGGCAGCCCGGGACCGGCGAACTCTGCATCGGATTCACCGAAAGCAAGATCACCAAAGTGCTGGCGCGGGGCAACCGTCAGGTGCCTGAGGTCACGTACGCGGTTTGCGATCGAATAGGTGTGCAGCCCAAGGATCTTGACCTGCTCGTCACGAACCAGCCGAACCGGGTGTTCTTGAGGAACTGGCGCGAGGCGCTGGAACTGCCGAAGGAACGCCACGTCGACACGTTCGACGAGTGCGGCAACCTGTTCGCCGCAGGTATCCCGATAAACCTCGACCGTGCCATCTCCGACGGCACGCTCGAGACGGGTGACGTGCTGATGATGGCCGCCTTCGCGCACGCCGGTGACTTCGCGGGGGCTGCCGCGATCAGGTGGGGCGGTCGGAGCCGCAACGGCGGCGACATCGGGCAGGGCAACTGATGGCCATGCTCAAGCGCGAGGTGACCGATGCCATCGCCGCACTACCCAGCGCGGTCAACCCATTGGCGTTGTCGCTCAACGAGAATCCGTTCCCGCCGTTACCAGCGGTGCGATCCGCGCTGATCGAGTCCATCGACGCGGCCAACCGGTATCCGGAGTACCTCCCGGAGCGGTTGCGCTCGTTGATCGCTGGGCGCGTCGGGGTGCGCGACGAGCAGGTGGTGATCGGCGCCGGGGCGACGGGTGTGATCCTGCAGGTGCTGTTTGCCGTCACGGACCCGGGCGAGAAGATCGTGATGTCGTCGCCGACGTTTGACGGCTACCCGATCTTCGCGCAGATGGCGCGACTCGAGTTGGTCACGGTGGCGCTGGATGCGCACGGCCACCATGACCTCGACGCCATGGCAGACGCGGCGGCGGACGCCAGGGTGGTCGTGGTGTGCAGGCCGCACAACCCGACAGGAACCTTCGAGCCGGCCGCCGACATAGAGCGCTTCCTGCGGCGGGTCCCGTCGGACACAGTGGTGCTGCTTGACGAGGCCTATGTGGAATTCCTGTCGCCCGAGTACCGGATCGACGCGCCCGCGCTCGTCGAGCGGTACCCGAATGTCGTGGTGCTGCGCACCTTCTCGAAGGCATACGGGCTGGCAGGCCTGCGGATCGGCTACGGCTTCTGCGCACCGGGCCTGGCCCGCCAGCTGTGGAGCATGCAGCCGCCGTTCGGAGTCGGCCTCACCAGCATGGTAGCGGTTGCGGCCTCCTACGACGCGGAAAGCCAGCTGCGGCAACGCATTCGGATGATCGCTTCCGAGCGGCGCTATCTGCGGATGCGGCTGCGCTCGATGGGTGTCTACAGCACCGACGCCCATGCCAACTTCGTCTATTTACCGCCGGTGGGCCAGCCGTGGCGGGAGGTGTTCGACGGTACGGGATTGCAGGTTCGCAACTACGCCAACGGCAGTGTGCGCATCACTGTCGGCAACCGGCAGTCCACCCGCGCGGTGCTCGCTGCGGTGGCGCCGGTCGCGATGCGTTGAGAATCTGCCCGGTGTCGGCCGCTCCATGCGGTATGAAGAGGCGTGGCCTCGCAACGGGACGATGGCGATCCGATCGCGCTGGCGCGCGCCAATTGGCAGCGATCCGGCTGGGGTGACGTCGCGGACGGCATGGTCGCAGTGACGTCGGTGATGCGGGCCCACCAGATCCTGCTGGCCCGCGTAGAAACCGCGCTGCGGCCCTACGACCTCAGCTTTTCGCGCTACGAGTTGCTGCGGCTGTTGGCGTTCAGCCGTACCGGCGCGTTGCCGATCACAAAGGCGTCCGACCGGCTGCAGGTGCACGTCACCAGCGTCACGCACGCGATCCGCCGCCTCGAGGCCGACGGCCTGGTGGAACGCATCCCACATCCGACCGACGGCCGCACCACGCTGGTGCAGATCACCGACCTCGGCCGCTCGATCGTCGAGGACGCGACCGTCACGCTGAACAACGAGGTCTTCGCCGACATCGGGATGTCCGACGACGAGTCGCGAGCGCTGGCGGACTCCATCGAGACGCTGCGTCGCAACTCGGGCGACTTCTGAGCGTGGGCAGGGGAGATCACCCGAGGGTGATCTCGCTCTTGTGCACCGCCAACCAGTCACCGAACGACTGCAGTTCTGGGTTCAGCTGCCGCACAAACCTCAGGTCCCGCGCCGCCGTGAACCGGGCCGAATCCTCGGCGTAGTACTGGAACATGTTGCCCATCTCGACTGCGCCCGGAAACCCCAACGCGCGGTAGTCATCGCCAGTCGAGCGGCCGGTAGACCACGGTCTCGCCGAGAGCGTCGGACAGCGCAGTGGCGAACTCGTCACCGGTCAGATGGTCGCCCGCGATGCTGACCGTCTTGCCGACGAATTCCGTGCCCCGCTTGAATATCCCCAGCGCGGTCTTGCCGATGTCCTCAACCGCGATGCCCGACAGCCGTTTTTCGGCGATGGGCAGCGTCAACACGAGCTCGCCGCTCGAATCCCGGACCGGACCCAGTCCGCGCGTCATGCCCTCGAAATAGAGGGTGGTGCGCAGGAACGTCGTCGGTATGCCGTACTTGACGAACAGTTCATCGGCTTCACCCTTGGCGTCGAAGTGCGGAACCTTGTACGGCCCATCGATATTCGGCACACCGTCGTCGTCGCCAAAGTGCGTTCGCGTGTCCTCCAGCGTGGACCAGACGACGTGCTCGACGCCTTACATCGCCTAGAAGTTCAGCGGGTCGTGGAACGTCGTTGGCGAATAAAACAACAAGAGGCGAAGCCGGATGTCGCCATCATCGACATTAGAATGCCTCCCACGCACACCGATGAGGGTCTACAGGCGGCACGCCGTATCCGCGAGCGCCACCCCCAGGTTGGTGTCCTGGTTCTTTCACAATACGTCGAACCTGGCTACGCCATCTCGCTGCTGTCCGAGCGGACGGAGGGCACCGGCTATCTGCTGAAGGATCGCATCGCTGATGTCAATGAGTTCACTGACGCGGTCAGGCGCGTTGCCGCCAAGCTGAAGGATCGGCCGCCACTCGAGGCGGTCATCCACAACGTCGGCGTTTGGAGCGGGCCCGGGGTCATGCCGGTGAACATCGTCGCGCCCTACCTCCTGACTGCCCTATTGCCACTTCCGCGTCGGCTGATCTACCTCAGCAGCGGCTCGCATTTCGGCGGTCACCCGTCCCTGGACGGTGTCGACTGGTCCGGGCATCGAACCGGTTCCTACTCGGACAGCAAGCTCTTTGTGACAACCTTGGCCGCAGCGC
>Ga0207665_10001752_pt1 | contig 14560 bp, 10 predicted proteins | sample LARL112metaG_FD_184351 | JGI IMG/M metagenome (GOLD analysis project Ga0207665, IMG submission 184351) | Corn, switchgrass and miscanthus rhizosphere microbial communities from Kellogg Biological Station, Michigan, USA - LAR L11-2 metaG... | ecosystem: Host-associated > Plants > Roots >...
CGCGAGCAGAGGGGGAATGCGTGATGGCCTCCAACATCAAAGCCAAGCCGTCGTCGAAAGAATCGCCGACCGAACCGTTCAAGCGAGCGGTCACCGGTTGCCTGCGCGCCTTGGCGCGCAAGCCGGAACTCGAGGTTGCGTTCGCGGCTGAGCGACCGGGACTGATGGGCGGAAAGGTCCGTCTGCCCGAACCGCCACGCAAACTCGGCAAGGGCGAGGCGGCAATCGTTCGCGGCCACGCCGACTCGATTGCGTTGCGCCTCGCGTGTCACGATCAGGCCTTGCATCGCCGCCTTCAGCCGGCCGGCCAGCAGGCCCGGGCGGTCTTCGAAGCGGTAGAGCAGGCGCGCGTCGAAGCGATCGGCGCCCGGCGCATGGACGGCGTCGCGCAAAATCTCACGGCGATGCTCGATGAGCGCTTCCATCGCGGCAAGTTCGACCAGATCACGGAACGTGCGGATGCGCCGATCGAAGACGCGCTCGCCCTCATGGTGCGCGAGCGTCTGACCGGGTTGGCCCCGCCGCCGGCCGCCAAGCGGCTCGTCGATCTGTGGCGCCCGCTGATTGAAGAACGTGCGGGGCAGGATCTCGACCGGCTGGAAAACCTGGTCGAGGACCAGCGACAGTTCAGCGACGTCGTCCATGACTTGCTGGATGCCCTCGAAATGGGCGAGGACCGCAGCCACGACTCCGAGGACGAAGAAGACGAAGGCGAGGAAGATCGTCGCAAGCAGGAGTCCGGCGAAGACGGTGACGCCGCCGATTCCGACGACATGCAGCGTATGAGCATGGAGGACACGCAAGTGTCCGCCGAGGATATGCCCGATGCTGCCGCCGAAGCCGTCGACGCGCCCACCGCCGACATGGCCGACGACACCGACATGGGCGATGCCGAAACACCCGGCGAACCGCAGCGGCCCCGCCATTTCGGCGCGAACGAGCCGCGCGGGCCGGACTATCGCGCCTTCACCACTAAATTTGACGAAACGGTTGCCGCCGAAGATCTCTGCGAGCCGGAGGAACTGGATCGGCTCAGAGGTTACCTCGACAAGCAGCTCTCGCATTTGCAGGGCGTTGTTGCCCGCCTCGCCAACCGCCTCCAGCGGCGATTGATGGCGCAGCAGAACAGGTCCTGGGAATTTGATTTGGAAGAAGGGCAGCTCGATCCGGCTCGGTTGTCGCGCATCATCATCGATCCTTTGCACCCGCTTTCGTTCAAAGCGGAAAAGGACACCCAGTTCCGCGATACGGTTGTGACCTTGCTGCTCGACAATTCCGGCTCGATGCGGGGTCGCCCGATTACGGTCGCAGCCACGTGCGCCGATATTCTCGCGCGTACGCTGGAGCGTTGCGGCGTCAAGGTCGAAATCCTCGGCTTCACGACGCGTGCATGGAAGGGCGGACAATCGCGGGAGCACTGGCTGACGGCCGGCAAGCCGGCAAATCCCGGCCGGCTGAATGATCTGCGTCATATCATTTACAAGTCGGCCGATGCGCCCTGGCGGCGCGCACGCAAGAACCTCGGCCTGATGATGCGCGAGGGCCTGCTGAAGGAAAATATCGACGGCGAAGCGCTCGATTGGGCGCACAAGCGTCTGCTGGGCCGCACCGAGCAACGCAAAATTCTGATGATGATTTCCGATGGTGCGCCGGTTGACGATTCCACGTTATCGGTGAATCCGGGAAATTATCTCGAGCGTCATCTGCGCTGGGTGATTGAAGAGATCGAAACCCGTTCTCCTGTCGAGCTGATCGCCATAGGTATCGGTCATGACGTGACGCGCTACTATCGCCGCGCAGTTACGATCGTCGATGCGGAAGAACTGGGCGGTGCGATGACCGAGAAACTTGCCGAACTGTTCGAAGAACACGCTGCGAACGAATCGCGGAGCCCCAGCCGGCGGAGACGGGTTGCTTGAACTTTTTGCGCGGCCGTCCGCTGATTGTCGGACTCCTGCTCTTTTTCCTCGCTGTCGTCGTTGCCGTTGCCGCCCCGCGTCTAGCAACCGGGCCCGTGCGCATCGTCATCGATGCAACGCCGATCGCTTCGTTCGACAATCGTGATCCATCGAAAGTGCGCTTTGGCAATCTGGAATTCCGCGGAGGGCTGGTGCTCGAGTCGAGACACCCGGCGTTCGGCGGGATTTCGGGCCTCCACATGGAACCTGGAGGCGACCGGTTCATCGCGGTTACCGACAAAGGCTCGTGGCTCCGCGGCCGAATTATTTACCGCGATGGTCGACCCGCCGGTATCGCCGACGCCGAAATGGCGCCCATTCTGGGACAAGACGGCAGACCGCTTGCCGCCCGCGGCTGGTACGACACCGAGTCCCTGGCCGAGCGCGACGGCATTCTTTACGTGGGCATCGAGCGGATCGAACAGATTGTTCGCTTTGATTATCGTCGCGACGGCTTGCTTGCTCGGGGGCAGCCAGTCAGCGTGCCGCCCGACTTCAGGACTCTCACATACAACAAGAGCCTCGAATGCGTCGCGGCGCCTCAGCAGGGCCCGTTGGCGGGCGAGTTGATCGCGGTTTCCGAACATAGTCTCGACGCAGCCGGCAATTTGCGATCGTTTGTGCTCGGCACGAACCACGTCACGCGGTTCAGCGTCAAGCGGACCGACGAGTTCGACGTCAGCGATTGCACGATTCTTCCGCCCGACGACTTGTTGCTGCTCGAGCGACGCTTCTCGTTCGTGCGCGGCATTGCGATACGCATTCGTCGCGTGCCGCTCTCAAGTCTCATGGAGGGTGCGGTGGTCGATGGCCGTACAGTGATCGAAGCCGATCTCGCCTTTGAGATCGATAACATGGAAGGAATTTCCATCCATCGCACGACGGACGGCGAGACGATTATCACGATTGTATCGGACGATAATTTCTCCGTGCTCCAGCGCAATCTGCTTCTGCAGTTTGCCATCGTGGGACGATAGACGCCGGAGCCGAGACCGCATGCCCAAAACGTGCATGCCCGGCGCGAGGCCGGGCATTACTGATCAGATGCTCTGAAAAGCCGATCAGCCCGCGTTGGCCGAACGCTTCTTCACGATCTGCCGCTTGAGGTCGAGCACCCGCGGGGCCAGCTCGTCGTCGTTTGCCTTGAGCAAAAACGCGTCGAGTCCACCGCGATGGTCGACAGTCTTCAGGGCGTTGGCGGAAACGCGCAAGCGGATCCGGCGGCCGAGAGTGTCGGAGATCAGCGTGACGTTACGCAGGTTCGGAAGGAACCGACGTTTCGTCTTGATATTGGAGTGGCTCACTTTGTGGCCGACCAGTGGCCTTTTACCGGTCAGGTCGCAACGCCATGACATAGCTAAGTCCTCAAGAACCTCCGGCACTAAAATGTGCCGGTTCCGATCAAATCGTCTGATTAAGATGGGCGGACGTATAGAGAGCGGGGTTAGACGCGTCAAGCCAAGCTATTGGATGGTATCTGATGGGATTTTCTGGGTTGTCCGCGTCGCCCAGCCTGCCAGCGAACACAGATTCGACGAAATCCGCGCCGACGTAGTGCCTGTACCAGGCGTTCCGCAATTAACTCTGTGGCCCGCTCTCGGCCGATCCCGCGTGATGGATTGCCCCGCGCGTGATATGGTCCGGTGCCGCAATCGCGGAACGCCACCGGTGCCGGCGCGCGGAAGGATCAACTCTTGCGTCCACTGACACAGCGTTTGCTCCTGGCGTCCGCTACGGCGGCCATGGCTGTTACCGGTCTGGTCGTGCCGGCTCATGCGCAAGCCCGTCTCGAAGCTCACTACTCGGCGACAATTGCCGGCCTTCCGATCGGCACCGGCAGCTGGGTCATCGACATCAGCGATATGCAATATAGCGCCGCCGTTAGCGGGCAGACGTCAGGTCTGCTGCGTGCATTTACGGGCGGTCAGGGCAACGCCACAGTGCGTGGCACGCTGAATGGCGGGCGATCCTTGACCTCTGTCTACACGGCCACCATCAACGGCCGCAGCAAAAGACTGGACTCGATCCGCATCGCCATCAGCAACGGCAACGTGAAAGACTACAAGGTCGATCCGCCTGCCGACGATGATCCGGCACGTGTGCCGATTACCGAGACGTCGCAACGTGGCGTCCTCGATCCGATCACCGGCTCAATCGTACGTATGGCTGGTACCGGCGATCTCCTCGTGCCGGAAGCCTGTCAGCGGACGCACGAAATTTTCGACGGCCGCCTGCGCTACGACATGCAATTTGCCTTCAAGCGCATGGAAAAGGTGAAAGCCGCAAAAGGCTACTCAGGCCCGGTTGTGGTTTGCGCGGCGTATTTCACCCCGGTCGCGGGCTTCGTTCCTACGCGAACGGCGATCAGGTATCTCGCCAAGCAGCGCGACATGGAGGTTTGGCTCGCACCGGTCGCTGGAACCCGTGTTCTCGTGCCAATTCGCGCGCAGGGACCGACACCCATTGGCCAGGCGGTGCTTGAAGCCACCGAGTTCGTTTCGACACCGATCCAGGCCGGCGCCAATGGCATGAAGACCCAGTAATGCCCTCTTGACTCTTCGCCTCCGCACGCATCCACATTTGCATTAACCTTTGAAGGGGCTAAAGCGCACTTGAATCGGGGCCCTGCTACTCCATCTTGTGGTTGCGCAGCCACTGCTCTCCAGATGTCGCCGTGAACGAAGTCATACAGCTCCGGAGTCAGTGATTCGGGCGCGTTTCGTTCCAGACTCGTTCTAAAGCTTAACCACGTACATGCTTGTCGTCGCATTGTGATACAGGGAGGCCGTGGGAGGGCCCCGCTCCAAGGCTCTCTCGCCAGTCCGGACGCGTAATGACTATCAGTTTTTCTCAGCAGCCTGCCCGAGCGTCGCGAGCCCGCGGCGCGGGGGTCACGGCGGTGCTGGGCCCTACCAATACCGGAAAGACCCACCTCGCCATTGAGCGCATGCTCGCGCATTCGAGCGGCGTAATCGGACTGCCGCTGCGGCTGCTGGCTCGCGAGGTCTACAACAAGGTCGTCGATCGCGTCGGCAAGGATTCAGTTGCCCTGGTTACGGGCGAGGAAAAGATCAAGCCGCTTAATCCGCGATTCTGGGTTTGCACCGTGGAGGCGATGCCGCGTGATCTCGACGTCGCCTTCCTAGCCGTCGATGAAGTCCAGCTAGGGGCCGATTTTGAGCGTGGTCACGTTTTCACCGATCGCATGCTCAACGCCCGTGCTCGTGAAGAGACTTTGGTGCTTGGCGCCGCGACTGTTCGGCCGATGGTGGAGAGATTGCTGCCCGGCGCGCATGTTGTCAGCCGGCCACGCCTTTCAACGCTCACCTATGCCGGCGAAAAAAAGCTGACGCGACTTCCGCCGCGATCCGCGATCGTCGCGTTTTCCGCCGAGGAAGTTTACGCCATCGCTGAATTGATCCGCCGTCAGCGCGGCGGTGCCGCGGTCGTGCTTGGGGCGCTTTCGCCGCGCACGCGCAACGCGCAAGTAGCGTTGTACCAGTCTGGTGACGTCGACTACCTTGTGGCGACCGATGCGATCGGGATGGGCCTCAACCTCGACGTAGATCACGTCGCGTTTGCCTCGGACCGAAAGTTCGATGGCTATCAGTTCAGAAAGCTCAATCCGGCCGAGCTCGCCCAGATTGCCGGCCGGGCCGGCCGCGCCACACGCGACGGGACATTCGGTACGACCGGCCGATGCGATCCCTTTGAGCCTGAACTTGTGCAGGCGCTCGAAAGCCATAACTTCGAACCCATTCGGCTGCTTCAGTGGCGCAACGCAAATCTTGATTTTGCCTCGATCGGTGCGCTGCAGGCCTCGCTTGCGGCGACACCGAACGAACAGGGGCTGACACGCGCACCGATTGGCGAGGACATACTCGTCCTGGAACATGCGGCGCGCGACGAGGATGTTCGCGCTTTGGCGCGCGATCGTGCCGCGATCGCGCGGTTATGGGATGCCTGTCAGGTTCCCGATTATCGAAAGATCGCGCCAGCGACCCACGCCGAATTGGCCGTAACCCTCTATGGATTCCTGATGCGAGAGGGTAACATCCCCATGGATTGGTTCGCTCGTCAGGTTGCCCATGCCGACCGAACCGACGGCGACATCGACACTCTCTCCAATCGGATCGCGCATGTCAGGACCTGGACTTTCGTTGCCAACCGCCCGGATTGGCTTGCCGATCCGGAGCATTGGCAAGGCGTCACGCGCGTGGTTGAGGACAAGTTGTCCGATGCGTTGCACGAACGTTTGGCCGAACGGTTCGTCGACCGCCGCACCAGCGTGTTGATGCGGCGGCTTCGAGAAAACGCAATGCTGGAAACTGAAATCGGGAAGTCTGGCGAAGTGACCGTCGAGGGCCATGTCATCGGCCGGCTCGACGGATTCATGTTCGCGCCTGACGCGTCAGCCGCGGGCTCGGAAGCCAAAGCGCTCAACGCCGCCGCGCAAAAAGCGCTGGCCGGTGAGATCGAAGCGCGCGCCACGAAAATTTCGCAGGCATCGAACGACCAGATCGTTCTGGCGGCCGATGGTGCATTGCGCTGGACCGGTGATCTCGTCGGGAAATTGACGGCCGGCGACGACACCTTGCGTCCACGTGTGCGAGTGCTCGCCGACGAACATCTCACGGGCCCGGCACGCGAGTTGGTTCAGACACGGCTCGACCTTTGGCTGAAGACACATATTGAAAAATTGCTGGCGCCGCTGTTCTCGCTGACCGCCGCCGACGACATCACCGGCGTCGCGCGTGGTGTCGCGTTCCAGCTCGTGGAGTCACTTGGCGTGCTGGAACGGCAGAAAGTTGCCGAGGAGGTCAAGGGGCTCGATCAACCGGCCCGGGCCACTCTGCGAAAGTATGGCGTGCGCTTCGGGGCTTATCACATCTACCTGCCGGCGCTGCTGAAGCCGGCACCGCGGTCGCTCGCGACGCAATTGTGGGCGATCAAGCACGAAAGCCCGGAGGCGAAGGGCGTTGGTGACTTGCTGCATCTGGCGGCGAGCGGGCGCACATCAATTCCGGTCGACAAAGACACGCCCAAGGCGCTTTACCGGACTGCCGGCTATCGCATCTGCGGCGAGCGCGCGGTGCGCGTCGATATCCTGGAAAGACTCGCCGATCTCATCCGTCCGGCGCTGTCCTGGCGCGAAAGCGCGCCGGGTCCAAAACCCGACGGCGTGTTCGACGGACGTGGCTTTCTGGTGACCGGTGCAATGACATCGCTCACCGGCGCGTCGGGCGATGATTTCGCATCGATCTTGCGCTCGCTCGGCTATCGCATGGATCGCAGGCCCAAGCCGGCCGAGCCCACCGCAGCGGCTCCTGTCGCCGAACCGGCGGCCGTCAGCAATGATGTACCCGCGACCATGGAAGCAACAACCGAAGCGATCGGCGAAGCGACAGCCGAAGCCGGTTCGTCGTCAGATAAGCCCGAACTGGTCGCCGAGTTGCAATCGCGTTCGTTGCTGCCCGAGCCTGAACTGGTCGCGTCCGAAACTGCGCCGGAGACCGTGCCCGAAGCGGACGCATCTGCGTTGGTCGCCGAGCCTGCAACTGAATCGGCTGCCCCGACTGATACGCCGCCGGTAGCGGCGGCTGAAAACAAGCCAGCCGAAGAACCGGCGTTCGTTGAAGTGTGGCGTCCTGCTGGTCGATCCGAGCGTCGACCACACCGGCCCCGCCGCCCACGTCCGCAGCAAACGCAAACTGCCTCCTCCGACGCTGCCGCCGTCCCGGCGACCGCGTCGGCCGATGGTACCGCACCGGCTACTTCCGACTCCGCTGAGCCTTCGCAAGGTCCGCGTCGCCCGCGCCATGATCGTGGCGAACGTCCCGACAGGGAGAAGCGGCAGGAGCGGCATGAACGCCAGCAACGGATGGAGCGCCAGGGGGAGCGCGTGGAGCGGCAAGGTCACGCCGCCCGCCGCGACCGACCACGGCGCGAACGCGGCGAGCGTGTCGATCGGGCCGACCGTGAACAGTACTACGCAAAGCCTTTCGGCAGCGGCTCCGGAGGGCGCGACAAGCAGCCGGATCCGAATTCCCCGTTCGCCAAGCTTGCCGCGCTCAAACAGCAGCTTGAACAGACCAACAAAGAGCCGTCTTGAGAACGAGCGCCAAGGAATTGGATCGCCAGCGGATCGACAAATGGTTGTGGCATGCGCGAATGGTACGGACGCGGACCGATGCCGCCGCAATTACGACGGCGGGATTTGTCCGCCTCAATGGAAAACGCATGACGGCCGCCGGCCATCCGGTGCGAGTTGGCGATGTGGTTACAGTTGCGCTTGACCGGACCGTCAGGGTGGTCCGGGTCGAAGGCCTTTGCGAACGGCGCGGTGGCGCGCCCGTCGCACGTACACTTTACCGCGATTTGACCTGAGAATCCGCGAGCGGGGCCTTCTTTGCCATTGGATCAGTCGGTTAGGTCGGGCAGGTCGCGGCGGCGCTGGTTGCAGCTTATGTGGGGTTAGTCTAGGCAGCGTTGCGAATTGGTGTGCCGGAGTGGGGAATGACGTACGTCGTCGTCGAAAACTGTATTAAATGCAAATACATGGACTGCGTAGAGGTGTGTCCGGTGGACTGCTTTTACGAAGGCGAGAACATGCTCGTCATTCACCCCGACGAATGTATCGACTGCGGTGTGTGCGAGCCGGAATGTCCCGCGGAGGCGATCAAGCCAGATACTGAAGCCGGCCTCGAAAAATGGCTTGAATTGAACGCCGAGTACTCAAAAACCTGGGCCAATATCACCGTCAAGAAAGAAGCACCCCCCGATGGCAAGGATTGGGATGGCGTGCCGGAAAAGTTCAAAAAGTTCTTTTCGCCCCAGTCCGGAACCGGAGATTGAAGCAGATTTAGTTGCCATCCCTGGCTGCAGGGTTGTTACTTTATTGCGTGGCGTTAACCGATTTAGCCAAATTTGCCCGATCGGCGAAGGGAAATCGCCATTCTACGTCGCCATAACACTTTGATTCCGCCTAAAAATGTGCTATATATAGAAAAAATGGACAGGAACGACGTTGCTACCGGTGCGCTCCCCATTCGGGAGCCTTATTTTTCGGTGGTTGAGTTCCCCGGTTTCCAGTTTAGAGGGCGTGCGATCCACGCGTGAGCAGTGGCAGGAAAAACGCGTCATAAATCAAAGAAAGGCTCCGCCGGCATGAGCCGGGGACCCAAAAAGTCTGCTGCAGTGCGGCGGACCTCCCACGCCTCTCGCGGTGCCGTCCGCGGTGGGGCTCCCGCAGCCAAGATGGCCGGCACCCGAAAAGGGCCCGGCGAAGGAGTCATGCCCGGAATGACTAGCAATAAAAAGACTACACAACGACAAGGCTTCAAAACTAACGAGTTTATCGTCTATCCGGCCCACGGGGTCGGTCAGATTATCGCGATCGAGGAGCAGGAAGTTGCGGGCGCCAAGCTCGAACTGTTCGTCATCAACTTCATCAAGGACAAGATGACCCTGCGGGTTCCGACCGCGAAGATCGTATCCGTCGGCATGCGTAAACTGGCAGAAGCGCCGCTGGTCAAGCGGGCACTCGAGACTCTGAAGGGCCGCGCGCGTATCAAACGCACGATGTGGTCGCGCCGGGCGCAGGAATACGAAGCAAAGATCAATTCCGGCGATATCGTTGCCATTGCTGAAGTCGTGCGCGATCTGTACCGGTCGGAGACCCAGCCCGAGCAGTCTTATTCGGAGCGGCAGCTTTACGAGGCTGCTCTCGATCGGCTCTCGCGCGAGATCGCGGCGGTTCAGCGTGTCACCGAGACCGAGGCGATCAAGGAGATCGAAGCGGCTCTCGCCAAGGGCCCGCGCCGCGGTCCGAAGCCGTCCGAAGAGGCCGGTTCGGAGGAAGGCGTCGAGGAAGAGGCCGCCTGAAGATAGGCGCACGAACACAGTTCTCGAAAGCCCGGCCTAGCGCCGGGCTTTCTCGTTTTTACAAGTTGCAAGCGTGACGACGGGACTACTCGGTGCGCCTGCAAGGGTGATTGCCTACGCCCACAGTGGTGGGCAGCCAGAGCAGTTGCTCGCACCGCATCTCTGGCTTATATGCCGGCCAATCACCCCCTGCGGAAGTCAAGGGAGTAAGGGATGACCGCCATTCGCGGCTATGTAGCGCCGACCACCGAATCCGATGCCCTCGGTGTTCACTCGCTCGACCAATTCGTCCTCGCAGTGCCGGATGCGTCGGTCGCTCAGGATTTTTACGGCAGCTTCGGGCTCGATGTACGGCGCGATGGCAACGTCCTTGCCATCAAGACATTTGGCCACGACCACCGCTGGGGTTCGGTCGTCGAAGGCACCAAAGCCAAGGCGCTGCACCATCTTTCATTCGGTTGTTATGCCGACGACCTTCCGCGCCTGAAAGCGCGCATCGAAGAGCAGGGGGTCCAACTTATCGACCCGCCGCCTGGCTTCGAAAGCAATGGTTTCTGGTTCCGCAACCACGAAGGCGTGTTGATCGAGGTGAAAGTCGGGCCGAAGGTGTCTCCCGACCGGAAATCGGACAGCCAGTGGATCTCCGTTCCAGCGGGAGTCGCCGCAGCAAGCACACGCGAGAAAGCTCCGCCGGTGCGTCCGCGCCGGCTTTCACACGTCCTGATCTTTACCCGTGACGTCTCCGAGTCGATCAAATTCTACGAGCGTACGCTTGGTCTTCGGCTTTCCGATCGCGCCTCCGATCTTGTTGCCTTCATGCACGGAATCCATGGCAGCGATCATCATCTTCTGGCCTTGGTGAAGTCCATCGCGCCAGGCTTTCATCATTGCAGCTGGGATGTTTCCAGCGTGAATGATATCGGCCTTGGCGCGATGCGCATGCATGACAAAGGCTGGACGAAAGGCTGGGGTCTCGGCCGGCACGTGCTTGGCTCGAATTATTTCCACTACGTGCGCGATCCTTGGGGGAGCTTCGCAGAATACTCGTGCGATATCGATTACATCCCGAAGGAAGAGCGTTGGCCGTCGGCCGACCACAAGCCCGAGGATTCTTTTTACCTTTGGGGTCCGGACGTCCCGCGCGAATTCACAATCAACTACGAAGGCGGCGAGAGCTGAGCTCGACCCGAATGTCTTACGTGATGGCCGGAACGCGTTCCGGCCATTTCGTTTTCAAAAAGCGAGTTACTCAACGACAACCTTGACCTTTTCGCCCGGCTTCAACCGGTCCTGCTGTCCGAGGCCGTTGAGCGTCCGGAATCTTTCGAGAGAGTGGTCGGACGTTGCCATACGGTGCGCGAATTTCTCGACAGTGTCGTTTGGTCCGACGGTCACGATTTTCAGACGAAGCGGTCTGACCTGCTGACTCTCCTTCAAGGTCATACGGCGAAAGCTCATGATCGATTCGCGAAACGCGAGATCGACTTGCGTCGTCCTAGCTTTGGCCGCGAAGATGAACCTGTAGACCTCGCTGCCGAAGCGCACGGCATACAGACGGAATGACCAGTTGCCGCCTCCGGCGGTAGCGGTTGCCGCCGGAAAGCCGTTAACCGAAAACTCCTCGACACTTGCCGGATCAACATTCTCCATCCAGCCCGACTTGAGGTAGTCCGGCAAAGGTTGTTCGGCTGGCACGGCCACGACATCAAGACGCAAGGCTTCGCCGCCGCCTTCCTTTAGTCCAAGGACGGCTTGCGCCGTATTGTCGAGCGTGAAACCCGCCGGAGCGTCAAACGTAAAGCCGAGCTTCGGGTGGAGAAAATGTCGGCCGCGCGCGAAACCTTCGCTTGGGTCCTCGCCATAAACCATTCCGTCGAGATTGCTCAGATACTCGCTGCGATCACGTTCTCCGGGACCGGGACTGCTGAATTGGCGCGCATTGGCGAGTGCGTTTTTCACGCGATCGGGCGTCGCGGGATGGCTCGACAGAAAATCCAGCGCGCGAGGGTCGGCTCCGCCGGCGGAAGCCTTGAGATCCGCTGTACGCTGCATGTCGGTCAAGAACCGGGACGCCCCGTAGGGGTCAAATCCTGCGCGCGCCGAAATTCCCACGCCGATTCCGTCAGCTTCAAACTCCTGCGCACGCGAGAACGCCGCGAGCGTGAGCTTGGATTTGGCCAGCGCGAGAGCTCCGACCTGCGGGTCGCTCAGTACGTCGTTGACGACGTGATTGATAATCGCAACCTGGCGGGCCTGCTCTTCCCGAATTAGGGCGTGACGCGCAATCACGTGGCCCATTTCGTGCGAGAGGACCGAAGCAAGTTCCGCCTTGTCGTTGGCGAGCGCGATAAGTCCGCGCGTGATGTAGAGTTTTCCGTTCGGTAGAGAGAAGGCATTGATCGACGGCGAATTGAGAATGATGACCTGGTATTTCAGATCGGGACGCTCGGACGCTGCAACGAGACGCTCGACGGTCTTCTCGATCATTGCGTGCAGACGTGCGTTGTCGTACTCGCCGCCATAAGTCGCGAGGATACGCGCCTGCTCCCGTTGCGTTGCCGGCTCGAGGTCGGTCGGCGAAGAAGCTTGTGGTACCGGCAAGGAAATCAGACGATTTTCGGACGTGCCGGTGCAACCGGTCAAAGCCGCGGCAAGAGCGACAAACAGCGCTCGACTTGCGAACTTAAGCGTACCCATACCCGCCCTACGCATTTTACTCGACGCGTTCGATCTGTTCAGGGGCGACGGCGTCGATGACCGGACCTCCGCGCTGCTCGATCCAACCGCGTATTCGAATCGGACGCCCCTCCAACCCCTTTGGGTCGATACCCGCGACGGCGAATTCTCGCCGATGACGCTTAAGAATCGTTACCGTAAAGTCGCGCGTCCAACGCCGCCCGAAATTCAAATATATTGTGGCGCCGCTTTCGCGCACCGACAATACCTTGCCCTCTACCAGTGCAAATTGGCCCCGCGCGGCTGCAATCCGGTCGAGATGTTCCGGGCGCAAAGGGGCGAAATTGGGGTCTGCCCAGAGACCGCGCCGCGCGGCTCGCGCAACCCGTTCTGAACGCAGCAGGATATCGGCGCAGGCCTTGTCGCCGATTCGTGCCGCGACCCGCGCCTGGCCCTGAGCTACCAGCATTTCCTGGATTGATTGTTGAGCATCGCCGATGCGAACGAACGCGACCACGCGTCCATATCGGTCCTGGTCGGAACCAAGGCGCATAAGCTGCAGCTCACGCCCATCGACGAGCGATCGCAGTGCGTCGCGACTGCTGTCGACGACTTCGATTGCCGCCAGGCGTACTTCTCGGCCGTCGGTCAGCAGCACGGTGCGCCCGTCGCGGACGCTCGCAACGGTCCCTGTTCCGACAACCGCTGGCTTGCAGGATTCCTGTGCCTTTGCCTCGGGCGTGAAGAGTGTCGGATGTGCAATGGACAGAATTGCAATGCACGTGGCGAACGAAATGTGCTTCGGCAAATCTCTAGACTCGCAATAAAGATGGCGGCCGGACGGCCACACTGTAGAATGCCTAAAAAGCCAGCAGACGTTATCAAGAAACGCCGGGAGGCCATCAATGCAAACGGGCCGCACTTTGCCAAGCCGCCGCATGGTCCTGACATCGCTTGCTGCTGTCAGCGCAATGGCTGTGACTGGAGCGCATGGTGAAGATGCCCGTTGGCCTGATCACCCCGTGCGCGTCATCGTCCCCTATCCAGCCGGGGGCTCGACGGACGTACTGACCCGGATTCTGGCCGAACGGCTGAAGGACATTTTTGGCCAACCTTTCGTGATTGAGAACCGCGCCGGCGCTGGCGGGAATATCGGCATCGCCGCCGTTACTGGCAGTGCGCCCGATGGTTACACGATTGGTGCAGCCACCATCGGCCACTTCGCGATCAATCAGTATCTCTACAACAAGATGCCTTACGATCCGGAGCGCGACATGGTCCCGGCGTCGCTTACCTGGGAGCTGCCCAATGTCTTTGTCGTCCCGACTGATTATGTCCCGGCAAAAACATTGGCTGAATTCGTGGCCTGGGCAAAACAAAAGGGGCGCGTCAGTTATGGCAGTCCCGGGGTTGGCACGTCGCCGCATTTATCCGGAGTGATGTTTGCCAAGCAAACGGGCATCGATGGGATTCACGTCCCGTTTCGCGGTGCGGCACAGACCATCCCGGCCATGCTGGCCGGCGACGTAAATTTTGCGATCGACAATCTCGCCTCGTATGTGCCCGTCATCCAGTCAGGAAAAATGCGGGCACTCGCCGTAACCTCCGCGCAGCGCTGGCCGACACTGCCGGACGTTCCCACCATGGGCGAAGCCGGAATTAAGGACTTCGTAGTGACGTCGTGGGCAGCGTTCGTATTCCCGGCGGCAACACCGCGTCCGATCGTTGACAGGTTTTCCGCAGCCCAACGGCAGATCGCGGGCGAGCAGGCAATCCAGGAGCGGTTTCTTGTCGCTGGCGCCCGAGTTCTTTCCAGCACGCCGGAAGGTGCGATTGCGTTTGCGGCGAAGGAACGGACGATGTGGAAAGATGTCGTCGCCGCGTCGGGCGCAAAGGTTGACTAGCCGAAGCGATGCGTTAGACCCACGCTTGTGCTACATCGTCGCGGATGGTCCCGTAGCTCAGCAGGATAGAGCAGCGGTTTCCTAAACCGAAGGTCGGAGGTTCGACTCCTCTCGGGACCGCCATCCGATCAACCACTT
>Ga0207665_10001755_pt1 | contig 14551 bp, 15 predicted proteins | sample LARL112metaG_FD_184351 | JGI IMG/M metagenome (GOLD analysis project Ga0207665, IMG submission 184351) | Corn, switchgrass and miscanthus rhizosphere microbial communities from Kellogg Biological Station, Michigan, USA - LAR L11-2 metaG... | ecosystem: Host-associated > Plants > Roots >...
CCGGGCGCCTGGCCGGCCGCGGCCCCCCGGCCAGGGCCCCCGGACAGGGCTGCCGGTCGGCCGCCCATCGGCTCCAGACCGTCTCGTAGACCACCAGCTCGTCGGCCCCGGCCACCGTGTTGTGGTCCAGGTGGACCCGATAGACCGGACGGAACCGGTCGGCCATGGCGGAAAAGCTCGGAAACCAAGCCGGGAAGACGATCAGGTAGTCGGGGCAGGTCCGCTCGCGGTACCGGAGCACGCCGGCCTCCCCTTCCCGCCGGTAGGGCAGGATGGCCGGGGTGACCAGGCCCATGACGTCGACGATCTCCCGCCGGGAGAAGTACGTGATCGCCCCGACGTCGTTTAGGCCGAGGCGGGCGGCCGGTGGGGTGTGATCGGTAACCCAGTGGGCGAGGTGGACCTGCATCGCCTCGATGTTCTGGACCGCCCAGCCATACCGGGACGCGGCCCCAGGGAGGGCAACGAGCACGGCGACCAGCAGGGCGAGGGCCGCAGCCCGGCGCAGCCACACGCGGCCGACCGCGGCCAGCGGTGTGACCGCGACCACGAGCGCGAGCGGGAGGAGATGGATGGAGTACCGGCCCTCCTGGAACCCGGGCCCCCGGTAGGGAGCCAGCAGGGCCATCGCGAGCGGGTGCGCCAGCAGCACGCAGGCCGGGACGAGCGCCGCGCGGCCCCGGTGCCGGCCGAGCCAGGCCATGCCCGGCAGGAGCAGCAGCGGCAGGAGCACGTCGACGCGCCAGAGCCAGCGGATCCACTCTCCGAAGTACTGGCCCGGCCGCCGGACGAGCCACGTGACGAGCGGCTCGCGCACGCCCGCGAGCGCGCCCAGCAGCCCGCCCTCGATCTTGGCCACCGCGCTGCCGGGCAGCGGGCTGCCGATCGTCGCCACGTTGAAGGCCACCCACGGCGCGACGCACAGGGCGACCGGGCCGAGCCACGCGAGCGCGCGGCGCCACGTGCGCGGGCCCGAGAGCCAGAAGAGCGGCAGCAGCAGCACCGCCTCGGGGCGGGCGAGCGCCCCCAGCCCGAGGGCGAGGGCGGCCGCGGCCTCGCGCTCCGTGTCCCGCAGTACGAGCGCGGCGGTCACGAGGAGGGCGGCGAGCGAGACCTCCATGCCCGACAGGGCGCCCCACACCATCGGGCCCGCGAGCGCGGCGAGCGCGGCGGCCAGGAGCGCGAGCTCGCGCCGATCCGTCCAGCGCTCGGCGAGGATCCCGGCGAGCCAGGCGGTCGCGAAGGTGAAGACGAGGCCGAGGGCCTTGGCCAGGACCGGGTGGGCGCCGACGACGGCGAACGCGCCGCCCAGCGCGAGCGTCCACAGCGGGGCCGTCGACCCCGACACCGGCACACCCGGGTTGTAGGCGAAGCCGCGCCCCTCGGCCAGGTTCCGGGCGAACTGCATGTGGATCCAGGAGTCGTCGAGGGGAAACGCGTCGACGCCGATCGTGCCGGCGATGTGTCGGGTCCGCCAGAGAAAGACCGCGACGCCGAGCCCGAGCGCGACGGCGGCCGCGCCGGCGGTGCGGGCGCGGCCCATCACCGCGCGGCGCGCTCGAAGGTGTAGCCGGCGTACTCCACGGGCGTGCGGGTGAGCGGCAGAACGTAGAGGAAGCGCCCGTGGGGCAGCTGCACCTCGCGGAGACCGGCCGGCGGCTCGGTGGCCGGATCCCAGTGGTCCACGAACCACACGAGCTGCCGCGTCCCGGCCGGGAGCGTGATGTGGGAGCCCGGGGTCAGGATCATGGTGGCGGCGGACTGCGGCGCGTAGAAGCCGAGCGGCGGCGCGCCGACCTGGACCTGGTAGGTCGGGTACTCCGGCATGTAGAACATGGCGTGCCGCAGCCACGGATAGGAGCGGGGGTTGCCGAGCTCGGTCACCAGGGCGGTGTCGCTCGGATCGTAGACCGCGCGGATGGTCTCGACGTAGGTGCGGATCACCGCCTCGTGCTCCCGCAGCGCCGCCGCGGTGCGGCTCATGATCCAGTCGTGGAACTCGTCCCGCGCGCGCCACACCCAACCGTCGCCCGCCCGGTGGTCGAACTCCCGCGGCAGCGGGCGCGCGCTCACGAAGAAGCCGGTGTTGATCAGCACCAGCGGCAGCAGGGTTGCGGTGGTGAGCGCCCAGCGCCAGTTGGGGCGGCGCAGCCGCTCCGAGCCCGCCGCCACCACCCAGGCGAGCACGCGGCTCAGGAGGATGACCAGCGCGGGCAGGAAGGTCAGCACGTAGCCCGCCTGCCCGAAGTGGATCAGCATGTAGAAGATGACAGGCGGCACCATCCAGCCGAGCAGGAACCAGTCGGGCCGGCGCCACCCCGAGCACCGGGCGTAGGCGGGCAGCGCCAGCGCGACCAGGCCGAGCGGGCCCAGCCCCACCACGGTCGACTCGAGGAGATAGCGCATCTGGGCCAGGGTGACCTCGAGCGAGCCGCCCAGCACGGAGGTCGGGAGGAGCACGGAGCCGTAGAGCTGGGTGGACGCCACCACGTAGGCGGCCGGGCCTCCGCTGAGCCACAGCATCGGCAGCAGCCAGGCGAGCACCGACGCGACCAGGATGCCGCCCGCGATGGCCACCCGCCGGCGGGAGCGGATGCCGATGAGCGCCGAGCCGAGCCAGAGCGGCAGCAGGAGCACCAGCACCGACTGGCGGATGCCGCCGGTCAGGCCGAGCGCGAGCGCGCCCCAGTAGAGCGATCGCACGTCACCGGTGAGCGCGCCGTAGGCGAACCACGCGACCACCGAGGCCGCGAACGCCTCCCCCGCGTAGGTGAGCCCCACCGAGCCGTAGAACCAGAAGAGCGGGCTCACCGCGAGCAGCGACGCGGCGGTGAGCGCGGTGGCGCGATCGTAGAGCCGGCGCGCGAGGCAGTAGAGCACGAAGGTGGAGCCCGCGCTGAAGAGCATGGCCAGCGCCACGTAGGCGAGCGTCGGATCGGCGAGCGAGGCGTTGAGCAGGCGGCCGAGCCCGACGTAGAGGAGGTAGCCGGGCGGGTGCGGCTGATGCTTGGCCACGTCGAACTCGTGGAGCGCGAGCGCGAACTGGACCGCGTCCCAGTTGTAGAGCATCCGGGCGCGATAGGGCCACCGGGAGAGCAAGGTGACCAGTGCTAAGCCGAGGGCCACCGCCAGATCGCCGTGGGGGGCCAGGCGCGCGGCGGCTCGGCGGCCGCCCGCCGCCAGCCGGGCGAGCCGCGATCGGGTCACGAAGGAATCGGAGCGAGCAGAGGGAGGGGGAGAGAGGAGACCGCGCTACGCCTTCTTCTCGTCGTCCTTCTTCACGGCCGCCGTCGAATCGTCCTTCAGGTCGTTGACGCCCTTCTTGAATTCCTTGACGCTGCTGCCGAGCGAGCGGGCGAGATCCGGCAGGCGCTGGGCGCCGAACAGGATCAACACGATCACCAGGATCAGCAGGAGCTCTTGATATCCCAGACCAAACATTGGCGGGACTCCTTTCCTTTTACTGACGCCCCCTTACACTACGCGCCCGCCCCGGGGTTGTCAACGCGCCCGTACCCCTCGCGCAGCACCCGGCGCTCGCCCACCCGGACGGTGACGCGCTGGGCGTCGAAGTACTCCATGAGCGGGATCGCGAACTTCCGGCTGACCCCGAAGAGATCCTTGAAATCGGCGGGGCCGATCTCCTTCTTCTGCCGCAGGAGCGTCACCAGCTGATCCTGCACCGTGCGCAGCGCGACCGCGTGGAAGAAGAGCGACTCCTTCACCCGGATCAGCGTGCGGTCCGCGACCAGCACCTGGAAGAGCTCGTGCTTCTCGGTGCCCTTGACCCCGAGGCGCCCGAGCGCCTCCTCCGGGCTCGGGGGCGCCGCGCCGGCGCTCCGGAAATCGGCCTCGAGCCCCTTCACCACCCGTTCCTGCTCCGGGCTCAGGCGGATCGCGTGCGAGGCCAGGCGCACCTGGTCGCGCTCGCTTCGCACCGTGCCCTCCGCCTCGAGCGCGCCCAGGAGCTGGGCGAAGACGCGCTCCTGCGCGTGCCCGGCCCGGCTCCGCAGCTCCTCGCGCGAGATCCCGGTGCGGAGCGGGTTCTCCCGGTGGAAGGCCTCCAGCAGCGCGAGGGTCTGGGCGCGCAGCCGATCGCTCGCGTCGCGATGCAGGTACCACTCGCGGTCCACCGCGACCACGCGTCCGGCCCCCTGGAGCCCCTCGAGCAGCTCGCGGAGCTGCTCGGGCCCGAAGGGCGTCCGCGCGCGGAGGTCACCGACCCGCATCCCCGCCGCGCCCGCCTGCTTCAGATGCTCCTCCAGCACCTGCGCCGGGTCGCCGGTGGCGAGCAGGTTCAGATGCTGGGCGAGCGCGGGGCCCTTCCGCTTGAAGCGCGGCGGGGCGATGTCGAGGATGGTGCCGCCCCCGATGGTGACGATCGGCGAGTAGGAGCGCACCACGAAGCGGTCGCCGGGCAGCGCCACCAGCGGGGCCTCGAGCCGGAAGCGCGCGTGACAGGACTGGCCGGGCTCGAGCTCGGGACGATCCACCGGCAGCACCCGGGCCATGACTTCCTGGGTGCCGGCGTGGAAGCGCACGCGATCGCGCGTCTTGATCGGGCGGGGCGCATCCTCCAGCAGCTCGAGGGTCCCGTCCAGCAGGAGGGTGGGAACCAGCGCGCCGGCGGGCGCGAGCACGTCTCCGCGCTCGATCGCGGCGCGCTCCACCGCCTGCAGGTTCACCGCGGTGCGCTGGCCGGCGGTGGCCCGGTCGACGGCGTGCCCGTGCACCTGCAGGCCCCGCACCTTCGACTGCACGCCGCGCGGGTAGATCTCCACCTTCTCGTCGACCGCGAAGCGGCCGGCGACCAGGGTGCCGGTGACCACGGTGCCGAATCCCTTCACGGTGAAGACCCGGTCGATCGGGAGCCGCGCGGTCCGGTCCGGGTCCTTGGCCGGCACCGCGCGCGCCAGCTCCGCGAGCGCGGCCCGCAGCTCGGTCAGGCCCGCGCCGGTCTTCACCGACACCGGCACGATGGGGGCGCCGGCGAGGAAGGTGTCGCCCACCGCGCGGCGCACGTCGTCGCGGACCAGCTCGATCCAGTCGGGCTCGGCGAGGTCCGCCTTGCTCAGGACCACGAGGCCGGACTTGATGCGCAGGATCTGGCAGATCGCGAGGTGCTCGCGGGTCTGCGGCATGACCCCCTCGTCGGCGGCGACGACCAGCAGCGCGAGGTCGATGCCGCCGGCTCCGGCGAGCATGTTGCGGACGAACCGCTCGTGTCCCGGCACGTCGACGATCTCGATCACGAGATCGCCCGGCTCCTCGAGGAAGGCGAAGCCGAGGTCGATGGTGATGCCGCGCGCTTTCTCCTCGGGTAGGCGATCGGTGTCGGTGCCGGTGAGCGCTTTCACTAGCGAGGTCTTGCCGTGGTCGATATGGCCCGCGGTCCCCACCACGACGTGCCGCACGGATCTCCCCGGCTAGAGGGCGGCGAGTCGCGCGGCGAGGGCCGGCACGTCGGTCGGCAGGATGGTGCGGCAGTCGAGCAGGAGCCGGTCGTCGAGGAGCCGTCCGAGGACGGCGGGACGGCCGGTCCGCAGCGCCTCGTCCAGCGCCACCGCGGGGCGCTTCGGCGTCCCGAGGGCGATGACCGCGCTGGGCAGCTCGACGGTGGGCAGGGCTCCGCCGCCGACCTGCGAGCTGGCCTCCACGAGGGTGGCCCCGAGGGTGCGGCGGGTCTCCGCGGTCGTGCGGCCGAGCACGCGGAGCGCGCGCCGGCGAATCGACGCGAGCGGCTCGGTGAGCATCCGCAGCGTGGGGATCGTGTCGAGCGCGGTGCCCGCCTCGTAGGCATAGAGCGTGGCCTCGAGGGCCGCGATCGTGAACTTGTCGATGCGGAGCGCCCGGTTCAGCGGATTGCGCGCGAGGCGCTCCATCAGCTCGGCGCGGCCGACCACGATGCCGGCCTGCGGGCCACCCAGGAGCTTGTCGCCCGAGAACGACACCAGATCGACTCCCGACGCGACCACCTCGGGCACGGTCGGCTCGTAGGGGAAGCCGTGGCGAGTGAGGTCCACGAAGCAGCCCGAGCCCAGGTCCTCCATCACGATGATGCCGCGGGCGCGGCCCAGCTCGGCGAGCTCGCGCGACGAGACCGCGGCGGTGAAGCCGACCACGCGGTAGTTGGAGGTGTGGACCTTGAGGATCATGCCGGTCTCGGGGCCGATGGCGTTGACGTAGTCCTTGAGGTGGGTCCGATTGGTCGCGCCCACTTCGCGCAGCACCGCACCGGAGCGGCGCAGGATGTCGGGGATGCGGAACTCGCCCCCGATCTCGATCAGCTCCCCGCGCGAGACGATCACTTCCTTGCCGCGCGCCAGGCTCTCCAGCGCGAGCAGCACCGCGGAGGCGCAGTTGTTGACCACGAGGGCGGCCTCCGCTCCGGAGAGGCGCCGCAGCAATCCCTCGACGTGCGAGTAGCGGGAGCCGCGCTCCTTGCGGGACACGTCCATCTCGAGATTCGAGTAGGCGGAGGCGACCTCGCGGAGGCGCTCCTGCGCGAGGGGGGAGAGGAGCGCCCGGCCGAGGTTGGTGTGCAGCACGACCCCGGTGGCGTTGATCACCGGAACCAGCGAGAAGACGCCGCTGCGGGTGAGCGCGGCCACGATCCGCCCGCCGAGGGTGGCCGCGTCCGCAGCGGGGCCGCCCGCTTCCAGGAGCCGGCCCCGCTCCGCGGCCAGGGCCTCGCGCGCCGCCGCGGTCAGTCGCGGGCGCGGGACCCCCGCGAGGGCGGACTCCCGGGCGAGGACGCCGATCAGGACGTCGACCGAGGGCAGCGCGCGCAGGAGTCCCTGCACGTCCGCGGCGCCGCCCTTACCCGCCCGCGGCAAGCTCGGTCTCCACGCGCTCCTTCACCCGCGCGATCACCTCGTGGGCTTCGCGCCGGATGGCCTCGGGACTCGCCCCCTCCCCCCGCGCGTGCAGGAGGCGGCGCACCGCGTCCTCGGTGAGGCCGGCCCACAGCTCGTCGAGATCCCGCGGGGAGAAGCCCTGGCCGCGCAGCGCCGAGCTCCACTCGCGGGCCAGCTCCTGGACGAGGCGATCGCGCTCGTGCGCCAGTCGCCGCGCGCGCTTGATCAGCTCCGGTAGTCGGGGCGCCATCGCGTACTACTCCTTGACCAGCCGGCGGACCGAGTCGAGCAGGTTGGCTTCCCAGCGCCCGGTGGAAACGCAGTCGAAGACCCGATCCGTCTTGAGCCCACCCGAGCCGCCGCGTCGGTACGCGTGGGAGCGCATCTTGGAATTCACCTGGATCAGGGTAACGCCGTCCCGCCCCGGCTGCACGAAGAGGGTGAACGTCACCGTGGCTTCGCCTTCGAGCAGGGCCTCGCCGATGCGTCCGCAGTCGGTGTACACGCCGATCGGCGAGATGAAATCGTCCGAGGAGATCACCCCCGAGTCCTTGGCCACCACCCGGAGCGGGGCGTTCTCGGTCGCGAGGGCCCGCACCAGCGCCCGCCAGGTCGCGTCGTAGGGCGCGGCGATCTCGTCGCGATACGGGGGCGGCACGATCGGCGAGACGACGACTCGCGAGCAACCGACGAGCGCGATGGCGGCCACGAGCAGTGCGGCGCCACGCCGGGAGCGCTGGATCATGGCCTCCTCATTCTATCCTCGGGCTACCCTCGGGCCCCATTCTAGCCTCGATGGTGGTCGATCCCCCGGTAGGCCCGGATGAAGCGTACGATGCGCGCCTCGTCGAAGTCGTCGAACGCGTCGAGCCGCGTCCACGCGGTGAGCGCGATGCGCGTGCGCATCTCGGGGTACGGGGCGAGGACCACCTGGGTCTCGTAGCGGCGGACGATCTCGGCGAGCTTGGCGGCCAGGTCCGGACACGGAGTGGTGCAGCGGTACTGGACGACGACCCCGCCGTCCTCCAGGTTGTGGACCTGCAGCTCCCGGGGAATCGGCTCGGTGTGGATGCCCCACGGGGCGATGTACGGCAGGTGCGGCCCGGAGGTCGGCGGATCGGAATTGTAGGGCACGTGCGGCTCGCTGATCATCTGGATGTGGGCGTTGCCCTGATCGTCGAGCTTGACGCCCGGCAGCTCCGCGACCGCTCGATACGCGAAGTACCCCACGATGATCGCCGCCACCACCGCGACGCCGAGCCCGGTGAGCCATGCCTTGCCGCGGCCCTTCCGCGCCTTCGCCCCGCCGCCCTTCCCGGTCCTGTCGTTGGCCATGCGCTATCCCCTCGATCGATGGCGGAAGCGTGTGGGAGTCGAACCCACCTCCGACTTGTCTAGAGCCGGACGCCGGATTTGAAGTCCGGGAGGCCCACCGGGATCCTAGACGCTTCCGGTGCTACAACTTCCCCTGAAATCAGGCGTTTCAGTGTACCACCGGCGGCCCGATCCGAGGGTGGAGCGGCGAGCCGGCCCGGGGCCGCGTGCTACCCTCGGCTGATGAGCCGGCCCTGGGGTCGTCCCGCACTGCTGGCGAGCCTGGTTCTGGTGCTCGGCGCCGGCGCCCACCCGGCCGCCCTCGCTGGCGGGGGCCGCGGGCCCGGTCGGATCACTCCCGCCGAGGAGGCGTTCCTCGAGCGGCACTGGCGCATGCCGCTCGCGCCGCAGGGGGAGCCCCCTGCCGCGTTCGGGCCGATCGAGCGCTCGCTCGCCCCGGCGGACTGCGGGACCTGCCACCCGGCCCAGTACGAGGACTGGCGCGGCAGCATCCACGCGAAGAGCCTGGGGCCGGGGGTCGCAGGGCAGCTCGTGGAGCTCGGGCGGCGGGATCCCGCGGGCGCGCGCGGCTGCCTCGTCTGCCACGCTCCGCTCGCCGAGCAGTCGCCGCTCGTCCGGGGCGCGGCGGGCCTCGAGGCCAATCCCGCGTTCGACGAAGCGCTGCAAGGCCACGGCGTGGTGTGCGCAACCTGCCATGTCCGCCAGCACCAGCGCTTCGGTCCCCCGCCGCGTCCGGGCAGCCAGGGCCTGCGCGTGCCCCGAGCCGGCTTGCCCCACAACGGCGCCACCTACGTTTCCGCCTACCTGCGGGCCGAGTTCTGCGCGGCCTGCCACCAGTTCGGACCGAACGGGTTGAGCCTCAACGGCAAGCCGCTGGAGAACACCTACGCGGAGTGGCGGGACAGCCCCGCGGCGCGGCGCGGGCAGCAGTGCCAGGACTGCCACATGCCCGACCGGCGCCACCGCTGGCGGGGCATCCACGATCCGGAGATGGTGAAGTCGGGCGTGCGGGCGAGCGTGGCGCTCGAGCGCGCCCGCTACCGGCCCGGCCAGACGGTGCGCGCCACCGTCACGCTCGCGAGCGTGCGCGTCGGGCACTACTTCCCGACCTACGTGACCCCGCAGGTGGTGGTACGGACGCTGCTGGTGGGCCCGGACGGGTCACCCGTCGACGGCAGCGCCGAGGAGCGCATCATCGGCCGTCAGGTGCCGCTCGATCTCTCGCGCGAGATCGCCGACACGCGCATCCCGCCGGGCGGGCGCTTCGTGCTGCGCTACACCCGCTCTCTCGATCGTCCGGGCCTGACGCTCCGGGTGACGGTCACAGTGTATCCGGATCACTTCTATACCGGCTTCTTCGGCGCTCTCCTCGAGACCGGCGCGGGCGAGGGCGAGGCGCTGATCCGCGAGGCCCTGGAGGCGACCCGGCGGTCGCCCTTCGAGATCTTCGCCCGCGACGTGCCCTTGACCTGAGCGTCCCCGCGCGCCCGGCGCCCGGCCCGCGCCGGCGGCCCTCCGGGCGCTGGCGAGTGATCAACCGGTGCAATATCGCCCATATCCGGCTCGAGCTGCAGGGTGTCGGCGATCTTGGTGTAGCTCGAGAACATCTGCGTCACGCCCAGCACCTCCATCACCCCGCGCGCGCCCACACCCAGCCGCCGCATCTCAGCCAGGTGAAAAGCGGTACCGAAGCGGGAGCGGGAGGTCACCGAGACCGCGAAGGCGAGCGCCTCCTTGAGCCGTCGGGTCAGCCGGTGATCGGCGAAGGCATGGCGCGTCGCCTCCCAGACGTCGGTTGCGTAGCCCGGATCGTGGGCGAGGAGCCGGAACGGCAGCGGGACCAAGGCGGCCTCGTAGAACGTCGTGATCTCGGCGAAGAGGCCGCGAGCCGGTCCCTCCGCCGCGGCGGGGTCGACCGCGGTGAGGCCCGAGCCCACTTCCCCGAGCGTATCGGCCACCACGTTCAGCGCGTTGGTGATCCCCACCACCTGCGCGGCCTCGTACCAGAGCGCGTCGTCCGGCATCCCCTGCAGCTTCCCGGCTGCAGTATGAGCGCGTACTCAGTAGTTGCAGGCGTTGACGCCGCTCACCACCGCGGCCACCATCTCCTTCTCGCCGCGGGTGAACTCACCCGGGCCCATCGCGCGCTTCATCGCCCGGCCGTGCGGAGCGCCGAAGCCGCCGTCCCATGCCATCACCCGACTCATGGCCGGGGGCTGGGCGAAGTCGTAGTTGAACCAGATGCTGGACAGCTCGAAGAGCTTCCGGGCGGCCTCGGGATACTCGGACGCGTCCCGCAATCTCACGGTGGGCATGACTGTCTCCTCCGGGCTAGCGGCCGCCGGCCAGCGGCGGGAACAGCGAGAGCACGTCGCCCTCCACCAGCGGCTGATCGGGGGCGGCGTCCCGACCGTTGACGACGGTCAGACGCTCGAGATCGACCGGAATCCGGAGCGAGTGTACCACCTGGCCGACGGTGGTGCCGGGCGCGAGGTCGAGGAGCACGTGATCGCCGACCGCTCCGGGAGGGAGATAGCGTCGGAGGGTCGCCGTGAGGTGGACTTCCACCCTCACGGTCTAGCGGAAGCCGCCCTGCTCCGTATCGCGGGGCCGGCTGTCGCGGGCCTTCGCCGCGCTGGGCTTCTGGGCGGCGAGCTGGCCCTTCTTCTTGGGCGTCCGCTCCGCCAGCCGCGCCGCCGTGGCGGCCTTGCGGGTCTCCACCTCGCGCTCGAGGCCGGTCTGCAGCGCCGCCCCCGTGCCGAGCGGAACCTTCAGATGGTAGGGCGAGTCCGGCGGGGTCTGCTTCATGCGCAGCTCGGAGTTGAGCCGCACCAGCTCGTCGTACGAGATGCCGGAGAGGCCGGCCACGTGCTTGAGGCTGGTTCCCTTGGGCACCGTGATCCGCTCGTAGCTGAGCGGCTCATCGGGCTTGACCGCAAACCCATACTGCTCGGGCTCCTGGCTGATGATAGTGACCGCGTGGATGGCGGGCACGTAGTTCTTGGTCTCGTCGCGGAGGAGCCGGCTATTGGTCAGGCTCCAGAAGTCGCGGGTCCCGGTGCCCTTGATGGCCCGGATCACCTTCATCTCCCCCGCGTTGTAGGCGGCCTGCACCAGGTCCCAGGAGCCGAAGATCGTGTAGAGGTCCTTCAGGTAGTTCGCCGCCGCCACCGTCGACTTCTCCGGGTCGAGCCGCTCGTCGAGCCACCGGTCCACCCGCAGGCCGTACTGCCGGGCGGTCGGCGCCATGAACTGCCAGAGCCCCTTCGCCCCGGCGCGCGAGACCGCGACCGGATCGAAGCCGCTCTCGATCATCGCGGTGAAGACCAGCTCCTCCGGCAACCCCTTCTGACGGAACACCTCCAGGATCATCGGGAGGAACCGACCGGACCGAGTGAGCCACCGCTCCACCACCGCCCGTCGGTATCCGGTCTGGAACTGATCGAGGAAGCGCTGCACCGTGTCGTTCTGCTGGATCTGATAGCCGCCGGCCACCACCGCCGGCTTGGCGGGGCTCGCCGACGGGGCGGAGCTCGGGACGCCCGAGGACCCGGTCGGGCGGATCGGCTCCGTCCTGGCCACGGCGGGAGCGGGCGTCATGAAGGACTCGGCCCACAGGTCGACGTCCGACGTGTTCGTGGCATCGTCCGTCGCGGCCGACGGCGGGGAGGAGGACGCGAGGCCCGCGTCCTCGATCGGCGCGACCGCCGCCGGCTCCGCGCTGGGCTCACCCGTCCACGCGAAAAGCGTCTCGGGCTCCGTCCCGGCGGCGACTGGCATCGCCAGATAACCGGGTGAGAGGAGCACGGCACCGAGCAGGAGCAGCCGGATTGAAGATTTCATCAGTTGCAGCGCTGGCATGAACTTTTTATCACGATCGAATATTCAGCGAAAGGGGTCCCGGAAGGAATTTCTCAGATAACCCTTGACACCTGCGGGGGTGGCCCATATCCTAAGTCGCCTTTTCGAAAGGCATTTTTTATGGTGGTTCAGTCAGGATCGAAAGGAGGTGACACCTCATGAAGAAGCTCGTGGCGCTGGTGGCCGGCATCGCGTTCTCGCTCGGCATCGGTCTCGCTGTCCCGACGTTCGCCCAGACTCCTGCCCCCAAGGAAGAGAAGAAGGGCGAGATGGACAAGATGGACAAGGACAAGATGGACAAGAAGAGCGACAAGAAGGGGGCGGCGAAGAAGAAGAAGTCGGACAAGATGGACAAGGACAAGATGGACAAGATGGAGAAGAAGGACGACAAGAAGTAGCCCGCGGCGACCCCGGGGCGCCACCCATCCAGGTGGCGCCCTAGCGCCGCTTGCCGGGCGATGAGCCCTGGGGCCGCTGCGGGACGATCGGGGTGCCACCCTCCTGACGGGCCGCGGTCAGCCACACGTTCCGGTCGGTCATCGTGACTTCGACCGTCTCTCCCGCCCGCACCGTGATTCGCGTCCGCCAGAGGGTCACCATCGAGTACGTCACGTTGCTCGAGATATTCGGGAACTTGGATGCCTCCGTATCGCGCAGCCTGAAGCGTTTCGAGAGATGGCCTCCCTCCCGCCAGGCCAGTACGAGCCAGTCGCCGACCGGGAGCTCACCGAGCTGAGCCATCCCCTGCCCATCGGTCATCTGGGTGCGGACCAGCTCGCCCGCCCCCGCCCCGAGCAGCGCGCGCTCGTAGTCGACCCGCGCGGTCTCGATCCGGGCGATCGCCTGGACGTATCCGTCGAGCGAGTCACGTAGTCCTGATTTGACCGAGTCCAGCTCGGCCTCGAGGACCGCCGAGTACGGCAGGAGGGTGATCGAGACCGACGGCTGGGGCGCAGGACCCGCGTTCGGGCGGGTCGGCTCGGCGAAGGCCTTGGCCGCCACCGCGCCCAGGGTCCCGTCACTCCGCGCTTTCAGGTAGGGCGCGACGAGGCCGGCCACCGGCTCGTCGGCCGCCAGCGCAGGGACCGCGACCAGGAGCAGGCCGACCACGATGATGAACGTCCGCACGAGCCGGTCCCCGATCACGAGACCGCCTCCCGCGGGCGGGTTCGCCACCGGGCATGCATCCAGAGCCATTGCTCCGGGGCGCGCCGGATGGCGGCCTCGATGACCTGATTGAACGCCGCGGTGTAGGCGGCGACGTCGCCGTCGGCCGGCGGCTCGAGCGCAGGGCCCGCCTCGAGGCAGTGGCGTCCGTCCGGCTCCCGCCGCAGGAACACAGGCACCACCGGGGCGCTCGTCCGCAGGGCGAGGACCGCGAGCCCTTTCGAGGTGGAGGCCGGGACGCCGAAGAACGGCACGAAGACCCCCTCGGCGCGGGTGGCGTTCTGGTCGAGCAGGATACCTACCATCCGCCCGCGGCGCAGGGCCTGCAAGACCTCGCGCACCGCCTGGCGCTTGACAATGAGCTCGGCACCGCTACGCTGGCGGAACCGGGCGGCCAGCTCGTCGAGCACCGGATGATCGAGGGGCCGGATCACGATGGAGAGCGGCAGCCCGCTGAGGCCGTGGGCGGCCGCCAGCAGCTCCCAGTTGCCGTAGTGGGCGGTCAGGACCAGGATGCCGCGGCCCTGGCCGGCGGCGCTCCGGAGGTGCTCGACTCCCTCGAGGTGAACGCGCGACAGCATGACCTCGGTAGGACGGAGGAAGTAGCAGCAGGCTTCGATCAGGTTCATCCCCAGGTGCTGGAAGGAGCGCCGGCCGAGGCGCGCGACCTCGCCGGAGGTCAGCTCCCGACCGAGGCTCAGCCGGATGTTCTCGAGGGTCAGCCGCCGGCGGCCGGGCAGGAGCCACCAGAGGGCATCCCCGATCCGCCGACCCACCGCCAGCCCCACCCCGGGAGGCAGGTGGGCCGGCAGCCATCCGACCAGCACCAGCCCCCAGAGGCCCACGGTCGCGGCGAGCCGGCCCGCGCGTGGGGCGGACGCGCTCATCCGGCGTGGAGGATCAGATTCGTCACGCCCCAGACCGCGGCGGCGATCAGGCCGGAGAGCGGAATGGTCAGGATCCAGGCCCAGACGATGTTGCCCGCGACCCCCCAGCGGACCGCGGAGAGCCGCTGGGTGGCGCCGACTCCCATGATCGAGCCGGTGATGGTGTGGGTGGTGCTGACCGGGATGCCGCCCAGGGCGGTGCCGATGAGCATGACGGCTCCCGCGGTCTCGGCGCAGAAGCCGCCGATCGGACGCAGCTTGGTGAGCTTCATCCCCATGGTCTTGACGATCCGCCAGCCTCCCGCGAGGGTGCCGAGCCCGATGGCGGCGTGCGCGGCCAGGATCACCCACAGCGGCACGTAGAACTCGGCTCCGAGATAGCCGGCGGAGAAGAGGAGGATCGCGACGATCCCCATCGTCTTCTGGGCGTCGTTGGTGCCGTGA
>Ga0207665_10001756_pt1 | contig 14548 bp, 17 predicted proteins | sample LARL112metaG_FD_184351 | JGI IMG/M metagenome (GOLD analysis project Ga0207665, IMG submission 184351) | Corn, switchgrass and miscanthus rhizosphere microbial communities from Kellogg Biological Station, Michigan, USA - LAR L11-2 metaG... | ecosystem: Host-associated > Plants > Roots >...
GTGGGGGTACGTCGGCGGCGACGGGCGATCGGGCCGCGAGCGCTGGCGGGATTCTGGAGCAGCCCCCGTCGGATTGTCAAGACGGGAGCCCGACGAACTCGGTCACGTCGTGAGCCAGTCGACGACCTCGTAGCGGTCGGTGGTCACCGCGGCCCCGGTCGCGGTCGACGTCGCGGCCTGCCGCGCCGCGCGCGCCTGCTCGCTGGCCGCCATCGCCTCGCGGCTCTCCCAGAGCGTGACGATCATCCCCTTGCCCGCCTCCCGGTCGACGAGCCAGTAGACCGCGGTGAGCCCGGGATCCTGCCGGATGGCGGGCTTCACCTGCTCGCGGCCGCGCACGATCCATCGCTCCAGGTCGGCGGGTGATCCCTGCCAGGTGCCGATGCGGGCGAACATGGAGCGCCTCCGTCAGTCCAGCGGGTGGACGAAGAGCCCGCTGCGCAGCTTGGGCTCGAACCACGTGCTCTTGGGCGGCATGACGTGTCCGCGGTCGGCCACCGCCATCAGCTGCTCGACGGTGGTCGGGTGGAGCGAGATACCGAGCGCGGCCTCGCCCGCGTCGACCTGGGCCTCGAGGGCCTGCGGGCCCCGGATGCCCCCCACGAAGTCGATGCGCGGGTCGGTCCGCTGGTCGACGATGCCGAGCATCGGCTCGAGCACCCGCTCCTGCAGCAGCGAGACGTCGAGCGCGCGGATGGGATCGCTCCGGTCGATTGATCCGGCGGGCAGGTCGAGCCGCCACCAGCGGCCGGCGAGGTAGAGGCAGAACACTCCGGGCGTGGGTGGCACGGGGTCCGCGGTGGGCGCGAGCCGCCCGACGGCGGACAGGGCAGCGAGCAGGGCCTCCGCGCCCCGGCCTCCCACGTCGCGGATCACACGGTTGTACGGGAGGATGTGGAGCTGCGCGGCGGGCACCAGCACCGCGAGCAGCCACTCGTGCGGGGCATCGCGGCCCGGACCCGCGCCCTCCGCCCGTCTCGTCGCGGCCACCCGCGCCGCCGCGGCCGAGCGGTGGTGGCCGTCGGCTACGTAGGCCGCCGCGACCGCGGCGAACGCGCTCCGGTACGGGGCCGGGTCGGCGACGCGCCAGACGGTGTGGGCAACCCCGTCCCCGCTGGTGAAGTCGTCGAGCGGCGCCGCCGTGATCGTCTCCTCCACGAGCCGATCGATCTCCGGCCGGCCGCGGTACGCGAGCAGAACCGGCTCGGCCTGCGCGGCGAGGGCCAGCACGTGGCGGGTGCGATCGTCCTCCTTGTCGGGCCGCGTGGTCTCGTGCTTGCGGATGAGCCCGGCCTCGTAGTCGTCCACGCGCACGCCGCCCACCACGCCCACCTGGGCGCGGCCGTCCATCACCTCGCGGTAGAGGAAGAGGCCCGGCCCCGCCTCGCGGCGCAGCGCGCCCCGCGCGAGCAGGGCGGTCAGGCCCGCGCGGGCGGCAGCGTAGACACGGGGATCGTAGGGTCCCACCGACTCGGGCAGGTCGATCTCCGCGCGGCCGACGTGGAGGAACGAGAGCGGGTTGTCCCGCGCCAGCCCGGCCGCCTCCGCGCGGCTCACCACGTCGTAGGGCGGCGACGACACCGCGGGGGCGGCGGCCGGCGTCGGGCGGATCAGGCGGAGCGGCTCGACGCGCACCGCCCGAAGTCCTACCGGCGGAGCAGAGCCAGGGTCTGCTCGTGGAGCCGGCCGTTGGTGGCCAGCACCGAGCCGCCGTAGATCGTGGGGCGCCCGCTGAAGTCGGTGAGCCGCCCGCCCGCCTCCTCCACCAGGATCTTCACCGGGGCCGCGTCCCAGGGCTTGAGATCCGTCTCCACGTAGATCTCCGCCTTCCCGCCCGCGACGAGCCCGTAGCCGTAGTAGTCGCCGAAGCCGCGGGTGCGCCGACACGCGTCCACGAGCCGCACGAGCGGGTCCCAGAAGCCGCCCTCGCGCATCAGGTGCAGGTCGGAGTGGAGCAGGGTCGCCTCGTCGAGGCGCTCGCAGTCGGAGACGCGCAGCCGCTCGCCGGCACTCCACGCCCCGTCGCCGCGCCGGGCCCAGAACATCTCGCCCAGTGCCGGGTTGAGCATCACCCCCGCGGTGATCTCTCCCGCCTCCTCGAGCCCGAGCAACACCGCCCAGATCGGCACCCGCCGGATGAAGTTCTTGGTCCCGTCGATCGGGTCGATGATGAAGCGGCGCTCCTTCGGCCCCTCCTCCCCGAGCTCCTCGCCGAGGAATCCGTGCTCGGGGTAGGCGGGGCGCAGGATCGCCTTGATGGCCTGCTCGGCCTCGCGATCGGCCTGGGTCACCGGAGTCTGGTCCGGCTTGATCGTCACCTCGAAGCCGCCGCGGTAGTACTTCATGGCGACCTCGCCGGCCGCCTCCGCGGCCCGGATCATCGCGGCGACGACGTCTGGAATGGCCGGGGTCACTCCTGCCACTCGCCCCGCTCGACCAGGACCTCCTTGAACACGTCGAGCGCCTCGACCACCACCGGCATCCCGCCGTAGGTCACCTGCTGGAAGATGACCTCGGTCACCTCCTGCCGCGTGGCCCCCACGTTGAGCGCGGCGTGGATGTGGGCGCGCACCTCGTTGCGCCGGTTCAGCACGGTGAGCGACGCCACCGCGCAGAGCTCGCGCTGCTTCTGGGAGATGACCTCGCGGCTGTAGAGCTTGCCGGTGAAGAACATGCTGAGCTCGCGGGCCAGATCCTTGTCGAACTTCCGCCAGGTGTCGAAGCCCACCCCGCTCTTGATCGAGTGGAAGAGCATGCGGGCGGTCCGGCGCGTGGTCTCCTTCAGGGCGTCGTCCATGCGTTGTCCCTCCGTTTCGCGCTATAGTACCTTAATCGTTAGCATCCCATCCCCGCTCAGAGGAGATCGCATGGCCAAGATCGAGCGCTACGCCGCCAAGGGTGTCTGGGATCCGCCGACCTACTCGCAGGCCGTGAAGGTGAGCGGCGCCCAGACCATTCTCTACCTCGCGGGCCAGGTCGCCTACGACGACAAGGGCGGCCCGGCGCACCGCGGGGACTTCAAGGCGCAAGCCCGCGCCGTCTTCCAGGCGATCAAGGCCCAGGTCGAGGCGGGCGGCGGCACGATGGACAACATCGTCAAGATCAACACCTACCTCACCGACATCCGCCATCGCGCCGACCTGGGACCGATCCGCGAGGAGTTCCTCGGCAAGAAGACGTGCGCGTCCACCCTGGTGGCGGTGGCGGCGCTCGCCATGCCGGAGTGGCTGATCGAGATCGAAGCGGTCGCCGTCCTCTAGGCGGGCCGCGCTCGTGGCCGAGCTGAACCCGTACATCTTCCGCGCCTACGACGTGCGCGGCAAGGTCGGCGGCGACATCACGCCGCCGGTCTTCGAGCAGGTGGGGCGGGCCTACGGCACCCTGGTGAAGCGCCGCGGGGGCCGGACGGTGGCCCTCGGCATGGACAACCGCGTGTCGTCGGCCGCCCTCAAGGCGGCCTTCGGCGCGGGCCTGCTCGCCACCGGGCTCGACGTCGTCGACATCGGGATCAACCACACCCCGCTGCTCTACTTCGCGACCGCCCACTGGGGGCTCGACGGCGGAGCCACCGTGACCGGCAGCCACAACCCCGTCTCGGACAACGGGGTCAAGATGGTGCACGCGGCCGCCGCGCCGCTCAGCGAGGACGAGATCCAGGGCCTCCTCGCCACCATCCGGTCCGGCGACTTCGAGCGCGGCCGCGGGAGCCAGACCGCGCGCGACCCCCGTGAGGACTACCTGCACGCCATCACCGGGCACGTGCGCCTCGCGAGGCGGCTCAAGGTCGTGGTCGACGCGGGCAACGGCATCGCGGGCGTCTTCGCCCCCGAGCTGCTGCGCCGGCTCGGCTGCGAGGTCGTCGAGCTCTACTGCGACTCCGACGGCACCTTCCCCAACCATCTCCCCGACCCGGAGATGGAGGAGAACATGCGGGACCTGGTGGCCAAGGTCACCGAGGTCTCCGCCGACGTGGGGCTCGCCTACGACGGCGACGCCGACCGGGTGGGGATCGTGGACGAGAAGGGGCGCCGCCACGAGGCGGACCTGCTGCTCGCGATCCTGGCCCGCGACCTGCTCGGCCGCCACCCGGGGGCCAAGATCATCTTCGACGTGAAGTCGTCGCAGGTCCTGGTCGACGACATCCGCCGGCACGGCGGCCAGCCGATCATGTGGAAGACCGGCCACTCGCTGCTCAAGCGGAAGATGCGCGAGGACTCGATCCTCCTCGGGGGCGAGATCTCCGGCCACATGTTCTTCGGGGAGAACTGGTACGGGGTCGACGACGGCATCCTCGCCTCCTGCCGCTTCCTGCAGCTGGTGGCCGCCGACGCGCGCCCCGCCTCCGCGCACTTCGACACCCTGCCGCACCTGCACTCGACCCCGGAGCTCAAGGCTCCCTGCCCGGACGACCGCAAGTTCCAGCTCGTCGCGGAGCTGGCCGCCGAGTTCAAGGGCCGCTATGAGACCATCGACATCGACGGCGCCCGCATCATCTTCCCGGAGGGCTGGGGCCTCGTGCGGGCGTCGAACACCAACCCGTACCTCACCCTGCGCTTCGAGGGCCGCACCGCAGCCGCGGTCGACGGGATGAAGCAGATCGTCTACGACGCGCTCCGCCGCTACCCCTACGTGACGCTGCCGTCCTAGCCGCCTCCGAGCGCGAGCCGCACCGCCTCCCCGAGCCCGCGCGCGAGCCGGCAGTCCCGCGGCCCCCAGAAGCCGCCCGGGTCGAGCAGGATCCCGTCGAGCCCGGCCCCGCGCGCGCCCAGCACGTCCACCGAGTAGAGGTCGCCCACGTACACCGCCTGGTCGGGGCGGACCGCGGCCTCGCGCAGGCCGAGCTCGAAGATGCGCGGGTCCGGCTTCTCCACGCCCACCACCGAGGAGTCGATGATGAAGTCGAGGTGCGCGGCGAGCCCGGTCTCCTCCAGGATCGACCGCACCGAGCCGTTCGAGTTCGAGATGACCCCCGCCACCAGGCCGGCGGCTCGCACCCGGCGCACCGCCGCGAGGGCCTCCGGATCGGCGCGGTTCCAGAGCCCCACCGGCAGGTTGTAGCCGCGGCGCCAGCGTGCGATGGCGTCGATCTCCGCCTCGTCGGTGACGGCCAGGTGCTCGAGCAGGTAGCGCAGGTAGCGCCCGTGGGTGGTCGCGCTCTCGGTCGAGCGGCCCGGAGCCAGGTGCGGGTCGAGGCGGACGCGGGCGCGCAGCTCCGCCTCCTCCACCTGCTCCGCGCTGACCGCGCGGCCGCGGGCCGCGAGCTGCTCGGCGATGACCCGGTAGTTCATTCGCAGCAGGGTGTTGCCGGCGTCGAAGATGACGGCGCGCACGGACTCATTATAATGAGGCCGCCCATGAACGCCGCCCGGCTCCTCCTCGCCGCGACCGCGTGGGCCGACCACGGCGGCCCGGCGCGCGCGGAGAGCGCGAGCCCGCTGATGGCGGCTCTCCTCGCCGGCCTCCTCGCCCTGGCCGCGGGCGTGCTGATCGTCATCATCGTGATGCGGCTCACCGGCGGCTCCGGCTCTCCGCGCGACCCCCGATGACCGCCTTCGGCGTCGCGGCGCGCTGGCTGCACTTGGGCGCCAGCCTCGGGCTGGTGGGCCTGGTCGCCGCCTCCCTGCTGGTGGGCCATCGCGATCGGCCGACCGTGCTCGCGTGGGAGGCGCGCATGCTCCGCTGGGCCCGCACCCTCGCCGGGCTCGTGCTCGCGACCGGGATCGCCACCCTCGCGCATCAGTCCGCGGTCGTGACCGGACGCGCCGGCGCCGCGCTCGAGGTCGGCGAGTGGGTGCGGCTGCTCGGCCACAGCCAGTTCGGCACCGTGTGGCTGGTGCGCCACGGGCTCCTGCTGCTCCTCGCCGCGCTGCTCCTGCTGCGGGAGCGCGAGGACTCCGCCGCCGATCGGCTGGCTCTGCGCGTCGAGGCCGGGCTCCTGGCCGGCGTCGGCCTCGCCGCCGCCGCGTGGGCCGGGCACGCCGCCGCGGTGGAGGGCGTCGGGCTCCCGGCCGCGCTGCTCGACGCCCTCCATCTCCTCGCCGCCGGCGCGTGGCTGGGGGCGCTCCCGCCCCTCGCCGCGCTGCTGCGCACGTCCGCCCGCGCGGAGGGCGCGGACGCACGCCCGTTCGCGGTGCGCGCGGTGCGCGGCTTCTCGCGCCTGGCCCTCACCGTCATGGTCGTGCTGGTGGCCACCGGGCTCGCCAACGCGTGGTTCCAGGTCGGCAGCGTGCCCGCGCTGGTCGGCACCTCCTACGGATGGCTGCTGCTCGCGAAGGTCGCCCTGCTGCTCCCGATCCTGCTCCTGGCCCAGCACAACCGGCACCGCCTCCTGCCGCGGCTCGGGGGCGACGGCGACACGGTGGGGCGCCCCGCCATGGCCCGACTCGGACGCTTCGTGATCGCAGAGGCCGGGCTCGGCCTGCTGATCGTGCTGGTGACGACCGGGCTCTCGCTCTCCCCGCCCGCGGTCCACGATCCGGTCTGGTGGCCGTTCTCCGAGCGCTACGCGTGGGACGTGGCCGCCGCGCTGCCCGGCGGCCCGACGCGCGTGCTGATCGGCGCGCAGCTCACGTTCCTGGGCGTGCTCGCGCTCATCGTGGGCCTCCTGCTCCGCTCCTGGCGCGTGATCCTGGTCGGCGCGGGCAGCCTCGCGGTGATCGCCGGCCTCTGGATCGCGCTGCCGCCGATGACGGTGGACGCGTACCCCACCACGTTCCGCCGCTCGTCGGTCCCCTACCACGTGGTCTCGGTGGCGAGCGGCGCCGCGCTCTTCCGCACCCACTGCGCCACGTGTCACGGCGCGGGCGGCCGCGGCGACGGCCCGGGCGGCGCGGGGCTGCCGCGGCCGCCCGCCGACCTCACCGCGCCGCACACCGCGCAGCACACCGCGGGCGACATGTTCTGGTGGCTCACCCACGGCATTCCCGCCGGCGGGATGCCGCCCTTCGGCGCAGTGCTCGCCGAGGAGGAGCGCTGGGACCTCATCAACTTCATCCGCACGCTCGCGGCCGCCGACCAGGCCCGCCAGATGACCGCGCTGGTGCCGCCCGGGCGGCCGTGGCTCGTGGCGCCGGATCTGGCCATCGTGGTCGGGCCCGCCCCGCCGCGCAGCCTCAAGGACCTGCGCGACCGCTGGATGGTCCTGCTCGTGGTCTTCACCCTGCCCGAGTCGCGCGCCCGTTTGGGGCAGCTCGCCGAGGCTTACAACACGCTGCAGGCGCTCGGCACCGAGGTGGTGGCGGTGCCGCAGGGCGACGGGAGCGACATCATCCGGCGCCTGGGCGCCCGCCCCCCGATCCTCTACCCGGTGATCACCGATGGGGCGGCCGACATCGCCACGGCCTACACGCTGCTCGGACGCGGCCTCGGCCCCGCGTCCCTCTCGCCGCGCGCCGCGCCCCCGCTCCACGTCGAGTTCCTCGTCGACCGCCAGGGCTACATCCGCGCGCGCTGGCTGCCCGGGTCGCCGGGACCCGGATGGGACACGATGCAGACCCTCGTCGAGCAGATCCAGCTCATCGACAAGGAAACCCCGGCGGGGCCGGCGCCCGACGAGCACGTACACTAGGGCCGCGATGCGACTGTGGCGGGTCGTCGTGCTGATCAATCTCGCCCTCGGCCTGGGGCTCGTGCTCGGCTATCTCGCGTGGGGTCGCGAGACCGCGCGGCTCGCCGACGAGCTCGAGCGCGCGCGCCGGCAACAGGCGGTGGCCGGCGTCGAGCGGACCTGGCAGGCGCGCGGCGTGGTGCGCGCGGTGCTGCCCGAGCTGAACGTGGTGGTGCTCACCCACGAGGACCTGGTCGGCTACATGGGCTCGATGACCATGGGCTTCCGCGTCCACGACCCCAAGCTCTACGAGGGGCTCGACATCGGCGACCGGGTCCGCTTCACCCTCACCGGCGTGGCGCCCAACGTGGAGATCACCGCGCTCGCCAAAGAGGCCCCGTGAAACGGGGCCATTGCGGTTGCCCCGGCGGCCAAAGAGGCCCCGTGAAACGGGGCCATTGCGGTTGCCCCGGCGGCCAAAGAGGCCCCGTGAAACGGGGCCATCGCGGCTGTCCGCCGGCGGCCGTGATCGGTCTCGCCCTCGCGCTCGTCCTCGCGCTCGCGCCGGCGGCCCGGGCCGCGCACGGCGGCGGCCCCGGCGTGGCGTCCACCGAGCCCGACTATCTGAAGTGGCTGATCGAGTCGCGCCAGCCGGTGGTGGTGATCGACCTCCGCCCGGCCGCGGAGTACCGCGCCGGCCACCTGCCGGGCGCGCTCTCGGTGCCGATGGCGGAGCTGGACCGTCGCTTCGCCGAGATCCCCACCACGCCGATGGTGGTGCTCTACTGCCGCTGCTCGCTCGAGGAGGCGGCCACCGCCTACGCCTTCCTCGAGACCCGTGGGTACGGCAACCACGTGGTCCTGCAGGAGGGCTTCGACGGCTGGACCCGCCGGCGCTTCCCGCTCGTGAAGTAGCCGCTTGACTCACGCGTTGATTAGCCCGCCCGGCCCGGCGGGCCTACTTCTTTGCGGTCGGCCACTGGTCCATCGGCACGCGCGCGATCGGCGCGTACTTGCCGCCGCCCGCGGGCTTGAAGATCGAGGCCTCGCCCTCCTTGACCTCGAACCAGTCCTTGCCGAAGGCGTCGAGGATGTTCGGCCTGTGCGTGACCACGAGGGTGTTGGTGCCCGGATCCGGCGGCGTCCCGACGATGGTGCGGAGCGCCTGGGTCCGGCGGTTGTTCTCGTTCGGGCTCACCACCAGACCGCCCTCGCTCACGTCGAGCGTGGTCTCGGGCTCCTTGCCCCCGACGAGCCGCGCGGTCTCGACCGCGCGGTTGAAGCGGCTTGAGTACGACTTCCCGATCGGCACGCCGACCGCCTTGAAGACCTGGCCGATGGCCTTCGCGTCCGCGCGCCCCTTGTCGTTCAGCTGCCGCTGCTTGGCGACGTTGTCGAGGTTGAGCGGATCGGTGTCCGCCTGATCGGCGTGGGTGGCGCCGTGGCGGAGCACGATGACGTAGCCGCCGCCGCGGAGCATCTCCAGCACGTCGGCCGCCGATGGGGAGGACTGCCCCCACGCCGTCCCGAACACGAGACCCACGAATAGCGCCGTGAGGCTCCAGGTCGCGATCGCCATGCTCTCCTCCTCCGTGATGGGCCCGTCGACTTCCTTCCGAAGCATGATACCCCGCCAATGTTGCGCGCCATCGCGGTTCCGTGTTCTAGTACGGGCCAGTGATGACGTCGCGCCTGAACCATCCCTTCCGGATCGCCGCCGCCGCCCTGCTGCTCGCGCTGGTCGCGATCTCGCTGCCGCTCAGGGCGGGGCAGCCCCGACACCTGCACCAGGCGACCAGCGCGGGCCTCTACAACGAGGAGCACGTCCTCGCGGCCCTCGAGTTCGTCGGCGGCGACGTCTCGCTGCCGGACGGACCGCCGGGCGACTTCCTCGCGCTCGTCGTCAGCCCGTGCCCGGCGAGCCTCGCCCAGCGGCACGCCGATCCCGTCGCCAGCCTCGCCGATTCCCGCGCTCCACCCCGTCTCGCCTAGTCCTCTCGCGCTGTCACCGTAGTCGCCGCCCGCCGGTCCCCGGCCCGACGGGCGATCCCAACTGTTCTCGAGAGGGAGGCATCCATGCGATCACTCGTCGGCATCGGCCTGCTCCTCACCGGTCTGATCGTGCCCTCGCCCGCCACGGCCCAGGAGGTGGAGACGCTGCGGAAGGAGCTGGAGCAGATGCGCAAGCAGTTCGACACCATGAAGGAGGGCTACGAGAAGGCGATCAACCAGCTCGGCGAGCGCCTCCAGCAGCTCGAGAATCGGCCGCAACCCGCCACGGCGCCCCCGCCCGCCGCGCCGCCGCCCGCGGCGGTCGCTCAGGCGCCGGCTCCCGCCGCGCCCGCGGTCGCGATCAATCCCATGGAGCTCGCCCGCCCGCGCGAGCCCTTCTCGCTCTACAGCCAGCGCGGACCCGGCCAGCTCCTGTTCGACGTGGGGGTGGCCGGTGATTTCATCGGCAACCTCACCCAGAGCAACGTCGACAAGGCCAACGCGGGCTCGTTCCCGGGGCGCGAGAACCGCTTCTTCCCGCGCGAGATCGAGCTCGCCCTCTTCGGCCAGATCGATCCCTACGCGCGCGCGGAGGTCCGCTTCGAGGCCGGCGAGGAGGACCAGGGCGAGATCAACCTGCACCTGGCCGAGGCCAACCTGACCCTGATGGCGCTGCCCTTCGGCACCCAGCTCAAGATGGGCCAGATGCGCAACCGCTTCGGCCTGCTCAACCAGGTGCACGAGCACGACCGGCCGTTCATCGACGCCCCCAACGTGCTCGCGCGCTTCCTCGGCGAGGAGGGGCTCGTCGAGCGCGGCGCCGAGCTCACCTGGGTGGCGCCCCTGCCCTTCTTCCTCGAGGCGCTGGTCGGCGCGTTCAACGGCGACAACGAGACCGCCTTCGGGCGCGGCAAGCTCACCGCCCCGCTCGTGACCGGCCGCCTGCGCACGTTCTTCGAGCTGGGCGACGAGAGCGCCATCCAGCTCGGGGCCTCGGTGGCCAACGGCGAGACCCCGGAGCGCCATCGCAACACCCTGCTCGGCTTCGACGCCAAGTACAAGTACCGGCCCGAGGGCTGGCAGCACCCGCTGCTGACCCTGCTGGGGGAGATGATCTACCAGAACCGGCGCGTCAACGTGCTCGGCGAGGACACCAACGGCGACGGCATCCAGGACACCCCGGACCAGACCCGCACCCGCAACCGCTGGGGCTGGTACGTGGGCGGCGAGGTGCAGCCTTTCCGCACCGGCCAGCTCGCCCGCTGGGCCGCGGGCCTCCGCTACGACTGGACGCAGTACCCGGTCATGCGCGGCCGCGAGTGGGCGGTGGGCCCGTACCTCGCGTTCATGCCGTCCGAGTTCCTCCGCTTCCGCCTCGGCTACAAGTACACCGAACGGGCCGACCGGGACGGCTTCACCGACAACGGCGGGAGCGCCCGGAAGGTGGACGAGATCCTCTTCCAGGCCACGTTCATCATGGGCGCCCACCCGGCGCATCCGTTCTAGACTCGACGAGGAGACCATCATGCTCACGCGCCCGCTCGCTCGCATGCTGAGCCCGCTCCTCCTCCTCCTCTTCCTCGAGATCGGCCTCGTGGCCGGCCCCGCGGACGCCGCGTCCCGCGTCCAGGTGGTGACGACCACGACCGACCTCAAGGCGCTCGTGGAGGCGGTCGGCGGCGACCTCGTGGAGGTCGACGCGCTCGCCCGCGGCACCCAGAACCCGCACGACCTCGAGGTGCGGCCGAGCCTCATGGTCAAGGTCCGCCGGGCGGACCTGCTCGTGATGAACGGCCTCGAGCTCGATCAGTGGGCCGAGGTGGTGGTGCAGGGCGCGAGCAACCCCAAGGTGGCGCCGGGCGCGCCCGGCCGCGTGGACGCCTCCGCCGGCCTGCTCGTGCTCGAGGTGCCGCAGGGCCGGGTCGACCGCTCGATGGGCGATGTGCATCCGGTGGGCAATCCCCACTACTCCCTCGATCCCGGCATGGCCGCCGGGGTCACCACCAACATCGTCGAGGGCCTCGCACGGGTCGCGCCGCAGTCGCGACCCGCCTTCGAGCGCAACCGCCAGGCCTTCCTCACCCGGGTCGACCAGTCCCTCGCGCGCTGGACCGCGGAGCTGGCCCCGTTCAAGGGCGCGAAGGTGGTGGTCGATCACAACATGTGGATCTACTTCCTCACCCGCTTCGGCCTCGTGGAGGCGGGCTCGATCGAGGAGCGGCCCGGCATCCCGCCGACGCCGTCGCACCTCACCAAGCTCATCGCGCTCATGAAGGACCAGAAGGTACGCGTCATCCTCTCGGTGCCGTGGGGCGATCAGAAGATCGCGGAGCGCGTGGCCCAGGAGGCGGGCGCGAAGGTGGTGCCGCTCGCCCCCGCGGCCGGCTCGGTCAAGGGCGCGGACGGCTACCTGGAGACGATCGACTACAATGTCCGGAGCGTCGCGCAGGCTTTGCGATGAGCGCCGATCTGCTCGCCCTGATGTGGTTCCCGTTCCTCATGTGCCTCGTGCTCACCGGCATCCACGCCTACCTGGGCTTCCACGTGATCGCCCGCGAGGTGGTGTTCGTCGACATCGCGCTCGCCCAGATCGCCGCGCTGGGCGCCACCGCCGCGTTCCTGGTGGGCTACGAGCTCGAGACGTGGGAGTCGTACGCGGCCGGCCTCGGCTTCACGGTGCTAGGGGCCCTCGTGCTGGCCCTCACCCGCTCGCGCACGCGGCGCGTCTCGCACGAGGCGGTGATCGGGGTGGTCTACGCGGTCTCCTCCGCGGGCGCGGTGCTGCTGGCCGACCGCTCGCCGCACGGGGCCGAGCACCTCCGCGGCATGCTGGTGGGCAGCATCCTCTCCGTCCGCGGCGACGAGGTGCTGAAGGTCGCGATCCTCTACGGGCTCGTGGGCCTCTTCCACTGGCTCTGCCGGCGCCCCTTCTTCCTGATCTCCACCGATCCGGACCGCGCCTATGGCGAGGGCTGGCGGGTGCGCCTGTGGGACTTCGGCTTCTACGCCTCCTTCGGCGTGGTGGTCACCTCGTCGGTGCGCATCGCGGGCGTGCTGCTCGTCTTCTCGTACCTGATCGTGCCCGCGCTGGCCGGCATCCTGCTCGCCTCGCGCATCGGCCCCCGCCTCGCGGTGGGCTGGATCTTCGGCGCGGGGGTGAGCATCCTGGCGATGGTCGCCTCCGCGGTGCTCGACCTCCCCACCGGCGCCACCGTGGTCTGCGCCTTCGGCCTGAGCCTCCTGGTGCTCGGGCTGCTACTGCGCCTCCGCCCGCGGCCCATGCGGGCCGCCGCGCTGGCCGATCCGGGCGGCGGCCGCGCGTGATCATCCGACGCATCGGGATCGTCCTCGCGGCGATCCTCGCTCTCGCGGGCTGCCGGGAAGCGCCCGCGCCGACCCGGCCGCTGGTCGTCACCACCATCTTTCCGCTCTGGGACTTGACCCGCCACGTGGCGGGCGACCGCGCGGAAGCGCAGGCGCTGGTGCCGCCCGGGGTCGAGCCGCACGACTGGGAACCCTCGCCGCGCGACGTCTCGCTCGTGCAGCGGGCCGCGGTGTTCGTCCACACCGGCACCGGCCTCGACGCCTGGGCCGCGCGGCTCGTGGGCGGGCCCGGGGGCCGCACCGAGGTGGTGGACGCCGCGCGGGGCCTGAGCCTGCTCTCGCAGGGCGCGAGCGTCGATCCGCACGTGTGGCTCGATCCCACTCTCGCGCGCGCGCAGGCGCAGACGATCGCGGAGGGGCTCACCCGCGCCGATCCGGCCGGGGCGCCGGTCTACCGCGAGAACGCGGCGAAGCTCACGGCGCGACTCGACGCGCTCGACCGGGCTTTCGCGGACGGGCTGCGCGACTGCGCGCGGCGCGAGTTGGTCACCTCGCACGCCGCGTTCGCCTACCTCGCCCGGCGCTACGGCCTGATCCAGCTGCCGGTCATGGGCATCGCCCCCGAGGCCGAGCCGAACCCGGCCGATCTCGCCGCGCTCGTGCGGACCGCGCGGCAGCGGCACGTCACCCACGTCTTCTTCGAGCCCCTGGTGAGCCCGCGCCTGGCCCAGACCCTCGCGCGCGAGATCGGCGCGACGACGCTGCCCCTCGATCCCATCGAGGGCGTGAGCCGGGAGCAGGCCGCGGCGGACGCGGGCTACGTGGAGCTGATGCAGGCGAACCTGGCCACCCTCCGCACGGGGCTCGGCTGCCGGTGACGCGCGTCTGCTTCGTCACCTGCCTGCTCTGGCCCGACATCTCGGAGAGCGACCGGCTGGTGGCCCAGGCCCTCGAGCGCGACGGCGTCCGGGTGGAGGGCCGCGCGTGGAACGAGCGCGCGGCGGACTTCGGGGGCTTCGACGCGGTCGTCCTACGCTCGAACTGGGACTATCACTTCGAGCCGGACGCCTTCCGCGGCTGGCTCGATCGGCTGGAGGGGACCGGAGCCCGCATCTTCAACCCGCCGGCCCTCGTCCGCTGGAACGTGAGCAAGCGCTATCTCATAGCCTTGCACGCGGCCGGAGTGCCCACCGTGGCCACCGCCCTGCTGGAGGACGAAAGTCCGGCGGGGCTCGACGCGATCATGCGCGGTCACGGCTGGCCGGCGGTGGTGCTCAAGCCCGAGATCGGCGCCTCGGCTCACCACACCCGGCTGGTGACCGCGGACACGCTCGCCGAGGCGGCGGCCGCCATCGCGTCCGGGGAGATCCGCCGGCCGGTGCTCGTGCAGCCCTTCGTGGAGGAGGTCCGGACGCGCGGGGAGTGGTCGATGATCTTCGTCGACGGCGCCCTGACCCACAGCGTGCTCAAGCGCCCCGCCGCCGGCGACTTCCGCGTGCAGTCCCACCTGGGCGGCACCACCCGGGCGGAGCCGGCGCCCCCCGGCGTCGTCGACGCCGCGCGCGCCGCCCTGCGCGCCCTGCCGGTGGCCCCGCTCTACGCCCGCATCGACGGCGTGGAGACGGACGCGGGCTTCCTGATCATGGAGGTCGAGGTCAACGAGCTCGGCCTCTTCTTCACGCATGT
>Ga0207665_10001757_pt1 | contig 14547 bp, 13 predicted proteins | sample LARL112metaG_FD_184351 | JGI IMG/M metagenome (GOLD analysis project Ga0207665, IMG submission 184351) | Corn, switchgrass and miscanthus rhizosphere microbial communities from Kellogg Biological Station, Michigan, USA - LAR L11-2 metaG... | ecosystem: Host-associated > Plants > Roots >...
AATTTCGGCGAAGCCCATCCTGAGCATCGTTATACATGGACTTCGCCGTTAGTATTTTCCCCGCAGGACCCGCACACGCTTTATTTCGGCTCGCAGTATGTACTGCGCAGCACCGATCGCGGCAATAGCTGGGGAAAGATCAGCCCGGATCTTACCGGCATCGATCCGAAAGCGTCGCAGGAAGGGCCGCTCACTGTAGCAAATGCCAAGGCGCGTGGCCACGGCGTGGTCTACACCATCGCACCTTCATCCGTCAGTAATGGAGAGATCTGGGCGGGGACCGATACCGGACTGATTCAACTCACCCGCGATGGCGGCAAAATCTGGAACAATGTTTCGCCGGAGAGCATCCCTGATTGGAGCAAGATCAGCCTCATCGAAGCCTCGCATTTTGACGCCGGCACGGCCTACGCCGCAATGGACCGGCACCGGCTGGATGACAACGATCCTTACGTCTATCGCACGCACGATTTCGGCAAGACCTGGAACCGGCTCAACATGGGCATTCCGCACGGCGCGTATGTGCACGCGATTCGAGAAGATCCGGTCAAAAAAGGCCTGCTCTTTGCCGGCACCGAGCTGGGCGTCTTCTTCTCCATCGATGATGCCTACCACTGGCGGCCCTTGCAACTCAACCTGCCAGTCTCGCCCGTGCATGATCTGGTGATTAAGGACAACGATCTGGTCATCGCCACGCATGGCCGTGCCTTCTGGATTCTTGACGACATTTCGCCCTTGCGTCAGCTCACGCCGCAAATAGAGTCGGCAGATGCGCACCTCTTCGTACCTTCAACCGCCATGCGCATTCGCGCCAGCACTCACGGTGACACGCCTTTGCCGCCGGAAGAGCCTGCCGGGGAGAATCCGCCGCCTGGAGCAATCTTCTACTATTACTTGAAGTCGCCAGCTCAAGGTGAAGTAAAACTTGAAGTGCTGGATGCAAAGGGCAACGTCGTGCGCTCGTATTCAAGCAAAGACCAGCCGTTCCATCCCCCAACGCCGCCGGCGTTTCCTATGTATTGGTTCAAGCCTGAAGTGCCGCTCTCTACGGCAGCCGGGATGCATCGTTTCGTCTGGGACGTTCGCTACTCCGCGCCGCCGGTCGCCCAACCCGGATACAGCATGTTTACCGTGGCCGGCGGTGATGTGCCGCGCGAGCCTTCTGGTCCGCAGGCGCTGCCCGGCGGGTATCAGGTCAGGCTTACGGTTGACGGCAAGACCTATACCCAGCCCTTCAAACTCACCATGGATCCGCGCGTGAAAGTGGCTGCGCAAGATCTGGAAAAACAATTCACGCTGGAGTTGAAGCTGGCTCAAACTTTGCGGCAAGCTAACCAGGCGGTTGAAGACATCCACGCCGCAGCACAAGCCGGCAAGATCAGCGCGGACGAGGAAAAGAAGCTGGCGGGCGCGCGACGGCGGCGCGGCGAAGCCGAAGCTGAAGGCCCGCCGGGCCAGCAGCCCGCATTCGCGCAGGTGATCGGCAATTTGTCGCAACTCATCGTCGCCGTGGACAGCGCCGACGCGGCCCCGACGACCCAGGAATCCCAGGCCGCCGAAAAAACGCTGGCCCAGGCGCAAGCCCTCTTCAAGCAGTGGGAGGCGCTAAAGCCCAAATAGCATGCAGACGGCGGACGTAGTCATCATCGGCGGCGGAATTGTTGGCTCGAGCATCGCCTGGCACCTCACGCATGCGGGCTGCAAGAGCGTGCTGGTCATTGAGCGCGAAAGCTCGCAGGGCAAAGGTTCCACCGGCAAGAGCATGGGCGGCGTGCGCGCGCAGTTTTCCACGCCCGTCAATATTCAGATGTCCCTGTATTCGATTCCCTTCTATGCCAAATTTGAAGAAGTCGTGGGCCATCCCGCCGATTACCGGCCCCAGGGCTATCTCTTTCTCGCGACAAAAGATTCACATCTCGCGTATCTAAGTGCCAACTTCGAACGGCAAAAAAAACTCGGCTTGGCCACCGCGCGCCTGCTCCCCGCTGATGAAATTCGCTCCATGCTGCCACAACTCCGGTCCGACGACGTTCTTGGCGGCAGCTTCTGCTCCACTGATGGCTTCGTCGATCCGTACAGCGTCATGAACGGCTTCATGACCTCTGCCGTCGAGCATGGCGCAACCTTGTGGAAGAAGACTGAAGTCACCGGCATCGTGCCCGACGGTCAGGGCGCATTCACGGTGCAAACCGTTCGCGGCCCCGTCTCAACCCGCACTGTCGTCAACGCCGCCGGGGCGTGGGCGGCGCAGATTGCAAAATTCGCTGGCATCGATCTGCCGGTTGAGCCGCTGCGGCGGATGCTTGTGCCTTCCGAGCCTTTTTCCGACTTTCCTCACACCTCGCCCATGGTCATCGATATGAGCACGGGCTTCCATTTCCGTCCGGAAGGCCGTGGCTTTCTGCTGGCATGGAACGATCCCGAAGAAACACCGGGCTACAAAACTGATTTTGAACCGTCGTTTATCGAAAAAATTCTCAGCCACGCCGCCGACCGCGTGCCTGCCTTTGAGAATCTTCCGGTCAATCCCAAGCGGGCCTGGGCGGGACTCTATGAGATGACTCCCGATCACCACTGCATCCTTGGCCCGGTCACAGCCGTGCCCGGTTTCTTTCTAGCCAATGGTTTCAGCGGACACGGGGTTATGCACTCGCCCGCTACGGGCAAAATTCTGGCAGACCTTATTTTGCAGAGAAAAACGAATGTAGTGGATGATGTTTCTGTTCTTGCCTTTGAGCGCTTTGCCCGCGGCGAACTGCTGCACGAAACCGCGATACTGTGATCTTCCGGACTATCGAATCGCGCTCCCACGACATTTGGCGACAAATCCTTCTGCCGCATCTTGCCGCTTGAGCCCCAGCTTGATAGTAGGTAGGTTTGTAGCCGCCATGAACATCCCTTCGTCAGATCTTAGGCTCAAAGTCGCTGCAATTTGCGTTCTGTCGCTCGGCTGGTCTCCGTTGTTGGCCCAGACGGAACCCTCTGCTGGTACGCCTGCGCAACCTGCCCAAACTTCGCGGGCTATCATACAGAAGGATTATGACGAGCTTCGTCACGCCGCTGGTTCCGTAAAGCCGGAAGAACTGCCCGCTCTTCAGCGGAAAGCCAGTGACGGGGACCTCCAATCGCAACTCGTTCTCGGCATGCTCTATCAGCTCGGATGTGGCGTCGTGAAAGAGGACGTCTTGACGGAACTGTCTTGGTATCACAAAGCGGCGGATCAGGGCAGTTTAATCGCAGAGACCCAGATTGGCGTCTACTATGATCTCGGAAAAGGTCATAACCAGGCAGAAGCTCTCAAATGGTATCGCAAGGCGGCCGATCACGGCGATGCGGTGGCCCAAAACAATGTGGCGATCATGTATGCGAGCGGCTTCGGAGTAAAGGCCGACATGGCGGAGGCCGTCTCGTGGTTTCGCAAAGCCATTGAAAACGGCGCGAATCGCGATCTTTCCGATCTAATTTATCTCTATAACTCCGGCAAAGCGCTTCCGAAAAAACGCTTGAATGACAACCAGGCTGAAGGTCTCGCATTTCTGCGCTCATTGGCAGACCGTGGTAATCCCGTGGCCCAAATACTTTTGGCGGACGTTTACAAAAGCGGAAAACTGGGGCTGACACCGGATTTAACGCAGGCCATGAACTGGCTGCGCAAGGCCGCAGAAAAAGATCCAGAAGCAGAAGCCTATCTCGGGTGGGCATATTCGCATGGAGAAGGTATGCCCAAAAACGACGACGAAGCCGTGAATTGGTACCGCAAGTCGGCCGAACACGGCAGCGCCATGGGCCAATCCAACCTTGCCTTTATGTATGAAAACGGAAGAGGCGTCCATAAAGATCTGGCCGAGGCAACAAAATGGGTTCAGGCAGCAGCCGCACAGAACGATGGCGGTGCGCAATACCACCTGGCGGAACTGTATGAAGATGGACGGGGCGTGCCCAAAGACAAGATCGCCGCGATCATGTGGTTTATTCTGGCCAAATGGGCGGGCGCGCCTGACTTTATGCGCGAACTTCATCCCACTACAAAATACAGCGGCTTCGCGTTTTATCGCCACCCCAATAAGAACGATTACAAAGAAGCGGAGCGCCGCGCTATGGCGTGGAGAGCACAATACGACTGTCGCTGATCGGCGAATAGATGATCGGCGAACGCAGCAGCTTACTGGTGCGCCGGATTCACCACCTGGAACGAATTAATGATCCGGTCCACGTCGGCGGGCCGCTTTCCCTTGTATCCGGCGCTGATGATGTAAAAGATTTTGTCGCCGCAATGGAAGCGGTGCAGATTGCGCTCGGCGGATGAGCCCGTTTCATACTCCAGCCCACGCAATCCGGCCAAGGAAACCTCTTTGAGTGTTCCCCGAATCACCGGCTCCTTCGCATCTTTGTTGCTGTCGGCTTTGTCCCACAGATCGGCCAGCGTGGTCTCGCAATCCATCAGTTTGTGGACGGCGCGCAAATTAAAAATTGTTCCGCCTTCCAGCCGCACGGTATAGACATGGATGTGGCGATCGCCGCCATCGTTCCTGGGAGTTGTCTGCGCGGGCAGCGTTATGGCGAACCCATCGTCGGGATAGATGTATGGTCTCCACTGCTGCGCCGGTTGTTTAGCGGCGGAATGTTTCTGGGCCAGGCACGCGCCTGCGATCAGCAAGGTAAGCGTCACTGCGACAAGGCTTTTCATGTCTGTAAAACATCTTACCAGCCCTGCCCCGGAAGATGCTTACGCGGTCTTTCCCAGCGCCGACTCCAGCTTTTGCATCGCCACGCGCAACGCATCCAGACCGGCAAATCGCTTTCCTTCAACTTCCAGCTCTGATGCCAGTTGGTTCGTCATGCGCGTAATGCAATGAATGCGCTCCTCGGTGATCATGGTGGAAAGTTCCCGGCCATCGCCATCCAGCCAGGTCTGGACTTGCCAGCCTGTCTGTCGGGCTCGGTCCACGGCATAGCGGAACTCGCTTAAAACGCGGCGGTCCACCATGCCTGCGCTCAATAGCTGTTCCAGGCGATTGAGTTCACCGGTAAGGCGGGCGACCTGGTTGGTCACCTGCTTGCCGAAAGCCTGGTTGGCTTCCTTAATTGCTGTTTCTCTTATTACTGCATCCGTCATTCGGGCACTCCGGAAGGTCATGTACCTTGTTTCCGTAGAGTAGTACAACTTCCGCGGCAGGCGTTAGTGACCTTGGTAACCAATATATGGACGGGCCAATTCGCGCCATTCCTGCCCAAACTCCTAACCCCCGCCATTCCGAGGCTGAACACCTCAATACCGCTGCAATCTTTCATACCCTTTCCGTGAGGCCGAGGAATCGGCTCCGCTGCACATGGGGTAGTAAAATGCCGCCGCCTTATGAAGCAGTTCTGGGTTTATCTCATGTCCAACAAGTCGCGCCGGCTCTATACCGGCATGACGAGCGACCTTGGCGCTCGCGTTATCGACCACAAGCTCAAGCTCTACCCTGACAGCTTTACTGCCCGCTACTGCTACGACACGCTCGTCTGGTATGAAGAGCATCCGACTTTCTGGAGCGCCAGATCGCGGGAACTCCAGATCAAGGGATGGCGCAAAGAAAAGAAGGCCGCGTTGATTCTTCCCGAGAATCCCGACTGGGCTGACCTCAGCTTGGAATGGCAGGACGATCCCGGCTGGAAGCTTGAACCGGAGGCGCGTCCGACAATCAAACGGAAAAAGGTGGTCCGTTAAGAGCAGCGGAGCAGATCCCTCGCCGTCGCATTAACCTTGCGATGAGATATGGAGAATACATTGCTCCGGCTCGGGATGGCGGCCACAAGAGGGATGGCAAGGTCCCAAAATTCGTCACATAGCCAACGATTCTACTGACTGCTTCTGCAACCAGACTCTCCCCCCCCTTCCCCGCCATTCCGAGGAACAGGTCAATACCGCTCAAAATCATACCCCTATTTACTCTATGGCTATTTCAATCAAGCCTTGTTACAATCAGGGTAATGAAACCGCAGGAGCAACGCGATCTTTTTCCCGGAGCCCTGGAGATGATGATTCTCCAGACCCTCAAACGCAAACCGCTGCACGGCTACGCCCTGGCCCAGCACATCAAGCAGACTTCCGACGAATTGCTGGAAATCGAGGAAGGCTCGCTCTACCCCGCGCTGCAACGCATGCTGAAGGCGGGATGGGTGAAGGCGGATTGGGGCATTTCTGCCACGAACCGGCGCGTGCGCACGTACAAGCTCACGGCCGCCGGCCGCAAACACGTGGAGCACGAAGTCTCAAGATTTGAGCGGATGCTGAAAGGAATCACCCGGGTACTGGCTCCCGCTAAATAAGGAACTGCCCATGAATTGGCTGAAACAGCTTGTCTCGCGTCGCCGCCAATACCGCGATCTCTCCGACGAGATGGCGGAGCACCTTCAGGAAAAAATTGAAGAGCTGATGTCCGGCGGCATGCCTCGCCAGGACGCTGAAGCAGCGGCCCGCCGCCAGTTCGGAAACGTGCTTTTGATTGAAGAACGCGGCCGCGAGGTTTGGCAATGGGCCATGTTCGATGCCATTTTGCGCGACCTGAAATATGCCTTTCGCCAGCTTCGCCGCAATCCTGGCTTCACCCTTACCGTCTTGCTGACACTCAGCGTGGCCATCGGCGCAAACACCGCTGTCTTCAGCATGGTGAATGCCCTGCTGCTCCGTCCGCTGCCATATTCTGAGCCGGAAAAGCTGGCTTCGCTGATGCGAAATTACACCCTCGCCGGCAAGTTCGACACTGATGACGGCCAGAACGGCGAAGCCTGGGAACTGGTCCGCGACAACGTGCCTGCGGTGCAGGCTGCGGCTTATTCGCACGACGCGACTGGCGTGAATCTGCAAACGGAAACAACCGCTCATTATGTGCAGCAGCAGCGTGTGTCCGCCGGCTATTTTGAAGTCTTGGGTATCCACCCAATTGTGGGCCGTACATTTAGCGCGGAAGAAGACCGGCCGCACGGCCCCAAAGCGGCAATCCTTAGCTTTGAAACATGGAAGTCGTTGTTTTTTTCTGATCGATCCGTGGTGGGCAAATCGATCTTGCTGAAAGGCGAGCCACATGTGGTGATCGGTGTATTGCCGGCAAACACGCACAGCACTGCCCCGGCGGACCTTTGGACGCCGCTTCAACCCCGCACTTCCGGCGAAGGCGAAGGCGAGAATTATCACGTTGTAATGCGCTTGAAAACCGGCTCTTCCTGGGCCCAAGCCAATGCGCAGCTCGCCAATCTCCATCCCAACTCTTTTCTGAGATTCGCCGAGAAAAATCCCGCCGGCAGCGCGTGGCTCTCTGCTCGCCCTCTGCAGCAGGACCTGGCTTCCACCGCGCGCGCTCCGGTCACGATACTGATGTCGGCCGTGGCTCTCATCCTATTGATTGCCTGCGCCAATTTGACCGGACTGATGCTGGTTCGCGTCATGCGCAGAAGCGGCGAGCTGGCCACGCGACTGGCTCTCGGCGCGACCAAAGCTTCCATTTTCAGGCAGCTCATGATGGAGCCTGCCCTTCTGTCCTTTGGCGGAGGCTTGTTGGGACTCGGGCTGGCCGTCTCGACCATAAATTTATTTGCTCGCTTCATTCCACCGGACATGCTGCCCATCGGCGGGCTGGCTATCGACCCTCGCGTAGTGTTCTTCGCCCTGCTGTCTACTCTGGCGACAACCGTGCTCATTGGCACACTCCCGGCCCTCGAAGTCCGGCGGGCCGACATCCGCCCGTCGCTCGCGGCAGCCGCTTCCAGAGCAGGAACGCGCGGAGGCCACAGTCGCATTCGCCAAACCTTGATTGCCGGTGAAGTGATGCTCACGGTTGTCCTGTTGGCATGCGCCGGGCTGCTCGTCCGCACTCTCGTACACCTGCAAACGCTGCCGCCCGGCTTTGACGCTACAAATGTCCTGGCGGCCCAGGTTTCGCTCGATGATGCGCGTTATCACAACGATGATGCTTTCCATCGTCTCCTTCAGCAAAGCGTCGCCGCGATGAAGCAGATTCCCGGCGTTGAATCCGCGGCGGTGGGCCTGAATCTTCCATTTGAACGCGGCCTGAATGACGGCTTCCAGCTCGCCGACGGCCCTGGGGCTAAAGAGAGCCATATGACAAGTGCTGCGTATGTGACACCGGAATATTTTCAGGTGCTTCGCATCCCTTTGCTTTCCGGCCGCATTTTTTCAGAGAGCGATACCAGTAACAGTCAAAATGTTGTGATCGTGAACGAATCCTTCGCCAGGAAATTCATGGGCGCCACCAATGTCGTTGGGCGGCATATCAGCTCGGCAGGCACAGTTTCTCTTATCGTGGGCGTTGTAGGCGACGTCACAAAAAAGCCCGGCCTGTTCCCGGCCCCGCTTGCCAGTGAAGTAACTTACTACATGCCTGCTGCCCAGGTTGACGGGCGTTCCGCAGCCATGCTCCACGTCTGGTTTCAGCCGAGCTGGGTTGTCCGCAGCCAACGGCCCATTGCGGGCTTGAGTGAAAGCATGCAAAAGGCAATCGCCGGCATTGATCCACAACTTCCCGTGGCCGGCTTTCATCGCCTCAGCGATCTTCAAGCCCTGGCTCTGCAGCAACAAAGGTTTGAGGTCCTTTTGCTGGGGACTCTCGCTACGTTGGCTCTTGTGCTGTCTCTTGTTGGTGTCTATGGGCTGGTCTCCAACATGGTGGTCCAGCGCACGCGTGAGATCGGCATCCGCATGGCGCTGGGATCGAGCGTTCGCCAGGCAATGATGGAGGTGGGAACTTCCGGGATCGCGGCTGTTTCGCTCGGACTAGCCGCCGGATTGGCCCTTTCCGCTGTTTCCGTCCGGCTGATCAAGAGTGAACTCTACGGCATACAAATTTACGATCCCCTGACTTTCGTCGCCGTGCTGCTACTTCTAATACTTGCGGCGACCGCGGCCACATTCCTGCCCACGCGCCGCATCGCCCACATCGATCCTGCATCAACCCTGCGTGCTGAATAACACGTGTTTAGTAATACACGTGTTTAGTAATAAATGACCGGTGAAATCCTGGCAATTCACCGGTCACTAATTCAGGCCATCATTGGCAGCCGCTGCAGGGAACCATGGTTGTGGTAACTACGCCGGTGGAAGAGATGGAGTGAACGGTATACCCCACCTGGGCGCCTGTTCCAATAGCGTAGGCAACCGCCGGCGCCATGCGCAGATCCAGCGTGAAGGAGCCCGACGTAGCAGTGAAGTTCCTCTGATTGTGCCAGTGCCCGGCGAGCATGGTGTGAATGTTCAGCGCAGTAAGGGCGTTGATCTCCTCCGTGCGGTATTCGTGGTGGATGTTGGCGTCATTTTGCACGTCATAAATGGCCCAATAGGGATTGGTGGAAGGATAGGTGCCGCCGCCGGAAAGCGACTGCGGAAACAAGGGGACGTGCTGCACGGCGATCTCATTGGCGACAGCCGTCTGCTGCCCCAACCATGCCAGCATGATATCGGATTCGGTCTGCACCGAGGAAGGTAACGGGTTTACGTCCGCCGGCGTCTGGCCGCTGACGAAGGTATCAAAATCGCCCAAAAGCTGCGAATCGATCACCATGAAAGTGATGTTGTTGATCTTGAAGCTGTAATAGTCATTGCCGAAATATTGGCGATAGGTGGAGATATTGGTGGTGTGAATATCGTGGTTTCCTGGACAGTAGTAGACCACCGCATTCAGCCCCGCCAGCGTGTTCTTCGCCGTGGTCCAGTCGCTTGTCGTCTCGCCGATGTCGCCGGTAAGGATCACAGCGGCGGGCTGGGGAGACATGGCATTGATCTGGCCCACGATTGTTTGCAGATGCTGCAGCGCGTTGGGAGCCGTGCCCAGGCCGATGTGCGTATCGCTGATTTGAACGATCGTAGCCTGCGCGAAAACGGCGGGCGAACACAGCAGCAGCGCGAAAACCACTCTCACTGCACGTTGACATAGACGATGGAATTCCATGATTTCCCTCCGGCAGTCATGATGAAAGTAAAACGGTGTTTTCCGCTGCTGAGCGTCACCGGCAGCGGTCCGCTCAGCGTGTTGGTGGTGCTGTTCATGTACTTTGTGCCGTCCACCCACAGTTGCAGGCTGGTGATGGCGCCGCCTTGCGGCGGTGTGGCGCTGGCCAGCACCTGGACGGGGTTGGCGACGGACGTTTCATGGAATGGCGAGCATATATTGAACATCGCCAGCACGGGCGCCGGACACGATTGGGCGGACGCAGCCACGAATCCGGACATAGCGATTGCGGTGATAACTATTTTCGAAAACAGTCTCATGCAACCTCCTTGTTTCTTCGTTTGAAGCAGCTCTGGCCAGAGTAGCTGCCTGCAAGCGCAATATAGTCCATGTGCGTGGCATGATCCTGCAAAAAAGCGCGAGTGTTGCGGCGAAGGTGGGAGGTGTTTGCGGCAAAACAAAAAGGCGGCCGAAGCCGCCTTTGTTGCTTAGAAAACTTTTAGACTAGAGAGCGCGAACGTTCTCTGCCTGCCAGCCTTTCTTTCCTTTGGTCACAGTGAATTCAACCGCCTGGCCGTCTTGCAGGCTGCGGTATCCGTCAGACTGGATAGCGGAGAAGTGCACGAAGACGTCTTCCCCGTTTTGGCGTGAGATAAAACCAAATCCTTTTGCGGCGTTGAACCACTTAACTGTTCCTTGTTCCATTTTGCTTTTTTCCTAAATGTTGATTTTTTTTGACGCTGGAAAGATTTATCGATTTTCGGCAGGTAGCAGAGGCTCTTGCAGAAGATCCAACAATTCAATTTCTAACGCGACTCTAAGGTATCATACTGTGCCGGGATTTGCATCACCTTAGTTATAGCCACTCGAACAGGCATTTTACCGCTGATTATAAAGGACTAAGGCCGCTTTTTTCTCCTATCCCCTGCCAACCATCGGCGATTTTCCTGGCGGCCTGCAAATCTAAGCGTACAATTCAAGCTAAGGAACTCGAATTTTGCGAGATTTGCCGCCTAGTCCGCTCGTCGGGCCCACGTTGGTGTACAAGCGCGCCAAGAGTGGCGGAGCCAGCTTTTTCTGCTCGCGTTGCGGCCTGGATTTCGCCACCACTGACCCGCTGGAAGCCTTCCAGGATTTCGCCCACCATCAGCATCAGTGCGCTTCCCGGCCCAAGCCGCATCGTAAAACCCGCGCTGCCAGTTAAGCCGCAATTCGGTTGCGGTGGTCCGTCTTTTTTTAGTAAAAACGTATCCACTTTCCATGGCAGCATCTGCGCCATCACGCCTGGTGAACCCCCTGCGCTGGAACAATCTTTACAGCGAGACTGAGCTCTGCCGTGCCGCGGTCCGCGTTTACACCAAGCCGCTGTTCCAGTGGCGCAAGGCGCTGTCGACTTCCACCGACGGCAAGACGCTCTATGATTTTGCCGCGCATGGCCTGCGCGGTCTGGATTCGCTCCATCGGTCGCTGGAGCGCCAGGACTTCCGCTTTCGTCCAGCAGTGGCGCTGCATCACAACTTCAACGGCAAGCAGCGGACGCTCTATGTTTCTCCCTGGGAAGAGCGCATTGTCGATCTCATGTTGTACCGTGCCCTGAACCGCCGGCTGCACAACTGGTTCTCTCCCAATTCTTACGCTTACCGCGATTCCGGCTTCAGTCTGGACCGCTGCCAGTCGCAGACCGCATCCGTTGTTCGGTCGACGCCCGGCGTTATGTACCTGGTCAAGCGCGATATCTCTGACTATTTCGCCAGCGTCAATCACGGCATTTTGCTTTCGCAATTGGCCCAACTGGTCGGTCCCGACGACTATCTCTTCCAGTTGCTGACACAACGCATTCGCTTCCGCTACCAACACGAAGGCGAACTGCATACCGCCGAAGTTGGCATCCCTTTCGGTTCCGCCATCGCCTGCCTGTTTGCCAATGTCTACCTGACTGGCATGGATCGCCTGATTGAGATGGTTCCCGGCGTCAGCTACTTCCGCTATGCCGATGACATCCTTTTGCTTGCGCCCAGCCGTGAACAGGCCTTGGCCGCGAAACATACCCTGGAAACATCGCTGGCTGAGCTTAAGCTTGGGATGAAGGCCAGCCACAGCCGGGACCTGGCGCTTGCCCCAGCGCCCCGGCCTCATTCCGATGATCTGACCTTTGTGTCCGCCGCCGAATTTCGCCATCTCGGCCTGCTCTTTCGCGCCGATGGTACTGTAGCGCTCTCGCGCGACAAGTTGCGCAAAATCCAGAACCTGTTTCGCTTCGCCTTCCGCCGGGGCCGCCGCCGCTGGAAGAAAATCTCCGATCCGCAACAGAAAGCCGCAGCCCTGATCGCACTGGCGGCGGAAGCTATCGACAAAGGCCTGCGCAACGTCGCCATCCTCGATTACTATCTCAAGCATGTCGACGATCACGAGCAGCTGCGTTTGCTGGATCGCTGGCTGGCGGAAGAAGTGCTCGCTTCGGTTTTTGGCGGACACAAGAAGGGGCATTTTCGTCGCATCAGCTTTGCCCGGCTGCGACAGATGGGCCTGCCGTCACTGGTGCACCGGCAGCGCCTGGTCCGGCGCGGAGAGATTGAGAGTCCGTTTTTCATCTGGCAGAGAGAAAGGAGCACACAAGCATTCCGGGGGACGGTTGCCAGGCTGCAAGCGCCCAATGCGCCCAGCCTTCTCTCCGGTCCCAGAAGCAGCGGCCGGCGAACATCTGTGAGAGAGGATGGCCGCCTGTAGATGGGGGTTATGGAAGAGACTGCCCGCTAAAGCGGAGTCTCGTTTTACTCAACCGTCCCCCTGAGTGCTTGCGTCTAATTTAGGAGAGGTCCTATGGGATTTTTCAATGCTCTGAAGGATATTCTTGGCGGAGAAAAGTGTCCGGCCTGCGGCACGCCCGGCGCCCGCAGATCGGGGTCAGAGATTCGCTGCCTCAATCCCGTCTGCCAGTACTTCAATCCCAGCTTTGCGCCCAGCGCCGGTTCGCCCCAACCGCCACAACAGACTCCGCAACAGGCACAACCTCCGCAGGGGCGTCCTTCGGGATGGAGTTCCGCTCCCGGTTCCACGCCCTCTGCTGGTTCCCCATCTGGCCCCGCTCCGGCTGGCTCAGTCGCGATCCAATACCGTAATTTCCAGGGCCAAAACAAGACTTTTCATGCCGACGCACGCTCTCTCCACCGCGAGAAAAACCACATTAAGGCCACCGTTGCGCCCAAGAGCCAGCAAATTTCACTATCACGCGATCGCATTCAGAATTTACAGGAAGTCGAGCGGCAGATGCCGCAGCGCGTAGAAGCTGGCCAGGAATGGCCAAACAAGAAAGAGCGGCAAGTCCTCAGCTATCACAAAAAACACGGAACAACGTCACCGCTGTATGAAAAGATCAGGGCCAAATATCCGAAGTGGTAACGAAGCTGCTGGCTTCTAGCCAGTAGCTAGAGGCTAGCAGCCAGGAGCTTTCCGATCACGCGCGATCACGGCGATCACCCGATCTACCTGTAGTATCCCTGGCGCGCCTCCACCACCACATTGCCCAGTGATTTCTTCGCTTCCGGCGCAAGCCTCACTTTGATGGCGCAGTACTTCCCTTTCGGCTTCTGCGTGGACGGATGATAGCCCAGGCTGTAGCGCATTCGCAGATCGTCAATCATCATCGCCAGTTTTTGCTGCAGCTCTTTTTGCTTGAACTCAATCACCTGTCCGCCCGTGGCCGCGGCATACTTATAGACCTCGCCGGGAGGATGCAGCATTCTTTCCGCTGGTTTTGACATCAGCCTTGATTCGCCCTCCGCGGACTGCTCGCTCTTCTTGACGAGTGAACACACCACAGTCGATGTTTGTAGAAGATGTTTTAGCGCGTCTTGCTGGGAATGCAGTTTCTCCAAAGGCATGCTCTTGCGATACCAGGGCGGGATTTCCTTCTCAGAGGGAAGGTTGGGCACGTCGTCCGTCAGCCATATGATCACTCGACGGCTGGAAGGACTCTTCCCTTTTGTCAACTGCTCCGCCGCCTGGAAGATACCTTCATTGAAGAAAGCCGCTTCTTCGCTCTCCATGTGGCTGGCCCTTTCGATCGCGGCCACCGCAAGGGCCCGGTCGGTCGTCGCCTCCTGCAATACCTGCGCGGACGCGGCATAAACCATCACCGTTACTTCATCTTCTGCTTTGAGGTGCTGCAACGCCACCAACGCGCCTTCAGCCAGCGATTTCAGCACCGGCCTCACGCTGTCCGTCAGATCGAACAGCAATACAACCGAAAGGGGCAGCGTGTCCTGGCTGAACGAGCTTACCTGCTGCCGCACGTTGTCTTCATAGATCTCAAAATCGTCTTGTTTCAGCGCCTGGGCTGCATGCCGGGTTTTCTTGCTGACGACCTGCGCGTCCACCTGCACAACGCGAACGTCCAGGCGGAAAATAGGTGGCTGCGACTGCGTGATTCGTTCCTGGGCCGAAGCAGGCAGCGCGGGGCCCAAAAATACGAGGACGAGAAGCCAGGTTCGCATGATTTCTACAAGATAGGCTGCTTCGGATAATCCGTCCAGTACGATTGGCGACTTTCATTTTTACCCTCCATAACCTTGCGGCGAGAGTTCCGTCTAAAGAAAATCCAGTT
>Ga0207665_10001758_pt1 | contig 14547 bp, 16 predicted proteins | sample LARL112metaG_FD_184351 | JGI IMG/M metagenome (GOLD analysis project Ga0207665, IMG submission 184351) | Corn, switchgrass and miscanthus rhizosphere microbial communities from Kellogg Biological Station, Michigan, USA - LAR L11-2 metaG... | ecosystem: Host-associated > Plants > Roots >...
TCTCGGCATCCGTCACTCGGTACGGATGCGGAATCCGCGCAGTGTTTTCCGCGATGCGGCGATCGTTGGCGAGCGCTGCTACGGCTTTAGCGTCCTCGAGGCGCGCTGCGCGCAAGGCAAGCCGCTTGGTCTCGAGGACGGGAATACTTCCTTCGCGGTAGGGCTCTCTCGGTATTTCTTCCAGCAGTGTCATGGCTCGGGCTCCAGGTTAAAAAGCGAAGAGGGGGAGCCGGTCACCCGTCTCCCCCTCTCAGAGCCCTACGAGGCCCCGCCGGATCGACTGGATGACCGGCGGACCTCGATTTTGTCCACCGTTTTACTCGGCCGCAGCCTCCGTCATCGGTACAACGGACACGTAGGTGCGGCCTTTAGCTTTCGTTGCGAACTGAACCTTTCCATTAACGAGCGCGAACAGCGTGTGATCCTTGCCGGTACCGACATTGCGGCCGGCGTGCCATTTGGTGCCGCGCTGGCGCGCAAGGATATTGCCGGCGAGCACGATCTCGCCGCCGGTCGACTTCAAGCCGAGCCGCCGGCCCGCGGAGTCGCGGCCGTTTCGTGAAGATCCGCCTGCTTTCTTGTGCGCCATAGTGGTCTCTCGAATTCTCTTACTCTGTACACTGATTCCGTGAAGGAATCATCTCACTTCTTCTTGCGCTTTGTAGCGGCCTTCGCGGGCTTTTTTGCGGCCGCTTTGGCCGGCTTCTTGGCCCTGGTTTTGGCCGATTTGGCTTCCGCGGCCGGAGCAGTTTCGGCCTCGGCCTTTGGCTTTGGCTCGCGCTTGGGCCGCGGTGCTGCCGTCTTCGACGGTTTGGCGCCGCCGGTCAGAATCTCGGTGATGCGAACGACCGAAAATTCATGCCGATAGCCGCGCTTGCGCCGCGAATTCTTGCGGCGGCGTTTCTTGAAGGCGATTACCTTGTCGCCGCGCGTGTGCTGAAGCAGCTCGCCAGCAACGGTCGCGCCCGAGACGGTCGGCGTGCCGAGCTGCGGTGTGTCACCGCCAACGACCAGCACCTCGCCGAACTCGACGATCTCGCCGGGATTGCCATTGACCCGGTCCACCCGGATCACATCTTCGGCGGCGACCCGGTATTGTTTGCCGCCAGTCCTGATGACTGCGAACATCTTTGTCGTCCTCGTGTTCGATCCCGGCGCTCGGATTGTTCCGGACCGGCTTCTTTCAGTCGGTTTGTTGTTTGTTTTTAAGGGCTTAGTTTGCCCTCGAAAAATCGCGCGGACCCGAGGGCCCGCGCGCCATGCTTATGGCGGGGAAAAGCCCGGTCTGTCAAGAAACCCGGCGGTTTCTGGTGCCCGCTGCTGGGCGCCGAAAGCTTTATAACGCGGCGGTATCAGGTTTCGCTTTTGGCCGGAGCCGCATCAGGCCAGGCCGGAGCGTCGACCTCATTGCCCGACTGTACCAGCCGGTAACCGACACCCAGTTCGGTCACCAGAATTTTCGGCGAGTCGGGGTGTGGTTCGATCTTCTGGCGCAGCTTGCGCACGAAGATGCGCAGATAGTGCGTGTCGTGCACGTGGATCGAGCCCCACACTTCCTTAAGCAGATGCTGGTGGGTGACCACGTTTCCAGCGTGTTGGGCCAGAACCTGCAGTAGCCGGTATTCTTTCGGCGTCAGCGTCAGACGCTTGTCGTTGAGCAAAACCGCCCGCGCGGCGAGATCGATGGTGAGAGGGCCTGCCTTGACGGTGGGCTCGCCGGAGACGGCACGCATTTGCCGGCGGAGCGCCACGCGCACGCGGGCGAGCAATTCGGCCATGCCGAAAGGTTTCACCACGTAGTCGTCGGCACCCAGTTCGAGCAGGTGAACCTTCTCGGCTTCACTGGAGCGCACCGAGAGCACGATGATCGGCACGCTCGACCAGGAGCGGATGCGCTCGACCACATCGGCGCCGTCCATGTCCGGGAGGCCGAGGTCGACGATCACGAGATCGATCGGACGCAGCGTTGCCGAGCGGATGGCTTCGGCGCCGGTGCCGGCTTCGTGCACGACGAAACCATTGAGTTCAAAACCGGTGCGAAGAAACCGGCGGATTTGAATCTCGTCGTCAACGACGAGAACGATTGGAGATGGCTCACTCATCGGTGTCGCTTTCAAGTTGCGGAACGGCGGTTTGAGTTACGGGCAGTTCGATCGCCACCGTGGTGCCGAGGCCGGGTCCTTCACTGACGGCCGTGACCTTTCCGGCATTGGCGGCGATGAAGGCGTTGGCAATCCACAAGCCGAGTCCGGACCCACTTGTGGTCGCAGCATGGCGTTCGCCACGCGCAAAGCGATCCCAGATTTTCGATTTTTCAGCATTCGTCAGACCGGCGCCTTGATCGACGACGCTGATGATCAGGTGGCCCTCATGCGTGTGCGCATCCACCGAGATCCGGGATCCTGATACGGAATATTTCACCGCGTTGTCGAAAATCTGAATCAGGGCCTGCTGCACCAGCACCGGATCGACATGGATCAACGGCAGGTCGGCGGGCAAATCGATGACAAGTCGGCGATCCACCAGACGGTGGCGGCAGCGCTCCACGGCAGAGTTGATGATGTCGGTTGGATCGGCCCATTCGGCGTGCGGCTTCACGCCATCGCTGCTGATGCGCGTGGCATCGAGCAGGTTCTGGATGTCGTTATTGAGACGTTCGGCCTCGTCGCGCACGTCGTGAACGAGCGCGGTCAGCTTCTTCTCGTTTCGCAGCGCTGGTGCAGCGCTGAGCACCGTCGCGGCTCCGAGAATAGATGCGAGCGGCGTGCGCAATTCGTGACTGACGGATCCGATGAGAGCCTCGCGCAACTGGTCGGTCTGCGAACGCATGCGCGCCTCGCTGATCGCATGGGCGACGCCGAGCCGCTCGAGCGTTGCTGTTGCATCCGCCAGAACCGCATCAACGCGCACGCGCAGTTCGTCCGAACGCTCTTTCGATTCGCGACCGAGGTTAATGGCGATGACACCGAATTCGCGATTTTTTGGCGAGACTGCGCGCACCAGCCAGATCTCTCCGCTGGGCGCCGTCACCGTAGCGCCCGCGGTGTTGTCGCGGTGACCCGATGCAACTTCGACGACCTCGGCGAGAACCTGTTCAGGCACGACGACGCCGGCGCGGCGTCCGCTGCTGTTCGATGCTTCGCGCGCGCTTGGAAAAAGCACGACGTTGCGCTGCATGACGCTGGCGAGATGATCCTCGATGGCTGCGTGAATGTCGGAGACATCGAACGCGACAGCCAGACGTCGTGAAAAGGCGTAGAGATCCCGCAGGTCTATCTCGCGCTGCCGCGCCATCTCCAGTTGGCGCTTGAGTCGCGTGGCGAGCTGGCTTACGGCGACGGCAACGAAAATAAAGAGGATCAGGTCGATGACTTCCTGCGGATCCTTGATGCGGAAGCTGTAGAGCGGCGGGTAAAAGAAAAAGGCCGAGGCGAGCACGCCGCAAATCGCCGCAACAACCGCCGGTACGATTCCCCACCGGGTTGCCGCGATGACCACCGGGATCAGATACACCACGGAACCGTGGGCAAGGCCGACTTCCCAGACCAGCGCAAACAGCACTGCGGTGATGGCCGCGACGAGGCCAAGCGTCATGAGGACGCCGCGCAGTTCCTTACGGATTGGGTCGAATTTCAGCGTGTCATGCATCGCATTGCCAGGGGGTCATCGATAGATTTCAATATACGCCTCGCGACCCTTGTCTGTCTTGTCGCGCTTGGTTAGAAAGCGGCCTCTATTCGGGCTTTTTATGGCCTGTTTAGATTCCGGAGAGGTGGCTGAGTGGTTGAAAGCACCGCACTCGAAATGCGGCATACTCGCAAGGGTATCGGGGGTTCGAATCCCTCCCTCTCCGCCAAGAACAACTAGCGCAGCAGAAAATCAGGATTGGGGCATCGCGGACCCCTCAATCCAACGGTTCGAAACCCGCCGAGGTGACGAATTGCACCAGGGATTTTTTCGCTCTCTCCTGGTTGTTTCTTTTGCTGCCGTCATCACTCCGGCAGCGACCCAGGTGGTCATTCCCTTCGGCGATTTTGGCGACGGCTTTGAGAAATATCTGGTGGCCGGCATCGCCTTCGTCCTTCTTTGTGTTGCGGTCTTGCGCTTCGTCCGAAATCGCGACGGTTGAGATCGCGGGCGCGCACAAGACGCAGCTTGGCCGTTAACCTTGCTTGCCCGCCCGGGGGCACATTGGACGCTGGTCCAATACGCAAGGCGCCTTTGTGTATTGCATCATGCTGTCCCGAAACCGGGAATGAGGCATGCCAAAGACGCCCAGGCTTTTCAGACGGGCCGCACCATTGGTCGCGGTCGTTACCCTGTCGATCCTTGATCCACTTGCAGCGCGGGCAATGCCTTTTTATCCGCCGCAGGTGAGTTTGATTGTTCCTGCCGCAAGCGGATGCGGTCTGGGTGTCCGGCGCGGCCCGCTCGATGGATGCGATCCGATCTACTATGCCGGTTACGGCAGCGGCTACCGCAACAATTATTACACAGGCTTTGTCAGTCGCGGGGTCTGCAATGGGCGCGGCACGCATCTGGCGTGCAATTTCTACGGGATTTGCTGGGTCGCTTGTAACTAGGCTGCGCTGCGTCCGAATCGGGTAAACCACACATAAACGTCATCAAACCGCAGCCGGGCCTACGCCCAGAGTCGTTGTCTCGACGCGCGTCTAGTTCCCTTTGGGGCAATTGAAGGCCGCAGAGGCGGGTTGGAGGATCGCCACTGAGAGCAAATATGCCTATGATCGAAGGCCTCACTTCGGCGAGCTTGAGAAGGCGCTGGGCGCGGCAGCGGCGGACAACACGACCGTGATCAGCATGAAGGATGATCGGAGAAAGAGTATGAAAAAGTTTGTGATGGTGACCGCCCTTGCGGCGGTATCTTTCGGTGCGCCGGTATCGATTGCCGCCGCCGATGAAGTCCCGACATATGACGTTCGCAAAAGTTGCAAGGTCGACCTGCAGTCCTATTCAACTGCACAAACGAACTCAGGTTGTCTGGCGGACGAACAAAACGCGCGCGCGACGCTGGTGAGCCAGTGGACGCAATACACTCCTGAAAGCAGGTCGCGGTGTTCGTCGATGGTTGGCAATGTTGCCGGTCCACAGAGCTACGTCGAACTGCTGACCTGCCTGCAGATGGCTAAGGATGTCAAAGGTCTGCCCAAGGAGTAAGTCAGGAGCGCACGGTTTAGATGGAGCGCGAGCAATATCAGCAGGTCGCGATCGCAGCGGGAGCGCTCGCGGTCCTTGTCGCGCTGATGTCGGGCCGGTTGCCGCGATGGCTGCGAATCATACTTGTGCTCAGTCTCGGTATCCTGGCGGCCGGCGCCGGGCTTTTCGGATATCGTTATATTACCCAACCCACGACGCTGACGATCGCAACGGGCTCGCCTGACGGCGATGTGCCGCGCATCATGTCGGCAATGGCCGCGCGAATGGCTTCTACAAACGCACCTGTGCGGCTTAAGGTCGTCGAAAAGGCCACGCCAACGGAAGCGGCCAAGGAATTTGCCGACGGTAACGTCGACCTTGTGATCGCCCGGGCCGACTTGGTCGACTTGTCGATTGCCCGGACCGTCCTTGCGGTGACTCATGGGGTCGTGCTCATCGTGGTGCCCCCCGGAAGCTCCATCGAAGGTATGGACGATCTCAAGGGCAAGATGATCGGCGTCATATCCGCTGATACCAACCGTCAGGTCATTGCAGCGATCACGAGGGAATATGCGCTCGAGTCGGCGAAGGTGAGTTTCAAGAATCTCGCGCCGAACGAGGTGCCGCAGGCATTTCAGACAAAACAGATCCAGGCCCTTCTTGTCGTGCTGCCGCTATCCGAACGATACATTGCGATGCTTCGCGAGATATTTCCGCGCAACGCCAAGGCCCCGCTCGGTCTCGTGCCAATCGAATCGGCAGGCGCAATCGAAGAGGTTTCGCCACCGTTTAAAAGCTATGAACTGCCGAAAGGGTCGCTTCGCGGGTCGCCTCCGGTGCCCGACGACGATCTGACAACTCTGCGCGTTCCCTATTTCCTCATCGCCAACAAGAACCTCAGCGACGACACCGTGACGTCGCTCACCAAGGCGATGATGGAGGCTCGTCGGGATCTGGTTGGAGAGTTTCCGCTTCTCGCCCAGGTAATGGCGCCGAGCACCGACAAGGACGCATACGTTCCGATTCACCCGGGCGCGGCCGCCTTTTTCGATGGCGACGAGAAAACGATCTTTGACAAATACGGAGATCAGTTCTTTTACGGATCGATGCTGCTCGGGACACTGATGTCCGTACTGGCGGCGATCTGGAAGTTCATGACAAGAGATATCGGCAAGCCCGATGAGCGGCCATCAATGCGGCTGTACGCATTGGTGGGGAAGATCAATGAGGTCAAGTCTGAAACGGATCTGGCTGCGATCGAACAGCAGATCGACGAAATTCTCAAAGTCGAACTGGCGAAATGTTCGGCCGGCCAGGTCGACACAGGGGAGATGAGCGCTATAAACATGGCCAGTCAGCGCCTGAAATATCTGATGGCACAACGACGCCTGGCACTGAACGGCGCAGGCGCAGCGGCGCTTCGTGCCTGACAACCCGTAGATACAATGACATCCACCAGCTGCTTTCGAAGTAGTAGAGGACGAAGTCGATGAAAGTAATGTGTACGCTGACGCTTGCCGCTGTAGCAGGTTTGACCGTGTTGTTAAGTGACGCGGCCCACGCTCAGGTCCCCGGGTGGTGCGCACTCCTGGACGGCGACGAACAGCAATGCGACTATTACACCGAGCAGGAATGCCTCCAGACCACGAGCGGCGTCGGCGGAGTATGCATCCGCAATCCAGCCGGCGGTTCTCAGCAATCGTTTCAGTCCCAGCAGTATCCTTCGTCAGAAAATGCGCAGGGGCTGTTGCCTCTACAACTGCAGGATCCCGGTCCGCCTCCGAATTGAGTTCAGGAGAGTATTGGCCCGGTCCACCCCCGAAATTGTTTCGAGAGAGTATTGGCAATGTCAGTTCGTCGTACCGTCGTCGCATCCATACTGGTCGTGCTCGGATTTTCTGTCGCGTCTGCTCAACAGACCATCGTAATTCCCGACAACCTGTTCACGCAGTCCGGCTTCCTCGTGAAGTACGCGACCACGCCTGAGAAAGAACGCCTTCTTCGGTCGTTTCCGCCCGACAAGCTGGTGACAAGGAGAAAAGACGGCAAGCTGTACTACGTCTATGCCGATGCCGCGCGTTGCAATTGCGCCTATGTGGGAACGCCGGAAGCTTACGCGGCGTACCGCAACTGGACGAATATCGGTCCTGGTGGCGACGGCGGCTCACTGAACTCGATAGAGGCGATCGATTCGGATGTCCCCGCTCCGTATATTCCCGCGAATCTCGGGGACAGCATGGACAGCATTCTCGATCCGAGTTTCTGATCCGCTCCATGGCATGGCCTCGTTCAAGATTGAGGACCGCCCTTGTTGCTGTGGCGGCGTTTCTCGTCGCTTACGGGATCATCGCCTATATCGCGCTGCCGTTGGCCTGGACTCACTACGAGCATCAGAAAGGGCTTGCCGGCCATCCCATGGTGACTCGTACGGGGCAGGGTATCCCCGGCGATCCAATCAACGTTGGCCTGGTCGGCGACAAGGCCGATGTTCTGTGCGCCATGCATGCCGCGGTCTGGTATCCCGCCGATCCGATCACGTTGCGCTCCAGCGTTGAGATCATCGGCAGTGTCGTCCTGGATCGGCCCTATCGCGACGCCCCGGTCAGCAGTCTCTTTTACGATGGCAGACGCGAGGATCTCGCGTTCGAAAAGCCGGATGGCAAGAGCGCTGATCGACGCCATCACGTCCGATTCTGGCAGGTTTTGAAGGCCGGAGATGAAGGCCGTCCGGTGTGGCTCGGCTCCGCCACTTTCGATCGAGATGTGGGCCTGAGCCGCTTTACGGGACAGGTCACTCACCACATTGCGCCCGATATCGACGCCGAGCGCGACGGTCTCACCGACGACCTGAAGCGCGCGAAAGTCGTCGAAGCCATCTACGAAGTGACCGGCGTCGGCCCTACACTCTTCGGACGAAATGGCGAGGGCGACCCTTACTACACGGACGGTGAAATCAAGATTTCGCGGCTCGTTTCCGGCTGCAACAAGAAAGTGGAAACTGCGCTTGAGCTGGCCAATCCGCCCATTGTGGATCTGAAAAATCAAGCTTGGAAAGCAATCGCGGGCTTACTCAAATGAATTTTCCCAAGGGGATTCTAGCCGCGCTCGCAGTCGTCATTCTTGCTTGCGTTGGTCTTGGGTCATGGCAATTGCTGTCCAACCGTTCTGTACCTGCAGCTTCTGCCGGCGAAGCGACTTTTGCCGGAAGCGAGGTCTGCGCTGCCTGCCATCAAACTGAAGGCAAGCTTTGGCACTCGTCCCAGCATCAGCATGCTATGGCTCATGCGACCGACAAGTCAGTGCTCGGCGATTTTAAAGACGCGAGCTTTCAGTATTTCGATGTTCAATCCCGGTTCTTCCGCAAGGACGGGAAATTTTTCGTCGAGACTGATGGGCCCGACGGAAAGCTTGCGACTTATGAGGTGAAATACACTTTCGGCGTGGACCCGCTTCAGCAGTACCTGATCGAATTCCCCGATGGCCGGCTGCAGGCATTGTCGATCGCGTGGGATAGCCGAGCCAAGGACAAAGGCGGCCAGCGCTGGTTCCATCTCTATCCTAACGAAAACATCCGGCATGACGATGTTCTGCATTGGACGAAACTCAATCAGAACTGGAATTTCATGTGCGCCGAGTGTCACTCGACCGGTGTGCAGAAGAACTACGATGCGGCCACCGATCGCTTTGCGACGAAATGGGCGGAGATCAGCGTCGGCTGTGAGGCGTGTCATGGTGCCGGCTCCCGTCACGTCGCATGGGCACAGGATAGAAAAAGCTGGTGGCCTGGAAGCAAACAGGAGGATCGGACGAAGGGGCTTGTCGTGCAGTTCGACGAGCGAGCCGGCACAACCTGGACGCAGAACGACAAGACAGGGATGCCACAGCGCAACGGCATGCCGCTGGGTTCGCGCAAGGAAGTGGAAACGTGCGGTCTGTGTCACGCAAGGCGCGCGCAGTTCTCGGAAAAATGGGTCCCCGGGCAGCCGCTGGCGAACACACATCTGCCGACGCCGATGTACCGCAATCTGACCTACGCCGACGGTCAGATGCGCGACATCGAAGAGCTCTACAACTACCTGCCTTTCAAGCAGAGCAAGATGTTCGCGTCGGGTGTGACCTGTAGCGACTGTCACGATCCGCATAGCGCAGCGTTGCGTGCCCCGGGGGATGGCGTCTGCCTGCAGTGCCACACGCCCGCCAAATATACGAGCGCGTCACATCACCATCATGAGAAAGCGAGCAGCCCGGTTTCGTGCGCGTCGTGCCATATGCCTGAGCGCACGTATATGATGATCGATCATCGTCACGATCACAGCTTCAGGATTCCACGCCCGGATCTGTCGGCAAAGCAGGATACGCCGAACGCATGCAACGACTGCCACTCTGACAAATCGGCTCAATGGGCGGCGAGCGCCATCGAAACGTGGTTTGGTCCACGGCGCGAAGGATTCCAGACTTACGCGCCGGCTTTCCATGCCGCATGGACGCAGCTGCCGGATGCCGAGAAACTTCTCAGTGAGGTCGCCTCAGATGGCAACGCGCCGGCTGTGGCTCGCGCCAGCGCGCTGATCGAACTTGCTGCTTATCTTTCGCCAGCAAATCTCAATTTGGCTCGACAAGGTCTTGCTGACAGCGACCCGATGGTGCGCATGGCCGCGCTCGATATGCTGGGTCGTGTCCCTGCCAACCAGCTCTGGCCCATTGTTTCGCCCCTGCTGTCGGATCCGGTTCAGGGTGTGCGCATCAGGGCCGTCGCAATGCTTGCAGCGGTTCCAAGTGCCAGCCAGCCCGAGGCTGACCGGGAGCGGTTCGATCGCGCCGCGGCAGAATTCATCGCGGCGCAGCGCCTCAACGCGGATCGGCCTGAGGCGCGTGTAACGCTGGCGAATTTTCTGATGCAGCGTGGCCAGGCGACTGAAGCCGAAGCCGAATACAAGGCCGCACGGCGTCTTAACCCGCAATTTGCGCCGGCGGCGATCAATCTGGCTGACCTCTATCGCTCGTTGGGTCGCGAGGACGATGGGGTGGCTGTGTTGCGCGATGCGGTGGCGACCACGCCTCAGGACGCGGGCCTTCGCTATGCGGTCGGCTTGGCGCTCGTGCGCCAGAAGAAACAGGATGACGCGCTGGCCGAGTTAAAACGGGCCGTCGAGCTGGCGCCGGACCAGGCCCACTACAGCTATGTCTATGCCGTCGGTCTTCATTCGGCAGGGCGGATTGACGAGGCGATTGCGGCCCTCAAGGACAATCTGACGAAACATCCAATGGATCGCGAGTCGCTGCTCGCGCTGGTCAGCTTCTATCGTGACAGCGGCAACATCGCTTCGGCGCTGGAGTATGCGCAGCGCCTTGCCCAGATTTCGCCGAATGACCGTCGAATCACTGATCTGGTCGATTCTCTCAAACGCCAGGCAGAGTCGGCGCCGCGCTAACATCGGCTGTGCCGAGATATGCCGACAGAACGTCCGGATTTGTGAGGACCGCGCCGGGCGTGCCTTCCGCGATTGTTCGTCCATAATCGAGGACGTGGATGCGATCGGCGAGGTCGGCGATCATCTGCATATCGTGCTCGATCCAGATCATGGTCATTCCAAGTTGGTGCTTGAGCCGCAGGATGAAGCGAGCGAGGTCCTCGCGTTCCTCCCGGTTCAATCCGGCCGACGGTTCATCGAGCAGCATGATCGAGGGTTCGAGCGCGAGCGCGCGTGCGAAGCCAACGAGTTTCTGCAGTCCGAAAGGCAGGTCGCCGACCATCGCGTGCCGGTATCGTTCGAGCTCAACAACGTCGATGATCCGCTCGACGGCTTCGCGATGCATGATTTCGGCGCGCCGGACACTCGGCAGAAACAGCATCTCGGCCATCGCGTTGGTTTGGATACGCGCGTGGCGTCCGGTCAACAGATTGTCGAGGACGCTCATCTGCGGGAAGAGTTCGCCGTGCTGAAAGGTACGTGCGAGGCCGAGACCGGCGATTTCGTGAGGTGCAAGGCTGGCGATATCCGTTTCACGAAAACGGATCAGGCCGCTGCCGCGATAGATGCCGCTGATGCAGTTGAGGACGCTGGTCTTGCCGGCGCCATTCGGACCGATGAGCGCGAACAGTTCACCGTGTTCGACCGCAAACGATACGTCGTCGAGAACGGTCAGCCCACCGAAGCGAAGGCTCAGATGTTCGATGGCAAGTTCAGCCATACCATCTCCGCGAGCGCCGATATTGTTTGATGTCGCGGTAGGAGCGCCGCTCACCGGCGGCCTGGCCCAGGTAGAACTCCTGGACGTCCCGATGGCTCTTCAACCGTTCGCGATCTCCATCGAGGACGACGCGCCCGTTCTCCATCACATAGGCGTAATCGGCGATCTCCAGTGCTGCGGCCGCGCTCTGTTCGACCAGCAGGATAGCGATGCCGAGTTCGTCACGTATGGACTTCAGGCGACGGGTGAGGTCCTGCACAACAACCGGCGCCAGGCCGAGCGACAGCTCGTCGACCAGCAGAAGTTGCGGTCCGCACATCAGCGCGGCGCCGATCGCCAGCATTTGCCGCTCGCCGCCAGACAGGAGACCCGCGGTCCTGCTCCTCAGCTCGGCAAGGCGCGGAAAAAAGTGATAGGCGCGTTCGTCAAGCCGGCGTCTTTCGCCTGAACGATTGGCACGCGAGACCGGTGCTGCGAGATTTTCTGCAACGGTTAAATTTGGGAATACCTTTTCCCGCTCCGGTACCAGCACGACCCCTCTGCCGGTGATCTTGTGCGGCAATTCATTGTCGATCCGCGTACCTTTGAACGTTATGGATCCTTCGGAGATGCGCGCGTCGTCAATGCCGAGAAATCCGGAAATCGCGCGAAGGGTCGTGGTCTTTCCCGCGCCGTTGGTGCCGAGGATTGCCACAATCTGCCGTTCGCCGACCGACAATGTAACGCCTTGCACGGCGGTAATGACGCGCTTGTAGACCACTTCGATCTTGTCGACCTGAAGCAGGGTGGCGGTCATTTGCGTGCTCCCGCCAGCGGTTTGTACCTGAAGGGCCAGAGCAAAAAGTAGTTCTGTAGTCGCCGCCAGATCCCCACGAGACCAAGCGGCTCAAAGACAAGGAAGAGGATCATCACGCCGCCGAATGCGGCGTAGTTTACGGCAAATATGTCTCCAGCGAGTTTCTGGGCATTCGGCAGCAGGCGCAGCAGCGCTTCGATGAGGTACGGAAAAACGGTCACGAACATCGCGCCCAGCAATGCGCCGAGTAGCGAGCCCATGCCACCGATGATGATCATCGCGACGTATTGAATGGACAGGAACAGGTCGAAGGCTTCGACCGAAACGAACCCGCGGTAATAGGCAAACAGACACCCGGCGACCGAGGTCATGCTGGAAGAAATTACGAACGCAAGGAGCTTGTAGCGCGCGATATTGATGCCGAGAGCTTCTGCCACGGTCTCCCGCACATGGATGGCCCGCCAGGCGCGCCCGCTGCGGCTGCGCAGCAGGTTGATGCAGATCATCAAGCTCGCAGCGGCGGCCAATAACAGAACGAAATACCATCCGCGCGCTCCGAGCTTGAGTCCGGCAAGACTGGGTGGATCGATCACAATCCCGGTCGAAAAGCCGCGCTTGGTTTCATATTCGCCGCCCAGATAGATAACGACGAAATGCAAAGCCAGCGTACTGACCGCCAGATAGAGACCACGCAGCCGCAAGGACGGAAGCCCGAAGACAAATCCGAGCAGGATACCGGTGAGCGCCGAAGCCGGGAGCGTGATCCAGAACGGCGCGGCAACTTCGCGCGCGAGGATTCCAGTGGTGAATGCACCGGCGGCAATGAGTCCTGCATGACCGAGCGAGATTTGTCCCGCATAGCCGGTCAGAAGCATCAGCGAAAGTGCGCCGATCGAAGCGAGGAAAACCTGGCAGGCGAGGTCGAGCGCGAATGGCGACGCGAGAAAGGGAAACGCCGCAACAATCAAGACAAAGACGGCAAGACTCACCCGTTCGGTGCGGGTCCGCAACAGCGCGAGGTCTTCACCGTAGCCGGTGTGAAGATAACCGCTTGCGCGCGGCGGTGGCCTAAACACGGTCAAGCTCCTCGCGGGTGCCGAACAGACCCCACGGGCGCACGACCAGCATCGCAATCAAAACGAGGAAAGGCACGACGTCGGACAGCAGTGGGTCGACATAATAGATGAGCAGCACCTCGGCTCCCGCCACGATCAACCCGCCGATGAGTGCGCCTGCGAAGCTGTCGAGGCCGCCCACCAGTGCGGCGGGAAAAGCCTTCAAGGCGATGACCGGCATGCTGCTGGTCAAGCCGGAATCGAGCGCCATGAGGATTCCCGCGAGTGCCCCGGTCAGAGTCGAAAGACTCCAGGCAAGTGCATAAACTCCGTGCAGGTTGATGCCGCGCTGCGCGGCGAGAAGCGGGTTTTGTCCCGCGGCGCGCATGCGCATGCCCCAGCGACCAAAGCGCAGGAAGACAAAAAGCGCGCCATAGACGACGATCGTTGTTGCGACCAGCACCGCTGACCAGAACGAAATGCGCGCGCCACCGAACAGCACAAGCGAGGGATTGCTCACACCGAGCGCTTGCGCCGGATATTGCTGCTGCGCCGACCAGATGAGGATCACGATTCCGCGGACGAGGATTCCGAGCGCAACGGTCGTCAGGATTGCCGCGAGAACCATCTCGCCAGTCATCTTTCGCATGAGAAAGATGTAGACGAGGCCGCCCGTCAAAAGGCTAAGCAGGATGGCTGCCGCCAGCGCCACACCCGGGTGCCCATTGAACAATGAAGCGGTTGCCAGCACGAGATAGGCGCCGAGCATCATCAATTCGCCGTGCGCGAGATTGAGCACACGGCTTACGCGGTAGATCAGCACATATCCGCAGGCGATCAGCGAATAGATCGAGCCGAGGACGACAATGTTGACCGCGAGCTGCAAGCGAATTGTCCGGCGTGAATTGAATTCTGGATGTCATCGATTGGGCGCGCAAAGTGTGCGCGCCCAACCAGCTCCAGCTCATTTCACCTCATAGGTTTTCCAATCCTGCACGCGGGCGATCTTGTCGCCGTCCCATTTGTAGACCCGGTAATAGAGCCGGGTGCGGAAGTGGTTGTCTTTGGTCCACTCAATCGGTCCACCGCGCAGCCCCTTGGTATCGATCTTCAGATTTTCCATGGCCGCGCGCACTTTGGCAGGATCCGCAGGCCAGCCGGCTCCTTTGAGGGCTGCTTCAATCGCCATGCCGCCGATCCAGCCTTCCGTCATGGTCTGCGCCGGGAATTTCGATCCCGCTTTGCTTGCCGCAGCCTCGATGTCCTGATGAATGGGCTGCTTTTCCTGGAACAGGGCATTCGAATTGACGACGTAGAACTTTCCGTCCTTAAGACGGGCAAGTTCGG
>Ga0207665_10001763_pt1 | contig 14531 bp, 11 predicted proteins | sample LARL112metaG_FD_184351 | JGI IMG/M metagenome (GOLD analysis project Ga0207665, IMG submission 184351) | Corn, switchgrass and miscanthus rhizosphere microbial communities from Kellogg Biological Station, Michigan, USA - LAR L11-2 metaG... | ecosystem: Host-associated > Plants > Roots >...
GCAAATTGATCGGGGCCATGCTTCCTTTCGAGCCGTGCCGGCGGTATGGTTTCGAATTGTCATTGAACCGTCACACAATCACAAAATGTCGGAAACTGCAGCGATATCAACGGCCCGAGGCAGTGTCGGCGCCGCTGAGCCCGATGGCGGTCCCGCCCAGCGGGACAAGACTGGAACCCGAGGCTCCGTCGCTTCTGCACCCGAGCAGAATCAGGCTGCCAGCGCTGCATCAGCACCTGCTCCCGTCGAGCCGGCCGCCGTTGACGTGCCGCCGCCAGCCGAGCCGGCGGCCTCGGACGCCGCCGCGCCCGGCGCCAGGCCACCCGCGACCGAGATCGAGCTCAAACTGCTCGTCGAGCCCGATCGCCTGGCGGATTTCAATGACGCAGGCGTCATCGCGACACATGCGCGCAGCAAGGGCACGCGCAAGCATCTGAAAAGCATCTACTACGACACGCCCCGACGCACCCTCAGGCACAATGGGTTGAGCTTGCGGGTTCGGCAGACCGGCGGCCGCTTCGTGCAGACCGTCAAACGCGAATCCGCCGGCGATCCACTGCGGCGTGGCGAGTGGGAAGCGAGTGTCCCGTCCGCCAATCCCGATCTTGCCCTCGCAATGCCATTCATCCCGGACGAGCTCCGCTCCGAGATCGGACCAGACGGACTTGAAGCGGTTTTCACCGCCGACATCCACCGGCACGAGCGCATTCTCGACCTGCCCGCGGGAACGATCGAGATCGCCTTCGACCACGGCTTGCTCAAAGCCGGCGCCTGGTCGCAGTCGGTCAGCGAGATCGAGCTGGAGCTCAAGGGCGGCAGCCCGGCTGCCATCTACGACTTGGCGCTTCGGCTGAACGAGCATGGACCGGCCAAGCCTTCGATCCGCAGCAAGTCCGCGCGCGGCTATGATCTCGCGGCCGATGCGCCACCCACCGCCCGCAAGCCGGGCAAGCTCCGGCTCGATCCGGCGGTCGCCCTCGACGACGCCTTCGCGACCATCCTGCGCGCCTGTCTGCACCATCTCCTGCAATCGCTGCCGGCCGCCGAAGACGGCCGCGACGCGGAAGGCATCCATCAGCTTCGCGTCGCGCTGCGCCGGCTGCGTGCCGCCTTCGACCTGATGCGAGCGGCCGGTCCCCTGAGCAGGCTCGAAGCGCTGCGATCGGAGGCCAAATGGCTGGCGCAAGGCCTCTCGGCCGCGCGCGACTGGGACATCTTTCGCAAGCACACGCTGCCGGACATCGCCAGCGCCTGTCCCTCGATCAGCGGCTTCGAGACGCTCGGCGAGGTCGCCGAACAGCGCCGCACTGATGCCTATCGCAAGGTGCGCTATGTGCTCGCCGATCGTCGCTGCACCTCGTTCATCCTCGGCCTCGGCGCCTGGATCGAGATGCGTGGCTGGCGCAGCGACATTCCGCCGGAAAGCCTCGGACAACTGGCCGGACCCGCCGCCGATTTTGCGCGACATTTGCTGTCGGCGCAGCACGCCAAAGTGCTCAAGCGCGGCCGCCACTTCAAGTCGCTGGATCCCGACGAGCGGCACCGCCTGCGGCTCGCCGTGAAGAAGCTGCGCTACATCGCCGAGTTCCTGCTGCCGCTGTCCGGCCCGCGGAAAGCTGCAAAACGGTTCGCCGACAAGCTGGCTGATTTTCAGGAAGAGCTTGGCGCCTACAACGACATGGCGGTGACGGCAAAGCTGCTCGCAGGGCTCGGGACGGTTTCGCTCGGGAGCAACCAGGCGGCCGCCGCGATCACGGGCTGGCAGGCGCACGCCATGGTCGGCGGCGAGCCGCGGCTGCGACGAGCATGGTCGGATTTTGCGAAGACGAAGGCTCCCTGGCTCGCTGCCCCCGAGCCATGACGGGCCTCGCCGCAGCGGCTCAGGGATCAATCAGCACTCCGGGATTGAGCAGGCCGCGCGGATCGAGTTCGCGCTTGGCTGCGCGCAACGCGGCCGCGAACAGATCTGGCCGCTGCCGGTCGTACCACGGGCGGTGATCGCGCCCGACCGCATGATGATGCGTGATGGTGCCGCCTGCTGCGATCAGCGCATCGCTCGCCGCTATTTTGATGGCCTGCCACTGCTCGAGCAGCGCGCCATGACGGCCGAGCGCGTGGAACGAAAAATACGGCGCCGGACCATCCGGGTAGACATGGGTGAAGCGGCAGGTCACCTCGCCCTTCACGCCGGTCGCGTCCAGAATGGCGCGCTCGGTTGCCGCCTTGACTTCATCATGAAAGCGCTCGAAGCGATCCCAGGTGATGGCGGTCTCGAACGTATCGTTGATGATGGCGGCCGGATTGAGAAACTCCCGCGCATAGGGCATGCGGATGAAGGCGTTGCGCCAGATGCCGGCCGCGCCTTTCAGATGCGCCTCGGCGGCCCCGGCGGGCTCGACCGCCCCGCCATGATCGGCGCAGCATTGCAGCGCGCGCGCCATCCAGGGTTCGAGCGGATGATCGCCCGACTCGAAGGCGAGCACCATCACGGCAAAACTTCCGTCACCGGCGCCCGTGTTATAGGCCTCGTTCGGATCGAGGATGCGGCAGTTCGACGGGAAAAGTCCGGCCTGCGCGATGGCGCGTACGGCGCGCGCCGCGGCGAAGAAGTTCGCAAACCGCACCGATGCGCCGGCACGAAAGGTCGGGCGCGGCTGCAGCCGCATCCAGGCGCGCGAAATCACGCCCAAAATGCCTTCCGAACCGATGAACATGCGGTCCGGGCTCGGACCCGCACCCGAGCCGGGCAGCCGCCGCGTCTCCACCACGCCGCGTGGCGTGACGACACGCAGGCTTTCCACGAAATCGTCGATATGGGTGTACAGGCTTGCGAAGTGACCGCCCGAGCGGGTCGCGATCCAGCCGCCCAGCGTCGAATATTCAAAGCTCTGCGGGAAATGCCGCAAGGTCAAGCCATGCGGCCTCAGCTGGCTCTCCAGATCAGGACCAAACGTTCCCGCTTCGATCAAGGCGGCACGTGAGGCCGCGTCCACCTCGACCACCTTCGACAGATGGCGCAGATCGAGCGTGACCGCGGCCTTGTAGCGTTCGCCGTCGGCATGCGGTTCGACACCGCCGCAGACGCTCGAACCGCCGCCGAACGGCGTCAGCGACGCGCCGATGGACCCTGCCCAATCCATGACGGCGGAAATCTCCGCCTCGCTGCGCGGATAGGCGACGACGTCGGGCGCGCAATCATAATCGCCGAGCATCGCCCCGACATAATCGGGGTAGGATTTGCCATAGGCATGCGCGGCGCGATCGTAGCGATCGGTGCTACAGAACTGCGCGAGCGCGGCCGGCGGCGTGATGCGCGGCGCGCGCAGGGAGATGTCTTCGAGACGCGGAACGGCGATGCTGTCAAAATCGTCGCGGGCAAATTTCGCGCGGTAGCGGCCGAGCAGGAACGCGCGCTCCTCCGCGCTCATGCCTTCGCCTTCGCGCCCCCAGCCATAATGCTTCAGCCTTGCGCCGGTCATGAGCGTCCCTCACCGTTTGTCGTCGTGAACGACGGCGCCGCAAGCGCTGTCGCGCCTTGTCGCAAACCATACGCGCACCGCGATTTGTGTGCTAGTGCGGGGGCATCCGATCCGAATGAGGGACAATCATGCCCGCCGGTCTCGTTCAGACCTTTCGTGCGTTCGCCTACAACAACGCCTGGGCCAACCACCGGCTGCTCACGGCCTGCGAAGCTCTGAGCCAGCAGGATTTTGCGGCGACGCGGACGAACTTTTTTCCGAGCCTGCAGCTCACGCTGAACCATATCTATGTCATCGATCTCTTCTATGTCGACGCGCTGGAGGGCGGATGGCTCGGCCCGAAAGCCTGGGAGAACGAAGTCCCCTGCCCGACGCTCAGGGAATTGAAGCCCGCTCAGGCCGCGGTCGACCGGCGGCTGATCGCCATCTGCGACGCGCTGACGCCGGACGCGCTCGATGGCATCGCGCGCGTCAACCGCGATACTCAGGTGCAGAGCGAGCGGCGCGACCGCCTGCTGATGCACCTGTTTCAGCACCAGATCCATCATCGCGGCCAGGCTCATGCCATGCTCGCTGGAACGGCCGCTGCGCCACCCCAGCTCGACGAGTTCTTCGCAGCTGCGGAAGCACCGCTCAGGGAGGCCGAGTTCAAAGACCTCGGCTGGCGCGAACAGACCGTCTGGGGCAGCGACACAATGGAGCAATAGACGGGTTCCAAATATTCGATAATCTGGCTGCGATCCGGCGGCTTCGCGCAAGCGCAGGGGATCCAGACCCGGCAAAAACAGAAAACACCGGGACAACGGCCACAGGGAGGAATTTGGGAATGCCGGGCATCCATTTGCTCGACCGTTTGATCGGCGAGGATTATCCGAGTTTTGCCAGCGCCGCAGATGTCAGGGCGTTCGAGGCAAGTCCATACGCCGATCGCATCGCCGCGGAGAGCACCTATGAGGCCCTGAGACTCGGCGCCGCGCACAATCCCGACGCGCCCGCGGTCAAATTCCTGGCCAACGCCGATCCCGCCGACGCGCCCGTCGTCATCAGCCATCGCGATTTCGTCGCGCGCGTCACCCAGGCCGCCAACATGTTTCATACGCTGGGCGTCCGTAGCAATGACGTCGTGAGCTTCATGCTGCCGCTGCTGCCCGATGCGTTCGTCACGCTGTTCGGGGCCGAGGCGGCCGGCATCGCAAATCCGGTCAACCCGCTGCTCGAACCGCACCAGATCGCCGAAATTCTGGAGGCAGCGCAGACCTCGGTTCTCGTCACTCTCGGACCGATGCCCGGCACCGACATCTGGCAGAAGGTCGACGAGGTCCGAAAGCATCTGAAGCGTCTCAAGGCGATCGTGCAGGTTCATGGCGCGGGCGATGTCGCGAACGGCATCCACGCGTTCAACGACCTCATCAAGGCGCAGCCATCCGATCACCTCGTCAGCGGCCGCAAGATTCTCGGCAGCGACGTCGCGGCCTATTTTCACACAGGCGGCACCACCGGCACGCCGAAACTGGTTCGCCACACCCACACCAACCAAGTCTACCAGGCCTGGGGCTGCAATCTGATGCTCAAGGCGCAGGCCGGACAGAACCTGCTGTTCGGCATGCCGCTGTTTCACGTCGGCGGCTCGCTGACCCAGGCCCTCGCCGCGCTCACCGCCGGCGGCTGCCTCGTGGTGCTGTCGCCGAGTGGATGGCGCAACCCGAACAGCATCAAGAACATCTGGAGCCTGGTCGAACGCTTCAAGCCGGAAGCGCTGTCGAGCGTGCCGACGGTTTTGGCCGCGACACTGGCGGTCCCGCCCGGACAGACCGACATTTCGAGCCTGCGCTTTGCCGCCGGCGGCGGCTCGGCGATCCCGGTCGCGGTCGGCAAGGCGATCGAGGACAGGCTGAGGCTCCCGGTGATCGAGGTCTACGGCATGACCGAGACGTCGAGCGTCCACACCATGGCCTATGCCGACCAGCCGATCCGGCTCGGCTCGGTCGGCCTGCCGCTGCCCTACAGCCGCGTGCGCATCGTCAAGCTCGACGCCGACGGCAAGCTCGAGCGCGACTGCAGGGCGGACGAGATCGGCGTCGTCATCATGGCGGGTCCCGGCGTGTTCAGCGGCTATCTCAACGAGGCGCACAACAAGGGCGCGTTCGTCGACGGCAACTGGGTCAATTCCGGCGATCTCGGGCGGCTCGACAGCGACGGCTTCCTCTGGATCACCGGCCGCGCAAAAGATCTCGTGATCCGCGGCGGCCACAACATCGATCCCGCGCCGATCGAGGACATCATGTTCCAGCATCCGGCGGTCGGCTTTGCCGCTGTCGTCGGCCAGCCCGACGCCTATGCCGGTGAGCTGCCGGTCGGCTATGTGCAATTGAAGCCCGGCGCGAGCGTGCAGCCGGGCGAGCTGGAAGATTTCGTGCGCGAGCGCACGCCGGAGCGCGCCGCAGTGCCGGTGCAGATCATCCCGATCGATCCGATGCCGCTCACCGGGGTCGGAAAGGTGTTCAAGCCAAGCCTGCGCTGGGATGCCGCCACGCGGGTGTTTTCCGGCGTGCTGACGCCGCTGATGGAGCGCGGCTTTGACTGCAAGGTGAAGGTCGGCCCGCATGGCAGTCATGGCAGCATCGCGACCGTCACGCTCGCGCAAGTGCCCGAAGAGACCCGCGAGGCTCTTGCCAACGAGGTGCACACGCTGCTCGCGCCCTTCGTGATGCGGCACGAGGTTGAGTGGGTGTAGCGGGGCCGGATCTGCCTCCGGCGAAGCCCGCGTCATTGCGAGGCGTCAACGGGTCCGCGCGAAGCGCGGCCCGATGACAGGCTCCGCGACGAAACAATCCGGACTGCCGCCGCGGCGAAAGTCTGGATTGCTTCGCATCGCTCGCACTGACGGCCGAGAATGTGGCTGGCATCTGCAAGGGTCGGCATATGGCGAAATCAATATGGCTCGATCCTGGAGATCACCGACGAGTCCTAGGGGCGGATCAGGATCGTGGGTCGGCTCCGAGAAGCAGGCCGCACGTCAAGCCGGTTCCATCCGCTCCGCGTCGGCTGGTCGCATGGCAGCATGTGAACCTGTTCACGGCCGGAGCAGACTTCTTCGAATAGCTTTGCGCCCGCGCATGCATGCGTCCTTCCCCACGGGGGACGCTGCTGATGAACATCTCACTGCCAACTGCATCAGGAGCTGGAAGATGAGCAGAATCATCATTTGCGGTGGAGCAATGATCGGGCTGTGCGTTGGAACGATGCTCGCCCGCGATGGACATGATGTCACGGTCCTCGAAGCCGACAACGCCGATCTGCCAGCCAATCCAAACGAGAGCTGGGACTGTTGGGACCGTCGCGGCGTTGCCCAGTTCCGTCAGCCGCATAATCTCTTCGCACGGTTTCGGATGGTCTGCGATCAGGAACTGCCGGGGCTGACAGATGCGATGCTTCGGGCGGGCTGTGTCTGGGTCAACTATCTGGACGAACATTCCTTTCCGCCAACCATCGCTGACAGGTCGCCGCGTCCAATTGATGAAGCGCTGAAATTTGTGACCGGCCGCCGGCCCGTCGTTGAATGGGCGGCGGCCGCGATGGCGGCAGCCGAGCCGAACCTGACCATCCGCCGTGGGGTCAGGGCCCAGGCCATGGTCACCGGCGGATCCTCGATGGCCGGCGTACCCCATGTGGTCGGCGTACGAACGATGTCCGGCGAGGAGATCCGCGGCGATCTCGTCGTGGACGCGATGGGGCGGCGCAGTACAGCATGCAAGTGGATTGTCGCAGCCGGCGGTCGCAGTCCGATCGAGGAAGCCGAAGATTCCAACTTCGTGTACTACACGCGATACTTCCGGGGACCGCAGCGGCCCCGACGAATCGGCCGCGCACTGGTCCCGATGGGACTGTTCTCGATCCTGACGCTCGATGGCGACAACGACACCTGGTCGGTCACGCTCTACACCTCATCAAACAACAAAGCGATGCGGGCCTTGCGCGACGCGGCCACCTTCCATCGCGTGGTCGCCGCCTGCCCCATGCAGGCGCATTGGCTCGACGGCCAGCCGATCACGCCAGTTTTGCCGATGGCCGGAATTCTAGACAGGTACCGGCGGTTTGTCGTCGATCAGCAACCGGTCGTCACGGGCTTTGCGGCCGTTGGCGACGCGTGGGCGTGCACCAACCCCTCCGCTGGGCGAGGCCTCAGCGTCGGCCTCTTGCAGGCGCAGTTGCTCCGCAACGTCGCACGGGCCCATATCAATGATCCCGCCGCGTTCGCGTTGGCGTATGACGCGGAGACCGAACGTCAGGTCACCCCGTTCTATCGCAACCAGATCGCAGCCGATCGCGTGCGAATAGCCGAGATGACTGCGCTGGCCAAAGGCACGACGCCCCCGGCTCCGGATCCGGCGATCGCGAGGTTGATCAACGCGGCCTGCCACGACGCCGATGTCTTCCGCGCAATGCTCGAAACCGTCCTGTGCGTGGCATTGCCCCAGGAGGTCATGGCACGGCCGCACGTGGCCGCGAAGATGGCCGAATTCGAGCGGCATGTCTTGGCACCGGACAGTGGCATCGAGCGCGATCGGCTCGTGCGCCTGCTGGACGGTCGAACGGATGCATCACCAACGCCCGGCCCGGTTGCCGCGCGTCAGCGAGCGAGCGCGCGCTGACGCCTCATTCCACGGACGCCGATACTGACACGCAGTCATTGGCATTGCGAAGCTTCGACTGCCATGAGCGATCCGTCGGCATTCTTGGTCCGTGCCTCTCCCGACATCTACCGGAACGCCTCCTGCAGGGATAAGCTCGTCCCGGCTTGGCCGGGATCAACCGGCCAGCGTTCCCATGGAGGAAGCGATGATCGACCAAGAGCAGCGCAATCCTGAAGCCAATGGTCCCGAAGGCGCGATGTCGCGACGTGCGCTGGTACAGGGACTTGCGGTTGCCGCCGGCGCCACGATCGCCGGAGTGAGCGGCGCATTGGCGCAAGGCGCCGCCGAAGCTGCGCCACCGACGACCATCACCGACCCGCCGCGCGATTTCAGTCCCCGCGGCGCGCCGACCACTTATTTCTGGGACCCCGACATCATTGCGGTCGATCCATCCTTCAACAACCTCGCGCAACCCAACACATCGATCAAGCGCCTCTACACTGGCACGTTATGGTCCGAAGGTCCGGCGTGGAGCTCGCAGGGGCGCTATCTGGTCTGGAGCGATATTCCCAACAACCGCCAGATGCGATGGTCCGAGGATGACGGCCATGTCAGCGTCTTCCGCACGCCGTCCAACTACAGCAACGGCAACACGTTCGATTTCCAGGGCCGGCAGCTCTCCTGCGAGCATCTGACCCGCCGGGTGACGCGCTACGAGCACGACGGCACCGCGACCGTGCTCGCCGATTCCTTCAACGGCAAGAAGCTGAACTCCCCCAACGACGTCGTGCCGCATCCGGACGGCAGCTACTGGTTCACCGATCCGCCCTATGGCGGCCAGCTCTACGAGGGCGAGCCGGACGCTGCGGGCGGATCGAGCAACCCTGACGGCAAGCTAAATCCGCGGATCGGGCAGCCGGCCGGCTTCGTGCCAGCCAAGCGCGAGCTGCCGACCAACTGCTATCGCATCGATCCGTCCGGCCGCCTTGATCTCGTCGTGAGCGAGGATCAGGTGCCGGACCCGAACGGCATCTGCTTCTCGCCGGACTACAAGAAGCTCTATGTCATCTCGACCGGCAAGGGACCCGGCGACAGCGGTCCGGGCGGCAAGGGCAACATGTACGTGTTCGATGTCGGAGCCGACAACAAGCTCTCGAACCAGAAGCAATTCTCCGACTTCATGATCGACGGCATCAATTGCGGTCCGGACGGCGTGCGCTGCGACGTGCAAGGCAATCTCTGGGTCTCCAGCAATGCCGGCCGCCATGTCGGCTATAGCGGCGTGACGGTGTGGAACCCGTCAGGCCAGCTGATCGGCCGCATCCGCCTGCCGGAGGTGTGCGGCAACGTCTGCTTCGGCGGACCGAAGCGCAACCGCCTGTTCATGGCCGGAAGCCAGTCGCTGTACGCCGTCTACACCGCAACGCAGGGCGCCGCGCCGGGCTGAGCCGGCGCGACGTCGCTTGCGCGCGAAACGGAGGCGCTGGTGACCCGGCGCCTCCATCGCGTGCGAAGAACCGATGCGCGATGCGCCGCACGATCATCGATCGAGCGCATCGCGCGCTCGGGACACGGGAACACTTCTCCATGACATCCAGCAACCGCATCGTCCTCTCCGGCGACCACACCGCCATTCAGCTCCGACAGGCCATTGCCGTTCATGTCGCGGCGCATGGCTGGGTGGCGGTCGACACCGGACCGACCACGCCGGAGAGCACACACTATCCTGAACATGGCGAAGCCGCGGCGCGGCTGGTCGCCTCCGGCGATTGCCGGTTCGGCATCTTCCTGTGCGGCACCGGCCAGGGCATCATGATGGCGGCGAACAAGATCAAGGGCATCCGTTGCGGTGTCTGTGGCGACACCTTCTCAGCCCGCATGATCCGCCAGCACAACGATGCCAACATGCTGTCGATCGGCGCGCGCGTGGTGGGCGAAGGGCTGGCGCTCGATATCGTGGATGCGTTCCTGACCGCCCGGTTCGAAGGCGGCCGGCATGCGACGCGGGTGGAGATGATCGGGGCGCTGGAGGGGTAGCGCCGTTCGTCCGCCGCCAGATGGTACCTCGTCCAAGTGGGGAAGCTGAACCGCAATCGCGAATGGCCCGATCGAAGCACTCATTGCAGGCGAGCTAGCGCCACGCGGCTTCGTTCTTCTGTTCGTAATCAGAAAAGGCCTTTTCCAGTCCGCCGATTACCTCGGCGGAGGTTTCGAACATGGCCTTGAGCTGAGGCTCGTCGACCTTCGCGATGTCCTCGCGGAGGTGCGTCCTGATGTCGTGCAAGGCCTTTTTCATTTTCTGGGTGTGGTGGCGGGGATCACGATCCGCAGCACTGGCCATGGGGATCTCCTGTTCATGACGGCGCGGCCCGACGCGGCGCCGGGTCGTGCCGTCAACGGCTCAGGATCGCGCCCGTTCCCGCATCATGTGGAACCCACCCTCTTGTACAGGCCATCGCGGTGACATAGGGCTATTGGCAATCGGAGCGATCAAAAATCGCCCAAATCGTTGCAGGAGCGACGGTCAAAAGGGGGGTCTACCGCCGGGCGCGTCTCGACGCCGAGCCCTCTCCCGCTGCCCTGCAGGCGTCCCTTGGCCGTTCATCATCGAGATGTTGTAGATGCGTCCACGTAACCTCGTGATCATCGCCGGTGGCGGCATCGGCGGCCTTGCCACCGCGCTCACGCTGCATCAGATCGGCGTGCCCTGCGTCGTGTTCGAGGCGGTGCAGGAGATGCGCCCGCTCGGCGTCGGCATCAATCTGCAGCCCAACGCCGTGCGCGAACTCCATGATCTCGGCATCACAGCCGATGAGCTCGACCGGGTCGGCCTGCCCGCCAAGGAATGGGCGCTGGTCGGGCTGAACGGCAACGACATCTATTCGGAGACGCGCGGGCTGGCCGCCGGCTATCGCTGGCCGCAATACGCCGTCCATCGCGGCCAGTTTCACATGCTGCTCCATGCCAGGCTCGTGGAGCGCGTCGGCAACAAGGCGGTGAGGCTCGGCTGCCGTGTCACCGGCTATCGAACCGGCGCGGACGGCAGCGTGAACGCGCTGGTCGAGGATGCTGACGGTGCGAGTTCGGAGGTGCAAGGCGCGCTGCTGATCGGAGCCGACGGCATCCACTCCGCGGTCCGGGCGCAGATGCATCCGGCGCAGCCGCCGATCCACTGGGGCGGCGCGGTGATGTGGCGCGGCGTCACGCGCGCAAGACCGATCCGGACCGGCTCGTCCTTCATCGGCCTCGGGACGCATCGGCACCGCATGGTGATCTATCCGATCTCCCATCCCGATCCGACGACCGGCCTCGCCTTGATCAACTGGATCGCCGAGGTCACGATGGACAACGCCGAGGGCTGGAAACAGACCGGCTGGTTCCGGCAGGTCGGCGTCGATCATTTTGTCCGGCATTTCGAGAACTGGACCTGGGACTGGCTCGACGTGCCGGCCCTGATCCGGGGCGCCGACGGCGCTTACGAGAATCCGATGATCGACCGCGACCCCATTCCGAGCTGGCAGGACGGCCCGGTCGCGCTGCTCGGCGACGCGGCCCACGCGATGTATCCGACCGGTTCGAATGGCGCGAGCCAGGCGATCGTCGACGCCCGCGTTCTGGGCGCCGCCATGCTCGCGCACGGGGTCACGCCGGCAGCGCTCGCGGCCTATGACGCAAAGCTGTGCGGCCCGATCTCGCAGCTGATCCTGCGCAATCGCGGCGCGGGTCCGTTCGGACTCTTGAACATCGTGGATCAGCGCTGCGGCGGCATCTTCTCCGACATCGACGATGTCATCGCCCCTGCGGAGCGCACCGCGTTCATGGCGGCCTACAAGGCGGCCGCCGGATTTGCGATCGAGCAGCTCAACAAGGCGCCGCCGACCATCGCACCGGGCGCGCGCGTTGGTTCATTCGAAGCGACCTGAAACGCAGGCGCTCGCGATCGCCGCGGATCGACGCCGCCGGATTGCGACACGGCGGCCAAGCGACTACGAATGGAATTTCCGCGACCCGAGTACCGGCGTACGTTGCCGAGCTTCACGCCTTCGCCCCGGCCTCGCCATCATCGCCTTCGACGCTGCGCCATGACGCGGCACGCGACGTCGTGCGGTCAATGCATGTGACGGACGAAAGCCATTTCAGGGAAGGAGCTTTTCATGGGTCGCATCTTCGCAAGCATCGCTGTGGGTGGTCTGTTGTGGGGCGCCGGCGCCGGATTGAGCTCGACGCCGGCCGCGGCCGACGCGTGGGGCTGCTCCTATGACAAATGCGTCGCCTATTGCACCAAGGTCGCCGGCAAATATTGCACGAGCTATTGCACCAAACGGCTCAAGGAGAAGGTTCTGGCAAAGACCTGTCCGGCCTCATGACGCGAGGCTGAGGTCGTCAGCAGGCCGGCGAGGTGCGGATCACGGCGTCACCGGAAACGCCGCTGGGAGTGTCATGCCCTTGTCGGCGGCCGCCTTGCGCAAGAGATCGGGCCGGTCGGAGATGATGCCGTCGACGCCCATGTCGATCAGCCGCGCCATGTCCTCGGGCTTGTTGACGGTCCAGACCACGACGGTGAGCTTCAGCTCGTGCGCTTCGGCGACCAGCGCCGGCGTGACGTCGCCGAAATAGGGCGACCAGATCGTACCGCCGGCGGCCTTGATGGTGCGCGGCAACGTGCCGCCGTGCTCGGCCGGATCATAGCCGGCCATCCAGTTCGTCGCCCGCGCGAGCGAGACGTTTGGCGACGAGCCGCGCTGCAGCGTCAGATAGACCGTCGGGATTTTTGGCGCGCGCTGCTGCACGAGCTGCAGGGTCCGCCAGTCGAACGACTGGATCATCACGCGATCGGAAAAGTGTTCGGCTTCGATCAGGCCGAGCAGCAGCGCGACGAATTTTTCCGGATCGGGCGATTCGGCGGGATGGTCGGGATCGATCTTGGTCTCGATGTTCAGGCGCACGCTGTCATTGCCCGACCTGCGGACGAGGTCGATCAATTCCTTGAGCGTCGGGATGCGCGTGCCCGGCACGGCGCGCTGCTCGGCAAACTGCTTTGCATAGGCGCTGTCGGGACGGATCTGGCCGACATCGTAGGTTTTCACCTCCGCCAGCGGCAGCTCGACGAAGGGCGTGCCGGGGGCTGCGACATAGTTTCCATTTCCGTCGCGCGCGAGGTCCGGATTGAGCCGCCGCTCATGCGAGACGACGAGCACGTCGTCCTTGGTGGCGCCGACATCGAGCTCCAGCGTATCGACGCCCATCGACAGCGCGCCGGCGAAGGACACCAGCGTGTTTTCCGGAAACAGCCCGCGGCCGCCGCGATGCGCCTCGATGTCGAATGCCATGGCCTCGCTCGCCAGCAGCAGAAGAACGGAGAGAAAGAGTGCGGGGCGTCGGGACATGGCGCTGTTCTACGACAGCAACACCACAACGTCATGACTGCGCAGGGCGGGCAAAGGCGCACTTGCGCCGTGCCCACCATCCCGTACCGATACGCGTTGCCGGTGGGCACGCTTCGCTTTGCCCACCCTACACATCAGTGAGGCTAGCCGTATTTGCCGTGGCAGTGCTTGTACTTCTTCCCCGATCCGCAGGGGCAGTCCTCGTTGCGGCCGATCTTGCCCCAGCTCGCGGGGTTCTTCGGATCGCGGTTTGTGGCGGCGACGGCCGCGGCGGGCGTGGCAGCACTGACCTGCGGCACCAGCGAGGCCTGCGAAAAGGCCAGCTCGTCATCGCCGGTGTTCGGGTCGGCGTGATGCGCCTGCATCGGCGGCAGCGGCTGCTGCTCCTCGGGCGGGACGATCTCGACCCGCATCAATTGCGCGGTCACGGCCTCACGCAGATGCGCGATCATGGTCTCGAACAGATTGAAGGCTTCCGTCTTGTATTCCTGCAGCGGATCGCGCTGGCCGTAGCCGCGCAGCCCGATCACCTGGCGCAGATGATCAAGCATGATCAGGTGCTCGCGCCAGAGATGGTCGAGCGTCTGCAGCAGAATCGTCTTCTCGACATAGCGCATGATGTCGGGGCCCCATTGCGCGACCTTGGCCGCCATGTGCTCGTCGACCCGGGTCTCGATGCGCTCCAGCAGCTGCTCGTCGGCGATGCCCTCTTCCTTGGCCCATTCGTCGACCGGCAGCGTGATGCCCAGCACGCGCGTCAATTCCTCCTTCAGCCCCGCGACGTCCCACTGCTCGGCATAGGCATGCTCCGGCACATGCTTGGCGACGATGTCATCGACGAAATCATGGCGCATCCCCGCTATCGTCTCGGCGACGCTCTCGTCCTTCATCAGGTTGACGCGATGCGTGAAGATTTCCTTGCGCTGGTCGTTCTGGACGTTGTCGAATTTCAGGAGGTTCTTGCGGATGTCGAAGTTGCGCGCCTCGACCTTCTGCTGCGCCTTCTCCAGCGCCTTGTTGATCCAGGGATG
>Ga0207665_10001765_pt1 | contig 14526 bp, 10 predicted proteins | sample LARL112metaG_FD_184351 | JGI IMG/M metagenome (GOLD analysis project Ga0207665, IMG submission 184351) | Corn, switchgrass and miscanthus rhizosphere microbial communities from Kellogg Biological Station, Michigan, USA - LAR L11-2 metaG... | ecosystem: Host-associated > Plants > Roots >...
GAGCCCGAACCCACGAAGTCCGACACCAGATTCTGGTTGGTGTAGTTTCTCGACTCGTCCTTCAGCAGCGACAGGTCTGTGACCGGCGCGATCGCGACAGCGGCCTTGTAGAGCCCCGGCTGCACGGCGACCGATTGCAGCGACGCGTACCCGCCGTAGGACCAGCCGCAGCACGCAATGGAGTCCTTGGGGGCGAGGCCACGGTCGACGAGATAGCGCACCGCGTCGGCAACGTCGTCTATCGCCGCGAATCGACGCTCCTTGTCATCGGCGTGCATGAACGTTCGGCCGAATCCCCCGGAACCGCGGACATTCGGAAGAAACACGCTGATGCCCGCTTCCAGCAGAGGCGGGAAGAACTCGTTGTATCCGGGGCGGCCCTGCCCTTCCGGCCCGCCATGCAGGAAAATCATCGCGCCGATCGGTTCGATACCCGGCGGCGGGCGGAACAACCAGCCGGTGAACTGCAGCCCGTCGCGGGCGGTGATGGTCTCGAGAGTGGGGTCGGCGGCGACGGGCCCGGTGCTGGGCTCCCTGTCGACCGGCTCCCATTCCCGGGTGCGGGGATTGACCAGCTCGACCGCCGGTGGCGTCGACGGACCCTCCACCGTCATCGCAAGCATGGACCCGCCCGCGCTGATGCTGAGCTCGCTGGCCACCATGCCGGGCAGCGGAATTGGGTCGTGCAGCGTGTTGTCCGCAAGCTCCAGGATCTGTAATTCGCTGACCCCGTTGATATTCCACAACAGCGCCGCTGTGGAGAGGTCGTCGCTGACGGTGAACTCATCGAGTTCATAGCCCGCCCGCGCGGCGACCACCTGATACGACACCCCATCGGGGGTCGTGGTGACCTCCAACATTCGGGCGTGGTCGGTGCCGTTCTCGCTGCGGATGAGGGCGCGGACATAGCCGTCAGGGCTGTTGACACCGTAGAACTTCGCCGGCTGGTACAGCTCGGTCAGTTCTCCCTCCAGCCCTGCGCGCAGCCGGCGCGGACTGTGGTCGTCGAGGATGATCCCTGCATCGGTGGTGGAGCCCGGATCATATGGCAGTAGCGCGATTTCGGTCAGACCGCGGAGCATGATCAAATCGCGGTAGCCGCGCGGCCCGACCCGCACCAACGACGCCCCCGCCCACGCGTCGACCAGCCTGCCGCCGGAGCGCCGGTCGAGCACCACCGTGGCGCCGTCGGACGGATCGATCAGACACGAACTACCGACGCCGTCGTCACCGGTGAGGATCGCGGCGACGTGGGTGCCGTCCCAAGCGATCAGTTCTGCGGTGCCTTCCTGCACGCCCGTCGGCCAGCGATCGATGCGGCGAGCGTCGCGGTCGTCGGGATCGGTTGTCACGACCCAGATCTGGCTGCGGGTGCCGCCCTCGGGTGCGACCTGACACGCCAGCCAATGGCCGTCCGCGGAGTGGATAACGCGGGTGACGGGGCCTTCGACGGGGAGTTCGACGTCACGAGACGAACTCGCGCGCCAGCCACGCAGAAAGCGCTGCACCGCCCGCGGATAGCCGCCATCGTCGACAAGATGGGCGAACGCGGTGGCGTCCGGCGACAGCGACGCGCCATAGTTTGCGCGCACCTGCTGTCCCACGGGACTAATTTTCCATACTCTGCAACCACATTTCGAGCACCGCAAGTTGCCAGAGCACGTTGGCGCCGAGCGTGGTACGCGTTTCGTTCGGAGCGGCGAGCAGCGCGTCGACGGTTTCCCTGCGATACAGGCCGCGGGTCCTGGCGGCGTCGTTGGTCAGCGCGTCGCGGACCATGTCCAGCACGTCGCCGTGCAAGTGCCGGATGCCGGGCACCGGGAAGTATCCCTTGGTGCGGTCGATCACCTCGGAAGGCAGCAGCGCCCGCGACGCGTCCTTGAGCACGCCCTTGCCGGCACCGGCGAGTTTCAATTCCGCCGGGCACGTGGCAGCCAGTTCCACGAAATCGTGGTCCAGGAACGGCACCCTGGCCTCCAGCCCCCATGCCATCGTCATCGTGTCCACGCGTTTGACCGGGTCATCGACCAGCATCACCTGCGTATCCAGTCGGAGCGCGGCGTCCACCGCGGTCTCGGCGCCCGGGGCGGCCTGGTGCGCCATGACGAACCGGCGACTTGGATCTTCGGCGGCAATGGCGTACTCGGGCGCGAAGATCGCCAGCACGTCGGAGTGATCGCGATCGAAGAACACCTTGGCGTACGCCTCGGTGGTCTGCTCGCGGGCCACGGTCGCCAGCGGCGGGTACCAGTCGTAACCGGCCAGGATCTCGTCGGCGCCCTGGCCGGATTGCACCACCTTGACCGACTTGCTGACTTCCTCTGACAGCAGGTAGAACGCCACGCAATCATGGCTGACCATCGGTTCGCTCATCGCCGCAATGGTTTTCGGCACCGCCGGCAGTAACCGCGAACTGTCGATGTGGATCCGGTGGTGATTTGTGTCGAAGGCCTTCGCGATCAGGTCGGAATAGAAAAACTCGTCACCCGATTCGTCACCCACCGAGTCGAATCCGATCGAGAATGTGGCAAGGCCGTGCTGGCCCTGCTCGGCCAGCAGCGCGACCACGATAGACGAGTCGATGCCGCCGGACAGCAGGACGCCGACGGGGACGTCGGCGACCATCCGCCGCGCCACCGCCGTACGCAGCGCGTCCATCAGCGCCTCCTGCCAGTCGCGCTTGGTCCAGGACACTCGCGCCGGATCTCGCTCGAAAAGCGGTGTCCAATAGAGCGTGTCGGCGTGTGCACCGTCGGGCTGGATCACCCGCACGGTCGCCGGCGGCAGCTTGCGCACGCCGCGGTAGATGGTGCGCGGTGCGGGCACCACGGAGTGAAAGCTCATGTAGTGGTGCAGTGCGTGGCGGTCGAGTTCGGTGTCTACCTCGCCTCCGTCGAGCAGGGCGCGCACGGTCGAGGCGAACCGTAGCCGTCCCGGCGCTTCGGCCACATAAAGCGGTTTGATGCCGAGGCGATCGCGCGCGAGGGTTACGACGCCGGTTTCTCGATCGGCGATCGCGAATGCGAACATGCCCTTGAAGTGATCCACGCAGTCGGTTCCCCATCGGTGAAACGCCTTGATCACGACCTCGCTGTCGGCAGTCGAAAAGAATTGGTATCCAACAGCTTCGAGCTCTTTACGCAGTTCCTGGTAGTTGTAAATGCAGCCGTTGAACACCAGGGTCAGCCCGAGGTCGCTGTCGACCATCGGCTGTTCGCCCCGTGCCGACAGGTCGATGATCGACAGGCGCCGGTGGCCGAACGCGAGCGGACCGTGCGCGACGACGCCGTCGGAATCGGGGCCGCGGGACGCCATGGCACCCGTCATCCGGGTCACCGCGGCCACGTCGGCCGACCGTCCGTCGAAGCGGATTTCTCCGCAGATACCGCACATGTTGCCTTCCGTTCCCTACGGCGCCGCTTGGTCGTGTTGGCCACCAGTCAAGATCCAGGTGTCCTTGCTGCCGCCGCCCGAGGATGAGTTCACGATGCGGGTTCCGCGTGCTGCCACCCGGGTCAGCCCGGCCGGCATGACGTGTGCCGTCACCGTATCGTCGGGCCCGGGCCGCAGGTGCACGAACGCCCGCAGGTCGACGTGGTGCGGATACATTCCCTCTCCGTCGAATGTCGGGTGAGTGGACAGCGCGATCGCCTCTTGGGCGATGTAACGCTCCGGTTGAGTCTGCAGCTCGCGACGGCGGGCCTCCAGCACATCTGTGGGGGCCTCCGGTCCGATCACCACGCCGGCACCGCCGTGCCCGTCGATCGGTTTGACCACCAACTCGGCGATGTTGTCCAGCACGTAATCACGCTGCGCGCGTTCGGCGCAGATCCACGTCGGCACCTGCGCCAAAGCCGGCTTCTCACCGAGGTAGTACTTGATCATCGCGGGTACGTACGGGTAAACGGCCTTGTCGTCGGCGACGCCGTTGCCCAGCGCGTTGGCAATGGTCAGCGTCCCGCTGGTGACCGCCTCGAGCAGACCGGGCCGTAACGCGCTGGCGTCGTATCCGGTGGACGACAGCAGCATGTCCTCGTCCATCCGGGCGTATAGCACGTCGACAGGGTGAACGTCTGAACCGATGTGGCGGAACAGTTTCCCGTCGCGGACCGACAGGTCCAAGGTCTGCACAAGCGGGATGCCCAGCTCTTCGGCCAGGAAGGTGTGCTCGAACCAGGCAGAGTCGTCCCAGCCAGCGGACAACAGCGCCACCGACGGTTCGTCGCCGGCCCGCGGCGGCGCCGCGGCACGCAAGGTCTCCAGCAGCATCGCCGGCACCTGGTCCACGTCGCCGAGCTCGGCAGGCCGCTCAAGCTCGGGCAGGTGCTTGGTGAGCAGCCGCCGGTTCGCGATCGCATAGGCGGTGCCCGAGGGGATGCGCAGGTTGTCTTCGAGCACCATCCAGTTGCCGGCGCTGTCGCAAACCAGGTCGGTGCCGCTGACGTGGGCGCGGACAGAGTCGCGCGACAGCCGGCCCGTCGAACGGAATCCGGGTGCACGGTCCAGCATGTACATCCCGATGACGCCGTCGGCGAGGATAGCCTGCTCGGAGTAGATGTCACGCAGGAAGGCGTTGAGCGCCTTGGCCCGCTGAGCCAGACCGGCGGTGAGTTCTGCCCACTCGTCAGCGGCGACCAACCTCGGCATCAGGTCGAGCGGGAACACCTGGGCGCGGTTTTGGCCGCTGACCCTGAACGTGATGCTCTCGGCGCGTTGGTCCTGCTCGATGTCGCCCTCCCGGGACCGCAACACCGCGACCCCGAGGTCGGCGACGGCGTGCAGAATCTTTTCGTAGGGGGGCCACGGCCGCCCAGTGGGGTCGACGGCCTCGTCGTAGCTGACGGCGGCGGCCTTGTCGGCTGGGTCGTACTCGCGGTCGGGTTGGTAGCCGAACAGCAGTGTGGGGTCTTCGATTACGGCCGCCGCCGTGTCCGGCCAGGTGCCCGCGGTTTCGGCGATCAGCTGGTCAACGACATCGGTTAGCCGGCCGCGGCGACGCAAAGCCCGTCGCTGACGGGCCGCCGACGTGCCGGCGAGCAGCACCTGCCGGGTCAGCTCGACGATCATCTGCCAGTCCCCCGCCGCCTCCAGCTGCGGACGCAGCGAGCGCACGAGTTCGGTGACGACGTCTCGGGCGGGCCGGCTGACCGGACCGTCGATGTCGACCAGCTCGCCCTCCAGACCCGAGCGGGCCGCCCGCCACAGCGCCGCGCGGCCCAGCGGCGGCGAAACCTCGACGGCGGGGACGCCCGCTCGGAGCCCCTCCACCTCGCGTTCGACCAATGCTCGGAACAGGCCGGCGATCAACACGATGGTGTCCACCGAGGGGCAGCTGTCGCACACCCGCAGTTCCAGCGTGGGCGCGGCGACGGCCGGACGCACGTCGAAGTAGACCATCCCGGCGTCTGCGATTGCTCCGCTCGCCACCAGCTCGGCCACGAGTTTGTCGTATTCGGCGGCTGAGGACACGGGCGCGGCCAGCCCCGTCGTCGGCCAGCGCTGCCACACCAAGGTTCGCCCGCTGGAGTAGCCAGTGTCGGAGCCGTCGGACCAGAACGGCGAACTGGCCGACAGCGCCAGCAGTGTCGGCACATACGCAGACACCCGGTTGGCCACGACGACCGACTCGTCGCGGTCGGCCACGCCGACGTGCACCTGGGTGCCGCAGATGAGTTGTTCGCGGGCCAGCAGCTGGTAATCGGCGAGCATCTGCCGGTAGCGGGCGGTCTGCGTGACCTGCATTTCGGCGGGCACCGACAGCGGCACCGCCCCGGCGGCCACCACGCCCATGCCGAGTTTGGCGGCGGCGTCGACAAGCACCTTGCGGTGGCCCTGCAGATCGGCGCGCAGTCCGTCGAGGGTGTCGACCACGCCGCTGTTCATTTCGACCACGCAGCGCTGCAACTCGGCGACGTAGCTGTCGGACAACTCATCGAGCAGTGCAGGTGCCCGGGCCGTCAGCCGTCTGGTCTTCAGGTCGACGAGGTGGAATTCCTCCTCGACGCCCATCGTTAGCGACATGACGCCTCGCATTTCGGCCATGGAATTGACGCGTAGTTACGTCAGTGTTTAACCGCGGTTGTTGCCGGTAAACGCTGAGGCTATCTCTTTCGCCAGAATAGGTCGCCGCGACGAAAAGCCCTACAACGAGCCACGCAGGTACCCTGCAGCCATGAGGTGGGTATGACCGATTCACCACGCCGTGACGGGCCCGAACCCGTCGGCAACAGCTATCCGGGATACAGCGATCCGGCATATGCGAGCCAGGCGCCCTACGGCCCCACCTACCAGGCACCGGCTACGCCGGCGCCCACCGAGCGGCTACCCGCCTACCCGCCGTATGGCTATGACCCGTATTCGACCGGCCAATACGGCTCGCAGTATCCGCCGGGTGAGCCCCCGCAGCCGCCGCCTCCAGAGGGCCCGAAGTCGCCGCGCTGGCTCTGGATTGTCGCCGCAATCGCCGTGCTCACCGTCATCGGCCTCGTCATCGCGTTGGTGATCGTCAACAGTTCGAAGCAGGACACCGTCGTCGCGCCGCTGCCGTCGCTGACCGAGCCGAACTCCACCCGACCCACGCCCACGACGACGCCAAGACCGACCATCCCCGTCTTCCCGCTGCCGACGCTGCCGAGCACGCCGCCCACCACCAGCCCGACCGGCCCCTCAGTGCCGGGTGCGACCGAAACCGTGGTGTACGACGTCTCCGGCGACGGTCGGGCCATCAACATCACCTACGTCGACAACGGTGGCGTGCTGCAGACCGAGTTCAACGTGATGCTGCCGTGGAGCAAGGAAGTCGAGCTAGCCCAGCCGGCCAAGGACTCCGCCAGTGTCAGCATCATCAACGTCGGCCGCGAAGTGAGCTGTTCGATCACAGTCAACGGTGTGAAAGTACAGCAGCGCACCGGCGCGGGGCTGACGATCTGCACCGCGGCCGGCTAGACCGCGAGCGACCTGCGCGGTACGCGCACCGCGAGCATCGCCGTGAAGCCCGCCGCCAACACCAGCAGTAGACCCGCGATGCCCGCGCGATCCGCCCCGAAGATGGCGACGAACGCGGAGAACATGAACGGTGCGAGCGGCGCCACCGCCCGGCCCGTCATGGTGTAGAGGCCGAACGCCACCCCCTCCTTGCCGTGCGAGGTCATCCTCAGCAGCAGGGTGCGCGCAGAGGCCTGCGTCGGCCCGATAAAGAGGCATAGCAGCAGCCCGCACACCCAGAACGCCGCGGCGCCGGATGCCGCCATCAGGGTCAAGCCAACGGCGATCATGGCCGCCAGCGAGCTCAGGATGACCGTCTTTGAGCCGACGCGGTCGTCGAGCAGTCCGCCGACCACCGCACCTGTCGCGGCCACCACGTTGGCGGTCACACCGAACAGCAGCACATTCGCCGCAGAGATGCCGTAGACGGTCACGCCGAGCACCGCGCCGAACGTGAACACGCCGCCCAATCCATCGCGGAACACCGCGCTGGCGAGCAGGTAATAGACGAAATTTCGATCACGCCTCCACTCGGAGGTCAGGTCCGACCAGAGCTTGCGGTAGGCGCCGCGCACACCGGCCGACGACCGTGCCGGCGGTTCGATGTCGGCCGGCGGAGGTGGCACGATGAGCACAGGCAGCGCGAACGCGGCCATCCAGGCAGCAGTGACGAGCATGGCCGCGCGAACGTTCTGCCCGTCTGCGGTCGGGATGTCCAGCAGACCCACCGTTGGGCCGTCGCCCGCGATGAATCCCCCGTAGATCATGAGAAGCAACACCACGCTGCCGACATAGCCTGCGGCCCAACCGAATCCGGACACCCGGCCGGACGTCTCCGGTGTCGTCAGCTGCCGCAGCATCGCGTTGTACGGAACGCTGGCCAGGTCGTTGCACGCCGCGGTGAACCCGAGCAGCAGAAGGCCTGCCAACAGGTAACCGGCGTCGTCGCGGATCAGGCTCATTGCCGATGTCAGCAGCACCACTATCGCGGTGAGGATCCCCAGCGCGCGCCGGCGTCGATGCGGCGCGTCAACCCAGACTCCGGTCACTGGTGCGAGCAATGCAACCGTGACACCGGAGAAGAACAGCGCCAAGCCGAGCAAGCTCGCCGGGCTCGTACCGCCGGGCAGATCGTCACCGACAAAACGGGTCAGGTAGACGGAGAATACGAAGGTCACGACGATCGCGCTGACCCCCGTCGAGCCGCAGTCCCACAGCGCCCACGCCACCACCCGCGACCTCGCCGCGGTCTGCGTGGGCGGGCGCGATGCGCTCATGTTCGCCCACGATATAGTCCGGCCCATGCCAGTACCCGCTCCCAGCGCGGACGCCCGTGCCGTCGTCACCGGTGCGTCGCAGAACATCGGCGAAGCGCTGGCTGTCGAGCTCGCCGCACGCGGGCACCATCTGATCATCACGGCCCGCCGCGAGGATGTGCTGAGAGCGCTGGCGGGCCGGCTCACCCAGCAGTACGGAGTGACGGTCGAGGTGCGTCCCGTCGATCTCGCCGATCCGGCCGAGCGCGCCAAGCTGTGCGACGAGCTTGCCGTACGCAACATCTCGATCCTGTGCGCCAACGCGGGCACCGCGACGTTCGGACCGGTCGCCTCGCTGGACCCGGCCGCGGAGAAGGCTCAGGTGCAGCTGAATGTCCTTGGTGTACACGACCTTGCGCTCGCCGTGTTGCCCGGCATGGTGGAACGTGAGGCTGGCGGCATCCTGATTTCCGGTTCTGCAGCGGGAAATTCGCCGATCCCCAACAACGCCACCTATGCGGCCACCAAGGCGTTCGTCAACACATTCAGCGAGTCGCTTCGAGGCGAGCTCAAGCGTGCGGGCGTACACGTCACGCTGCTGGCTCCGGGCCCGGTTCGTGAGACGTTGCCGGACGCTCACGAGCAATCGCTGGTGGAGAAGCTGATCCCGGATTTCCTGTGGATCTCCACCGAATACACCGCCAAGCTGTCGCTGGATGGCTTGGAGCGCAACAGGATGCGCGTAGTTCCGGGCGTCACGTCGAAGGCGATGTCGGTGGCATCGGGCTACACGCCGCGGTCCATCGTGACGCCGATCGTCGGCGCGGTCTACAAGAAACTCGGCGGCGGCTAGCCCGATGTGCGCCGAAACTGTATGCCAGCAGGGAAAGTCCGACGAGTAAGGGCCTGCTGGAATACCGTTTCGCGGCTAGCGGCGCCGGCGGCCGGTGCCGAAGATGCTGCGCGTGATCTCGCGGCCGATGACGGTGCCCGCAGAGCGCATTGCGCTCTTGAACGCCGGGCTCTCCATCATCTTCTCGAGCATTCCTGGCTCGGCGCTCCCCCGCGACTTCACCTCACCCTCGGTGCTGGCTTCGCCTGCGTCGACGGGCACTGGCGGCGGCAACGGAGCGTTCGGTGCCGGGGGTGCGACCTTCGCCTGCAGGATCTCGTAGGCCGACTGCGGGTCGATCGTCTGGCCGTATTTCGCCTGCAGCGCACTGGCTTTCGCGGCCGCGGCAATCACGTCGTTGCCGATCGCGCCCATCAGCGAGCGCGGCGACCGCATCCTGGTCCACGCCACCGGCGTCGGCGCGCCCTTCTCCGAGAGCACCGTCACGATCGCCTCGCCGATGCCTAGCGACGTCAGCGCCATCTCCAGGTCGTACACGTCGGTCTTCGGATAGGTGCGTACCGTCTTGGTGAGCGCCTTCTGATCGTCAGGTGTGAACGCGCGCAGCGCGTGCTGGATGCGCGCACCGAGCTGGCTGAGCACATCGTTTGGGACGTCGGTCGGCAGCTGAGTGCAGAAGAACACACCGACACCCTTGGACCGGATCAGCTTGACCGTCTGCTCGACCTGCTCGAGGAACGCCTTGGATGCGTCGGTGAACAGTAGGTGCGCCTCGTCGAAGATGAACACCAGCTTGGGCTTGTCGACGTCGCCAACCTCGGGCAGTGCCGTGAACAAGTCGGCCAGCACCCACATCAGGAACGTCGAGAACATCACCGGACGCGCGGCCTGATCGCCCAGCTCGAGCAGCGTGATGATGCCGCGACCCTGCGCATCGAGGCGCATCAGATCGCTGGGCTCCAGCTCCGGCTCGCCGAAGAACGTGTCCGCCCCCTCGGCTTCCAGGTTGATGAGCGCCCGCAGAATCACACCGGCCGTCGCCGCGGAAACCGCACCGATCGCCTTGAGCTCTTCCTTGCCTTCGTCGCCGGTGAGGAACTGGATGACGGCCCGCAGGTCCTTGAGGTCCAGCAGCGCAAGGCCCTTCTGGTCGGCCCAATGAAAGATCAGGCCGAGGGTGGACTCCTGAGTCGGATTGAGCCCCAGCACCTTTGACAACAGGATCGGCCCGAAGCTGGTCATCGTCGCGCGCACCGACACGCCGATTCCCGAGGTGCCGATCGACAGAAACTCCACCGGGAAAGCCGTCGGCGTCCACGCGTCACCGGTATCCTTGGCGCGTTGCCCGGTCTTGTCGTCGGCTTCACCGGGCCGCGACAGGCCGGAGAGGTCGCCCTTGATGTCGGCCATCACGACGGGCACGCCCGCCGCGGACAGTTGTTCTGCGATCACCTGAAGTGTCTTTGTCTTGCCGGTACCGGTGGCGCCTGCGACCAGGCCGTGGCGGTTGACGGTGGCCAGCGGGATACGCACCTGGGCGGTCGGGTCACAAACCCCGTCGACGACGACGGCGCCCAACTCCAGCGCGTGGCCTTGGGTGGCGTAACCTGCGGCGATCTGCTGGGCGGGGGTGGCTGTCGACTCGGTGGACATGGCTCGAACATTACTGGGCAAGGGCCCCGCGGGCGGGTACGGGCGGCTGCTTGTCGCCCGACGGCTTAATGTGAGGCCTGTGCGTGACGAACTGGTGTGGATCGACTGTGAGATGACCGGCCTCGACCTCAAGGCCGACAAGCTCATCGAGATCGCGGTGCTGGTCACCGACGCCGACCTCAACATCCTTGGCGACGGCATCGACGTGGTCATCCACGCCGACGACGCCGCGTTGTCGGCGATGATCCCTGTCGTCACCGAGATGCATACCCGCTCGGGCCTGATCGAGGAGGTGCGCGCGTCAACCATCGATGTGGCCGCGGCCGAGGAACTCGTGCTCGACTACATCCGCACCCACGTCAAGCAGGCCAAGACCGCCCCGTTGGCCGGCAATTCGATCGCCACCGACCGCGGCTTCATCGCCCGTGACATGCTCAAGCTCGACGACTACCTGCACTACCGGATGATCGACGTCAGCTCCATCAAGGAGTTGTGCAGGCGCTGGTACCCGCGTATCTATTTCGGCCAGCCCGAGAAGGGCCTCGCGCATCGCGCGCTGGCCGACATCCACGAGTCGATCCGCGAGCTGCAGTTCTACCGCCGTACCGCGTTCGTTCCCCCGCCGGGCCCGTCGACCAGCGAAATCACGGAGATCGCCGCCCAACTCGAGTCCCCAAACGGCGACTCCGCGGTAATCGATTCGGCTGCTGAGCGCCCTAGCGGCTAATATCGACGACGCCGCATGTGCCTGACGGCTCGGCGGCGATGGTGGCTGTAGTTCAGTTGGTAGAGCACCAGGTTGTGATCCTGGATGTCGCGGGTTCGAGTCCCGTCAGCCACCCGACAGGTCAGGGAGGCATTTTCGCCTCCCGGCTTTTACGGCATTTCTTCGCGGGCGTTAGCGACTGTCCGAGGATCTCCTCGATCTCGCCAGATGCCACCGCGGGGGTAGCCCCGCGGTGGGCGCCCTGGTCGGCCGTCAGATGCTGGCGTTGCCCGCCTTCCACTGCTCCCACGGAATGTTCCAGTCGCCGAGCCCGTCGGTTCCGGGCAGCGTCGAACCCACGGTGTTCACGATCTCGACGATGTCGCCGCGCTTTGCGTTGTCGTAGAACCAGATGGCATTGCTCGGGCTGACGTTGAGGCAGCCGTGGCTGGTGTTCGTGTAACCCTGGCTGCCGACCGACCATGGCGCTGAGTGCACAAAGATGCCGCTGTAACTGATCTGCGTCGCCCAGTCGACCTCGGTGCGATAGCCGTTCGGCGAGTTGACCGGCACGCCGTACGTCGATGAATCCATGACGATGTGGCTGAACCGGTTACCGACGAGATAGACACCGTTGTTGGTCGGCGTGCTGTTCTTGCCCATCGAAGTCGGCATGGTCCTTACGACCTCGCCGTTGCGTCGAACGGTGACCATCTTGGTGTTGTCGTCGGCGGTCGCGATCACCTCGTCGCCGACCGTGAAGTGCGTCGTGACGTTCTCCTGGCCGAACAAGCCGTCGCCAAGGTCGACGCCATAGGTGTTCACCGCGACGTCGATGGTCGTGCCGGGCTTCCAGTATTGGGCTGGGCGCCACCGCACTTCGCGATTGTTCAGCCAGTAGAAGGCGCCCTCCACCGGCGGGTTGGTGGTGATTTTGATCGCCTTCTGGGCCGCCAGCCGGTTCGGGATGTTCTCGTCGAACTGAACCGCGACCGGTTGGCCGACGCCGACGACCTCGCCTTCGTTGGGCAGGACGTAGGCCATGGTCAGGTTTTCCGGCGAATGTGTCTTAAATGTCATCTGCTGGCTGGTGACACCGCCAAGGCCGAGCGACTGCGCATTGAGCGTGTAGCGCTTGTTGTAGCCCAGCGGTTCGGTCGTGGCCCAGGTCAGGCCGTCCGGCGACAACCGCCCGGCAACCGGTTCACCGTCCGCGTTGACCATGCTCACGGCGCCCAGCACGCCGTCCTCAGCGCTGACGGTCACCGGCGATTCGACGCTCACACCGACGGCGCCGTCCTTCACCGATGCGGTGAGCTTGGGCACGAGGAGGTCGCCGAACGGCGTGCCCTTGTCGGTGATGACCTGTGGTTGCGGCGGCGAAGGGTTGCTGTTGCAGGCGGACAGGCTGAACGCGATGGCGGGTACTAGCGCGGCAGCGAGCAACCAGGCACGATTTCGGCGCCAAAGCCGCGCGGCAGGCGACATCCAACGCGGACGAGCCACCCCTTGGAACTGCCACATTCTTTGCTCCACCTCATACCCTTGGTTCACGGCTGAAAGAAACCTGGCAATAGTCTAAGGGTAACTGTGTCTAGGGGCGTGACCGCGAGGCCGCGTCCCAGCGGCGGTGGGTGGTCGGGATTTCACGCTGCGCCGCGGGGCCTGTTATTGTCGCACACGCAGCGCCGTTAGCTCAGTTGGTAGAGCAGCTGACTCTTAATCAGCGGGTCCGGGGTTCGAAACCCTGACGGCGCACCACAAAGCCCATTTTTGAGGTCTAGACGACCTCGGCGCTGCGGCGTACGCGTCGTTTATTGCGTCATCGAGCAGGTCGGCGACCTGCATATGCACTTTGCCGCGCGCCATGTAGACGTCTTGGATCATCGACACCCTGGAGTGCCCCAGATGATCGGTTCCGACCCGCGCCGACAGGAGTCGCGACCGTCTTACGGAAGCTGTCCGTCGTCACTTCGGGGACCCCCAGCTCGTCGCGGACGGTGCGCCATTCCCTGCCGAAGTTGTTCGAATCGCGCCAGGTGTCCGACGTGGACGGGAAGACGATCGTTGGATGCTCACCAGGTGAGGCAGCGAGGGTCGTTGCCGCAGCGTCTCGACGGCGAAGCTCGGCAGTGCGAGTGTGCGGCGACCAGCAGCGGTCTTGGTTTCATCCACCCGGATCAGGCCCGTGCCCGTGATCCGCAGGTCAGCGCGATTCGGCGACACCAGCGAACAGCCGCGAATCGGCCCGAAATCGACCCGGTTGGGGTACGTGTTGGGGTACGCCGCCTAGGCGGTCGGGGTTGCGACCGGCGGCGCGCCACCCGGCGCTGGCGGCGGCCCCCAACGGGTTCACCGTCACCGACTTCACCGCCAAGCTGCACGCGCTCACCGGTGTCGGTCACCGCGGCTACAGCATCCGCCAGGCCGGCTACGACCTGGCAAGCTACGCGGCAAACAGCTCGTCGACAAACCCGGCCGAAACCGCCGCTACCACGTCCCGCCGCTGGCCGGCACGCACCATCACCGCCCTGCTCACCCTGCGCTACCGGGTCATCGCCCCGATCCTGGCCGCGGTGCGCAGCCCCCGGATGGGACGCAAACCCGCGCACTGGACCCGCGTCGACCGTGACTACGAACGAATCCGCGTCGATATGCAAACGCTCTTCAGCGATCTCGCCATCGAAACACCGCTAGCCGCTTGAGGATTCGGCACAAGCCAGCCACTCCACATCACCAACAAATTGTCGGAAGTTGATCCTCAAGCGGCTAGCCGTCAGACCGTTTGGTTCTTCGACGCCAAGCCCGCGGGGGCCGAGGCGACGGCGCGTTGGATTGCCTCGGCCAGCGCAAGCGCAGTCTCCCCGGTCAGCTCGAGGGCGACCCTGGCCGACGGGCCCAGCGCAGGGTTGAGCACGTCGATATTCACGGTGTGGCCGTATGGGGCATGGACCGGATGGTCGACGTAGACCGTTGCCTGGCTGGCCCCGAACCAGCCCGTCGCACCCTTGCCGCTGCCGTCGACGTCGATCTTTTCAGTCAGATAGGTGCACATGCGTCAGCCCTCCAGATGC
>Ga0207665_10001770_pt1 | contig 14514 bp, 13 predicted proteins | sample LARL112metaG_FD_184351 | JGI IMG/M metagenome (GOLD analysis project Ga0207665, IMG submission 184351) | Corn, switchgrass and miscanthus rhizosphere microbial communities from Kellogg Biological Station, Michigan, USA - LAR L11-2 metaG... | ecosystem: Host-associated > Plants > Roots >...
AATCCGGCGGCGCTCGCCACCGCGAGCACCGCCACGAGCAGAATCAGGCCACCAGCCACGCCCCTACCAGCGCACGGGGAGTGCTGGCCTATTCCCTATTTCATTCCTCGGGTTCAAGCCTGGACCGTGATCGATGACGACGTGCCGACGGTGATCACGAACCCGTGCATCTGGCCTGCCGGGACCGCGGCCGACGCCGGGTACCAGACGGTGCCTTCCCTGTTGTCGGTGTCCCAGCTGCCGACCAGCGTGCGGGTCCCGCCCGCGCCGATCGCCCACATCTGGCACTTGGTCCCGACAGGGATGCCGGTGACCTTGGCCGCGAGCTGTGTCCCCCAGCCCATCGGCCGGTACATCACGGTGGCCGTCATGCCCTGCGACTGCCCGCTCACCGTTTGCCATGGGCCGGCGGCGGGCCCGGGGAACTGGGCGCTCGCCTCCGAGGCCTGTGGCGGGCTCGAACCCAGCCGCAGGCCGCCGAACACCCCGGCCGCGATGACCAGCGCGGCCGCAACCCCGATGCTGGCGTCGCGCCAGCGGCGGCGGCGACGGCGGGCCGACGTCAGGTCGATGACGGTCGCCAGCAGCTCACGAGGCGGCTCAGCCGCGCCCTGGCCGACGGCCGCCAGGGTGGCGGGCGGCCCGTCGCTCTCCGCGAGCGCGAACGCCTCTTCCGCGCCGACCCGGGAGAGCAGTGCGGGTATCCCCGCGAGCCCGGCGAGCTCGTCACGGCAGTCGCGGCAGCCGGCCAGATGGCTGTCCACCTGTGCGCGCTCGGCCGGGTCGATGGCGCCCAGCACGTACACGCCGAGCGACAGCCGGACCTCAGCACAATCCATCTGCTGCGTCATGGCGCCAGTCCCCGTTCCTGCAGGGCAAGCTTGAGCGCCTTCAGCGCGTAGAAGGTGCGCGATTTCACGGTCCCCGGGGGTATCCCGAGGGTGGCCGCAGCCTCCGCGACCGAGCAGCCTCGGTAGTACGTTTCCACGATCACCTTGCGATGGTCGGGCCGCAGTGAGGCGAGCGCCTCGGCCACTGCCCAGGATTCGAGGGTGCGGTCCGCGTCGTCGTCGGCGGGCAGCGTGTCGAGCACCGCCTGCCCGACCTCTGGCGGCCTGGACTGGCGCGCCCGGTAGGCGTCAACCGCCAGGTTGCGCGCCACGGCGAACAGCCACGGCCGGGCCGGCCGGTCGGCGAGCGCCTCCGGGTGGCGCCACGCCCGCACGATGGTTTCCTGCACTAGGTCCTCCGCCCGTTGCCTGTCGCCTCCAGTCAGGTGCAGGGCGTACCGGAGCAGAGCGCCGCCATGTTCGGCATAGAGCGCCCTGATAAACGCCTCATCGGCCACGCCTTCCCGCTGCGCGGTCGTTCCAGCGGCCGGCACATTAGCTAGTACGTGATCCGCGGGCGACTGGTTCAGGTCACCAGGAGAATTTTCCTGCCCGGGCTGACCTGGCACGTTGCTCTCGGTCACTGACCGGGCTCCTTTTGCTCGCGGTCACCGCTTGACTCCTCATGGATATACCCGGAGCGTGAACAACGTCACGTTCTTCGGATAAGTCGGCCCGATGGCTGGCACCGGTGCGCCGGCCAGCCTTGGTCAGCCGCCGGCGAACGGCGGCAGCACCTCGACCACCGCGCCGTCGTCGAGCAGCACGGATTCCTTGGCCGCGCGGCCGACAGGAGTGGCGTTTACCAGGAACGATGACCTGGCGAGCACGGTCCGCAAGGGGTCGTCAGGTGTCCGGCCGGACACGACCGCGTCGAGCGCCTCGGCGAGCGTCGCCGCTTCCACCGACTCCTCGGGCACGCGAGCGGCGGCCTTGGCGGCAGCCCAGTACCTGACGGTGACCTTGCTCATGTCAGATATCCTCACTTCAACGGGACCTTTGGGCGGTGTTGCCCCCGGGTCCCGTTTGTGTTTATACAAGAACAATGATGGCGCGCATGTCGTCACGACTGGAGGTGGGCATCAGGTGAGCGAGTTGCTGCTGGTGACCGGCGTCCTGGAGCCGTCAACCGAGGTGTTGCCGGCCCTCGGGCTGCTGCTGCACTCGGTTCGCGTGCTGCCCGCGGACCCGTCGGCGCTGGTTGAGGCGCCGCCGGCGGACGTCATCCTCGTCGACGCGCGACGTGACCTGGCTCATGCCAAGAGTATCTGCCGTCTGCTGCACACAACGGGCCTTGACTGCCCCATGCTCGCCATCGTCACCGAAGGCGGCCTTGCCGCGGTCAGCGCCGAGTGGAACGCCGACGATGTGATCTTGAACACCGCGGGTCCCGCGGAGGTCGAGGCCAGGCTCCGGCTGGCCACCGGACGCCGGGCCCTGCGCGTCGCGGCCGACGCGCCGGACGAGATCAGGTCCGGCGACCTCGCGATCGACGAGGCCACGTACTCGGCGCGGCTGCGCGGCCGCGTCCTCGACCTGACGTTCAAGGAGTTCGAGCTGCTGAAGTTCCTCGCGCAGCACCCGGGCCGGGTGTTCACCCGGGCCCACCTGCTGCAGGAGGTCTGGGGCTACGACTACTTCGGCGGCACCAGGACGGTGGACGTGCACGTCCGCCGGCTGCGCGCCAAGCTCGGTCCCGAGCACGAGGCACTCATCGGCACGGTCCGCAACGTGGGCTACCGGTTCGTGCCGGTCAAAGGCGTTCCTGAGGACCGTGACGGCGGGATGCTCGCTACGGATCCGTCGGGCAGCGTCACGGCAGACCGGTGACCGCGCCGGGCGACCGGCACGACCCGATCCGCATCAGCCAAGGCCCCCTCACACCGGACCAGGCCGGGCAGGTCCTGGCGCTTGCCGACGCCGCGCGGGCGGCGGACGGGGTGGCACCGATGTCGGAGAACACACTGCTGCAGATCCAGCATGGCAGCGGCCCGCTGGCGCGTGACCTGCTGCTGACCGCGGACGGCTCGGCGGCCGGATACGCGCACCTGGACGGCCCGGACGCCGGCGAAGACGGGGACGTGAGCGGTGAACTCGTCGTCCATCCGGCACACCGGCGGCGCGGCTACGGGTCGGCGCTGATCTCGGCCGTTGTCGCGGGGGCGGACGGGCACGGCATCCGGCTGTGGGCGCACGGCGACCTGCCCGCCGCCGCGGCGCTCGCCAGGTCGGCCGGCTTCACCAGGTTTCGCGCGCTGTGGCAGCTGCACATGCCGCTCACCGGCCGCGCGCTCCCCGCGCCAGCCTGGCCGGCGGGAGTGTCGGTGCGCACGTTCCGGCCGGGCGAGGACGAAGACGAGTGGCTCGCGGTCAACGGCCGGGCGTTCGCCCACCACCCGGAGCAAGGTTCCTGGACGAGGAAGGACCTGGAGGTCCGTGAGGCGGAGCCCTGGTTCGACCCCGCGGGCTTCTTTATCGCCGAGCGAGACGGGCGGATGGCCGGCTTCCACTGGACGAAGGTGCACCCGGCGGACGGCGATGGCGGCACGCCCATCGGCGAGGTCTATGTGGTGGGCGTCGATCCCGGGCAGCAAGGCGGCGGCCTCGGCCGCGCGCTCACGCTCGCGGGAGTGGCGCACCTGCAGCGCCTTGGCCTCACCGAGGTGATGCTCTACGTCGACGAGTCGAACACGGCGGCAACCAGGATGTACACCGCACTGGGCTTCGCCCGGTGGCACACCGACGTGATGTACCGGCGATCCGGGTCCTAGCCGCTAGATCAGCCGCAGGCTGGACAGACGCCAAGCACGGCGTCTAGTTCTGAGGACGAAAGAGGTCCGTCGCTCGCGGCGACGGCACTGAGCACTTCGGCGTAGAGTTCGATCTCGCCTAGGGCCACGTCATCGTGGAGGCGGAGATCGACCTGCCTGGGAATCCTGCTCACCTCCGTCGACCGGGCACTCGCTCCTGTGTCCTTCAGGTTACGTTGCGACACCATTCCTCCGCATGACCCATCGGGGTCATTCGAACCCACCCTTACGTGTAGTTTTACCCGCCTTCCCGGTAACGATTCCGCGAACATGTGGCGAGGCTGGCCTCATCCTGGTATTCGGACATCTGATTACTTCAGGATCAGAGTCCTCATTGTCCTGACGAGCCACAAGTGGCATCGATTGACTAGCTATGTCCACATCAACCCGAAGGTTGCGTTGTCATAGCGTAACCGCCTGACTACAGCTTACGTCACGGATCGTCGTCGGTCTACTACGCAGATCGCACCCTGACGGCCCCGGGCGCGCGGCAACATCGGATATAACGGGACACTCAGCCGTTCCGGTTGCGGGCAGTGGTCTACGGGAGAAGAGTCATGGCGTAACTGTTCTCTCACTCAGGACTCCTCAGGACTCATAGATTCCCGTGATGCCATGAATGAAAATAGCGATCTCCTGCCGAATCTTCTGCACGAAGAATTCGAGATGCAGATGCGCGGCTACAGCCGCCGCCAGGTTGACGACTTCGTAGCGCGCCGCAACAACGAGATCCGCGAACTGGAGCAGCGTCTCGCCCGGTCGCTTGACGAGAGCGAGCACTTGCGGCGTGAGATGTCCACCGTCCGCCAGCAGGCGCCCGCCGGCAGGCCCGCGCACGAGGAGGTCAGCGAGCGCATCGCCCAGATCCTCAGGCTCGCTGACGATGAGGCGAAGGCCCAGAAGAGCAAGGCTGACGATGACATTGCCAAGCTCCGCTCCGAGGCTCAGCAGGAAACGGAACGAGTCCGGGTAGACGCGCGCGAGCAGGCTGAACGGATGCTCACGGCGGCGCAGGAGCAGGCCGAGCGCACGATCTCCGCGGCGCGGAACGAGGCGGACAAGACCCGCACAGCAGCGCGCACCGAGGCGGACCGGCTGACCAGCGACACGAGGAAGAAGGCGGACGCCGCCCTCGCCAACGCCAAGTCGCAGGCTAAGAAGGTGCTCGACGAGGCCACCGCCCGCGCCACCGCCATTCACGACGGCGCCGAGCGCAGGCTCAACCTGCTGAGCACCAGGCACGCGGAGACCGTTCGGCGGCTCACCGACATCCTGGACGGCGTGCAGGGCCTTGTCGCAGCCGAAGCCGCTCGCATGTCACTCGAGGAAGAGGTCAACCAGTCCGTCAGCAAGGCGATCAGCCTGGCGGAAGCGGCCGACTCCGGCGACGGCAAGGACGCGGACGACCTCGATCTAGCATTGCTGGCGCCCCCGGCGCCCGAGACGGTCGCTGTCGGCACCCCGGCACCGCCGCGCGATGCCCAGCAAGGCCGTCCGGCGCAGCCCCCACAGCCGCCACAGTCGCGGCCAGGGTCTGGAGCCCCCAGCGCTCCGGCTGGACCCGCTGACGCCCCGGCTGGCGGACCTGGTCCTGTGCCGGGCGGTGCCGGGCGCACGGTCCCAGGGGGCCGCCCTGCCGGTGCCCCCCAGACGCAGCCCATGCCGGGTGCTCCCAACGGCCCCGGTTCCCCCGGCGGTCCTGGCGGCCCCGGCCGGCCGGGCGGGCAGGATGGTGCGCAGCGCCCGCCCATCCCCATGCCAGGCGGATCACCCCGTACCAGCCAGGCGATGCCCGGCGCACCGTCAGGACGGCTGGGAACCCCGGGCCGCGGCGGCTTGACCGACCCTGACGAGCCGACCGAGGGCCTGCGCCTGATGGAGTAGAGAACACCCGCTGATGGGCGTGCCGCCGGCTCTGCCGATGGCACGCCCATCAGCGTTCCTGGCCGCTGTTACGTCAGCGTGTCCAGGCGCTTGAGGATCACGCCTTCGCGGAGGGCCCAGGGGCAGATCTCCAGCTGCGGGATCTTCATCAGGTCCATCACGGCGTCCGCCACGACGGCGCCGGCCGGCAGCTGGGCCGACCTGGCCTCGGAGACTCCGGGCAGCCGGGCGCGCTCGGCGTTGTCCACCGCCGCAAGCCGGCCCACCAGCATGCCGACGTCCGTGTGCTTGAGGAAGCGCTTCGCGTGGAAGCCCTCGTCCGAAGGCGCCGCGCCGGCAATCCGCGCCAGTTGCCTGAACGTCTTGGAGGTCCCGACCGCGTGGTCGACGGGACCGCTGCGCAGCAGGCTCCCGGCCTGCCTGGCGATCTCCGCCCTGACGTACTTCCGCATCGCGCGCAGCTCCTTCTGCGGCGGCGGGTCGGTGCTCAGCCAGTCCCTGGTCAGGCGCCCGGCGCCGAGAGGCAGCGAGATCGCCACTTCCGGTTCCTCGTCCTGTCCCGCGGCGATTTCGAGTGAGCCGCCGCCAATGTCGACCACCAGCAGCCGTCCCGACGACCAGCCGAACCAGCGGCGCGCGGCCAGGAACGTCAGCCTGGCCTCGTGCTCGCCGGACAGCACCCTGATGTCCGCCCCGGTCCGTTCCTGCACCCGGGAGAGCACGTCGTCACCGTTGTCGGCGTCGCGGATCGCGGAGGTGGCGAAGGCCATGACGTCCTCGACCCCCTTGTCCTCGGCGATCCGCAGTGCCTCGGAGACCACCGCGGTCAGCTGTTTCTCGCCGGTGTGGGACAGCGTGTTGTCCGGGTCGAGGTGCTCGGCGAGCCGAAGGTCCGCCTTGTGCGAGAACGCCGGCAGCGGCGCCGCCCCTGGGTAGGCGTCGACAACAAGCAAATGGACCGTGTTCGACCCGATGTCCAGCACTCCAAGCCGCATGGTCAGAAGCTACCTTCCGGCCACGCCATGACCGGCCCGGTTGCTGTAAGGCATACCTCGTCCCCAGGAGCGGGCGCCCCGGCCCCGAGCGTTCGCACTTGGAGCACGCCCGCGTCACCGGCGTCGACAGCGACGAGCGCGTCATGACCGTGGTACCGCGCCTCGGTGACCTTACCGGTGACCCCCTCGGGGGAAGGCGCAAGCGGCGTCAGCGCTATCTGCTCCGGCCTGATCAGCACCGTTACCTCCCCGCCCCCAACAGATAGCTGCCCGCCGGCGCGCATTTCATGCCATCCCAGGGCGGTCCGGACACCCTGATTCTGGAGAACGCCGGGCAGCAGGTTCGCGGTGCCGAGAAAGCCGGCGGTCCATGGGTCGGCAGGGGCGCAGTAGACCTCCCGTGGCGGCCCAGCCTGGGTAATCACGCCGTCCCGCAGCACCGCCACGTAGTCGGCAACCGACAGCGCCTCGTCCTGATCGTGCGTGACGAGCACCCCTGTCGTCCCGACAGCGCCCAGCGCGCCGAGCACTTCTGCGCGGACCGTGGCGCGCAGGCTCGCGTCCAGGGAAGCGAACGGCTCGTCGAGCAGCACCAGCCGCGGCCGGGGCGCGAGGGCGCGCGCGATCGCGACCCGCTGCTGCTGACCGCCAGACAGCTCGTGCGGGTAGCGCCCGCCGAGAGCGGACAGCCCGACGAGCTCTAGCAGCTCATCGACGAAAGGCCCGCGGCGCGCGGATCGCGGCAGCCCGAACGCCACGTTGCCGTGCACTGTCAGGTGCGGGAACAGCGCGCCGTCCTGCGGCACGAACCCGATGTGGCGGCGCTCCGGCGGGACCCGCCCGCGCGACTGCCCGCCGTCGACCACCTGCCCGCCGAGTTCGATCGTCCCCGCGTCGGCCGGCTCGAACCCGGCGATGATCCGCAGCAGCGTGGTCTTCCCCGCTCCGGACGCGCCGAGGATCGCCGTCAGCGAGCCGGGCGCGACCGCCAGCGATACGCCGCGGAGCACCGGCGTATCGGCGTAGGACTTGCAGACCCCTGAGACGGATAGCGCCGTCATGGGCGTCCTCCACGAGTGACGCTGCGAATAAGGCCGCGGGCAACCGGGCCGCGGGACGACGACCGGCTGGGGTCTAGCCACCGGGACATGAAAATGCCAGGGACGATCGCGATGACCACAATAAGCGCTGCGTACCGGCTCGCGGTCGCGTATGAGACCTGCGACTGGTAAGCCCAGAACGCGGTCGCGAGCGTCTGCACTCCGGTCGGCACGAGGAGCAGGGTGGCGGTCAGTTCCGTCACGGCGGTCAGGAAGACCAGGGCGACACTCGCCGCGATCCCCGGCGCGGCCAGCGGGATCGTGACCCGCAGCAGCGCCGACATCGGCGAGCAGCCCAGCGATCTGGCGGTGTCGAAGAACCGCCGCGGCAACTGGACAAGCGATGCCCGCAGGCTGATCAGGGCCAGCGGGAAGAACATCACCGCGTAGGCGATCACGAGCAGCGTCGGGGACTGGTACAGCGGGTAGGCCAGCCGCACGGCGAAGAACACCAGGGAAAGCGCGATCACCAGTCCCGGCAGGCCCTGGACGAGATACCCGAGCCGTTCGAGCAGGCGGGACAGCCGTCCAGGGTGGCGCACCGCCAGGTACGCGACCGGGAACGCCGCGACGGTCGCCAGCACCGCGGCCAGGAAGCTGTACAGCAGCGTGTACCCGGCCGCGCCGAGCAGCGGGATCGGCGCGACCCCCACCACGTCCGACGGCTGGGTGAGCCAGTAGACCAGCGTGCTCACGGGCACGCCCACGCCAAGGCCGACGAGGACGGCCATGAACAGCAGTGACGGCACCACTCCCCAGCCGAGCCGGTACCGCCGCACGCCGCCGGCGGGGCGCCCGGCCCGCACGGCGACCGAGCGGGTCAGCATCATCTCCGTGCCGATCACCAGCAGGCTGAGCACGACGAGCACCAGCGACAGCGCGCTGGCCGCCGCCGGGTTGATGCCCAGCTTGAACTCGGTAAAGATCGCCGTGGTGAAAGTCTGGAACCGCAGGATCTCGAAGGCGCCGTACTCGGCGAGCAGGCCGAGCAGCACCATCAGGCAGCCGCCGAGCAGGGCCGCCCTGATCTGCGGCAGCACCGTGCCCAGCAGCGCGCGGAACCGGCCGAGGCCAAGCGACCTGGCCACCTCGTACAGGGAGCTGTCCACCCGGCGCAGCGCCGCCGCGACCGGCAGGTAGACCAGCGGGTACAGCCCGAGGGTCATCACCAGGGACGCGCCGAACAGCCCGTGCACCGCCGGCGTCAGCGACAGCCAGGTGTACCCGATGACGAAGTCGGGGATCGCCAGCGGCAGCACCACCACCGCGCGCCAGAACCGGCGCAGCGGCAGGTTCGTGCGCTCGATCAGCCAGGCCGAGCCGACGCCCACCACCGCCGCGCAGACGGTGACGATGACGCCGAGCTCGATCGTGTTCAGCAGCAGCGTCCGCGTCAGGCCGCGGAAGATCAGCGGCCAGATCGTCCCCCAGCCCGCGTGCCCCGCCTGCCAGAGCAGGAACACCACCGGAAGCAGCACCATGACGGTGACCACCACGGCGAGCAGCAGGAGCCACCGGGGGTAACCCGGGCCCGTTCTGAATGATCGGGAAACCGGACCCCGGCGGACGGAAAGGTCGGCGGCCACGGTCAGCCGAGTTGTGCCTGTTGCAGCAGTTGCAGCGCCGTCGAGCCGTCGCCCAGCTTGGCGATCGTGTCGGCGGGGTCGGGGTGCAGCGACGACAGCGGAGGCAGCCCGGGGTTGGCGGCCACGCCGGGCCGCAGCGGGTACTCGAAGCTGTCGGACTGCGCGATGATCCGCTGGCCCGCGGCGCTGACCAGGAACGCGAGGAACTTCTGCGCCGAGGCCTGGTGCGTGGACGACTCGAGGATCCCCGCACCGGAGACGTCGAGTACGTAACCCGGGTCGCCGGCCGCGAAGAAGTGCAGCGCGGAATGCATCGCGCTGGCGCCGAGCCCCGCGCGGAGCCGGTACCAGTAGTAGTGATTGATCAGCCCGATCTCCACCCGGCCGGAATTCACCTCTGAGGTCAGCGTCTCGTTGTCCTGGTAAACGTGCGACCCAGCGTTGGACTTGATCGCCTTCAGCCAGGCTAGCGCCGCAGTGGAACCGTACTTGTCTGCGATCGATGTGATAATCGGCTGAAAATCGGTCTCGCCGGGAGCGACGCCCAGCTTGCCGGCCCATTGCGGACTGGCCAGGTCCATCACCGACGAGGGCAGCTGCGACGGCTTGAGCGCCGACGTGCTGTACTCGAGCGCGGAGACCCGGGCGGACACCCCGACCCAGTTTCCCGCGGGCGAGTTGTCGGCGGACGGGACCCCGGCAAGCGTTGCCTTATCTACCGGTGCTAGCAGGTGCTGGCCGGCCAGCTTCATCAGGGCCGGGGAGTTCTCGGTGTAGAAGACGTCCGCTGGCGACCGGGAACCCTCCTGCATGATCTGCTCGGCGAGCGTGGCCTCGTCGCCGTTGCGCACCGTCACCTGGATGCCTGTCTGTTTCTCGAACGCGCTGACCAGTGCCTGCGTGGTCTGCTCGTGCTGCCCGCTGTACAGGATCAGCCCGTTAGCCGGGGCGTCGCCACCGCTGCCCGCGCCGCACGCGGCCGCGGATGCCGTCAGCATCCCGGCGGCAACTGTCATGCCGATCACCCGCCACGCCCTGCGCACCAGTCTTACCTCCTATGGTTGGCTTTTCTTAGGTTAGGCATACCTTACTTGCTGCCTCAGGGCAGGTCCTTAAAACCCCTTTACGGCAGGACCTTGGTCATGAGGTACCGTCGCCACCATGCGAAACGGCGAAGTCTCCTACTGGTGGCATGCGCTCGGCGGCTTCCCGCCCCGGCGCGCGTCGCTCCCCGGGCCGCTCGAGGCGGACGTCTGCATCGTGGGCGGCGGGTACACCGGCCTGTGGACCGCGTACTACCTCGCGGAGCGCCGCCCTGACGCGCGGATCGTGGTCCTCGAGGCGGCGTTCGCCGGGTACGGCGCCTCCGGCCGCAACGGCGGCTGGGTGACGTCGGAAATGCCCGGGTCCCGCGCCATCTACGCCCGGGGACCTGGCGGGGCGGCCGGCGTCAGGGCGCTGGAGGCAGAGCTGCGGTCGACGGTCGACGAGGTAGGGCGGGTCTGCGAGGCGGAGTCGATCGACTGCGACTACGTCCGCGGCGGGCGGCTGACCGTGGCGACGTCGCCCACGCAACTGGCCAGGCTCAGAGCCAGCCTCGCACACCAACGCGTGTGGGGAGACGGGGACGACGTGTACACGTTCCTGTCCCGCGACGAGACCAGCGAGCGGATCAACGTGGCGGGCGCGCTCGGCGGGCTGTACGCGCCGGCCAGCGCGCGGGTGCAGCCGGCCGCGCTGGCGGCGGGGCTCGCCGCGGCGGCGGAGCGGCGCGGCGTCGCCATCTACGAGGCGACCCCGGTGACGGAGATCCTGCCCGTTGGCTCGGGTGACCCGGACGGTGCCGGCGCGGTGGCGCGGACGATGTTCGGCGACGTGCGGGCCAGGTCGGTGCTGCGCTGCACTGAAGGGTTCACCGCCAGGCTTCCCGGGGCACGGCGCGCGCTGCTGCCGATGAACAGCTCCATGGTGGTAACGGAGCAGCTGCCCGCCGGCGTATGGAAGCAGATCGGCTGGGACGGCTTCGAGACGCTGTCCGATGAGGCGCACGCGTACATGTACGCGCAGCGGACCGCCGACGGGCGGATCGCGATCGGCGGCCGCGGCGTACCGTACCGGTTCGGTTCCGCGACTGACCAGCTGGGAGTCACGCAGCCGTCGACAGCCGCCGCGCTCGGCGAGGTCGTGCGCCGGATGTTTCCCGCCGCCGCCGACGCGCGGCTCGAGCACGCCTGGTGCGGCGTGCTCGGCGTGCCGCGCGACTGGTGCGCCTCGGTCACCTACGACGCGCCGTCCGGCCTCGGCTGGGCGGGCGGCTACTCGGGCCACGGGGTCGCCGCGTCCAACCTGGCAGGCCGGACGCTCGCCGACCTGGTCACGGGGACGCAGTCGCCGCTCACTTCCTTGCCGTGGGTGGGGCATCATAGCCGGACCTGGGAGCCCGAGCCGGCCAGGTGGGCGGGTGTCCACGGGCTGTACGCGCTGTACCGGCTGGCCGACCGGCTTGAGGCGCCGGCTGAGGGGACCACTGGGCGAGGCGGGCAGGCACGGGTCGTGCTCGGGGAGGCACTCGGCCGTGTGGGGGACGTTATTTCGGGAATCCCGCACTAGGATCGCGCCGGCTTGACGGGCCGGGCAGACTGGTGCTGTGGCTGCGATCAGCGACGACGACGCACACCCCGCTGGAGGCGGAGTCAGCCAGACCACGCCGGCGGACAACACGCACGTGCTGAACGGCATCCAGTCGCTGCACGAGCGGCTGGACGAGCTGCAGCACGTCGTCGCGCAGCGGCTGGAGGCGGCGGGCATGCCCGCTACCTCGCTGCTGCACACCCGCATCGAAGGCGGCCACCCGCCGCAGCAGCCCGCGTGGCGCCGTCGCACCGAGGGCGAGGCACGCTGGCAGGTCGCCCTGTGCACCGCGGTGGCCATCGCGCTGCAGGTCGCGGTGCCTGACCGGCTCGTGCTGGTGAGCCCCTCCTGGGTGCTGCCCGCGCTGGAGGGCGTGATGCTCATCTCCCTCATCATCGCGAACCCGCACCGCATCAACCGTGAGTCCCGTGCGCTGCGCATGTTCAGCCTCCTGCTGGCGGCGCTGATCAGCTTCGCCAACGCGTGGTCGCTGGAGCGGCTGGCGAGCGGCCTGGTCAACGGGCACCAGCACTGGGATGCCGGGCCGCTGCTGATCACCGGTGGCGCCATCTGGCTGACGAACGTGATCGTGTTCGGCCTGTGGTACTGGGAGTTCGACCGTGGCGGCCCGGCCGCCAGGGCGCTCGGCATCAATCCGTACCCGGACTTCCAGTTCCCGCAGATGACCAGCCCGGAGATGGCCCCGCCGCACTGGGAACCGCAGTTCGCCGACTACCTGTATCTCGCGTTCACCAACGCCGCCGCGTTCAGCCCGACGGACGTGCTGCCGCTGTCGCGCTGGGCGAAGCTGGCGATGACCCTCCAGGCCGCCATCTCGATCGTAACCGTGGCGCTGATCGTGGCGCGGGCGGTGAACATCCTCCAGTAGCCCCGCCAAGCAGCTGAGGCCGGCCTGAGAACATCCTCTGTATAACGGAACACCGGCAAGGAGGCCCGGCCGCGCCTGAAATACTGGGCGCCTATGACTGGGTGGGGAATGTGCTGCAGCGCCTGAAACTTCAACGCCTGAAACTTCGGAGCCTGAAACTTCAGAGCCTGAAAACCGCGACGAAGAAGCGCTGGTTCTGGCGCGGGATCACCGCACTGGTCCTCGTCCTGATCGTCCTGCTGGGCACGGTTACGGCACGGCTGTACGTCTGGCCGCCGACCGGCATGCCCGCCAAGGTCGACGTCATCGTCGTGCTCGGCGGCCCTGGCGACCGGGTGGATTACGCCATGCAGCTGGCCCGCGAGGACCGGGCGCCCTACCTGGTGTTCTCCAAGGGGCTCGGCTGGCTGCCGCCGGGCATCTGCGCGGAGCACGTCGGATCCGCCACGGTGCTGTGCTTTCAGCCCAACCCGGATACCACCCAAGGGGAGTCGGAAGGCTTCGCCAAGCTAGCGAAGCAGTACTCGTGGCGGTCTGTCGCCTTGGTCACATCCCAGGAACAGGCCTGGCGCGCCAAGCTCTGGTTCAACCGCTGCTACCCCTCGGGCCAGTACTACAGCGTCGGGCCGAAGCTGTCCCTGAGCATGGTGATACCGGGCGGCGTCATCTACGAATGGGGCGCGACCGTGAAGGCGGAAGTCTTCGACCGAAGCTGCTAATCCACGGTTGTAGTAGCCGTACATATACACGACGGATCGTGTCGCGTAACGTGCGTGTCATGCTCATGGCTACGTCACTCGTTGGAAGCTACCCGCAGCCTGACTGGCTGATTGACCGCGGCCGGCTGGCCGGCCGCTTCCCGCCCAGAGTGCGCGCGCGTGAGCTGTGGCGCGTTGCACCGGAGTTCCTCGAGCAGGCGCAACGAGACGCCACCCTGCTGGCCATCCGCGCCCAGGAGGACGCCGGCCTCGACATCATCACCGACGGCGAAATCTGCCGGGAGAGCTACTCCAACCGCTTCGCGACTGCGCTCGACGGAGTGGACATCGACAACCCGGGAACGGCGCTGGACCGCAGCGGCCACCCGAACCCGGTGCCCCGCGTCGTCGGCCCGATCCGGCGCAAGCACCCGGTCGAGGTGTCCGACCTGAAGTTCCTGCGGGCGCACACCACCCGGACCGTCAAGATCACCGTGCCGGGGCCGTTCACCATGTCGCAGCAGGCGCAGGACGACTACTACGGGTCCAAGGAGGCCCTGGCCTTCGGCTACGCGGAAGCAGTAAACGAGGAGATCCGCGACCTGTTCGCCGCGGGAGCGGACATCGTCCAGCTCGACGAGCCGTACCTGCAGGCCCGATCGGCCGAGGCAGCGCAGTACGGGGTGAAGGTGATCAACCGGGCGCTCGACGGGGTAACCGGGCTCGGCACGACGGCGCTGCATCTCTGCTTCGGCTACGCGGCGATCATCCACGAGCGGCCGGCGGGTTACTCGTTCCTGCCAGAGCTCGCGGCCTGCGATGTGGAGCAGATCTCCATCGAGACCGCGCAGTCGGGGCTGGACTGTTCGGTGCTGAGCTCGCTGGACGGCAAGACGATCATCCTCGGCGTGATCGACCTCAACGACCCCGCGGTTGAGACGCCGGACGTGATCGCGGAACGGGTCCGCAGGGCGCTGCCGTACGTGGACGCCTCCCGGGTGGTGATGGCGCCGGACTGCGGCATGAAGTAC
>Ga0207665_10001775_pt1 | contig 14509 bp, 12 predicted proteins | sample LARL112metaG_FD_184351 | JGI IMG/M metagenome (GOLD analysis project Ga0207665, IMG submission 184351) | Corn, switchgrass and miscanthus rhizosphere microbial communities from Kellogg Biological Station, Michigan, USA - LAR L11-2 metaG... | ecosystem: Host-associated > Plants > Roots >...
CCGATAGTGCCATCCTTTGAGATGAGGACGTCAAGCGCCGCCTCCGATTTCATGAGCCGATAGACTTCGTTCACCATCGTAAAGGTCTTACCCGTTCCGGTCGCCATCGCAACGAGCATCTGTTGTTTACGATCGGAGATGGCACGCTCGATAGCCGCATTCGCTTCTCGCTGGTAAGGACGGAGCCGCGGATGATCATTCGGCGTGTGCAACAGCCGCTGGCAGGCAGCATCGGAGTCTGCGGTCAGCCGTTCGGCCAATGCATCTGGCGTGTGGAACCGTGCGATCGAGTGGGAGCGATTCAATGAGTTGCGGACATCGGCGTGCCAGACGATCTCGCCGTTTGTAGAGTAAAGGAAGGGGACGCGGTATTCGCCAAAGGCTAGAGAACTAGTGATTGCGCCCTTGGAATATCGCTCTGCCTGGGTCAAAACGCTCTGCGGCCCAAGAGTCAGCTTCTTTGCTTCGACAATGCCAAGCACCTGCCCGCCGACGCAAAGGGCGTAGTCCGCAGGACCATTCGCTGTCTCGAACTCGGCGACCGCGCAGCGTTCGTACGAGCTGAGCGGCGCACCGGGCACGAACGGAACGATCTTCCACCCCGCCGAAATCAGCTTGGGATCGATCAGTTGCTTGCGGGTTAACCATTCAGAATGTGGTAAAGAAGGGGAACTCATTGAATCAGCAGACCAACTAAGTTGGAAAGCGGATTATAGCAACCCTTGTCTTCGTCCGAAATGTATCGGAAGTCACGACGGTGCCACCACCCTGCGTCTTTTCTTGGTCAGGGCGATGTCGGCCCGCAAGTTAATTTCGACGGAAAAACCTTACCGCGGCGGCGTAGCTTACTGCCGCGAAGCAACATCACCGTAGCACTTTGGTGCTATTGCCGTGATTCGTCCCACGCCTTTACATTCGCCAACCAACCCGACGCCGTTCCAGATCGGAGACCGAGAAAGACAGGAGACTCATTCTTCCCCAATGGAACACTTTCGAGCAGGTGACAAGGCAGCGTTCTCAGGTGTCTACAAGGCAGTCCACGACAAGAATCACATTCCAGCCCACTACGTAACCGCATTCTACGGCGAAATCTTTCCGAGCTGAATTCAATGCACAAACCGGGTCCGGTTTGAAATCGCTCTGTCTGCTGTCCATGTGTACGCGCACACGCAGTTCAGGCGTACTGACGATCAACGTTGAAGGGCGGCTGAATTTCGCAGAAACTTGGAGGATAGACGGAACAGAGCGACTGCTAGGCCTGGACGTGGAGAACTGTCGCTATGCTGCGCCGGAAGGTCAAAGCAAACTTTCGGCACCGCGAAGCCCTATTTCCGTCTGGAGGCTCATTGCCTCGGCAACTTGTCTTCATGCTTGCGGGCCTCGTACCACAGGGCGAGTTCGACCCGCCTACTTAGACCAATCTTGTCATAGATAGCACTGACGTAGTTTCTGACAACGTGTGCGCCGATCCCCAGTGCGGTGGCGATTTCTGGGTTGTTCAGTCCTTGGGCAACCAGCTCAACGACTCGTCGTTGGCGCCGACTGAGCTTTCTCGTCCGTTCCAACAAATGCTTCTTGCCCGGCAATCCGCACCTCCTCTGGACGAAGTTGGCACTAGCCCCGCGAGTCAGGACTCTTGCCACGTACCAGACTGATGAGCGCAAGAACGAGAGCAAGCACCAGCAGGACGTGGACGAATCCACCCATTGTGCGTCCAGTGACCAAGCCTAAAATCCACAGCACCAGCAGGACGACAGCAGCGATTCTAAACATGGAAAACCCCTCCGAAAGTCGGCGAGCAATAGCCTGTTTGGATTTGATATCGGAGGCCGAGGTACCGCGAGACACGTTGTCAAGTCTAGGTGGAAATCACATGAAAGCGAGCAAGCAGATGTACTTCTGAGTATTAAATGCGAAGCCAAGCCAAAGTCACAAGCCCGGTCACATTTCTCCAATGCCGCGGCTTATTCGCGTTGTCATTGAAATGCGTTTTGAAGCTTGAGCCATGCCTGACGCTTCGACGTCAGATTCGGTGCGGCGTGCCAACGTCCAGTGAGCGACTGGATACGTCCGAGGCGTTTGGTCACGGCAAATGGGCGCACGCCGGTCTGATTGCCGAGCGTCCGAATCTTGCGCCGACTTCGCATGCGACTCCTCCCTACGCTCTCGGCGCCGGGCCGATCAATCGCTCGACCGAGGCGACCAAATGTACTATCTGGCGTTCGACAATAACGAGGAGCTGGCTTACGTCTAGCGCCGAAAGCTCGGAGGTCGAGGATGTGTCGCCAAGCTCTAGATCCTTCTCTAGCTTCGCGCGCAGCTGTTCGAGATAGGCGACGCGTTCGAGCATTGCAGTCGCCCTAAGCAGGTCGGTTGGATCTTGAGTCGATCTAGCTAGCCAGCCGAGTTGTGAGTTTGGGCTACTCATCGAACGCATCTTCGTTCACGTTCAGTTCAGCCCTAACCGAATCGAACGGACTAGTTCCGGCCTGCGCTTCTGAGTTGGCTCCGCCGAGCATCCGTTCGAGGCCTTCGTTGATGCCCGCGATCTTCAGCGTCTCGACTTGCGTGTTTTCGACCTTCTCGCTGACGAAAGCTTTGCCGAGAATCCGCATCGCCGACAGAGCTTTCTGCTCTTGTCGCGGGTCGTTGGATTCGAAATATGCCCATAATTTTTGAATGAAATAATCCCGCGACTCGTCGTCGAGCCCACGCTTTTTGAGCAACGACTGAACCTGCGTCCGCACGTTCGCGTCCTGCTCGAGTTGATGCGCGAGTTTGTGTTGTTCGTACGGAGTCATGCCAGGTTTCAATTCAGTAGCTGCTTTGTCGTAGTCCAATCCGTTAACGATTACCGTCGTCGCCGCATGCTTCGCCACCGACGGCTTGCGCGTATCGACGTACTTGCGTTCCTTCTCGGGCTTACGTTCGTATGCCTTCAGCTTGCCGATCTTGTCTTCGACGTCGGCTCGCATCACAGCGTTGAGCGAAGGATTGTCGGCTAAGGCGGCGCGGACTTTTGCTTTGCCGCGCTCGCCTTGCCAGCGGACCAGGTCGGAGCATTTCCGACAGAGCGGACCGGAGCCATAGATAGGTCGATCGGGATGGCAGGCGGCAGGACGGAAGGGATTTGCGGAGGGAATCGTCAGATGGTCCGGGGCGGGTGCTAGCGTCGATCTGGAAGTAGGCATATCCGGCTCGTTTTCTGTCCCCAAGCTGTCGTCATTTAGCTCGTCGCTCATTTACTCATCCCTACACAGCCGCTGCCATGTTTCAGTCGCCCCGGCCATAAACGTGTCTACTAATTACGAATGATATCTTAGGGGAGAAGAAAAGGCGAATAGAGCCGTCGGTCGCTTGTCTTGCGCGTCAGGGGCGTCATGACTGAGTCGTAGCATCGGACGCATCATCGTTGCCATTGTCGCAAGCTATATGGCGAATGCGGACGGGGAGGGGCGTGGACTTGCCAAGCAGGACGATCCAGCGGTACTACTCCACAGCTGTTAATTTTGGAGAAGTCCGCGCCGTCGTCAACTAAGGAATCCGTGACGGCTTCTCGTCCGTAATCAGCGGCGGTTTGCGCTCAATCGTCAGGAGCCGTCCAAGCTCGTCGGCCAGCATCCCTATCTTGTCGTGGTCTTTCTCGTTGACGAGGAGCTGAGACAGTACGCGGATCCGCTCCTCATTTTCTGGCCTCATTGAGGGACACCTTAGAGGGGAGGGGACTGCAATTCTACTGGCAAAGGCTGCGAATCTTCAACAGGATGATTGGCGGCTGCAAACACCGGCTAGCCCTACTAGCCAAATTTCCCAACCGCAGGAAGGGTTGGTTCGAATTTCCAAAGCATGACCCGATCTTTCGTCCGCGCCTGGGTAGGCTCGGTCGATGTGAGGAGAAGAAGATGAACGGAGCTTGCTCCGGAGATCTCACCGTTGCCGAGTTCTTCGCCCAGTTGGGACGGGCGTACAATGCTTACCGTTTTCTAGATAAAAAAAGCCGCGCTTAATCTGCGGACCTGCTCAAATTCGCGACGTCGTGACCAGGTCACTGAACAGGAGACAACGTGATGATGCGGCTCTTGCTCGCATTGATTCTGCTACCGGGTCTCGCGGAGACAGGCGTGGCGCAAACCGCACCGCGCACTCCTACCATGCTCGATGCCGCGCGCACGTTCCTGGCGGATCTGAATCCGGCGCAGAAGTCGAAGGCAGTGCTACCGTTTAATTCTGAGGAACGGTTCCGCTGGTTCTACACGCCGGTGTCAAGGAAAGGTATCCCGCTCAAAGAACTGAGCGCGTCGCAGAAATTGGCGGGGCTGGCACTGTTGCGCGCAGGTTTGAGCGAGAAGGGCTACGCGAAAGCGGAGATGATCCGCAAGCTCGAGAGCGTGCTCCACGACTTGGAGCAGAGCCGTGGACCCACGCGTGATCCCGATCTGTACTTCTTTACCTTCTTCGGAGAGCCGGGCACGAATGGCGCATGGGGTTGGCGCTATGAAGGACACCACTGTTCACAAAACTGGACGATCCTCAACGGCAAGGCGATCGGCACCAGTCCGCAGTTCTTTGGTGCGAATCCAGCGGAGGTGCGGGACGGCCCGATGAAAGGGACGCGCGTGCTCAGCGCCGAGGAAGATCTTGGGCGTTCGTTGGTGAAGTCACTGTCCACCGCGCAGCGCGCCGAAGCCATTCTCAGCGTTTCCGCGCCCGACGACATCGTCACGACAAACCAGCGCAAGGCGGCAATTAAAGAGGACAGGGGTGTCGCGTACAGCAAGCTCAGCCAAGACCAGCAGGGCACGCTGCTGGCCCTGATCGAGGAGTACCTTAGCGCGCAACCAACCATGGAAGGAGTGGTCTGGCGAGTTCATATCCTCTGATGCTTTTATCGAAACGCTCTACAACGACCTGACTGGCAAGCCCGGCACATTCATAAAGCACAACTGACCATCGCAGAGACGGCAAACTCCAACCTGAAGCTGAAATCCTGTGCAATCCTGTGCAATCCTGTGTCCCAGGCGTCGCTCGCGGACTTCGCCCGTGTCGGTGTTGTTCGGATCACCTTTGAGCACCACAGTCTGAATTCCAGACGCTATGTGATTTTGGAAGACGTGGGCAAAGGTCGCCCTTCGTTCACGCGCAACCATCTCTGTCATGCAATGTTCGGGCAAAAACCTACCCCGGAGTTTACGGTCGCAACCCGGTCATCGCGATGGGAGTGGGCCGCAATCTTCGTATGTCCTGGCACCTGCAGCATAGTTGTGTAGGCCGCCCGCTACGAACGAGTGTGGGTCAAGGCCGCCCAGGGTAACCTTGCCAACTTAGAAGGTGACCTTGAAGAAGGCTTGCCCACGCCTGGGCGTGTTGCCCTGGCAAACCACGCCGGGCGAGACGATTCCAAAATTGAAGTTGGTATTGTTGGGGTCGAGTCCCGCCACGTCATAGGGACTGGTGTCCATTCGGGTCCCGCCGCAGACTCTCATTCGGTTGAGAACATTGTCGAACTCCACTCTCAACTCAGCCCGAACTCTCTCTCCCAGGAAGAATTGCTTGCTGAGTCCAAGCGTTTCGTCGCTCTCAAAAGGATTGCGCAAGCCGGAATAAAACGGAACGGCATTGCCGATTCGCCAAGCGCCCGGAAACTGAAACTTTTTCACGTTGAAGACTGGCAAGCCCTTGTAGTAATTGTTCCAATTTACGTTGAAGGGGCCAGGCACGATATTCGCGCGGTTCGAGATGGTGAAGGTCGGACGGGTTCCACCTATGCTGATCTGTACCGGCGTCCCACTCATGTACTGGAAGTGTCCGGAGAAAGCCCATCCACCCAGCAGGTTCTTCATAAAGGTTCCACCATGGTTTAGGAATTGTTTCCCCGGTCCAAACGGGAGTTCATAAACCTGGCTGATGCTCAGCACGTGCGTGCGGTCGTCACGGGCGACGGACCACTCGCTCTCGGGATTGAATTGATTCAAACCTCGAACATTCGAGCTCGCGACGGCGCTATCGGTATTCGAGAAGGATTTCGACAGAGTGTAGGCCACCAGCACGGTCAGGCCGCTCCCCGTGCGCTTTTGAAAGCTGACTTGGAGCGCGTCATACTTGTCCGCGCCGGTCGTATCGAATGGGTTCCTGACGTCGCGGAATTGCGGGTACGGGGTTAATGTCCGGATCAGAGGCCTGTCCCCCCAGTCGTTCAGGTAGTTGTTGTACGGTGTATAGAGTCCCTCGAACTGTCCGAAACCCAGGCCTTTTAGAACAGCCTGTCCGGCGTCGCTCATCCAACTTTCCGCCAACACGCAGTCCAGTTCCTGGAATAGACCGTCCGGGCACAGAGCCGGAATTTTGGGATCCAGTTCACTCCGCCTGATCAAGGCAGCCGGCAAGTGCAGATCATGAGTGTGCACATAAGCCACAGACGTGAACATCTTCCACGGCAATTCACGCTGCACTCCAACGCTGAACAACTCGGTGTAGCCCTGGTCGATGTGCCTGTGTATCTCACTGGGATTAAGGACAAATAGGTAGTCGGGCGAGGGTCTGGAAGGTACGGGCAGCGGGTTGGTGTCCCACTGGCCAAGCAGAGGAACTTGTGAGTCACTCTCCAAAGTGAAATTGCCATTTAAGTTATTTCCAAAATTTACAGCAACCTGATTAGTTCCGTACTGGAATGCACCAGTATTCAGGAAGGTGAATGACATTCCTGCTTGCACGACAGTTTTGTTGTTCAACTGATAAGCGAATCCCAGACGAGGGCTGAAGTGTCGCCACTGCATGTCGGGATGGTTCCATCCCGAGCAGTCCTTACAGTCTTTTCCCAGGATGGACATCGCCCCTAGACGCGGCTGGCCGGTGGCCGGGTCAATTGCGTGCAGATTTGGCTTCGTTGCATCGAAGAAAACCAACTGATTGGTTTTGTTGTCGTTCGAGAACGGAAACGCCAGGTCCCATCGGAATCCCAGATTCAGGGTAAAGCGCGGAGTGATTTTTATGTTGTCCTGAAAATAGGGGGCGATATAGAAGTTGCGCAACCTCGTCATCGGTGTATTCGAACGCGTGGCGCTGTCGACGTTGCCAAGGAGAAAACTGGCAAACCCGTTGCCTGTAAAACCGCCTTCAGGATCGTTCACTGGGTCAGCGGTCGTTCTGGCATGGAAGTAGAGATTGCCGGCACACTGCTGACATTCCTGGTCATCCTGGAAAGTGCGGCGAACCTCCATTCCGAAGTTGAGGGTATGGCGACCTCGCGCGTACAGCCAGTTGTTGGCAATTCCCAATCCGTGTTTTCGATTGATGGCGTACAGCCATCCGAACGTGCCCCAGTTCACGGGCAGCCAGGGACCTCCGACAAAGTTGATTCCCGGGAGAAATCCTCCCCCACCGGGAGAGGGTTCGACCCCGGCAAAGTTACCGATGGGCTTCTGCTGATGGTAGTTAAAGATTTCAGTGATCCAACTAACACCCCCGGTCATATTCAGCCGGGGCGTAATTGCATGTGAGTAAGTCACGAGCAACCCACTGCCAAACCAGTGGTTGGTGGTTGTGTTGTTCAGTGGATTGTCGACAAAGCCTCCCGCAATCTGTTCCTGATTGCGCCAATACGCTCCATGAATGGCCTGCTTCGTGTTGATATTGTGATCGAGGGTGAAACCCCAAACCGTATGCGCCAGAACTGGGATAAACCCCGGCTGAAAATTATTGATTTCATCTGCAGACGTAGGCTTGGGAATGAACCCCAGCAGCGATTTCGAAACCGCGCTGAAGCAGTTCCTCGGGATGACATTGCCCGGGAACTGCTGCCCAGGGGCTGCGCCAGGATCGCATCCAGCGGGCATGAGCGACGGGTCACCTTGCCACGCAATGGGCACAAAAATTGGGATCTGGTTAGTCTCGCCCGGCACGACAAGTCCGCTGAAGTCACCATTCGCGATTGCTTCGGTTGGAACGGTTACCGCAGGTTGCGCTGAGGTCTGGCGAAACTTTTCGAAGCTCGCGAACCAGAACGTCTTATCGTGCCCACTGTATAGCTTGGGAATACGCAGAGGGCCTCCCACCGTGAAGCCCCAATCGACTTCGTGATTCGTATTCGGCTTGCCGATAATTCCACGATCATTTGGGTTCACACCGTTGACAGCGCCCGCGGCGTCGAAGAACGCGTCGCGATAGACCGCAAAAGTGTTCCCGTGGATCTTGCTGGTGCCGGACTGAAACTGATACTGTGCTACGCCTTGCCCAAGGCCATATTGCGCGGAGAAGGCACTCTGCAGGACGGTGAACTCCTTGACCATATCGAATGGAGGATTGATGTAGTACTGGCGACCCTGAAATTCCGCGAATGCGATGGGCACTCCGTTGAACACCACTTCATTCTGAAAATCGACTCCACCGTTAACGCGTCCGTCAGTGGAAACTCCCGGTGTTAATCCACCGCTAATGCCCCCGACCGACGATACCCCCCGCGCCGATGCGCCATCAGTCATAGTGACCGTCGTTACGCCCGGCGCCAGACACAGGAAATGAGTGTCAATCTGTCGGACTGTCCCTTCCACGAGTTGCGGCAATTCCTCGAGAAGCTTGTGTTGGATAGTGGTGCCCAGTGACGCCTGCTCGGTTTCGAGAGAAATCTCAGGGGTATTCACTTCTACGGTTTCGCGGGCATTGCCCACGGTCATCATGATGTTCGCGGTCGAGTTCGTCGCCGCCCGCACCAATACGTTCTTCTGCACCGAGGACTTGAATCCCTGCTTCTCCACCGTAACCGTATAAGTGCCTGGATTCAGATCAGTGAGGTGATAACTTCCCAGCGAACCAGTCGTGGTGTTCCGGCGAACGCCAGTATCTGTGTTGGTAATTGTGATTTCAGCGTTAGGAATCGGTAACCCGGACTGATCGGTCACAGTACCTTGCAAGCCGCTCAGCGTCTGTCCGTGTACGGCCGGCGAGGACAGGAGCAACAGACAAATGACCAAACCGGCCGCTACACATTCCGCCATCGGAACCGTCAATTCGCCAGTTTGGGCTTTCGCCACCGCACCCAGATTCGGCATAGACCTTCTCCACTTGTAGCTTGGCCTCGGTGCGGCGTGAATGATCGGATAGGGGTAGGTGGGTTCTCGGGGGGCGGTGCTCCCACCTTCACGCCGTCCTTACTATAGAACGGGATGGGGCAAGATGTGAGACAAATTCTGGCTAACCCCCGCGGTGCGGAAAACCGCTATCGAAGGGGATTCCCATACCCTCAAGCATCCTCTGAAAGCGCGGGTCGGACTGTAAGGGATCAAATTCTTCGCGGATCGGGAGCCAGAGACTCACATCCTGGCCCCGCCTCTGGTACGACGCTTCCAGCGCTTTGAGGGCTTCCTCCCGCCTTCCCAAGTGCATGTAACAGATAGCAGCCTGGACGCCGGTGCGTTCGTTGAGCGGGATGTTGTTTAACTTCTGCTGCCAGTAGCCGCGCTCCCCCTCGGAGGTGAGCGCGGCGCGCAGGCCCGCGACCTCCGGGTCGCCGGGCTCAGCCGTTTCCAGAGCCTTCTGATACTCACCTTTCTGCTCTAAGCTCACGTACAGGCGCCAACGGGCAGGCCCGAACGTCGGGTCCGCTTCGCGGGCAGCGCGGATAACACCCAGGGCTTCATCATACTTTCGAGCGCAGAAATAGACGTGCCAGGCAAAAGCATTGGTCTCTACCGAAATAGGATCCAGACGTCTTGCCAATTCGATCTGCTGGATGCCTTCGTCAAACTTCCTGCGGTGCGCCAACACAACTCCGAACAGCGCGTGGGCCCTCGCATAACTAGGGCGGGCGGCGATGGCTTGCCGGAAGTATTTCTCTGATTCCGTTGGGTTCCAGTCCGCGCCAGAAACTACGCCGAGCACCATTAGCGCTTGCGCCTGCGACCCGTCGATTTTCAGCGCTTTGTTGGCTGCGTCCTTGGCTAGCGGAAAGGCTTGGCGATCTCCAAACACAGCCATCGTGTGGAGCGCGTCAGCCAGGCCCGCCCAGGCTTCGGCGCTATCCGGATCCACCTCAGTGGCCTGGTTGAAAAGATCTCTTGCCTCAACGGCATGCTGGTTGGTCAACGCGTAGGACCCTCTGAAATAGAGGTCTGCGACCTCCGGCTTCATGGGGTGAGGACGAGAGAGTTGGTCACGCTCTTTTGGGGTGACGACGGCCGAGATGCTCTGCGCGATCTCGCGTGCCAACTCTCCTTGCGCGGTGAGAATGTTGCTTGCTTGGATTTCGTAGGTGTGTGCCCATAAATGACGATCAGAAGCAGCATCAATGAGCTGAACCGTCAGACGGACCCTATCGCCAGATTTCACCACCGACCCCTCCACCAGGCTCTCGACGCCCAAGCAACGCGCCATCTGGGAAGCAGGCTTCTGGGTGCCAGCGCAAGCAGTGGACGATGTATGTGAACTCACCCGGAGCGAGTTGATCTGGGCGAGGTTCGTCGTGAGTTCGTCAGTCACGCCGTATGCGAGAAATTGCTGGCTTGGATCGGCGGAAAGACTTGCCAGCGGGAGCACGGCGATCGACTCGATTGGATGGGGGCGAAGCGAATACCACGCAACCAGTGCAGAAGCAACAAGAACAACGCACGCACTAATCCAGATGAGTCTCCGCGACAATGGACTTCGATGCTCCTCCTTATTAGTTGTCGACCCTAACGGCAGGGACGATCTGTCCTGAGAGGACTCGACAACAGGAACGACCGGCGCGATGAAGCGATACCCGCGCCGAGGCAACGTCTCCACGAAACGGGGCTCCGTGGCGGAATCCTCGAGCACCTCGCGAATCTTGTTGATCGCAGTCCCCAGACTGCGATCGAAATCGACAAATGTGTCTGTAGACCAGAGCTTCTGACAGATCTCTTCCCGCGTGACCAGTTCGCCTGGACGCTCCAGAAGCATAACCAGCAACTGAAAAGGCTGCGCCTGCAGGCGGAGTCTTACCCCACCTTTTCGCAACTCGCCAGAATGCAAATCGGCTTCGAAAGTGCCAAATGCTAGCCGACGCGATGTGGAAACCGGGCTGGGCACAGGCTCACCGCCATCCGCGAGACTATCAGGGAGCACGAAACGGATCAAAAGATATCTCTCGGCGATCGAACTAACTCCTCTCCTTTGAGGCAGCTAGTCCTGTTGATGAAGAGTTGAAGAAGAATTGAAGCACGCTGCATTGCCTCTTGGCCCGAGGTGCGGGACTGTGTGCCGGCCGCATCAACACCTCGAAACTGCGAGGCAAAACAGGAGATGCGGCTTCAGGAGAGTGCAATGAAAGCACCATTGAAGAAGGTGACAGCAACGCTGGGCGTGCTGCTAGTCGGTACGATTCTCACCGCGACTGCGAAGGCCGAATGCGGAAGTCTGCAACTTCCCAAAGGCAAAACATCCATTCAACCTCAGTCTTGGCGAAGAGCTCACGATGCCGCACGGTTCTCGCTGCTGCTGGCTTCCGATCACGAACCAGACGAGCCGATCGTGGGTTTCTGGAAGGTAACAGCGGTTGCCAAGGGAAACCCCGACATACCGGATGGCGTGGTGATAGACAATGCATTCACCCAATTTCACGGCGACGGGACGGAGATCACGAATTCCTCGCGTCCTCCGGTCACCAGCAGCTTTTGCCTGGGAGTCTGGAAAAAAGTCGGGCCTTCGCACTACAGGCTCAATCACTTCGCAATCAGCTGGGATCAGAACAGCAATCCTGTCGGCCCGGCTCATCTGCGCGAGGATATCGTCGTGAGTCCCGACGGGAAGACCTTCACCGCGACATTCTCCGTCAACCAGTTTGATCAATCGGGAAACGTATTGGCTCATGTCACCGGACAATCCTTCGGAAGACGCATCACGGTGAACACACCGGCGCGCGACGTACTGTGAAGTAGCGAGCGGGGCGCAGGTCGGTGGCGAGTTGCTGGCGGCGGGAGTTCCTGTCAACAAGAGATGCGAGGTGAAGATCGATGAACTGCTCACATGAAAGCACTCCTGCAATCACTCACCAACAGTTCGATGGAGTATTCTTCGACAGGAGCCGCAGCGCATTACTGGTCACAGCGTTAGCGGTAACGTTGTTTTCCGTTGGTTGTGGATCGACGTCCACGCCGACGATCAAGCAACCCCCGCCGCCTCCACCATCTCCGCCTACGAGAGTAGTGGTCTCGCCCCAAACGGCAACCTTACACCGGGGTGAGACTCTGGCATTCACCGCGACGGTGTCGGGGCAAACAGACCAAACCGTAACGTGGAGTGTGACAGGTCTCGGAAGCATCGACAGCGCAGGGTTGTATACGGCTCCATCCAGCGTCGATGGAGCCTCGGTAATGGTCATCGCCACCAGCACCGTCAAACCCAGCGCGCACGCAACAGCCACCGTAACACTGCCGACGGTGCCGTTCTCGATCACTCCCGCCGCTATTGCTGTTGCTCCGAGTGCGACTCATACCTTCAGTGCAGCCATATCCGGCCTGAGCAGTAACCAAGTGAACTGGGCGGTTCAGGGCGCTGGCGGAGGCACGATCACCAATGCCGGCCTGTACACAGCGCCCGCGGCCATTGGGACAGTTCATTTGATTGCGACGTCTAGGGCCAATGCAAACTACACTGCCGGAGCCGTCGTAGTCGTAACGAACAATCCCCACTCCTTCTTGCCGGCAGGCGACCTGCAGAATGCCCGCGAATTTCACACGGCGACTCTTCTTGCAAACGGGAAAGTACTGGTCGCTGGCAGTGGCCATCAGGATGGGTACTGCATAAACGGAATTCCTTCCGCAGAACTGTATGACCCTGCTGCAAACTCGTTTGCTCTTACTGGTGCGATGACAATCGGGCGCTACGCTCAAACTGCCACACTTCTAGCGAATGGAAAGGTGCTAATGACCGGTGGTTTTTCTTCCGACTCGGATTGCCCTGGAGCGGGTATTACACCGGCGCTGACCACGGCGGAACTCTACGATCCCTTCAACGGATCATTTGTGGCGACCGGGAGTATGGCAGAGGACCGCGGAGGACACACTGCGACCCTTCTGACAAGTGGGAAGGTGCTCATCGTTGGTGGTGGAAAGGTGGGTGGAGACGAGCCTCCCTTCTTTGGTGATGGTTCCGTCACAGCCGAGGTCTACGATCCGGCAACTGGGGCATTCACTGCTACTGGAAATATGGGTACCGGCCGAGTGGGACAGACTGCGACTCTTCTCAGCAATGGCAAGGTCCTGATTACCGGAGGATGGACAGGGTCGCTACCGACTGCGACAGCGGAACTCTACGATCCAGTAGCCGGAACTTTCAGTCATACAGGAAGCATGACGTCGGCGCGTGCCGGGCACACAGCGACCGCACTGCAAGACGGAAGCGTGCTCATTACCGGAGGCTTCACCACCTATCACGCTGGCCCCAACCAGGTCGGGACTGACACTGCCGAAATCTACACCCCAGCCACCGGTCTGTTTCAAGTTACGGGATCCATGGCTGTGACGCGTTGGCTGCATACTGCGACGCTGCTCCCAAACGGCGCGGTACTTGTGGTCGGAGACAGTGTCGTCTCCGAGCGCTATGACCCAGTCGCAAAGACATTCTCACCCTCCGCGTCCAGCGAAACAAATCGGTCGGGGCATTCTGCAACCCTCCTGCAGAACGGGAACGTACTTGTGATTGGGGGATTCGAACCGTCTGGATCGTTTGGATTCTGGTCTACGTTGGTCACCGCGGAGTTTTATCAATGAGCAGAGGCGATCCGGTCTCAAGCGCGTCACTAAATCGAAAGGAATTTCACATCAAGACCACCACGGCACCGTTGTTCGCGCCAGGTGAACACTCCGGCAAGCGATGTGTTGTGTGTGCAAAGCAAGCTACATCGAGGAAAAGAGGAGAACACATGAGGCAAAGAGCACGAATTCTCGCGTTGATTCTACTGGCGGCCGTCGGGCTGGTAGCTCAGTACGCTCAGGCTGCGAACCTAACCGTAAATTGTGACAGGAAAGAAACGATTCACAAGGCCGTGAAGTTTTTGGCGGATAGCAATCCACAAGGGCCGAACACGATAACTGTTTCAGGCAGTTGCAGGGAGAACATATCGATTCAAAGCATGGACCGACTAACGCTGATCACCAAGAAGGGCGCCTCGATCAGCGATCGTTCCAACGGAAGTTCAGGGGTCGTGGCGGTTTCGGACTCGAACAGTGTGACCGTGCAGGGATTCACCATCAATGGCGGTTCAATTGGCGTCGGATGTTATACCGCAAGCGCCTGCTACCTGACTGGCAATACGGTTCAGGCAGCTGGAATTGGCATACAGGCAGGCGGTGGATCCCGTGCCTTTCTTGAAAGCAATGTGATCCAGAACAATACGTTCGAGGGTTCAAGCGTCGAAGATGGATCGCAGATGTTCAGCAGCAATGACATCTTCCAAGACAACGCGGGTCAAGGAATCGCCGTCAACGGGGGGTTCGTGGCGTCCAATTCCAGCTTTCTCAACAACGGGGGTGGCATTATCGCGGTCGCGTCCAACCTG
>Ga0207665_10001777_pt1 | contig 14508 bp, 11 predicted proteins | sample LARL112metaG_FD_184351 | JGI IMG/M metagenome (GOLD analysis project Ga0207665, IMG submission 184351) | Corn, switchgrass and miscanthus rhizosphere microbial communities from Kellogg Biological Station, Michigan, USA - LAR L11-2 metaG... | ecosystem: Host-associated > Plants > Roots >...
TTCATCCCCGTAATTGTTTGGTGCGCGTGGAGAGATTCGAACTCATCATAAAGCTGGTCTTAAGTCAGCCGCCTCTGCCAATTGGGCTACACGCGCAAGAATAATTTGAATTGGTACTCGCGAGAGGATTCGAACCTCTAAGACGGAAGGTTTGAGCTTCCGATGTCTGCCGGATTGCATCACGCGAGCAGATGTTGGTGCTGCCGGAAGGACTTGAACCTTCAACTACACGGCTCTCAACCGTGCGCGTCTGCCAGTTGCGCCACGACAGCAACGTGTTTGAATTGGTACCGGCGGAGGGATTCGAGCCCACACTGTCTAGTTCCTAAGACTAGCGCCTGCTCCCGATTGGGCTACGCCGGCGAAAGGATTTCGGATTGGGGATTGGGGAATTCGGATTTGTTTGCAACCACGAGCTGCGGATCAAATTCCGCAATCCGAATTTCGCAATCCGCAATTCTTTGGTGGATCTGACACGATTTGAACGTGCGACCTCGACCTTCGCAGAGTCGCGCTCTGATTCCGCTGAGCTATAGGTCCGGGATGTCCGGCGGTGAGCGAGTTGCGCTGACAGCCACCAGTGCTGTCGCTCGATCTCACCACCGAAACTTGGCGGAGGCGGCAGGAGTTGAACCTGCACACGCAATGCGCGGCGATTTAGCAAACCGCTGCCCTACCATTAGGCGACGCCTCCAAAAAATTTACCCACCCGCTACCGAGGTGGTTCTGACATTTGGCGGAAGGGACAGGAGTCGAACCTGCAAGCGACAAATGCGCGATAGTTTTCGGGACTACTGCCTTACCAGTTAGGCTACCCTTCCAAGAGAAAAACGATCTTTGGTCTTTGTGCTTTGAACTTTGAAACCTTTGCACGCAGATGCGCGAATCGAGCACGAGAAATCAAAGTCCTAAGATCAAAGTACTAAGTCCTTTTTGTTGGTGCATGTGGTAGGACTCGCACCTACGAAGTCGTTGGACGCCTGATTTCGAAGGAGGGTGCTTTTGCTGCTCAGCCACACATGCAAGTCAGATCTCAAATTTCAAATTCAAAATTCCAAATGATTTCAAATCTGAGATCCATCTGTGCTAAAAAATAGATGAAGGCAGAGAGAACAATGCCGCGAATGGCGGGGTCCCCGCGCGGGCAGCCCCCGTGGGGTGCTAGCACACTTCGAGGCACACTTCTCCTGAGATGGCGATCTCTTGGGATCTCGCAAAGGACCGAGATTGTCATCCATTGAAGGCTCCCTGCCTTCATCTGGCACCCCAAGCGGGATGCCCGCTTGGGGACCCCGCTCTCTCGCAAATAGGTACTTCGATTGTCAAAAAACAAAAAGAGCGGGCTTTAAGCCTCCCAGGGAAGCTGCCCGCTCCTTACAAGTCTCGCGAATTTTGCTTTGAGATTTGGGAGCGGGAGTCCGCTCCCGCTGATTAATGCCTGATATTCCGGCTATCTATGGACGTCTCTTGTCCGAGTCTGGCGCCGAAATAATTGACGGATGACAAGCTCAGACCGCCTGCTAAACACACCGCGCGCATCTCGACACGGGTCGACCATTTCGTCGACTGTTCTTTGTATGTCCTGCTCGTCATCATTGAAAGTTTCTTCCTCACAGTGCGCGACACCGCTATTGCGCGAACTTTCTTGTATAAAGTATCAATACCGATTGTGTCAAGATCTTTCTCTGGAAAACAATCTGCGAACACCTGTTCGCGTTGGCTTTGATAACTCTGATGCTGGCTAAGTTGCCTACACGGTCATGTCGATATAAAACTTAGAAGCAGGGGCGTGATGGCGCGGTGAAGAATAGTCTCACCTAGCGCGATAGCGCGGCGGAACGCAAATTCATCGGACAGCTAACCTTCATGGAACTCTTTGTTTCGCGAGTATCGGCTCAGAATCAACGAGTCCACGTTGCCAGCGAATGCGTTTACCGGGGCCAGTCCGGGTATGGCACTCTGAATTTCGACCAGGATGTTGAAGCGAGCGAAGATCACCGAAAGATTCACCTCACCGTGGCTGCCAAAGCAGATGTCACCTATCTCGAGTCCTCGAGTCTCGCATCGGGGAAGCTTGCGGGCCATGTAAGTCATCACTACATCTATCAGCGTTTCATGAGCATCGAACACGGAACTACACTCAAATATCGTTGAGACATAACGCTGGTTGCTGGACTCGCGCGCGGGACTATGAATATAGCGGAACACACGCTGCTGCCTGGTACCCGGTGGTAACTCTTCTTTCTCTTCCAGCTTCCATCCTTGCAGGTCCTCAGACTCGATACGAAAGTCCAATAACCGTACGTTGCTGTTGCCCACTTTGGTCTGGCCCGCCCAACTCGAGAACTGGTAGTTGAGCTTTACTTGATTCCTGTAGGCATCGTCCGCCTCGTTGTCGATCATTTCACTGGCCTCCTTCCATTACTGCTGTTGGGCCATGGGCCAATCGGATTGCAGCTTCCTATGCCGCCAGCGTCATTGGTGCAAAGCCTCTCCTTATAACTCTGCGCATTGAAAGGCACCGCCAGCGGCAAAGGCGCGCCGGGATTAGTGGAAAAGACAATGTTGACCGGGAAGATTTCCGCATATGGCGCCGCCCAGGGGTTGGTGTCGCCGTCTACCCGGAGGCAGGCGTCGAAGAGCGGATCGGCGTTGCCGTGCCCTCCCTTCCACGCAACTTCGTGGTAGCTGAAACCACAGCCGAAACCGGGACAACCAAAACCGGCCGCGCCGATGCCCCGGAACGGAGTGAGGTCAAAGCCAAAGGCCGACCCCATTTTGGAGGCGTGGAGATCGCAGCCAACCAGATTTGAGAAGGTCGTAGTTATGGTTGCGCAGTCGGTACAATTGACAATGTTACCGAGGCCCGTGCCGTTCTTCAGATAAGTCAGAAATTGAGTCAACTCGAACAGCGCCACCAGCCCACCACTTGTGTAATGCGAAGCTCCAAGGGCATTGTCGTAGACAAGTCCCAAATTGGCATTGATCTGTTTAGTGATCGCTGAGGCAGCATCGTCTCGGTTTTTCTGGCCGGCGGCCCAGGCACAGGCATAGTCTAATGCGTCGGTCCACGGATTTTGTGCGTCGGGAAATGGCTGTTGCTTCCAGGGCAGCTTGGGTTCCTCGAGAATGACGTAGATGCGGTGATGCGTAGTTTGCAATGGCTCCCACTCCGAGCCACCGCAACACCGGTACTTCCAGTTCCAGGTGATGTCTTCCAGCTTTATGCCGTCGTTCCCGATCGTGTGATGGTGCAATTCAAAAGAGACGAACTCAGGCACGGAAACCCCGTTAGCGAAAGCGACAATCTGTGGATCAAGAGATCCCAGAACACCGCCACCCTCCGCCTTTATCTCAGCCTGCGTCGCACTGTTTGGACTGATCGTGAACTTGGCCTTAATCGTTATCTTGTGGCCCTGAGTCTCTTTGATTGCATAAGCGGCAGGAGAATCCGTGGCGACGGTTTTACCAGCAGTCCATTCAGGAGCCGAGATTGTCGTCGTGAAGTTCTTCCTCACGTTGATGGCGTCGGCAGTCAGCGCAGAGCTATTGTGATTGAATGAAATCGCCACCAGCTTGAGGTCACACGAACAATGTTTGCGATAAAATTTTTTCGAAACCAGGTGCAGGATGCGTAATATGCTTAATAGCCAACAAAACAAGGTATGAAGACAACCGCTGCGGCACTCGTTGGAGGACATAAGGCTTTCCTTCCTGGAGGTAATTTGGGACGTTAATGAGCAGTACATCGAGCATCCGGGAAGATGCCCGCAGTGAGCAAAAGTAACTTCGGACAAGTCCCAGATGCGAAACTGGCATCACCATATTCCTGATGTTGGAACAAGTCAACTTTTTTCGCGACCTTCACCGACATGCAACCTATCGTGGAGCGGTTTCACCAGTTGGTTGAACGCCTCTTGGTCATTGGGAATAATCGAGCACGCCCGTGTGCATTGTCATCTTCCATTCACTACCAACTCTCGAATACACCTTGCAGACGCGGCCTTTCCAGTGATTCGCTTCGCCGGCGTCATTGATCCAAAGGGTATCATTTCTTCGATCTGTTCTCTGGCGTCGTTGCTCATGAAAATAAGATGGACCCCGGTTCGTGATGTGTACAAAGAGAAAGGCGCAGAGAATTGGATTCACTGCGCCTTTGTCGCGAAAACGAAAAAGAAGAGCAACTCAGAATATGAACCTGATCGCCAGTTGCAACTCCCTCGGATCGCCGACGCCCTGCCGCAAGAAACCGTCGAAGTTAAAGAGGCTGGGTGCGGTCAGAGAATTTTGATTTCCGGGGCCTGAAAGCGAATTGATTCGGTTATCCCGGTTAAAAGTATTGAACATTTCCACCGTGGGGATCAGCTGGAACCGCTCGCCAAGTTTGAAGGGCCGCGCCAAACGCCAATCGAACGAGAAATAGTCGTTGTCTTTGCGTAGCGTGTTGCGATTGGTTGCAGTGCGCGTGGCGGGCGTGGCTGGCTGCGCTGAGCGCGCCTGAACGCGCGGGACAAATTCCAGGTGCCACGGCAAATCCGCATACATATAGAAATTGAACTTGTGCTTGATGTCGCGATCAGAGAGCGCGTAATCAAGCTGAAGGTTGTTGATGTTGAACGAACGGTCCGTGAAAGGATCTCGCTCGTTGGAGTCGTCGTCCTTGTCTTTCGAAAGCACATAGTTCCATTCGAACTGATATCGCTTGCTGAACCGCTTTCTCATACCTACAGTAAAACCATTGTAGAGTGATTTGCCGAGGGCGCTGGTAACGAACACGTCACCCAGCGTCGGAAACAAGCCGGTGGTACCGAAGTTTAAGAAGCGAGTCAGGTGCACGCCCTTCGAATGAGTGAAGTCAAAGAACAACGAAAGATCGCGGGCGATCTGCTGCTCGAACTGAACGTTCGCCGTGTAGATTCGCGGGTTCGCGTAATCCTTACTGAATACGCGTACCGACGCGCCGGGAGGAATCCCGCCCGACGGTGGCACCGTCTGTATGCCGGGCCAGGTCGGCGGTTTGGTGGCTGCGCCAAAGCAGGTAAAGGCGAAACTGGAGTTACAAAATATGCCGAACTGCTGAACTCCGTTGTCGGTAATCGATCCGACCTGAGACAACATATTCTGCCGCCCATAGAAAATTCCGTAGCTGGCCCGCAATACCGACTTGCCGTTCTTTGACACGTCCCAGGCAAAGCCAACGCGTGGCTGGAATTCTTTCTTGGGACTGTGTAGCGTGCCGTCCGAAGGAAACCTTGGATTGCTTAGGAGAGGTCCATAGGCTGTCTGCGAAGGAGGCACAACGGGCTTGGGAAAGATCTGAGCTTCCCAGCGGAGACCGTAATTAAAAGTCAGATTTGACCTCACCTGCCATTTGTCCTGCGCGAACAGCGCCAGGTCTTCGTTTTTGATCGTCGATTTACCCGGTGGCGGAACACCCGCAATTCCGGTGGGAATTCCGTTCTGCAAATACAGCAACAGTGGACCGCCGACGCTGCTTCCCACAGGGCAAGTTTGATTAAATGGAGGACCCGCCGTAATCCAGCCAGTGAAGACCGGAGGTGCAGGAGGTGGAGGGTTGGTAAAACATTCGCCTGCAGTTGAACCGAAACCGTTAGCTGCCGGCGCCGAGGCGTAGCGCAGAAAGCCCGTGACGCTGTCGAAAATATATCGGCCTTCGAAGAACCCGCGGAAGGTCTGATCGTTGAGCGTGTGCAGCCATTCGCCGCCGATCTTAATGTTGTGGTTACCATGAACGATCGAAAAATTGTCCTTCACGTCGGTGCGCCAGAGCAGTTCGTCAATCGTTGGATTCAGGAAGAACGGATTACCAAATCGAAACGTCGTCCCGAACCCCATCGCCGTGTCAGCCGGCACATTCGAGGGAATGGCGTTGCGCGGTCGCAACTCGCGGGTATACGAAAAGTGCGCCTCATTAACCTTGTTTGCTCCCATGGTGCTGAAGAGGTTCACGTTGAAGTTGTTGATCTTAGACGGACCCTCGATGCCGTTCGCAGAGTTTCCGTAAGTCGAGACGTCAAACGTCTGGTTGGTATTCTTCGAATAATCGAAGTTGTACGAGATCGCCAGTTTGTTCGAAGGTGTCAAATCCCAATCGACCTTTGCCAGAAAAGCGTTGTTATTGATCTGATGTTTGATGGGGAGTCCCTCGTCCTGACTTCGGTTCGCCTTAATAAAGTTAATCAGGGCAAGTCTCTGACAATCCGCACTGCCGTTAATTAATGCCTCGTTGGCGATTATGGTCGGCGTCGAAACGGAGCAGGGCGCACCGATCGGCACGCTGAGATTCGCGCGACTCAGGTTTTCGCGAATACCTTCAAAAGCAAAGAAGAAGAAAGCTTTGTTCTGCTTGATTGGTCCACCGACAGTGCCGCCAAATTGCTCGCGCCGGAAGCCTTTGAGGGGTTGGCCATCGGAAGTGTGGGCGCTCAGCGCTTCAAGTCTTTGAAAATGAAAGAGGCTGCCGTGGACACTGTTGGTGCCGGACTTTGAAATTACATTGATGACACCGGCCGCGGTGCGACCGAACTCAGCCGTTGCTCCCGTCGCCACCACCTGAAATTCCTTAACTGCGTCCAGGGGAATATCGATCGCGGCGCGCTGCCCGCCCAACTGCTCACCAAAAAAGCCGTTGTTATAGTCGCCTCCATCAAAGCTTACATTGTTGAAGATACCTCTTTGGCCGGCGAAGTTAATCTCATCTCCGTCGGGCCCCTGTACCACGCTAACGCCCGGCGTAAGCGTCAACAGATCTTCGAACTTGCGTCCCAAAATCGGAGTTGTGCTGACAGCGGTTTCGTTCAGCGTTGTGCTGGACTCAGTCTTTACTGTATCGACTGTGGGCGTCGCGGTTATCGTGACCCGTTCCTGCACTTGAGAGATCTTCATCGAAACGGGGAGATTGAGCGCCTGACCGACAGTCAACTCCAGCTTTTCTGCAACGGCGGTAGCAAAGCCCTGCTTGGAAACCGTAACCGAATAGCTACCAGGCGACAGCGCGAGCGCGACAAACCGTCCCCCATCATCGGTCGTAAAAGTCTTCGAAAAGTTGGTGTCGAGATTCTTGATCTCCACGCTTGCGCCCGGAACGACGGCGCCGTTGGTGTCCGTCACGGTGCCCTGAATCGTTCCGGTGGTGATCTGAGTTTGTGAACTGGCTGCGGCTGCGCAGGCGATGATGACAAGCAGACCAACAGCAAATCCTTTGACCTTTCGGAAAAAAGAAGGGAACGTCAAGTTGTGCATGGTTCTTCTCCTATCGGTTTAGGGGTTCAGTTTTGACCTTCAGGTTTGCCCAGTCACGTCCGAGGCCGGCCGCGAATCGAACTGCACTGCTCGGCGCGAACATTAGATAGCGTGAAACGCTAAAGGATTGCGGGTTCAGGATTCTCACGAAGGTGGTCGCATGGTAGTTAAAGAGAAGATGCATGTCAATTATTTCTTTGCGAAAAAATCAAAGCGGGTTCGAGCCGGTAACGACCGGTCATTTCTGTGTGGCCTGGCAGGAATAGCCCTTGTCTACAAGGATATTAGGATGAATATTACGATCTCGCTTTGACGAATGCGCAATCGAGTCTATAGAGTTAACAACCGATCGCGTGCCCCAGGAATTGCGGCGGCTTTTGTTCGTTTGAACGAGAATCCGGCGCGGTGATAGTGATTGAAGCAATGTCTACTATAGCCTTAACTAATTCAATCAATTTGATTCCGGCGTTCGCCCTGATCGAAAACTGGAAAGAATTGCTCAGTCGAATCTGGCATTACCTGAACGATCCGCACCAAATCGGCAACTTTGAGGTTTCAGTTACCAGGTTCGTCGAAGGGATATTTATCTTTTTAGTAGCCCTGCTGTTGTCACGGACGCTAAGCGCTCTTCTTCAGCGTCGAATCGCAAAACGCGCCTATCTCGATCCGGGATTGAAATATACGTTAGGGAGACTAACGCAATACCTGATCGTCACCGTCGGCTTACTGCTGGCGCTAAAAGCAGCTTTCAATGTCGATCTAACTTCAATCGCAGTAATCTTCACGGCTCTTTCCGTAGGAATCGGTTTTGGCTTGCAATACATTGCCGCCGACATAGCTTCCGGTTTCATCTTATTGTTCGAGCGGCCGGTGCGCGTAGGCGATCGCATCACTATCGGCAAAGAAGAAGGCGATGTGCAGAGCATCAATCTGCGAACGACCGTGATGACGACGAATGATCGCGTCTCAGTCATAGTCCCCAATTCCAAACTTATCCGCGATCAATTGATCAATTGGTCGTATGGCGATCCGCGCGCGCGCATTTCGATTCCCGTCGGAGTCGCTTACGGCTCGGATGTCGATGTGGTTACCAAGACTTTATTGCGCGCGGCCGAGGGAGTCGACAGCGTTTTGAACGATCCGCCGCCGAAAGTTCAATTTCTGAAGTTCGCCGACTGGTCGCTCGATTTTCGTCTCCTGGTTTGGACGAATCGGCCGCGCCTGCACACGCAAATCCGCAGCGACATCAACTTTCGCATTGAAAGCCTTTTCCGCGAAGCGCGAATCGAAATCCCGTTTCCGCAAACCGAGTTGCGTTTGCGTAACGGGTCCTTCCGCCTCGACTCGGCCGACGATTTGTTGACCGCCAACCCCTCCGACGAACGAGCTGAAACGTAGGAGCCTGGGCTATGATTGCAATCGAATGCTCCTCGCGTTAGGCTACCAAAGCTAACTGAGTGAGGACTCATTCATTATGACCCGATCTCCAGCGCCAGCTCGCGCGTCGTCACGAAATGCCCTGTCCGGCAAACGGGAAGCGATTCTCCGCGCGGCCATACGCGTCTTTGCGCGGAATGGCTATTTCAACTCAAAGGTTGCCGATATCGCGGACGCGGCCGGGGTTGCCGACGGCACCGTGTATCTCTATTTCAAGAGCAAGGAAGAGATACTGCATTCGATCTTCGACACCTCGATGGAAAAGGCGATCGCCGAAGCTCACCAGCTAATCAAAGGCGTCGCGGACCCGCGGGAAAAGTTGCGCCGCGTCGCGGCAATGCATTTGGCCCGGCTGGGCGCCGATCGCGACCTCGCCATCGTCTTTCAGGTTGAGTTGCGCGGCTCGACAAAATTCATGGAAGAATTTTCCGCCGCCGGCTTTGCCGAATACCTGTCTTTGATTCGCACGACTTTCGAGGAAGGGCAGCGCGCGGGAGTCTTTCGCAAAAATATGAACGCGAAAGTTGTCGCCAAAATTCTTTTTGGCGCGTTGGACGAAATGGCAACCAATTGGATCATCTCCAAGCGTCGTTATCAGCTCGAGCCCATGGCCGAATTGGTCATGGATGCTTTTCTAAACGGAGTCAGCGCAGAGTGATGCTCCCTCTCCTTTTGGGAGAGGGCCGGGGTGAGGGGCATAGTTACGGGGCGCAGAAGGGGTAGACTCTTTTTCTTTCGCGCTAACACCCTCACCCTAACCCTCTCCCACAAGGAAGAGGGAAGAGTAAGACGTTTATGTTGGAAACCTACGACAAACCGAAGTCTATCGAAAACCGAACGCCGCGTCCGGCCGGAGAGCCGGCAACGCTGGTCGAGATGTACGAAGGCGTGGCGCGATTTCATCCGAAACCAAACACGCTAAACTTCAAAAAAGACGGCGCCTGGCATTCGATTTCGACTGCTGAGATGGTCGCGCGCGCGCGCCGAATCGCTCTGGGATTATTTGCGCTCGGCATTCGCAAAGGCGATCGCGTGGCCTTGCTCTCGGACAGCCGCGTCGAATGGGTCCTGGCCGATCAGGGTTGTATTTTCGCGGGCGCGATCACGGTCCCAATCTATCCGACGCTCACGCCATCGCAGGTGAAATACATAATGAGCGATGCGGGCGCTCGTCTTTTAATTGTTTCCACCCGCGCCAAGTACGAACAAGTCGAGCTGGCGGTGCAAGAGTGTCCGGCTATTGAGGGCGTAGTGATTTTCGAGCCCGAGGGTTTGCAGCAGGCAAATCGATTGAGTTTCGCTGAGCTTGAAGAGTTGGGGCAGAAATTTGGAGACGAAAGAAAAGAACTTTCTGATGAGCTGGCGAAAGCGATCGCTCCGGATGATCTGGCCACGATCATTTACACCTCAGGCACCACCGGCGAACCGAAAGGCGTGATGCTCACTCACGCGAACATGGTTTCGAACGTGATTGACTCGCCGAAGGACTTCGAATTCGGCGAGAACGATTCGGCGCTGTCGGTTTTGCCTCTGTCGCATATCCTGGAACGCCAGGCCATGAATACTTACCTTTACCATGGCATGAGTGTTTATTTCGCGGAATCGATTGACACGATTGGCGCGAACATTCGCGAAGTGAAGCCGACGGTTTTGGTCGGCGTACCGCGAATGTATGAAAAGATTTACGAGCGGGTCAAAGATCGCGCGACGGCGAAAGGAAAACTCAGCGCCGCCTTGTTTTCATGGGCCATCGACGTCGGAGCTGAGTGGGCGCGGCTAACTTTCAATCACCAAAAAGTTCCATCCCGGCTTTCTCTCACCCACAAAATTGCCGGCGATCTTGTATTCCAGAAATGGCGCGAGGCGATGGGCGGTCGCATTCGTATTCTCGTCTCAGGAGGAGCACACCTTTCAAAAGAGATCGCCTACATCTATCTCGGCGCGGGTTTGCGAATTGTACAGGGCTACGGACTGACAGAAACGTCGCCAACGATCACCGCGGGACAACTGCACGACGATCGGGTGGGGACGGCCGGCAAGCCCATACGCAACGTCGAGGTGCGCATCGCCGCGGACGGCGAAATCGAAACGCGCGGGCCGCACGTTATGCGCGGCTACTGGAACAAACCGGAAGACACGCGCGCTGTCTTTACCGGCGATGGTTGGTTCAGGACCGGCGACATCGGATCGATCGACAGCGACGGATTTCTAACCATCACGGATCGCAAGAAAGAGTTGTTCAAAACTTCCGGCGGCAAGTACATCGCGCCGCAAGCTGTCGAGCAGTTGATCAAAGGATCGCGTTTTGTCAGTCAGGTGGTTTTGATTGGCAATGGACGTAAATTTCCCGCCGCGCTAATTGTGCCTGATTGGGAGCGCATCGAATCTTACGTAAAACTGAAGGGCCTCAAAGAGGGAACTCGAGCCGAACTCTGTCGTGATCCCCGGATTATCGATCTGTTCGAGCGCCAAATCGCGGCGCGCACGACAGAGTTGGCGCAATATGAGAAGGTAAAACGCATCGCTTTGTTGGATCACGAACTGACGGTCGAGGGCGGGGAACTGACGCCCACCTTAAAAGTGAAACGCCGCGTGATAGATGAAAAGTATCGCGACTTGATTGATCGTCTCTATACGGAAGCAGAGAACGGACGAGTCAACGTTCTTCCGGGGGCGTGATCTCAAAGGCGCGCATTACCAGTTCGGCGGCTTCGCGAGCCGCTTGCTTCAGCGCGTATTCCGAATAAATCGGATTGTTGCGCGAAGACGTCGGCGCCGACATGCCGCCGCCGCTCGTGCGATAGATCGCTTGATGAGTTCGGCCTTCAGCCTTGATCTTCGCGGTCGCCGGTTCGAAGATCGTGTAGCGTAGATAAAGTTCGTCGGGTCCTTTCTTAGGCTGTTTTCCATTCTCAGGAATATCGCTGACGATCTGCAGCCATACCACGTACATTTCTTTTTCATTCTTCGCTCGGTGCGCGGCATCGGTGCGATTCATTCCTTTGGCTGACGAGCTGACGCTAATTTCCGCAGCATCTCGCAATCGATCGATGCAACTGTCCAACGCGCTATCGGCCAGGTAATAAGGAATGTTGGAAAACTGATTGCGATCTTCAATGCTGACCAGCAGCGACACCTTTCGCTGTGAAGTTGTCTTTTCGCTTTTCTCAGTTGATTTCGTCGAGCGGCGTCCGGATTGCGCGTTGGCGGCGAAAACGGAAAACAGCACCATCGCCGCGATTAGCGATGAGGTGGTAAAGGAAAAGAGATACCGTCGATGGTATTGAAAGGTCGTCATCCGCACAAGGATTCTAGCACGGAACATTTGGTTGCTTTACTGTTCCAACATCGCTCCTCGCTTACCTTCCATGACTGAATCAATTAGACTCGAAACATCGTTCAGTGAATCCAGGAATGAATAATCGGCAGCCACGTTCGCTCGTTATTACTGATGTTCGCGATCAGGGGCGCGATACTCGCTCGTTCGATCTGATGCCGGAAAACTCCAGTGACGGTCACGGCGTCGAGTTCATTCCCGGCCAGGTGGGAATCCTGCGCGTGGACAAAGAAGAGCCGGCCTACTTTGCGTTTGCCGGTGCGCCCGAAGATCGCGAAATCGAAATTCTCGTCAAACGCACGATCGGCGCCAGCGTGGCGCTGTTTGATTTGAAACCGGGCGACCGCGTCGAACTGCTCGGCGTGACCGGACACGGGTTTGATTTGGAGGAGCAGAAAGGCCGCGATTTGGTTTTTGTCGCGATGGGCACGGGAGTAGCGCCTTTACGCTCCGCCTTGCGACACGTGCTGAACCGCAAAAATGATTTTGGCCGGCTGGTCGTGCTTTATGGCGCGCGCACGCCCGATGATTTCTGTTACCGCGATGAAACCGAAGGCTGGGAAGATGCGGGCGTCGAGCTGCGCCAGGTAGTCTCGCGTCCCGGCGATCACGATTGGTCCGGCCCCACCGGCTATGTTCAATCATTGCTGGACCATGTGTTGCCCGATTTGAAATCGCCCATCGCTTTGATCTGCGGTTCGCCCGAGATGATCGAGCAGACACGCGGGCGCTTGCGACAGATGGGCTTTGCCCCTGAAGCGATTCTTACGAATTACTAGATCTCGTTCGTTATGACTCTCCGAAGGTCTGCTTGCTCTCCGGATTCTTCTGAACGCTATCATTCAACACGCTCGCACAACGCACTGGTTCATTTGAGAGAGCCAGTGGCACGCGATCCGGCCGCGGATCACACGCAAGATGCGCGCGCCGCAATCAAAATGGACAACTCTGAGAACGAAATACTTATTGACCTGAGGCCTAACTTGTCGTACAGTTCACGTTCCTCAGATGTTACCCTGACGGCTGTTCCTTCCCGGTCGTTGGGTGATGGTTTTCAGGAAAAATTTTTTATTTCTTTTGTATTTCTTTGGTTCAGAGTAAAGAGAAAGATACTAGTAGCTGCGACAAACGAACGTTGACGGTAGTTTCCATATCGCCCCATGGCCTACCTGGCAAGCCTCGCCGAGAAGCGATTCACGCATTGGTCTATGCGCCAATGCGGGTTTGTCGTCTTTGCATACGGTTCGCGTCCTCTCTTCTATTTACCGGGAAATAGCAATCACGCCGTTTGCTCACCGGCTCAAAACCCTCACCGGAAAATGCCCCAGAAACAACTTGGCAGATTGCGCCAAACTCACGAAGTGTGTTTGCGGGCATTCTCAGAACAATAGATAGCGAGGTCATGAAAAGAATGCGTAGACTAATCAAAAAACAGACGGCATGTTCCAATGGAAGCTTCGAGCGATGGGCGGCCTTTAACTGGAAGCGAGCAGTCTTCTTGTTTCTCTTTGTCATGTTGTTCTCGGTGGCCGGAAGTGAGGTCAAGGCTAATATCAAATTCGACGCCGCCAGCAGCGGAGCGACCGGAAGCTCGGGCGCGACCAGCGCTACCTTTTCTCATACCGTAGGGACTGGGCCGGACCGCATTCTGATTGTGGGTGTATCGATCAATATGAACGGTACCGCGACGTCGATCAGCAGCGTAACTTTTAACGGCAATCCCCTGACGTTTATTAATGGCGTGAGCCAGGGTACGGCGGTGCGCGCCGAACTGTGGTTCATCAACCTGGGCTCTGGTTCCACCGTTACGGCGAATGTAGTTGTTACCGCGGCGGCATCACGACGCTTCGTGGCCGGCTCAGCATCGTTTCTGGGTGTCAATCAGACTACCACGCTGGGAACATTTGCGTCGGCAAGTGGCACGACGTCGCCGGCCTCGGTCGCTACGACTACAGTAGCAGAGGCATCCTTTAACGACGTGGTCGTTGATACCGTATCGACGCAAACAGACGCAAACTCAGTGACCGCTGCCAGCGTCAACCAGGTCCAGGCTTGGAATGTCGTTACCGGCGCCGGTCCCAATGGATCGATCGGCGGCGGCAGTCACAAAGAGGCACCCCCGGCCGGCGGTAGTGTGACCACTTCCTGGACGCTGGGAGCCAACCAGCCCTGGGCCCAAGGGGCCGTGCCGCTCAGACCTGCGAGCCCGCCGACGGCGAGCGACGGAGTTATCAGCGGACAGCTTGTAGCCGACAATGGGACGTTCGTAGAAGGCGCGGTAATCAACCTGAGCGGCACGCAGACGCGCAAGACGATCACTGACGCTCAGGGTAACTACAAGTTCGACAATGTCGACACGAACGGTTTCTACACGGTGACGCCTTCGCGCGCGAACTATAACTTCAGCCCCGTCAGTCGCTCGTTCAGCCAGATCGGGAATCACACCGACGCGGCCTTCAGCGCTTCCTCAA
>Ga0207665_10001778_pt1 | contig 14507 bp, 14 predicted proteins | sample LARL112metaG_FD_184351 | JGI IMG/M metagenome (GOLD analysis project Ga0207665, IMG submission 184351) | Corn, switchgrass and miscanthus rhizosphere microbial communities from Kellogg Biological Station, Michigan, USA - LAR L11-2 metaG... | ecosystem: Host-associated > Plants > Roots >...
TCCATCACGATAACTTGCGGACGTAATTTTCCGGCGAGCCGCACCGCTTCGATGCCGCTGCTGGCTTCGCCGACGACCTCGAGCGATTCATCGTCGTCCAGGATGCGCCGGAAGCCCCGCCGCACCAGCGCGTGATCGTCAACCAGCAGAACGCTGATTTTATCCGCCATGAGATTCCACTTTCTCCCGCGGAGCGATCATGCGCACCAGCGTGCCCCGTCCGTTGGCCTGCAGGTATTCGATGTTTCCATCCGGGCGGTAACGAGCCAAATCGCCCGTCCTGTACAGCCTCTCGCCTCCGCGCTTACTGAATGGGTTCGCCACGAATCGCTCTGCCGTCAGATCGCTCCGATTGCGAGCGACATACCAAACACCTGAACATAGTGATGGTTGACCTGATCCCGAAGACCGGTTTCCCCGATCTGGTTCAGGCCCTCGAACTTGTCCAGGTTCAGGGAATAGCCATCAGGCATTACCAGGCGATGGAAGAAGACCGCCAGGCGTTCCTGGCCAAGCATGGTTACGCGTTTTACTTCGCCCAGCGCTCTGGTTCCTTGGGGAATCAACAGTTGTTGTCCGTCGTGCGAGTACACGTTGGTGGTCAACATGCAATTGACCGGACCGGAAAAAGAACCATCCAGGCGATTTGTTAAAACCGCCTCTAGCACCGTTCCCTCGAACACTCGATATTTCCTACCCCGTGATCGACTGAGCTCAGCATCATCTTGCTGGACCTTCGGGGTCGACGCTTCAGACTCGTCAACAGCCGTGATTCCAGGTTTCGGATTCGGCTCTCCTTCACGAGGGGTCGCATCAGGCTGCTCACCGGCGCGCCAAGGCGGGGGCAGAGGCGCCAAAGGCGCAACTTGGCTTTCGCCCGGAAACGCAACCTGCAAGGACGCTGGACTACCGGCATTTGCGGGCATCGGATTTGGGCTGGGAGTCCTCATCTCTGACGTGTGCGCGGGGTTGTCCTTGCGATAGCTGAGCGCCACGTTCGACGCGAAAAGCGAGAGGTAGGTGCGGCGCCTGCGATCGCTGTCGATGTCGTTCTCCTGGGTAGAAGACGACGTAGAATTCGTGCTTCCCAGAGGCACGCTCCCATTCCCCGGAGCCGGATTTGACGTAGCATCCGAGAATTGTCGTCGGGCCTGGAGAACTTGAGCCTGCTCCATCGCGAGCTTGCGAGCTTCCTCATCGAGGCGAGCCCGGTATTCTGCGATACGCGCCTGGTTGGGATCCGTAACTCCGGAAGAAGCCGGGGGCGCGGGTTTCGGGTTGGTTTTGCTGCTGGAGCCTGAAAATGCGATGGCAGCGATCATCACTACGGAAATCGCGACAATCGTCATTGCTTGGGCGTTCCGTGGCAAGACCCCGGTGGGTTTTCCGACCATGTTCCGCAGGAGCGGACGCGGACGAGGCTCGTCATTTTCATTCTCGGGCATATATTTCTCCCGCACTCCTGGCTCAACCGATTGCGAATTGCGACGGGGCCCTGATCAAGGGGTATCCCCTCTCCCACTATTCCTGTCGCGTAAAACTCATGCGCGCTTTACCGATGGCCAGATAACCGGAATCGAGAATCTTTGGCACAACGTAGGTACCGTGGCGAAACTCGAAGTTGATGAGGTTTGCCTTGCCATCTTTCAATTCGTAGAGGGCGGGTGCTTCCACTGCATTGGCCTGGATGTAGGTGAATTTATCGTCATGGTAGATTGCGCTGACCGAGAAGGGTTTTTTATCGCGCTCAAACTGGTAGGTGAAACGAAGAGCAACCGGATATTCAGAGCGGTATCTGTCCACCTCACGCGCAATGGTCTGTTCCGCGGCTCGCCGGCCCTCTCGGCTTTCTTCTTTGGCAAGCTCAACCTGGCGACGATAATCCTCGATTTCGTTGGCGGAAACGAATCTGGGCGTGCCATTCATGGCGGAAGTCATGGCATCTTCCTTAAGCGCGACGAAGACTTTCAGATCGGGCTCGACCCCAGACGTTGCTGAGATTTCGGTGAGAATGAAGGAATATATGTTCCCGCTGGCAGTAATAAGATTGAGGTTGGTCTGAGCCTTCGGCCGAGCAGGTTTCACGTAAGCAAAGTTCTGCGTGCCGTTCACAATCCAGAATTCCTTGTCCCCACACGTGAAATCAAGGATCTGCTCGTTTTTGGGCAACACGATGAGGGTCGTGTAACGCAATTTGGTATTCAAACGAAGCACGTCCCGCTCTCCGTATTCAAATTGCTTGACACCCGCTGAAGGTGCATCGCTTGCTCGCCCCTCAAAAACGGCGGCATGGTCGCTCCTCGGGTCGCTTGAGATTCTGTCGCTGACAGTGGCAGGTGATATTTGTGCGCGCCCTGGGAAGGCGGCGAACACGAGCAGAAGCAGAGTTGAAACCAAAGAACGGATTTTCATGAAGAGGACTCCTGGACCAGAATCTCAAGGCCACGCTTGAAACCATATTTTTCAAATGCTTCCTGCCGGCGAACGTTGTCGTAAGGACTGTTGGTGTACAGCCAGTATTCCGTAGGGTCGACATGCAGGTTAACCACTTTGGCCAGATGAGGGCGTTTGAGCAGAAACTGCTGTTTTGGAATGAGTCCGGCCACCAGATCGGCTTCCGTCTGATTAAGATGGAACCGCTCGCGGTAAGTCGCTCGATCCATCCCGGGGTTCGCCAGGAACATCTTGGTGGGGCAGGACTCGACGATTACCGGGAGCAAATCCGAGCGATACAGATCATCGCCGGACTGAGTGGCCAGAATCAGCGCCGCATTTTTCTTACGCCAGGTCTTGAGAGCCTCAACAACGTAGCTTTGTATCGTACGGTTGCGAAAGAAGCGCCAGGCCTCATCCATGACAACAACCTTGAAGGCCGTGGTGCGATCGGAATCCAGAATTGTGGCATTGGCCCGATGCAAGATATAGAACAGGAGCGGCTCCAAAATCTCAGGGTACCGATCCATGCCCTCAAAATCGAAGCACTGGAAGGAGGCGAAGCTCAAGTTATCGTCACTGTTGTCAAACAGGCGAGCATACTGGCCATCTCCCACCCATTTGTGCAGCGGTTCGGCCAATCTTCGGTTGACGATGCTGCTTAGCGTTTCCAGCCGTCGTAGACTGGGCTCAACTTCATACAAATTCCCGATCTGCTCATAGAGATCCCGCTCATCCGCGCTCGAAAACTCATGGTGGCCCAACTCAATCAGGACATGCACGAAGCTGTAGAGGAATTGGAGGTTCTCCCGGGTGGGAGGCAGGCAGAACGGGTTAATCGTGACCGACGGGGTCTCCGGGCCTACTCGCGCATAACAGCCAGCGAACAGGCGAGTAAGACATTCATAACCGCCGCCCAGATCAAAGATTATGGTATATGGACGATACTTTTGGAGATTGGTCAGGAGAAAGTTCAACAGAAAACTCTTACCGGCGCCGGTTGCACCCAGAATGACGGTGTGCGCGTTGTCCTGGTGGTGAAGGTTCAGAAAATAAGGTGTCCCCTGGTTGGTCTCCACCACCGCCAGGTATTCCTGATCCAGATGTTGGTTGTGGCGTTCGCCCAGATTCAGGGTGAACAGAAACGAAAGATCGGCACAGTTGGAGTCGAGCAGCAAGAGCCTTCGCAGATTGTACTGATGGTTACCAGGCAAGATGGATAACCAAGCGTTGAGCAGGTTGTAACGCTCTTCCATGACGGTGGCGTCCTGGGTAGCGAATCGCTTCACGCATTCCGACACCGCGCGATCGAGTTTGGCTCGATCGAGGTCGTAGAGGATGACGGTCATCGACCACTCCCCGAACGAACCTCCGTTCACCTCCATCTCCTGCAATGCACCGCCCAGCTCATGAACCAAGGCCTCGTCGGCATCGTCAACCAGCAAATGACGATCCGACATCGGAGCATCGGACAAGTAGTTGGCGAGGGAAGTCTTGCTGTTGTGAAAGTGGCGACGTTTGGCGCGAATCTCCTTCCGCATTTTCAAGTTGCTCACGCGCTTCCACTCGCTCGCGACCACGACATTCGATGGCAATTCGAGGAGAGACCGCAACATGTGCGCAAAGGTTCTTGCGGGCGGCTCGATGACGCTCAGGACCTTCACGTGGTGCGCGTTGAGTTGCAACCGATCCCGATGACATTCGAGGGTTGAGGCGGCCAGTTGCTGATCGACGTCCTGATCGTATTTCAGTTGCATCGTGTCCGAGCGATAGGAAGCGTAGTTGAGCAATCGGGTGAGAAACGAAAACGCACTCTGTTTGTCCAGCAATTCCGCCTGCACGAAATCTTGCATTTGTACAAGGAAGCTTTCTGCTCTGGTGGTCAACAGGCGTTTCCTCTCTACCAGGTCTGAGGCCAGAGCAGTGAGGTGTTGTTGGCCGGAGAACCAGCCAGTCAGGGTTGTGCGGGGTTGAGCGAGGCGTTGCCTCCAGGATTCTCGAAGAGCTGGCTGGACGCCCTGGTATAAAAGCACGAAATACAATTCCAGAGAGTAGATCGAGTCGGCTTTGCTGCGCAGGAACTGAATGCGACCCTGGATGGCGCGGTCCACCACTTCGCCGTCGCCATAGCGCCGGAAGGGTATGTGTGGATCGGCGCGCTTGAGCAGGTATTGATAGAGACGGAAATCCTCACTGAGCCCGCGCAGGGCGCGCTCGAAGCGCCGGGCAAAGGCATCGAGTTCGGCCTTGTCGCGGCCCTCGTAGTCGATGCCTTCAATTCGGAAGACCACTCCCAGGTCACCGCTCTTGGTCAGGAACGTGTGCTCATCGAGGAACAAGCACACCTGGATCAGCGTATGCAGTGCGCCTGCGGCCCGGTACTCTTCGGAGATCGCATTCACCTTGGCCGGCATCATTTAGGAAGCACCTCGACCTCAAAGGGATCCCGTTTGCCGGGATCGTATTCGATCCGAGACCGCCCAGCGTTCAGGAGAATACGGATCATTTGCGCATCGCGCGCTGTCACCCAGCGTGCCGTCGTGTACAAGCCGATAAACATTGCCATCCCACTGAGCAGACTCCCAAAATAGTTGAAGGTGGCACCCCCGATGACGAGAGCGAGAAAGAACAGTCGTCGCTCCACTCCCCAGATCGTGAGGGGCTTGTTGATGGCACGGTAGACGGGATGCATTTGTACCTGCTCAGCCAAGGCGGAACCTCCATGCCCTCGTTAGGGGAACAGCCACGCCATGAAATTCACCGCTCCGACAGCCATACCGACACCAAAGATGATCCCCGCCAACGTGCGCTTCGACTGACCCTCTCCGAAGGCAAACATCAACCCGCCGACCACGATGGCGACCAGGGAAAGACCGCGGGCGATAGTGGATGTGAAGGCGGTTTGTAACACCTGGACCGCGTTGTCCCAGGGATCGCCTGCGATGCCCTGCGCATAAAGAGGAGAGGGTGCTAACAGGAACATCAAACACATCCACGTCGGGCACTTCGACAGCGGAAGCCGGGGCACGCGAAGCCGGTCGAGCTGGGGTGCGACCGCACAACAGGAAAGCCTCTCGTCCATCGCCCTCTCCTTCGCCTGCGGGGATTTAAGAATGGCAGCGAGACTATCCGGAACGAGCCTTCGATTCTTCCAATTGGAGAAAGCCGATGTCGGAATTCATGGAAATGATTTCCAATTTCGTATCTGCAGCGTGTGACGTCGCCGCAACGTGGCGTGTTCCGCAACACCGCGTTGCTGTGAACAAACGGCGAGTCAGCGGTCTTTGAGCTCAGCAAGGGAATTTTGGGAATGCATATCGTGAGCAGACGTCGCTGGGTCCTTTGTCTATTCTTACAGGTCGTCGTCGGCGAGGTATCGACCGTGGCCCTCTGTCTCGAGCCAGTGATAGAGGTGAACGTGGTACAGGAATGATGCCACCATCTCTTCTCCCAACTCGTGGTTGTCAGTGCAGATAAATGGAACGTGCAGACCCACGAGCAGAGCCATCAGCGATTGGGTGATGTGGTTGGGGTTGCACCCGGCATTAAGGTAGGGGGATTTTACTTCGCTGAGCGACGCCGAAATAGCAAGCAGCCGATACGAATACTGGCTCATCCGTTGAAGACGCCGGACAAATGCAGTGCGATCGCTTGTGAAAGAACGGACGAGATCGGGCAGGTCTTTCCGCTCGACCACGCAGAGTTGCTCGAGGCCAGCAACGGAATAGTCACCCAGTTCGAGCGCTTTGCTCTGCACATCGGCAAACCAACCTTCGAAGCGGGAGAAATCGAATGGATTTTTTTCCCGTGTATCTACCAGAGCGACTGCGCGCGGCGCCCGAAGCTGAGTACCGCCCCGTTGTGCAAGCACGGGAAGGGCGGGGTGAGGCACAGGGGTGGGAGTCATCCGCCAATCCAGAGGCGAAGGGATCAGAAGACGGCGTCTGTTCATTATTTCTCCAGGCCAACCCTACTCGCCCAAAACGGTAGCACAAAGCGGAACCCGGAGCCGAACCTTTACGGGTCCGCGCCATCGGCTTGTGGAGTCTCGGTGAGGCTGAGCGCTCCGAGAATCATGGCGGAAGTCTGTTGCACAACCCCCAGACTGGCGGTCAGCAACTGAGCATCGCCCTGCCAGAGTTGTATGTAGTCCGCCGATGCGGTTCCGGTCTCGAGCTCGAGGGATTCGCACACCGCGAACGCGACGGCTTCAGCTTCGGTTTCACGAATCTGCTTGGTCGTCTCGCGACGCCGATCGCCCCGATGCAGTAGTTCATGGGCGGCCTCATGCACCAGGGTTGCGAACTCCTCGGCGGCGGATAAGCCCGGAAGCAAAGTAATCTTGCCGCCTGACGAGATACCTCGGGCGGGCGCGATGTCGACGGAATGGATAACCGGGATCGCCTGTTCTGCCAACCACGCCGTCAGGCGTTCGCGAAGGCCGATCACGTCGCCCTGGACTTCGGTCAAATGCGGCAAGTCGTTCCCGGTGGTCTGGCTGATATCGAATACGTAAGCGGCACGGAATCCCAACAACTCGCGGTCCGATGCGATCGTTTCTTCTGCTAGCGGTTCACGCTCCTCGCGTTTGTGTCGGACCATGGGCGCCAAAATGAGGATGCCACGCTCGCCTTTGTTGACGAAGCGGCCGAGCGAGTTCCAGGTTCGGAACCCGGCGACTTTGGTTGCACCCGGTCTCTGTCTGGCAATGAGCATAATGTTTCCGAAACTATAGTCATGAAAGCGTCCCATGGCGGCAAGGTACCGGACAAGCACTTCACTTCGTCCCGAGTCCAAGGATTCCACGAGATAGTCGACCGCCTCTTTTGTTCTCCGGTTGATTTCTTCCTGCTTCATGATGGTTGTCCTCTGCTCTGCCGTCTCCGGCTGTTTTTGTTGTTCACCCTCGCCACGGCGACAAAAACAGGCGGGGACGGCAGGGGCAGACGCGGAAGCCGCGAAGGGTGTCAGGGTGCGAGTGGCAGCGCGGAACGTGCCAAACCGCTTTTGACTCTCGGTTTGGCGCGATGCCGGCGCAGTCCCGAAGCAACCGTCCGAGCCCGGACACGGGCGTGCACCCGGCCAAGGCTGAAGGAGAGAAGCAGGCAACCACAGCGGAACATGCTTGTGACGGGAGAAGGGAAACAAAGGAAGGACGATTTGGCTTCCAGGGAAAGACCCCGTCAAAAATAGCAGGAACTCAGAAACGCTCTTCAGTTAAGCTGAGTTTCGCGGAGCGCGGTGAAAATTATTTGGCCATGACTGATCGGCTGAGCACCGATGGCGCTGTTGAGAACGTGGAACAGCATGGAAATCTTGCGGCCAGCGAGTAAGCCCCCTTGAACGTCGCTAGTCCTCGCGATGCCATTGTTGGCGGGCTGGTACTGAGTCGATTGCGCATCAAAGAGGGCCTGAGTGCGGAAGAGATTGCCCCGTGCATCATGTCGAGTTGTCGCAACAGGGAACAATGTTTCTCTGGCATCTGGAGGTGCGACGTTGCCCTGCGCGACCAACGTTACCGACTGCAACCGTCGGTGCGCCGGGTGTCGCCGCCAACGCTCAAGGCCATCTCACCAAATCGTGTGGAGCGCCCGCGAGCGTCGGATGTTTTGATCTGCGGTCAGCAGAGGTAGCCCTTCAACCAAAGCGGTGGCTCCAATAAACCGGTCCGCCGGGTCTTTGGGATACGCCTTGGGAAGCGCCAGGACACGAACACATGCGCGGCCGGTAATCGGTAAAACTATGAATCGAGCCTCGACTTCGGCCAAGAATGATTCGAGGCTGATGTTGAGGCGGATGCGTCCCTTGTTCGAGAGAGTCGCCAACTCCAGCAAAGTGATGTCGGAAATGGCTAATCCCTCCCCTTTCTGTCGCGCATCGTTGATAGCAGCTCTCGCGTTCTTGGAAAGCTGAGACGGGTCAAAAGCCAACCAGACCACAACGTGCGTGTCCAAAAGAATCACTGGAGCTCACCCCAGTCCTTGTCCGAAATTGCCGGGGAAAAGATATCGCCTGCAATGGCACCCTTGCCAGCCAGGAAATTGTAGATATCGTCTGTATTCTTGTCGGCAGGAACCAGCTTTGCCACCGGCTTACCGTGTTTCGTGATCACCACGGTCTCCCGCTTAGCGTGAACTTCATCCATGACTGCAAGGCAATGTATCTTAAAAGAACCCGCTGCCATCGTCTTCATTTTTGACTCCTTAGACCATGGTCATTATACCATGGTCATATTTGTCAATTACGTCTCGACTGCATTTCGTGGAAGGTTTACCGGTCGCGGGTACTGGAAAGAAAGCCGTTGGTCCCTTCTTCAGCCTGTTTGGTCTGGGTCGGAAGCTCTAGAGATACCGAACTCGTAGTTCGGAAACATTCGCCGAAAAGTAGGGGCTTGCCGTTCTGGCGGGCACCGTGAGCACTGCCACCAGACGGGCCTTGGCCTAACGCGGCCCAAGGGACATTCACATTCGCGATAAAGACACTGCCGTATCATTCACCGTGATCAGTTGGACGGATTCGACGGTCTAACGGCGAGTTCTGCAACCACAATGGAACCGTTTGTCTGTGAATATAGTGTGCCCGGGTCACGATTGTTCGCAGAGGTGCCAAAGCCGACGCTTTCAGCTGAATCCACGAATACCCGCCGTGGATGAGCAACCGTGAAAAAATTGAACGGTAGGTACACCAGCCTTCACACTCGCTGGCCATGCTGCACCTCGGGCGAAAGATACAATGCCTTACTCTCTGCTCCGACCAGAAAGAAGCGAGCGATGACAATCGAAAAATCAGTTCTCAAAAAGCTGCCCAAAGTTTTATTGCATGAACACCTTGATGGCGTGCTAAGGCCAGGCACGGTGATTGAGCTGGCGCAAGCGACCGGGTATCGGGATCTGCCCACAAGCGATCCCACGGCTCTGGGCGAGTGGTTTTTCCAAGGGGCGACCCAAGGCAGCCTGGCGCGATATCTGCAGGGGTTCAAGCACACGATTGCGGTGATGCAGACAGAAGAAGCACTCGAGCGCGCGGCCTATGAGCAGGCAGAGGATCTGGCGAAGGATGGCGTGGTGTATTTCGAAACGCGCTTTGCGCCTATTTTTCACACAAGCCGCGGGTTGACGCATCAGCAGGTGGTTTCGTCGGTGCTCAAAGGCCTGGCGCGCGGGCAGAAAGATTTCGGCGTTCGCTCCGGTCTGATTATCTGCGCCATGCGGAACATGAACGTGTCGCTCGAGATGGCGGAACTGGCGGTCGATTTCCGTGAGCGAGGAGTCGTCGGGTTCGATCTGGCCGGTGAAGAGGGAGGGTATCCGCCGAAGAAGCATGTGGAGGCCTTTCACTATATTCAGCGGGAAAACTTCAACATAACGATTCACGCGGGTGAAGGATTCGGGAAGGAGTCGATCTGGCAGGCGATTCAATATTGTGGCGCGCACCGTATCGGACACGGAACGCGGATCATCGACGATATCGCGGTGGCGAATGGACGCGCGGTGAAGCTGGGCGATCTGGCGCAATATGTTCTCGACAAACGGATTCCGCTGGAGATTTGCCTGCTCAGCAACGTGCACACGGGAGCGACACCCAGCCTGGAGCTGCATCCGTTCCGGATTTTGTATCAGGAGAAGTTTCGCGTCACACTCAACACCGACAACCGGCTGATGAGCGATACGACAATGACGCGGGAATTTGAAGCGGCGGAGGAAACGTTTGGATTGGGCATCGACGATTTCGAAAAGATTACGATCAATGCGATGAAGAGCGCGTTCCTGGCGTATGGGCAGCGCTGCGATTTGATTTACCAATCGATAAAGCCGGGATACGCGCGAATTCGGGGGGCCGCCAAGCACTGAACACATCGTGAGTCAAGGTTCGCCTTCTGGATGAATCCCTCGTTTATGAGGCCAAATCTGCGAGTGATTCGGCCAGCACGAGCGCGCCGCGGGCGATGTCTTCGGGTGAGGCGTATTCGTCAGGACGGTGGCTATATCCGTTTTGGCAGGGGATGAAGAGCATGGCTACGGGAGCGATGCGCGACATGAAGAGCGAGTCGTGATAGGCGCGGCTGGTCATGCGCAGAAAATCGAAACCGTGTTTTTCGCAAGCTCGTGCAAGCGTGCTCACAATTTCGGGTCCCGACTCGGCGGGCGAATCGGCGTTGAGCAATTCAGAGTGAATCTTCACACCTCGCCTTGACGACGCTGCGCGGCTTGTTTCTTCCAGTGCTTGTACCACTCGATCGCGGCGTTGTACGTCCGTGTCGCGGAGGTCGACGCTGAGTCGTACGCGCGCCGGAATACTGTTGACGGCGCCGGGGAATACATCGCAGATCCCGACGGTGGCGACGGTATCGATGGCGCCGCTTGCGCGAGCGGCGTTTTCGACGGCCAGGATCAATTCGGCGGCGGCGCACAGAGCATCGTGACGGTCGGGCATGAGAACGCCACCGGCGTGCCCACCTGATCCTTGGATCGTGACGCGCAGGCTGGAGGGAGCGGCGATGCGTTCGACAATGCCAAGCGGCTTGTGTTCTCGCTCGAGAATCGGTCCCTGCTCGATGTGAAGTTCGACAAAGGCTTTGTAATAGTTGTGCGGAAGTTTGACCCGTTGCAAGTCTCCTGTGATTCCCGCGGCGTGGCGTACCTCGTCGAGAGACTTGCCTTCATTGTCGACCAGTTTGCAAGCGGCTTCCGCAGAGAGCGTACCGGACAATAGCCGGCTGCCGAGACAGCCGATGCCGAAGCGCGTGGGTTCTTCGGAGGTGAAGATCAGCAGTTCGATGGAGTGTTTCGGAGAAAATCCTGAGGCTTGCAGCGCACAAATCGCTTCCAGTCCTCCCAGGACGCCGACGACCCCATCGTACCGCCCGGCGTTCGGGATGGCGTCAATGTGTGACCCGGTACCAACCGCGGGTGCAGCCCGATCAAACCCTTCCCAACGCGCAAATGTGTTGCCGATCGCATCGTCACGGATTTTCAATCCAGCCGATTCACAGCGAGACTTAATCCATGTCCGGGCTTTCATGTCGGCGGGTCCGAAAACGACGCGTGTGACCGCGGGAGGCTCAGCGTCCGAGAATGCGGCGAGTTGCTCGATCGCGGACGACAGCCGCCGCTGATCGATCGCTAGTTTCATCGCGCAGGCTCCATCGGGTGCCGGTTCCAGTCCTTGTAAATGAGATATTTCGCAGGCACTTTGCCGATGGCACCGAACCACTGCGGGCACCAGGGGCCCATCCAGATGAAATCGCCAGCCGAGACGGGATACCACGCATCACCGAGGCGGTAGATGCCTCCGCCTTCGAGCATGAGCAGGCCGTGTTCCATGATGTGCATCTCGACCTGACTGAGAGCGGCACCAGGCTGGTAAAGCATCGTGTTGACGGCGAAATCGTAGCTGAACTCATCGGGCAGAAGACATTTGACGCGGAGATCAGGATCGTCGTTGAGTGCGTATGCAGAGATCACATCCTCGCTCGAAAGGATCGGCTTAGGCGACACGGCTGAATCCAAAGCCTGATACTTTTTCTCAATCACCGCGACGCGGCTGGCCTTCGTCGCGGTGACACGATGAGGGGCATCTTGGGGGAAATAGGCATAACCGCGAGCCGACGACGCTCCGGATGTGCCCGGCGATTCTATGAGAACTTCTCCGTCAAGCACATAAAGGAGGCGTTGGCCCGACGTAGGGCCGAGTTCACCGTTGACTTCGAACTCGGCGGTGTATTGCGTGAAAGCCGCACCCAGAGCCGGGCTTGCATGCACGACCGCAGTGCAGGCTTTCATGCCGGGTAGCGGCGTACGGACGAATGTGTCCGGTGTGAGCAGCAGATGATTGCGGTGTTGCGAACTGCGCGTCTGGCCGAGATGATTTTTTTCGAGACCGTTGCTGCCCGATTTATTCACGGGATGTCCTTTTCTGAAATGCCGGATCTGCAGCCAACTGTTCCAGCAGGTGCAGGCCACATTCGATCCCTTTCGCAATGTCGTCGACGGCCACTGTCTCTGCGGGATCGTGGCTGATTCCGTCCGGCGTGCGCAAAAAGATCATAGCGGATGGAACCTTGCTGGCAAGAATCATGGCATCGTGCCCGGCTCCGCTGACCATGCGGTGCGGCTTCGACCCCGTCTTTTGAATGGCCTGTTCAATCTGCACGGTCAGGGCAGAGTCGAGCGCGACGGCCGCCTGATTCATTTGCTCGGTACACCGCACGGAGAGCCCGCGGCGGCGGGCGATCTGCTGCGCGCTTTGAACCAGCACGGCGAGTGCGCGGGTGCGAACTTCGTCTGTGCGATGGCGGAGGTCGAGGGTCACGAGTGCTTCTCCGGCGATTACGTTGACCGCACCTGGCTTTGCCTGGATGCTACCGACAGTCGCGACGAGGCCGGCGGTGGTTTTGGCGGTGTTCTCGACGAGCGAGATCCATTCGGCGGCCGCGGCGACGGCGTCGAAGCGAAGATACATGGGAGTGGTTCCGGCGTGATTGGCTCGGCCCTGAAACGAGACTTCGAAGCGGCTTTGGCCGACGATGGCGTCGACAGCGGCGAGGGGCAGCCCGAGCTTTTCGAGGACAGGGCCTTGCTCGATGTGGAATTCGAGGAAGGCAACCGCATTTTCGTCGAGAGCAGCGTCAGGTATTTCTGTAGGGTTTAGCCCGAATTGTTCAATCGCTTCACGAACAGAAGTCCCCTGCGCGTCGGTTGCCGCGAGAAGGTATTCGTCAAGAGCTCCGACCAGCGCATTGCTCCCGATGAACGGACGACCGAAGCGTACGCCTTCCTCCTCGGAAAAGCCGACGACTTCGATGGCATAGGGAAGCGCGCGCTGGTCGAGCGCTTCGATCAGGGCGATGGGCAACACAACGCCCAACATTCCGTCGTAGGCACCGGCGTTGGGAACAGTGTCGAGGTGGGAGCCGATCAGCAGGCGAGGTGCAGATGTCTCGGCGGCGGGATAGAGGGCGCGCAGATTTCCGGCGGCGTCGATTCGGGCCTGAACTCCGAGTGGCTGCAGCCAGGATGCGATCTTGCGGTGCACATCCCGCATGCTCGGCGACAGGAATGTACGGCGGAGGCTTCCGGAATCTTCGGAGAAAGTCGCCAGGGTGCTGCAGCGCACGAGAACTTCTTCGGCGAGATGTTGAGCGTGACGGTTCACTTGCGAAGGGGTCGGCTTCTGGCTATGCTTCGCGGATCACTTTAGCAGCGATCCCACCCGCTACGATCAGCGCGAGCAACACCGGCCAAGCGTAATGGTTGCCATAGGTCGCGACCGGATAATGATTGCTGAGCATTATAAAGACGAGGGGAACAGCCATGAAGGTATTGTGTTTGGAACGCAGTTTGGCCTGTGCACCGAAAGACGCATCCAAGGGTACGCCTGCTATCGAGGCGGCAAGCATCTTACGTTGGGCTGGCAGGATTCTCTCCCAAACGTTGGCGGTCATAATCGTGCCGAAGATTGCACCCATGTGGATGTAGGCAGCTCGGGCGCTAAAGACATGGAGCAAGCTCCAAGAAATCACTGCGATCATCAGAAACGCAAAAACAAGGAATGCGACCGGCGATTGTCCCAGCGGCGAGCGCAGCGCGATGTCGTAGATGAGCCAGCCTGCGAATATAAGGCCAACTCCAAGCGTAATCGCCGCGGTTTTCGAGATATTCAGGACGTCGGGATCGACGAGGCCGGCACCGAGATAGTAAACGAGCACGAGCAGGCACATGCCGGCAAGCCAAGTCATCAACGCTTCCCAACGGAACCAGCGGACTTGTGATGTGTTTACGCTAAGCGATTTTCTTTTTTCGACCGTGTAGAAGCCCCCGCTGTGGACCATCCAGACTGAAGGGGCGGTTCCATCGACAGAGGCTTGCTTTTCCAGGCGCGTGAACTGGCCGTCGAGCCAGGTGAAGTAATATGTCTGCCCGACCCACATGATGCCTGCGAAGACGTGGAACCAGCGCAGGGCGAGGTTGAGCCACTCCCGCATTGAGAAGTCCACGCTAGCTCCCACGATAGGTGGTGTATCCGTTAGCGCTCAACAGAAGCGGAATGTGGAAGTGCGAATCGCCCTCGCGGAC
>Ga0207665_10001780_pt1 | contig 14505 bp, 10 predicted proteins | sample LARL112metaG_FD_184351 | JGI IMG/M metagenome (GOLD analysis project Ga0207665, IMG submission 184351) | Corn, switchgrass and miscanthus rhizosphere microbial communities from Kellogg Biological Station, Michigan, USA - LAR L11-2 metaG... | ecosystem: Host-associated > Plants > Roots >...
TGATTGTCCTGCTGCTGCATGTCCGGTTGCGATTGCTGCTGATTGTCAGAATCGTTCGGGTCCTGTGCGGATGCGCGCGGAGAGGTAAAAAGCGTCATGGACGCGGCGATTGCGAGCACTGCGGACCAATGGGAAACACTTGGAAATGCCTCTTGTAAGGGCTTACTTAAGTTCAATGCACTCAATGACTTAATCATCGTGCTCCTCTGGGATCTGGGGCCAACGCCCGATGCAGCACTTTCACTTAACACTGGAATTAGATGGAAGTTGCGCGGAGCAGGTTGTGCGGTGCCGAAACGCAGGGAAACCTGCTTATAGAATGACTCATGATATCAAGTAAGTAACCGAACGGAAGTAACCGACCCGCTTGGCGGAACTAAATTGGCTGATTTCGGGAACTGCCTAACGGCAGATTCAGTTGATGAATGACCTGGTCGGCAATTTCTCCTGGCGTGGCCGTAACATCGAGCACTAGCGCGTCCTTTGGCTCTTCGAGGTCGGCGAACTGTCCGGCGAGAATCGATGCTCCCGCAAAGTGGCCATGGCGCCGTTCGATGTGGCAGCGCATCACCTCGTACGAGCCGCGCAGATAGACGATACGCAAGTCAAGTCCGGCCGAAAGCTGCTTGCGGTAACTTTCTTTCAGCGCCGAGCAGGCCAGTACGACGTTCTTTCCTGCCGCACTAAGCCACACCAACTCCGCGTGAATTTTCTCCAGCCAGGGCCAGCGATCGGCGTCCGTGAGCGGGATGCCGTGCTTCATCTTTTCGATGTTGGCCGGGGGATGGAAATCGTCGGCATCGAGAAAAACCCAGCCGAGTTTTGCGGCGAGCAGTTTGCCGATCGTGGTTTTTCCGGCGCCGGTTGTGCCCATCAACAGAATGATCATGGTGGCCGCGAATCTTTGCCCGTCGGAATCCTTGTCGGTCGCGAAATTGGATGATGCTCAGGAGCGGCGGAGCGTGAGCAAGGAAATTTCCGGCGGTACGCCGAGGCGGACTGGCGCGCCGACAGTGCCGAGGCCGCGGTTCACATAGACGGCGGAGTGCAACCCTTGTAAAGTGGTCGCGTTCAGGAATTTCTGCGATGCCACGGTTCGCGCAGGAGTGAAAAGCGGGCGGAGGTACAGGCCGGCGACGTAGTCGGTGATGAAGCGCGCCGGGCTGAGGCGATGATCGAGAATCTCCACCTGAATCTGGCCGCCGTGGGTGTGGCCGGCGAGAGAAAGCTCCACGCCCAATTCGGCTGCGCGGTTAAAGGAATTTGGATTGTGAGAAAGGAGAACGTTAGGAATGTCTTTGCGGATGAGCGATTCCACTCCGATGAGCGCGGATACCCTACGGCCGCCCGGAGCGCGCTCGCGCTGGTAATCGACACCAATCAAATTGAGGTTCGCGCCGTTGAACGGAATCACCGCGGCTTCGTGGCGCAGCAGTTTCATACCAAATTGCGTGAACAACTCCTGCGCACGGTCTTCGGCTTGGGCGTAAATTTCGTGATTGCCATTGCAGCCGTAAATACCAAGGGGCGCGGAGAGGCGGCGAATTTCTTCGATGCATTCTTCAAGCGGGTCGCCCGAGCCGGTGATGAAATCGCCGGTGACGACAGCGAGATCGGCGCCCAGATCGTTGGCCATATCCACGGCACGGCGGACTTGCGAACGGGGCATATACCCGCTCATGTGAATGTCGCTGAGCTGAGCGATTTTCATTCCATCGAGGGCGGCGGGAAGATTAGAGACTGGGATCTCCACGCGGTGAATCTGATAGTTGAGGCGCTCGGAGGCAAATCCGTACATGGCGCCGAGAAACGGAGCAGCACCGGCAGCGGCGGTGGCGGTTTTAAAGAAGTAGCGGCGGCCAGGATCGAGGGGCGGTGCATCGTCTTCCGCATCGACGGCCGGCTCGTGACGCGCTTTAAGGAATCGCCATACACGCTCGATGACATGAACGCACTTGACGGAAAGATAGGCAAAGAGCGCGCTGAAAAACCACAAGCCGGTCACGACGTTCAGAAAAGTGCCGCGCGGGATCACGTTTCCGTGGCCGTTTCGCAGCGAATCCGCCAGGCTCGCAATGATCAGAAGCAATCCCACCAGGTACAGGAGGCGCAATCCAACGCGAACCGGCTTTTTGCCCCAACGGCCACTCCAGCGCCACAGCGAGCGATACCAGAAGCGCTGGGACAGGAAAAGCAGCAGAAGCAAACAGGACGCAATGGCAATACGCACAAACAACCAGGAAAGCAGCAAGCGCAGGAGCCCTCCACCCGGACCTTATTAGTTTACCATGCGCGGTACCCGGACTCGTTTACGCGTGCGCAATGGCGCCACACTGAGTAAGATGCTGGCGGCGGAGGGACCGTCGATTTGGCCGACCCGGCCTGGCAAACCTAGGCGGCTTACATCCGTAGCGGACAGCCGTCGAATCACGCAGCAGCCCCGGCGCGAGACCGGAAGTGGGTCTTTCGCGCAATTGGGGCCCTCGGAGGAGAAACATGAATCGACAGAAGTTTCTTGCAGGAGTGTGCCTCACGGCGTTGTTGGCGGCGATACCGGCAATTGCACAAACAGATGCGAAGCCGAAAGAAGCGCAGAAGCCGGCGTTAACCGGATCGGCTGCCATTCTGGAACAATGGAACGACGTCGGACGAAAACTGATAGCGATCGCGGAAGATTTGCCAGAAGACAAGTACGACTACAAACCTAATCCCGATTCACGTTCGTTCGTTGGGCAACTGCTGCACGTTTCGGCGTCGATGTATTTCTTCACGGATACAGCGCAGGGGAAAAAGGCGCGTTACGGAGACGATCCCAAACGCGATGAGCTGAAAAGCAAGGCGCAGGTCGTGGCGTTTGTGAAGAAGGCCGTTCAGGACGGCGCAGATGTAATTAAAGAGAAGGGCGATGCAGGCATGAAGGGCAGCGTAAACGCGGGTGGGCCCAGGCTCTACGAAGTCGGGGATCTGGCCTACGGACTTATCGAACATTCCGGCGAACACTACGGGCAGCTGGTGGTGTATTACCGCATTAATGGAATGGTGCCGCCGGAGTCGCGGAAGAAGTAGATTGAGAAGCGAAAAAAACGTGTGCCGCGCCTCCGGCGCTTGGATTTGTTTCTCAGCCGCGCCTCCGGCGCTGAATTTATCCCTCGACCAATTCACTATTCCGGGGACTGAGGACGAGAGACGCACAGGCAGAGAACCTGCCGCCAGCTGTAGCGCTGTCGCAGAGTAAGCCCTAACGCGCTGTGGCGGAAGCTTGTGTTCCGGCAATCAGGGCTTGGAGTTGCTCGGGATCGCTGGTGGGTGGGAAGCAGGTGTTGCCGGAGCACACCAGCGCGATTGCTTTGTCTTTCGGCAGAGCAGGGATTGTTTCGCGAAGCGCGAGTGGAAGCGATGCTGGCGCGACGCCGGTTAAAATGCGCAGCACGGATTTGCCGAATCGAAACACGGAGTTAGCCGCGGCTTCGAGCGATTTGGAAAGCGGATCATTTGCGGGTCCCAGAACCACGACTTGCGCAGGATGGTGCGCGAAGAGGGTAGCGGCAAGTCCATAGGTCGACGCAAACATTCCATATTGCGGGGCGATACCGGCAAAAGCTTCGAGCGTTTTCTGCGCCCAGTCCTGATATTTGGATTCATTGGTGAAGGTGTGCATACGAATCAGCGCAATCGCCGCAACGGAATTTGTTCCGGGTGTCGGCGAGTCCTGGAATGGTTTGCGGCGAACGTCAAGACCGCCCATCGGCGCCGCATCGCAGGAGCGATCGAAAAATCCTCCACGTTCGCTGTCACCATATTTTCCGATAGCGATATCCATGGTACGGCGGGCGGCATCAAAGTAGCGCGTGTCGAGTGTTTCTTCGTACGCGTCGAGCAATGCGAGTAAACTGAAGATTTGGTCGTCGAGCGAGCCATCGAGGAGCGGTCCGCCGATGCGGTGTTTAAATCCGGCTGACTCGCTCCACGCTTCGCTGAGCATGCGGTCGAGGGTCTTCAACGCGAATGCGCGGCAGCTCAATCCCAGCGCGCCATGCAGCACGCGCCCGGCTTCAAAGTATGCGGACACAAACATCGCGTTCCAACCGACATAGAACGTCTTGTCAATGTAAGGCGTGGGGCGCGGCAATCGTGCCGCAAGCATTTTGTCCTTGGCACGCGCGATGGTCAGACGCATCACGGACTCTTCCGTTCCGAGTTGCGCCGCGATTTCTTTCGGCTCGCGCGCAATCCACAAAACATTTTTTGCCGGATTGTGATGCATCTCGCCGTGAGCTTCGACGTCGTAATAAAGCTCCATCACGCGCGCTTCGTCCGGCAACAATGCGCTTCGCAGCTCCTGCAGGGTCCAAGTGAAATAATCGCCGTCGTCATCCAGCGAATAATCGGCATCCTGACTTGCGTAGAAGCCGCCAAGGTGCTGATCGGAAAGAACTTCGTTCACCCAGGTGATGATTCCTTCGGCGGTTTGCGTGAACAGCGGATTGCGCGTGACTTGCCAGCCGTGAAGATAATTTTTCAGCAACTCGGAGTTGTCGTAGGACATTTTTTCGAAATGCGGCACCAGCCATTTTTCATCGACGGAGTAACGGTGAAATCCTCCGGCAAGCTGATCGTAGACTCCGCCGCGCGCCATTTTTTCGAGCGTGGTTTCCGCCATCGCCAGCAGGTGCTTGCCGCTGTCGCCGCCCGATCGGGCAAGTTGCTGGTGCTGTTCAAGTATGAGATCGAGCGAGGAGCAGTGAGGAAATTTCGGCGCGCGGCCAAATCCGCCATTGCGAATATCAAACTGCTGCGTCAACGAACTAACCTGCGCATGGACGACGCTGATGTCGAAGGCGCCGTGCGCGCCAGTAAATGTTTCGGCTTGTGCCACAGCGTCGGCGAGCGAGTCCGCCGCACGGATCAGGTCTGGCCGCTTGTTTTTGAACGAATCCGCGACGGCCAGCAGCACGCGACGAAATCCGGGACGGCCCATCTGATCCTCGGGCGGAAAATACGTGCCGCCAAAAAATGGTTTTCCATCGGACAGCAAAAATCCTGTCAGCGGCCAGCCACCTTGGCCGGAAATCGCGCTGATCGCTGATTGATAGCGCGCGTCCACGTCGGGCCGCTCGTCGCGATCGACTTTGATCGCCACAAAATGCTCGTTGATGATTTTTGAGATAGCGGGATTTTCGTAGCTCTCGCGGTCGATGACGTGGCACCAGTGGCACCACACCGCGCCGATATCGAGAAGAATTGGTTTGTCCTCCTCGCTAGCGCGCGCAAACGCGTCATCGTTCCATTCGTGCCAATCAATCGGCTGGTGCGCAGCGGAACGAAGATAAGGGCTGGCTGAATTTTGCAATCGGTTCGCGGGGTGTTCGGTCACGAATGAGCTCGCTTAGGGTTGAATTTGAAATTAAGCAGTGAATGTGCAAAGTGACCGATGATTGGTGACTTGTGACTGGTACAAATCTCTGCACACATTTTTCTGTGGCGGATTAAACTCCTCCGCTTACTGGACCGTGTCTCCGGGTCCGGGATCGCGCGGGTCGATCGGTTTGCGGCCAGCGAAGCCCTCATCCTGCCGGTGGTAATAGCGAATGCGGTCTTCGCCGAGCTTCCAGCAAAGATAAACTTCTTCATTGTCGATGATCGAAGGAAAATCCAGCAGGCCGACGTCCAGATCCTTAATCACGCAACCGGTTTCGAGGATGCGATCCAGCGAACTCTTCAAGCTTTCCGCCAGGCGCGTATGTTCGCGCCGCAATTTTGCAAGCGCCTCGTAGGGCACGATCACGCCGCCCATCATCATAATGCGCGCCGCTACGGCGGAAAGATCGTTGTCGAGGCCGGAAAGTTTTTTGCGGCATTCCATGGCTTCCACGAGGAAAGGCTCCAGCTCCTGGCGCGCGCGTTCCGCTTCCGTCAACGTAAACAGCCGTTGTTCCGGGTCGGGCGTATCGTCTTGTGGAAGTTCGTCGTCTTGATCGGCCATGCTTCTCCCCCGTCGTGCGGAATGGGGACTGTTTGTAAGGCTAGCGCAAAGAAAGCATGCGGTCGAGCGCCGTGCGCGCGAAGTGCCGCGTTCGTTCATCCACGGAAATCTGATTGACAATTTTCCCCGCGCCGAGATTTTCAAGCGCCCACAACAAATGGACTGGTGTAATCCGGAACATCGTAGTGCACACGCAGACGCTGGAATCGAGTGAGATCACCTGGCGATCTTTCGATTCTTTACTCAGCCGATTGACCATGTGAATTTCCGTGCCCACAGCCCATTGGGAGCCGGGAGCCGCGGCTTTAATGACACGGATAATGCCCTCAGTGGAGCCCATTTCGTCAGCGGCTTGCGCGACATCGAAGCGGCACTCGGGATGCACGATCACGCGGATTCCCGGATGTTCGCGGCGCACTCGCGCAACTTGTTCTGGCGTGAATCGCTGGTGCACGGAGCAGTAGCCCTTCCACAAGATTACGCGCGCTTTGGCGATTGCTTCGGCAGTGTTGCCGCCCAGTTCTTCGTATGGATCCCACACGATCATTTCATTCAGCGGAATTCCCATACGGTACGCGGTGTTGCGCCCGAGATGCTCGTCCGGCAGAAAAAGAACTTTTTCGCCGCGCTCAAACGCCCATGACATTACAGCGGCGGCGTTAGAGCTGGTGCAGGCAGAGCCGCCGTGGTCGCCGGTGAATGATTTAATCGCGGCCGTCGAGTTCATGTAGGTCACTGGAATAATTTTGCTGGTGTCGGTTACGGCGAATAGCTCGCTCCAGCAGGCCTCCACTTGCCCAATGTCGGCCATATCCGCCATGGAGCAGCCCGCGCTCAAATCCGGCAGGATCACAATCTGATTGCCGCGGCGCAGAATGTCCGCGCTTTCCGCCATAAAATGCACGCCGCAAAAAACGATGTACTTCGCGTCGGCTTCAGCGGCCTGTTGCGACAGCTTCAGAGAGTCGCCACGAAAATCGGCAAACTTCACAACTTCGTCGCGCTGATAGTGGTGTCCGAGGATAATCAGATCTTTGCCGAGTTTGGCTTTGGCCGCAGCGATTCGCTCGTTCAACGTGTTGTCCGGCACAAGCAAGTAATTGTCGAAGTCACAACCCACGCCTTTTTCGATTTCGGGCGCGCGCAAAGTCTCCGGCTGCTCAATGCCGATGAGTTGCGTGGAATTCAGGATGGAAGTCAGTCTGCTCATCTGTCGTTCGCGATCAGTTGTTGCCCGCACTGAGTATTATTCGCAACAAGTCTGCTGGCAATCGCCTGTTCGGCAAGATTCGTGGCGCTAAGAATTAGATGATCCGCATACTTTACCGGTTAGCAGTGATTCTAGCTGCCAGTTCTAGCCGCCAATAAACACCATCGTTCGCGAGGGCGAGACAAAGCCTGGTTCGTTGATGCGATGGCCCTTTTCTTTTTCGTTCACCACCGAACGTATGTAGATTTCCAGATCATCGTAGGTGGCATTCTCTCGCAAAAGTCCGCGCAAATCATGATCATCCTTGCTGAAAAGGCAGGTGCGCAATTTTCCGTCAGCGGTCAGCCGTACGCGCGAGCAGTGTCCGCAAAACGGCTGCGTCACCGGAGCGATCAAACCGATTTCGCCGGGCGCGCCATCCGCAAACCGATATTTGCGCGCGGTTTCGCTGGCTTCGTGCGCAATTTGCACTAGCGGCCAGCGTGAGTGAATGCGTGCGTGAATTTCCGATGCCGGCACCATCAAGTCGCGCGACCAATGGCGGTCGGCATCGAGCGGCATAAATTCTATGAAGCGCATGATCACACCGCGTTCGCGGGCAAACTCCGCGAACGACTCCACTTCGTCATCATTAAAGCCGCGCACCAGCACGGCATTGATTTTCGCCGGGCCCAATTGGGATTTCTGCGCGGAGTCAATTCCTGCCATCACCGAGGCGAAAGTTTTTGTGCGAGTGATTTTTTCGAATTTCAGCGCGTTCAGTGAATCAAGACTGATGTTGATGCGCTTCAGTCCAGCGCCGATAAGCCGGTCGCAGCGCTCGGCAAGCTGATGCCCGTTCGTGGTCATCGATATATCGGGGAATCCGATTTCGGACAAACGGGAGATGAAATTCTCGACTCCGGGGCGCACCAGCGGCTCTCCGCCGGTTACACGGACCTTCTGGATTCCCAGACCGCGAAACACACGTCCCAGGCGTTCAAGTTCGGGCCAGGACAAAATCTTGTCGTGTTGCTGATAGTTTTCGGGATCGGCGGAGCGGCAATAGACGCACCGGAAGTTGCAACGGTCCGTCACCGAAATTCTAAGGTCGGTGATTTGCCTGCCGAATTTATCCTGCAGCGCCATTTTTCATTTCACCGGAAAATAAAAAGCCCGATTCGGCATTGGAATCGGGCGCACGCCAGAAACAGAAATGTTTCCGGTGTAGCGCTCCTTTCCAACCAGCGGCTTTGTCGAGCGGCTGGCGCGATTCCGGCATTCTTCGGATCGCGTGCGGGAGGCTCCGGCGTTTCCACCTGAACCCTCATCCCTAACTTCGGATCGCCGAGAGAGCCGTAGGTTTTGTCCCTGTAGGCTGCCCCAGTCGGAGCTATATGGAGAGTTTACGCCTTCGTGGAGTTTGCCGCAATTAGGTGAGATCTCTCCTCCCGGTTCGTTTCATAAGGCAATTCGTTTGCCTGAACAGCCGGGCGGCAATTATGGAGTACCATCTGCGGATGCCGAATTCACAGTTAGCTTTATCGGATACCGGCACAAATATCCGGCTGGAGCTCTTTGGCCAGATGTTGAGCGCCATCGCGAAAGGCTACGGATGTACGCGAGCTGCACGGTTCTTTCGTCGCGATCATGCGACGGGCGTTTGGCGTGAATTGCTACGTTGAAGCCACAACGCGCGGACTGCAACCATCGCAATTCCAGATCACGCGGGTCTGGAGAGACGATGGGGAGCGAAGGCGTGCCCAACCAAAGCCCGTGGAGAGGAGAAGGCGTTCAGGTGAGGTCGGACGGAGTGATTGCTCAAGTGGTGGCACGCTCGCGCGCTTCGCTGTTACCGGCGTTTTCATTTGGAAACGATGATCCGGTCTTTGCCGAACTAGGGCAGTACCACGCTTTGGCGGCCACTCCTGGAGCGCTGGGAGACGGGCAGAACTGGGTTTTCATTTTCGATAAGACTGCTGGAAGTTTTGACGCTGTGGTCCTAAAGGATCCGGTGTTGCGGGATCGGCGTTGAAAAATTTGCGAACCGCGACAGAACTCGCGGAAACCAATTGTAAGCTGATTGCTGCTACCTCCCACATCGGGTCCGAAGTAGATCGGATTGCCACGATTCAGAAGTGCTTGCTGCCGCCGCCCACGCCCACGGTGCCGGGTCTGGAAGTGGCGGAGTGGAGTGAGACTTATGATCGGGCCGGTGGCGATCAGTACGACTACGTGCCCCTGCCGAACGGTCAATGGGCTTGCATGATTTCCGACGCCGGCGGTCGCTTCATTCCCTTTTTCAACACCACAGCACAGCCAAGAATGGCGCAACGTTACAGCCGAAAGAAGTTTTGCGCATTGCCAATGATGCGCTTGCCGCCAAATAGATTGAGCGATCGTGTGTGACCGCGTTCCTTGCGGTTTGGGATTCCGCTACCACGAAGTTTGTTTTTTCACGCGCGGGCCACAACTCCCCTTTGTGGCTGAGAGCCGCCACTGGCGAGGTAACAGAGTTGTCCCATGCCGGCGGGCTTCCTCTGGGGATTTTTTCCGCGCTGGCATACGATCAGCAGAAAATCTGCCTGAGCCCAGGCGACATCGTGATTCTGTTCAGCGATGGAATCGTTGCGCATGAAAATCCGGCGGGCAAATCGTTCGATCATGAGATCCTGAAAACTACGTTAAAAAACGCGTCTGCGGGCTCGGCGGACGAGATTCTTCGAGCCATTAAGATGGCAGTCGATGCGCATCAGCAAGGATCCCGTGCGCAAGACGACCAAACGCTGTTCGTACTGAGGCCGTGTAGATTCTGGCATCTACCCCTTGGCTACCGCTTTCATAACAGCCAGAGGCAGTTTGTCCGCCTCAATTCACGCAAATTCATCTGCCCCTAATACGCATTAAGCCGATTTGACTTAACGTTACGAAGCGTATTGAATTGTTATCATATTGCGTCCGCTCGTTCCCATTGTCGGCAACGCTTGGTAGGGGTTACTCATGAAATGCGATCAGTTTTTCTCCCTGACGGTATCTGACGGCAAGCAGCGCTTACAACGATGGGGCGTTTTTCTCGCCCGCTGCGGGCTGCTGAGCTTGCTTGCGCTGCCGTTTTTATCAGCGGCTCTTGCGCAAGTGTCCGCGAATATAAAAGGGTTTGTCACCGATACTTCCGGTGCGGCGATTCCAGCGGTGACTGTGAATATCAAAAACCTTGAGACCGGAGCCATTCGCACCGGCGTCGCGGATGACACGGGGCGATATCTGGTGCTTGCACTGCCCGTGGGCGAATACGAGGTAAGGGTTGCGAAGACGGGCTTTCAGGACGCTGTTCGCAGCGGGATTCATCTGGGGGTCGGACAAGAAGCCAGTGTCGATCTGCAATTGCAGGTTGGCACGGTAAGCTCTGAAATTACGGTGAAGAGCGACGCGCCAATGGTGAGTATCTCGACGAAGGACATCAGCGGCCTGGTTGGCGAGCAGGCAATCAAGAACCTTCCCCTGAATGGACGGAGCTACGATCTGCTTCTTCCGCTGAACCCGGGGATCGTCAATTTCACTTCACAGAAGACTGGCGGAACGGGAATCTCCAATTCAAGCACCGCGAATAATTTCTCCGTCTCGGGCAATCGTCCGCAGCAGAATTTATTTTTACTGAACGGCGTGGAATATACCGGCGCGGCGGAAAACAACATGCAACCGGGCGGTGCGAGCGGTGAGTTGCTGGGCGTCGATGCAGTACGAGAGTTCAACGTGCAGCGTGATAATTACGGCGCGGAATTCGGCAAGCGTCCTGGCGGCCAGGTAATCGTCGTCACGCAATCTGGCGGCAATCAATGGCACGGTTCGGTTTTTGAATTTCTGCGGAACAACGCCCTCGATGCGAAGAATTTTTTCGATCAGGGCTCCGCGCCGCCGTTTCAGCGCAATCAGTTTGGAGCTTCGCTTGGGGGGCCCATTAAAAGTGATAAAACATTTTTCTTCGCAAACTACGAAGGACTGAGGCAGAACCTTCATCAGACGTCCGCGGCGTTCGTTCCAGATGCCGCATCGCGCGCTGCTGCTGTACCGAGTGTTCGGCCGCTGCTGAATTTGTGGCCGACCGCTCCCGCCGGCGCTCCTGATTTCAACGGCATCGCGGAAGTCTTCAGCAGCCCGTTGCAGACCATTCGCGAAGATTTCGGGACAGTGCGCATCGATCACACTTTCTCGTCGAAGGACTCACTTGCCGGAATTTATACAATCGATGACGGCGGAGACGTGACCGCCACACCGCTTAATCCCTTCAGTTCGGATATTTTGAATCTACGCGAGCAAGTGCTCAGCGTGGAAGAAACGCATGTGTTTTCTCCTTCGATCTTGAATCTCGCGCGCATTGGATATTCGCGTGCCGGATATTTCTTTACGGGTGAGCCGACGCCCGGAACTCCTGCGACCAGCGTTCTCGGTTTTCTTTCGGGACATACCGTTGGCGCGGTTGTTGTAGGCGGAAGCGCGGCATCCAATCCACAAGCGGCTCTGGGTCTGGCTGGAAGTAATAATGGCAGCAACCTGCATATCGCGCGAAATATTTATACATATGAGGATCGCGTCACGCTGATCAAGGGGCGTCATCAAATCAGCGTCGGAGCATGGTTTCAGCAGTTCCAGTCCAATGAAATCATTGCGCTCAGTCAATTCGGCCAAGCGACATTTTCCAGCCTGCAGACTTTCCTGCAGGGGACCGCTTCGTCGTTTCTATTCGACCCTGCACCGACGGCGATGAATTGGCGGTCCGTTTTTGGCGCGTTCTACGCCGAAGACGTATTTCGCGTCAGCCCTAAATTGACGCTATCACTGGGGCTTCGCGACGAATTTTCCACCGGATGGAATGAAGCACACGGTCGCGCGGCAAACTACACGTTCTCAAACGGAGTTATTTCCACCAACCCGCACATTGGCGGTTCGCTATTCACAACAAATAACGCAAAATTTCTGCCGCAACCGCGTATCGGATTGGCCTGGAGCCCGTTCGGGAGAAAAACTGTCCTGCGCGCCAGATTCGGAATGTACAACGATTTGCAGGACGCGCTCGGCTATCGCACCGACCAGAACGCGCCGTTTAACCCTGTTTACAGCATTTCGAATCTCGCCCTTTCCAAACTTCCGATCGACCCGAACGCACCAGTTCCTGCGGACGCCAAGCTGGTTCCGGGTGGCGTACAACCGGACATGAAAACTCCCACGCTGATTTCGTGGACGCTGCGGATCGACCGCGAACTTTCGCCCAACACCGCGTTGACGGTTGGCTACGTTGGTTCGCACGGGTATCACGAACTCATCGGAGTCGATGCGAACGAGCCTTTCCCGACGATTTGTCCGGCATCGCCGTGCCCCGCGCTGTATCCGGCAAACTTTCCGCCGGGAATCGCGCTTACTCCTGTGCCTGATGGCGCATTTTTCATTCCCGCGGGTGCGCCGAGAGCAAATCCCGCCATCGCCAATACCTGGACATGGTTTTCCGAAGGCACAAGCAGCTATCAGGCGTTGCAAGTGGATTGGCGCCACCGGTTCATTCATGGGCTTTCGCTTCGCGGCGTCTACACGTTCGCGAAAACTTTGGATGATGGCGACTCTTTGAACCAGACCACAGCCGGCAATGCGCCCGGTCTGGTTTCAAATCCATTTGATTTGGCGTCGGATAGAGGGCTCGCGACATTCAATATAGAACACCTGGGCGTCGTTAATATTCTTTACGCATTGCCATTTGGCCGCGGGCAGCGTTTCGCCAACGATATTGGTGGTCTTTCCGGCTCTCTCATCGGTGGCTGGTCTCTCTCCAGCATCATCACTGCGCAAACGGGATTTCCGTTTACACCACAACTGAGTTACAACCCGTCCAACAACGGCGACACGCGCAATCCCGTGCGGCCATTTCTCAATCCAAATTTTTCCGGTGCGGTCATTCTTGGCAAGCCCGAGCAGTGGTTCAATCCCAACGCGTTCCTGGCGCCTCCGGCCACTGGCGGTTTTTATGGCAACGTTGGCAGAGACACCTACATTGGTCCAGGACTCGCGACCTGGGATTTTTCCGTGTTGAAAGATACAAAGATTCGCGAACGGCTGAATTTGCAATTTCGCGCTGAAATTTTCAACTTGCTGAACCGAGCGAATTTCAATACGCCCAACTTGATTGTGTTTACTCCGCCCACAGCGACCAACCCGACCGGTTTGTCCGGCACAGCGGGCGCGATTACCAGCACTTCGACAACTTCCCGGCAGGTGCAATTCGCGCTGAAGCTTCTTTGGTAGCAGGTTAGCATCGTCACTATCGTCGTCTGTGATAGAGTTTTCCGACGCCATGCGGATCTTCATTCTGGGGGCCGGCGCGACTGGCTCACTTCTCGCACAACTTCTGGAGCGGCAAGGGCATCACGTGTGGTGCGGCGATCGTGATCCGGAGCGCGCGCGCCGTTTTCTGGGCAGGAAAAGTCCAATCGCCATCGCGCAAGTAAACGCAAGAAATCTTCGCGGCGTGGTGCGGGCGGCTAAGGGCTGCCAGCTGCTCATCAACGCATCGGCATCGGTGTTCAACGAAATTGTATTGCGCGCCGCGCTTCGCCTGCGTTCGCACTATCTGGACTTGAGCTCTCATTTGACCCGCGACCCTTTTCGTGCCGAACAGTTTCGTTATGCGAAGCGTTTTGAAGAGAAAAACCGGGCAGCCGTGATCAACGCCGGTGCCGCTCCAGGCCTGACCAATTTGCTGGTCAAACGCGCGGCCGACCTTTGCGATGAAGTACTTTCCGTACAGATTCGGCTTTACGAAAGCTCCGAAAGTGAAGATCCCATTTCGCAATGGTCGCCGGAAGTCTCCTTCGACGAAGCAGTTTCCAATCCGCGCATTTATCGCGCGGGAAAATTTAAATTGGCGAAGCGCTTTTCTGATCTTGAGAAGTTTCGCTTCATGGACCCGATCGGACTCGCGCGAGTTGTTCTGGCGGCTCAGGATGAAATTGCGACGCTGCCTCGGTTCATTCCCATGCGCGATCTCGACGCAAAAATTGGCGGCAACGAAATCGACCGTTTGCGCCGCTGGCATAAGCAGGGCAAGCTTTCCAAATCGCGTGGTATGGCGCGCAGAAGATTTCCGGAAACCATTGCCCCGCGGGCGATCGCGAAGTTAATACGCCAGGGCATTCTGCAGAACGCGCGCTTCGCCGCGGCCATTCTGGTGCGCGGAATCCAGCGCGGTTCCAAGGAAGACGTGCACGTCCTGATGCGCAGCGACGTGTTATTCCCTTCGCTCTACACCATCCGCCGCAAGGGACTCTTTACGACGCCGGTTGCCTAT
>Ga0207665_10001783_pt1 | contig 14494 bp, 11 predicted proteins | sample LARL112metaG_FD_184351 | JGI IMG/M metagenome (GOLD analysis project Ga0207665, IMG submission 184351) | Corn, switchgrass and miscanthus rhizosphere microbial communities from Kellogg Biological Station, Michigan, USA - LAR L11-2 metaG... | ecosystem: Host-associated > Plants > Roots >...
CCTCGAAGGTTGGGATTGTGAGATGTGCCTCAACTTTGTTCTTTTCTGCGAGCGGACCGCGAATGGAAGCGTGGAGTTCGGTTTGTGCGGTAAGGTCGGCGGGCCGTGATGGAACATACATCGCAAGCAGCGGATCAAGAGGGAAGCGGCTGGTGTCCAGAGTTGCCTCCGTGTAGTATCCCGGCGAGAGTCGCACAGTGCCCTTGCCGTGAAGATTGGCTGGGCCACCGGTGGAGTTCAAAGCAAAGCTGGCGTTGTGATCTGAGACGTTCAGGTCAAGCTTAACTTCAGACACTGTTGTTCCCCGCACTTGCAGTTGCTGCATTTCCACCGAGGCGCTGAGCTTTGGGTTATCCACGGTTCCAGCGCCGTTTGCGGTGGCTGAGACTTTCCCCTTGACCCCCATGTTCCTCGCTTGCACAGCGTGAAGCCGGCTGATTTCCTGCGGCGGAAGATTCAACTTTACTTCGTAAGCTCTTGACTTGGGCGTGTAGTTGAGCTGTGCTTTGTTCGAACCTTCAGTCAATTCAGAACGAATGGTTCCTCCTGAAGCGGTGAACTGCAGGACTACGTTTCGCAAAGGCTCGTCCTGCACGCGCGCTTTACTTATTTCGAGCCTGCCATTGCCCTTTGGGTTGAGCTCAGATCCCTGGAGTTGAACGTCGCCATTCAGATCGCCGCTTATTGGATAAGACGTGGTCGCGATCTGATCCAGCATGGCAAGCGGCATTTGGCGCACATGCAGGGCTGCACTGAGCGGTCCCGAGGGCACGTAGGTCCAGCCGCGAAGCCCCGCCCGAGCGTTGAACTGCAGCTCGCCACGGGGCAGAGCATTCAATGATCCGTTTTGAATTGAGACCTCAGACGGACTGGCAACAAGGGACAACTGCAGTGAGCTGAACTGGCCTTGGTTCACCTGCAGCTTGGTCGCGGCTAACTGCGCGGTGATTCGCGGATTCTGCACGCTGCCTTGAACGAGCGCACTCAAGCTAAGAGCGCCCTGCAGGTTCGGCAGTGAAGATGAGTTCGATTGCTGCCCGTTGGGGGGCGTCAGGCCGGAGGCCAGGAGCATGAGTTGGTGCAGATTGGTGCTGACGGCTTTGATCACGAGATTGGAGCGGTTGCCTATCTCGCCTTGCGCGGTAATGGAAGTTGCCGGAAGCTGAATCAGCGCGGTCGGGACGCTGATCAGGTTACGCGGGCCGTCGTAATTGACGCGGACATTTGCATTAAGTGGGAAGTTGTCCTTGCGGGCCTGATTGGCCGCAATCACTGAGCCGCGCATCTGGATTGCTGATGCTGCGGTCAGCGTTTTTATGCTCCCGGTCCACGCCGCGTCGGCCTTCGCGTCGATGGTTCCGGTTACCGGCACTGATTGTTTTGAGTACGCTCGCAGGGAGGACTTCAGCGCCTGCAGAGAAACTCCCGAGAGCGTGAGATGAAAACGCGACCGCGGCGTAGACCCAAGGTTCCGAATTGTGCCATCCGCTTTCAGAGTTCCGTTTAACAGATTGAAAGCGAAACCTTCGGCCCTGAAATTTCCATTTGATAGTTGGTATCGGCCGGAAAGCTTTTGAAGCTTTACGGAGGCCTGATCCGTTTCCAGCGCGAGTCCGTTACTATTCACGCTTCCATTCAGCTTCGCGTTTTTCAACATGGGCTGGTCAGGGAGATCGCGATAATCCATTGTCCCCGCCAAAGCGATATCGCCCGACGTGTTTGCGGTTGAGAGTCCCGCAAAATCTTGCGTATGAAGAAGGACATCATAGCGGCCGCTGGCGACCGGGGTGCTGCTGTAGTCACGCACTTTGACCTCGAGCTTCACGTGCGATCCGCCGACCGTCAGCACGAACGGATTCAGGTTCAGCTCAGATGGCGTGGCGTCGAATTTCGCGTCCAGAGCGTGCGGCAACGGCTTGAGAGCACCGTAGTAGATCGTGCCCTTGTCGTATCCCATTGAGCCGCTGTATTTCTTTCGCAGCTGGCTGAAGCTGACTTCCGTGCGCAAGTTATAGAGGTTGGCATAGACGGGAAGCTTTTGGTTCCGCAGGTAGATTGCGCCATTGGTCAGCAGCACATGCCCAACTGCCAAGTCGAAAACGTTTGTAGAACTTTTCTTATTTGAGGGCGGCGGGGTTGGCAGATTGCTGCGTCCTTCTTTATTCACGGTCAAGTTGACCACTGGAGCATCGACGACCAATTCGCTGAGATTAACCCTGCGATGCAGAATGGAAATTATTTTGATCCCGACTGTAGCTTTCTGCACCTGCAGCAAGGGCCTCTCGCCAGCTGCTTCGGTGCCATGGACGGTGAGCCCATAAATATCGGCCGTCAAAGTCTTTACGTGAAGGTCAAAATTTTGCATCTCGACCCGAGCTCCGGTTGACACGCTGGCCTGCTGAACGATTTTCGCCAGCACCCAGGTATGAAATGCCGGGCTCCTGAGCAGGAAAAACGCTGTTACGACCAGGACCAGTAGCGACGCACCAATGGCAACGGCCGCCAACCCCACGCCTTTTTTCCAGTCCGCCATAACTCTGCTTCCCGACTAAAAAGCTTGCCCTAGTGTGATGAAGAATTGGTTCGCGCTGATGCCACGAGCGGCGTCGAGATTGTGCCCGAAATCAGCTCGGATTGGACCAATAGGCGTGGAATAGCGAATCCCGATGCCAATTGTGTTGGTGTAGTTGTGGATAAAATCGGGAAAGTTAACGCGACGGTAGACATTGCCGCCATCGTAAAAAACGACCCCGCCGAGGTTATTGATAATCGGAATGGGATAGCGGATTTCTGAGTTGAAGATGAAGAGCTGATTGCCACCTATCGGCACCGGCACCTGTGGACAATTTGTAGTCTGCCCGGGAGTACAGAACGGCACGTAGCGCACCGGCCCGGCTTCATTGATAGGAAATCCGCGCAAGGTTGTCCCGCCGCCGGCAAAAAAACGCTGACTGGTGGGAACATTCGCATTCGCGAAAGGCGCCGCGAGTCCGAGCCGAATGCTATTGGCGAAGATAATCGCGTGTAGCGGCTTGTAGTAAGCGGCTTGCCCGAGGAGGCGCGTGAAGTTCGTGCTCGACCCAAATGCGCTGGGTACGATTCGCACATCGATGGTTTCATAGATTCCGTGATGAGCATCGAGGGGCTTGTCGCGGGTGTCGCGGATAATTGTTCCCGAGACAAAAGACAGATCTACGCTGCGGTCGGAAGGAAGCACAAGCTCCGGCACCAGGATTTTCGTCAGTTTAGTACGGTTGAAATCGTATCGGAGCTGAAGCTGAGTTGTATTCTTGCCGTCGATGTAGCGCTGAAACTGAAAAGAGAGATCGCCCAGGCGCGCTTCAAAGAGCGGATTCTCAGTGGTGCGCTCCGCCGAGAGACTGGTGAGCGTCTGCCAGCTGGAGCGGCGGAAATGGGGATCCGTATAGGTAAGCAGGAGTCGCTGATCCAGTCGCGAAGCCAGCACCGAGATCGCTCCGGTCTCGCCTTCGCCGCGCATATTTCTGCGAGTGTATTCGACTGATCCACGGGGGCTGACGAAAGTTTTTTCACTGGGAAAAAGGTTGGCGCCTTTGGTATTGATGGTTGGCAGTCCCGGAACCGCGACGGTGCCGGTGGGAATGTTCCCGCCGCGGCGCGAAATCTCAAAGCCGAAGCCATAGGTAACGGAATTGCGCTTCGATTCGTGTACTTTGACCAGCGCCTCCTCTTGCGATTGATTTGTGATCTGCCGTCTAGGCCCGACGCTTGCCCAGTCGAAGATTCCCAAGTCGTAAAGCTTGCTCTCGCCGGCCAGCAACTTGCCTGCACTTAGCGGCTCCTCCGGAGTGAGATTGGTACTGATGCGGATCAGATCAAGTTTTGTGTGCTCTTGCCCCAAATGCAGCACTTTGCTGATCCGGACCTGCTGTTCTTCGGTAATCTGATAAGTGACGTCCACTTCGTGCGGGTCATCGGGATGGCGGGAGACGATGGTTTTCACCTCAGAGTTGAGAAACCCGCGATCCAGGTATTTCGCCGCCAATCGGTTGCGATCATTCGAAAGCCGACCCGGAGAAAATGGCTTGCCCTCTTCCTGCTCGAATCCTTTTTTCGGTCGAAGCTGTGAAAGCGGGATTTTGTTATTTCCGGCTACCTTAAGCGAACTGACAATGGTACGGTCCCCCTCGGCGATATTGAAGGTCACATAAGCCTTCGGTTCGCGGTCTACCACATCGGGCGTGACCTTCACCTGCTCAAAGCCATTGTCTTTGTAGATGCTTTCAATTCCCTGAATACTCGTGCGCAGCAATTTGTTGCTGAATGATCCTCGAGACAAAATGAAGCGACGTTTTTTCACCGCCACCTGCGCTATCAGGTCGCTACTCGATAGATGATGGTTTCCGCGGAAGGAAATGTCTTCGACGGTATGCTTCCGACCTTTGTTGATCTGATATACGAGCAGTATTTTTCCGTTCTGTTGCTGAGTCGTCGTGGTCACCTTTACGTCGAAATAGCCCTTTTGCTGGAAGTAGCTTGTTAGATTTCGTTCACCCTCGGTGATGAGGTCGGGATCGATGGAGGCTTCTTCGTAAATCGGGACCAGAGTCTTTCGCCGTCGCGATGAAAGAAAGGGAATCCAGGAGAGTTTCGCGCCGACGACACGAATGTCCACGTCCGGCCCGGTATCAACCTGAATAGAAACATCTGCGCGATTTGTTTCCGGATGATATGCCGGAGGGTTAACTTTGACTGTGCTGGCTGGATGTTTCTCTTTTCCCAATTCTTTTTTGATCAGTGCGACTGCCGACTTGATTCGGGTAGAACTATAAGACTTGCCCGGCTTGAGCAGAGCCCCGGTGAATCGTGCCCGCAAGGAGCGGAGTGTCCGCTCGAGCTTGTGGTCCTCTGCGGCAGGTGGGCCAACAATATCTACTCTGCCAATGCGGGCGTGCTTCCCCAGTTGAGTGTTGAAAGCAATGTTCGTGAGCTGGTTCTGATCGTCCGTTTGTACTTCGGTCTGCATTTTTGCCTGGAAGTAGCCGTTATCTGCGAAAAACTTGAGCAGTGCCGACTCCGCTGTCTGCACCTGGCTCTGTTGATAGATATTCTGGTCCTGAATATTCACGACTTGTAGAAGGCGGCTGTATCGAAATCTCTTTATGGCTCCAGGGAAGGTGACCATGCCTATGTAATGGGCGGGTTCCAGAACAAACATGAGCTTGAGCCCATCAGGATCAGGCCTGACATTGAGATCGACTTTGCTGAAAGCTTGAGTCTGTTCCAGCGCTTTTATCGTGGCCTGAATTTTTTCAGTGGAATAGGGCTCGCCGGGGTTTTGTACGACCAGATTGCGGTACTGACTCGTGTCGATCCGAGGGTTAGCGATCAGATCGACCGACCCAACTTTTTGGCCATCGTAGGAAGGCTGTTTTCCAGCGCTCTCTTTAGTCTGTGGAAATATGGCGCCAGCCAGAACAAGAACGGCAATGGGGAAGACGATCCAGCGCATGATCCACTATGTGCGGCCCGGGGTTCCAGCGCTCTCGGGAGAAGGTGGACGGCTGGGCACCCGCCGGCTTTGATAGAACTTGCAACGACAGAACCTGCAACCAAGCTCTGATGCCGGGCTGAAAACCTAAGATGTCTTAAATCCCCGGAAGGGCGCGATCTACTGCTGGTACACATTCAGCTCTGAAATACAGCTTTGGCTTCAGTCTCCGCATCGAAGTCTCGGGCCAGAAAACCTGTGCTCAGGCGGAACGCTCGCCGTACCTCCCGCTGCTGTCAAGGACATTGCAAATGAAGTTGGTAATCTTCGGCTTGACGGTGAGCTCATCGTGGGGAAACGGGCACGCCACGTTGTGGCGCGGCCTGTGCAATGCCTTGTCAGCCCAGGGGCACAGCATTATTTTCTTCGAGCGGGATGTGCCCTACTACGCGAACCATCGCGACCTGACCGCGCCCGAAGCTTTCTCGCTTAAGCTCTACCAGAACTGGATGGAGATCCTTGCGGAAGCGAACCGCGCTGTATACGAAGCTGACGCCGCGATTGTGACCTCGTATTGTGCGGATGCCCTCGCAGCTTCAGATCTGGTGCTGGGGTCAGCCGCCATCAAAGTCTTCTACGACCTCGACACGGCTGTCACGCTCGAGAAATTGCAACGCAAAGAAGATGTCGGCTACATTCCAAGTTATGGGCTGAGCGGATTTGATCTTGTCCTGAGCTACGTGGGTGGCCGCGCCCTTGATGACCTGCAACGTTTGCTGGGAGCGAAGCGAGTGGCGCCACTTTACGGCAGCGTCGATCCCGGGCTTCACAAACCGGTACCGCGCTCGATCCAGTATGATTCCGACCTTTCGTACCTGGGGACTTACGCTTCCGACCGCCAGCAGACGCTGGAACGACTTTTTATCGAGCCCGCACATCAGCTGCCCAGGAAAAAGTTCCTGCTTGGCGGAGCGCAGTATCCAGAAGACTTTCCCTGGAGTGACAACGTCTGGTTTGTGCGCCACGTTCCTCCTGCCGAGCATCCTGCGTTTTATTCGTCGTGCAGCGCGACGTTGAATGTGACTCGACCCGCGATGGCCGATTATGGTTATTGCCCGTCAGGGCGCTTGTTCGAGGCAGCAGCTTGTGAAACGCCGATCGTCAGCGATTCGTGGGAGGGACTCGATGAATTCTTCGAGCCGGGAAGGGAACTGCTGGTCGCCAGAACTTCCGGCGACGTCGTGGAGGCTCTATCGCGTAGTCCGGAGGAGTTGCGGCAGGTCGGAAGAGCTGCCCGTGATCGAGTGCTTGGGGCGCACACCGCCCTCCATCGCAGCCGGGAAATATTGCACTACCTGGAGGCTGCCGCATGAGCTTTCGCTGGGGAGTTATTCCAGCCGCGGGGTTGGGAACACGGATTCAACCGCTGGCATTTTCCAAAGAACTGCTGCCGGTAGGCACACGGCTTGATGGCAGCGTCGAACGTCCTCGCGCAGTTTCGGAATACCTGCTTGAACGAATGCTCACAGCCGGGGTGAACCGCGTGTGCTTTGTGATCTCGCCGGGAAAAACCGATATCGTCAGCTACTTTGGCGGAAAGATTGGAGAGGCACCGATCTGCTATACCGTTCAGCAAAGCCCAAACGGGCTGTGCGACGCGCTGTTTAGCGCTTTGCCGTTCATCGCACCTGAAGACGAAGTGTATATAGGACTTCCGGACACGGTGTGGTTTCCGATGGATGGATTCGAATTCTTACCCGACCACCAGTTTTCTTTTTTGCTCTTTCCTGTCTCGCAGCCGGAGCTGTTTGATTCTGTTGTCACTGGTCACTCAGGCCGTGTGGAGGAGATCCAGGTGAAGCAGCAGAATGCAGCGTCAGATTGGGTTTGGGGAGCATTCAAGTTGAGCGGAAGGCATTTTGCCGACCTGCATCAGCTGTGGAACGATCGCTCGCGATCAGACGAATACTTTGGCACTTTGGTAAATGCGTATCTCGCGAACGGCGGCATTGCATATGGGGTAAAACGCGGTGAAGTGTACGTGGACGTCGGCACGCTACATGGATATCGAGAGGCGGTCCGCGTAATCTCACGCCAGGCATCGTTGCATGAACTGGCAGGCTAATCAGAGGCAATCCCGGGCGGAACTTATCCGGCGTCGAATCGAAGGTCACGACGATTCAACTTTGCGGATCGCCGTTCTGGCGGCCCATCCCGATGACGAAACAATTGGCGTGTCTGCTTTGCTGGCCCGCTTTCCTCAATCAGAGATCGTCTACGTAACCGATGGAGCACCGCGAGACCGAAGCCTCTGGCCACCCGGCATGGCTTGCGCACGAGAAAAGTACGCGGAACTGCGACGCCAGGAAACAGCAAAGGCGTTGGCGCACGCAGGAATCGGGGAAGAGCAGATCTCGTGGCTTGGCGCTGCCGATCAAGAAGCAATCCTCGAAGCGCGAACACTGGCGCTGAGGGTTGCGGAGTTCCTGCGGGAGCATACGGTCGATCTATTGATCACCCATCCTTACGAAGGCGGACATCCAGATCACGATTCCGCAGCTCTGATCGCACGGCGTGCGATTTCAATGCTTGACAGAGCGGTCCCTGAACTCTTCGAGATGACTTCCTATCATGTGCGCAACGGGCAGTGCGTTACCGGTGCATTCCTCAACTCGGAGCCGTCGTCGGAGATTGTCCTGGAGTTGTTGGATGAAGATCGCGAGCGCAAGCGCAAGATGATGGAAGAGTACAGGTCGCAACGGTTGGTACTGCAAAACTTTCCGATTACGAACGAGCGGCTGCGCATGGCGCAGGAGTACGACTTCTCGCAGTCGCCGCACGAAGGCAAGCTTTGGTATGAATGCATGGGCTGGCCGATGACCGGACGTCGCTGGCGTGAACTCGCATTGGCGGCTTTTGCAGACAGCCGGGAGTGCTCATGCGATTGACAGTGCTGAGCGTAAGCTATCCCCTTGCAAAGGTCTCGCCTGCGACGGCGGGCGGAGCTGAACAGGTGCTCGCGACAATCGATCGCGGACTGCTAAGAGCCGGCCACAGATCGCTGGTACTGGCGCCTGAGGGCTCCCGATGTAGTGGCCTGCTCATTGCAGCGCAGGTTCCTTCAGGAGTTTTGGATGAGAGCGCTAAACGGGAGGCCCGACGGACCTTTAAAGAACTACTTGACCGCACGCTCACGCGCTATTCGGTCGACGTTGTCCATATGCACGGAGTCGATTTTTATGAGTACCTGCCGGACAGCGATGTGCCGATTGTGGTGACGACACATTTGCCATTGAGCTGGTATCCAGGGAGCCGACTTTCGCACAAACCAGTGAATGTGCTCCTGGTGGGCGTTTCGGATTTTCAGGCACGCACAGCTCCTCCGGAGGTTCAGATTGATTGCGTCATTCCGAATGGAGTAGACGTCGAGGAGATGAGCCATCGTCGGCAAGCGGGTGACTATGTGCTTGCGATGGGAAGACTCTGTCCTGAGAAAGGTTTTCACCTGGCGCTAGAGGCAGCTGAAACAGCCGGCGAAAAGTTGATCTTGGCCGGGATGGTGTTCGACTATCCCGAGCACCGCAGTTATTTTGATTCGATGATTGCCGCCCGCTTGGGGAGGTCGGCACGATTTATCGGACCGGTTGGCGGAATACGAAAGCGGCACCTGTTGTCCGGGGCAAAATGCTTGCTGATCCCCAGTCAAGTGAGCGAGACCAGTTCGTTGCTGGCGATGGAGGCGATGGCTGCTGGGACTCCTGTGATCGCGTGGCGCAGTGGTGCTTTACCTGAAATTGTGAGCGACGGAAAAACTGGATTTGTAGTTGCGTCGGTCGAGGACATGGCGTCGGCAATCTGCCGCATAAGTGACATTGACCGGCGAGCGTGTAGAAGAGAAGCCACACGGAGATTCGATGGCCGGAAGATGGTGTCGAGCTATCTCTGCCTGTACGAAGCTGTTGCTCGTCGATCGTTCACCCCGGAGTTGCAGGCCGCATGAAGCCATCGGTCACACTGAAGGTGCGGGTGCTGCACAGCCTGGCCGAACTGCGGGAAATTTCTTCTGAGTGGCGTGAACTGTTTGAGCACAGCCACGCCGCTGCGTTTCAAAGTCCTGACTGGCTGCTGCCCTGGATCGAAGTGTTCGCTCCAGAAAAGATAACCGCGGTCGAGGTTCGTTGCGGAGAGCGGCTAGTCGGGCTAGCTCCTTTTCTGATCTACCGGAGAGAGGCCGAGCGGGTTCTGGCTTTCATGGGCGGAGGTGTTTCCGACTATCTGGACGTTCTTATCGATCCGAAGTTCCAGGCAGAGATCATGTCACAAATAATTGCGACCGTGTGCGGCCTACAAGACGACTGGACGGTTCTCGATTTGACGGACTTGCCGGCTCAATCGCCTTTATTGAGGCTTGTGTTGTTAAAGCGCGAGGCTCGCGAACACGATTCGTGCAGTGTTCTTTGCCTGCCGGACAGCAAAGATCAGCTTCTTCACTTGTTCTCAAAGCGCCAACGGGCAAGCTTGCGGAACGCTCGTTCCAGGCTCCAGCGCGCCGGGGGCGGAGAGATCGAACTCGCAACTGCTCAAAATGTTTCAGAATTTCTACCTGACCTGTTTAGGCTTCATACCAGCCGCTGGTCGGAGCGGGGCCAGCCAGGAGTGCTCAGTGATCCCCGAACCCTAAAATTTCACAGATCCTGCGCAGCCGGGCTTTTTGATTCCGGTCTTTTGCGGTTGTCGCGATTGCGATTGCACGGCAAGACTCTGGCTGTCATCTACTCGCTATTCGCTCACGAGACAGCATTCTGTTACCTGCAGGGATTCGATCCTGAGTTCGCATGGCTCAGCCCTGGAACTCAACTCATGTATCAGGTGATCGGAGATGCCTTAGACCATGGGATTCGCCGGTTCGACTTTCTGCGCGGCAACGAAGATTACAAGCAGCATTGGCGGCCAGAAAGCCAGCCCACATACCGCATTCGGCTTGCCCGATCGTCTCTCTCTCCACGATGGCAGAATTTCAGAGAGTTACCGACGTTCATGCCGCCTAGCTAAGGCCTTCTACATTAAACCCTGCAGAAAGTTCATCTTCGCATTCTTACAGGATGCTACGGCTGTGGGTAACCGATGATGGGGATAGCCTGCTTCAATTACAAACTTTAGAGTTTAGAAGGAGTTATTAACCTTATTCGCGAAGTACCGGTGACGGCAATGATGAAACTGGAAACAACTAATCGGCGGGACTGGCAAGGTTTCACGCGCGTTCTGGAAGTTATGTCGTTCGTCGATGAACTGGGAGACCACTCACCCGAGGACATCCGCGAAACCGTCGAAGGGTTTTGAAAACTGCCCACGAACCCCGGCCAGACCATGAGTCTGGAAGAAGTAGTGTTCTGGGCGGGCGTGGCGAGCGGAATGGAATTCTGGCGCCATGCCGAAGAAGATAGCGTGGATCCGAGCACCGCCGAGAAGATGCTGGTGTTCTCCTCTATTTTTGCGCACTCGATGAAGAATGCCATCGTCGATTTGGCGCTGGGCGAGTTGGATCCGGAAGAGAAGCGACCTTTCCCAAAAATCGGCACACGCTCGCGGCTGTAGGCACACACGCTCTAAGTTTGTGCCAACGCTCAGATTTGACCCAACAAAGATTGGCGAGCCTCAAACTGCTCGTTGCAGCCACGAGAGCACGTATTGTCTTCGCGTCCTTTTTCCCAACAGATTGCGTTACGTAAAAGGGCAAGCACCAGCGCCCGGCCTCAACGGCGGCGGTGTGTCGCATGAGAGGCGCGCGTTTGGGGCAGAGGCTATGGGTTGCAGGACGAAAAAGAGCGCCGTCCCCGGAGCATGGCGATAGATTCGGGCACTATCGCGGAGATCCGGGGACGGTTCCACCGCACCTAGTGAAAGCTTAGATGGCATGCTTCAAGGGCAGGTTGGTGAGACGTTTGTCCTGTTCATTCGCAAAAGGCGTGAATTGAGGCACCAAAATAAACTCCGCATCAGTGTCCTCGACAGACTTTTCTCGACCTAAACTCAAGAAAATTCAGGGGGATTGTCATTTCTCCCCTACAGCAATTCGTATTTTGAAGTACAGCGTCGGCCTGATCGTCACACGCTTCCTAATTGGCTATGCTTTTCTCATGCTTGCCTAGAGCAGGCTAACGAGGAGGCAGCATGCTTTATTGGGCGCTGGTGTTTCTGATTGTCGCGATCATCGCTGCGATATTTGGTTTTGGCGGAGTCGCAGTGGCAGCGGCGGGGATTGCAAAGCTCCTGTTCTTTGTATTCCTGGTGGTGTTCATCATCACCTTGATCACAGGACTGACGCGCCGCGGCACAGGAATTTAGAGGGCTGAGCGCGACAAACAACTTAGAGGGTTTTTAAGTACCGGGCCGGGCTGGTTTCTTCGCGCGAAAACGAAACCAACTTCGGTCCGGACCGCTTTTTGGGGCGAACAAAAAGAAGGCCGGCTAAAAAAGAAGGGGAGAGCCTAAACTCTCCCTGAGTGCAATTTGTTCACTTGCTCCCACCTTCAGTTTTCGCCACTGACGGGTTTCCCACAGCGAGAGAATAGTTCTTGCCACGGAATGAAATTTCGGTAAGAGCTTTGGCGTGATCGCCTTCACTCCGAGTTGACGTCAGGTTCCGCTGCGCGGGTGCCTTCAACTGGACCACCGTTGCCGGAGCGGTGGCGACTACTTTCTTGTTGCGAATTATTTGCAGCTGCACGTCGCTTCCTGTTCCCTCCCATTGCACCTCATAATCACCCGGCGAGAGTTGGGTTCCATTGACCATCGTGGGATCAAAAAGTTTCATGCTGCCTTTCTCTGCCGCTAGTGCGCTGCTCGCAACCAGGATCGCGAGTCCGCCTATAACGCCTGCGAACACTTTGCTCGTTCTCATATTGTCCTCTTCTTTCCCGAATCACGTCGGGAAGGCGGTTTGCGGCGGCCCCACGAATTACCCATTCGAAAACAACTTGCGTTTGTTTACGAAAGGGCTAAAATGCCCACGGGGTTTAAACACAAAGAGCCCAGGCTGCAAAGCCGCGAACTCTCTGCCTGGGGACTGGCCACCTGGCCGCCAAGCGAAAGTGGCCAGTCCCCGCACCCCTGATTGTCAGACGCTGCGAACGTTCTCTCTCTGCTGTTACGCTCCTTCAAGCCAAGATGTTCCCGCGCTTTGTCAAGTAGATGCTCGCCCGGTTACTCCGACTCACGAAACGGAACAGCAGGCGACGTTCCAGTTGCAGGTTCTTACTCTGTTGCAGAATAGACGTTTAAGCAAGGCTGCCGGTAGCAAGACGTTAGAGATGTGTGCGTTGTTGGAAGACTGCGTTCGAGAACGGACGATGGAAGAGTCAGGATGGAAGAGTCTGCCAGGAAACCTGAATATGGGGGTAGCGTTCTCGTCGTCAAAAAATCAGGGCCCCATTTCGGGGCCCTTTTCCCAGGGGAACATAGTGCAAATCGTTACTGCGGAGGCTGGCCGGTGCCAGTTGATCCACTGCTGCCCGTGCCGGAGCCGGTCGGGCTGGTTCCAGTGGTCCCGCTGCCCATGCCACCTGAACTGGATTTATCTTTTGTTTTTCCGCCGCAGGTATCGGAAATCATGTCGACGCTGGTGACGTTGAACGCTTTTTCGTTGGTTGCGCTCGCAGAAGACCCGGATGAACCGGCTGCCGTCGACGACATGCTGGAGCTTCCGCCTTTTTCCCACATGCCCTTCACAGCGACTTCATGTCCAACGTGAGCAGAAACATCTTGCCCGGTCAAGGCGATGGCTTTGCCCTTCTTCGTCTCGAGGACATACTGACCGCCTTGCGATTGAACGCAGCCCTTAAGTTTCTTTTCGTGAGATGCAGTGTTTCCTGTCTGCTCAGTCTGCGTGGTTTGGCCGGTTGTGTCGTTGCCTGGTTGCGCCATTCCGGGCTGCTGGCCTCGGGGGCTGTTCATGCTGGGAGAAGATTGCTGGGTGCCCTGTCCTGAGCCGCCGGGCGCCATTTGAGCCACGGCCGCCGCCACACACAAGGTACAAGCCACTACGAGTGAAATCGTGAACTTCTTCATTGCCACTCTCCTTGCCTCCAATTTTGTTGAACGTAAGTTTTGAACGATCGTCTCAGAGGACTACGCGACCGTCCTGTGTCCGTGATGAGACGCCTGAGCAACGGCCGGAGGTTGCAGCCCGAGGGATGGTTTCCTCTGCAGCAAACGATGTATGGCGGCTAAGAGTTCGGCTCGTGGACGTGCCTTATCGCAGAACGCATCAACCACGCTGCGTGCGTGGGCTGGAACCAGGGTACTACCGGAAAACAGCAGCACAGGAGTCCGTGCGTCCAGAGCTTTAATTGACGACGCGACAGTTATGCCATCCATGCCCGGCATTTCATAATCGGTTATGACGGCATCAACCCGATTGGTCGCGGCGAGCTGGACGCCGGCATCTCCGCTGTTGGCGGTTAAGACTTCGAATCCGAGGTCCTCAAACATCTTGCGATAAAGCATTAGCCCTGGCTCGAAGTCATCGATCCACAGCAATGTAGGGCTGGTCGTGTGCCGAATCGAAGTCTGCCTGGATTTTGTGGGCCGTGTGGAATCACGATCGCTCCATGAGAACGAGCGAGCGGCCAATGCTGGAACACAACTCACCTTTACACCCCTGCCCATGCTCACAAATTACCGAGGGTGCTCTGTGGGAAACAATGGGTTGAACGCTGTAAGTAGGCTCAGGGTAAGACTGTAGGTCGAGTTAATGTGAGTTAAACGTTCTTGCGCACCTATGTGTATGAAAAAAAAGTAAGTGCAGCCGGAGAGGAACCTAGGTCACTTGCCTTAGGTCAATATCAAGTTTGAGGTCCGTTCAGCAAGCTGAAGAACGGACCAGATGCGGTGGAAGAAGACTACAACCTGCCCATCAGCAAGAGGATGACCAGGATCAGAAGCAGCAATCCCAATCCGCCGCTTGGGTAATATCCCCATCCCGTGCTATACGGCCAAGAAGGGAGGGCTCCGACGACCAGCAGC
>Ga0207665_10001786_pt1 | contig 14483 bp, 13 predicted proteins | sample LARL112metaG_FD_184351 | JGI IMG/M metagenome (GOLD analysis project Ga0207665, IMG submission 184351) | Corn, switchgrass and miscanthus rhizosphere microbial communities from Kellogg Biological Station, Michigan, USA - LAR L11-2 metaG... | ecosystem: Host-associated > Plants > Roots >...
GCAATGCCCTGTGCGACGCCCTCGGTGTCCGCGTGCGCACGCTGCCGCTCACCGAGCAGCAGATCCTCGCCGCGATGCCGGACTGACCAGGACGGCGGAGCAGCGCCGGCGCGAGGCAGTGATCGAGTCCGATAAGCGTGTCGAGTCTTGCTCACAGCCGCAGGAGGCGCTCGGCGTTGCCGTGGGCGATCTTCTGCTTGTCGGCCGGACTGAGCCGTGCGTCCCGGAGAAACGCGGCGGCCCGTGAGTTATCGGAGAAGGGATAATCGACCGAGAACAGCATACGGTCGGCGCCGAAGACCATGAGGGCACACAGCAACGGCGGGTCGGTTGTATACCCGCACGTGGTCAGGTGCACATGCTGAAGCACGGTCTCGGCCACCGTGGCGGTTAGCCCGGTCGCCAGTGGAGTCAGCTTTTCATCGGCCCTGGCCAGGGAGAACGGCAGGTTTTCGCCCATATGCCCCACGATTACGTGCAGCCCGGGGAATCGTTCGAAGACGCCGCCCACCACCATGCGCAGCACATGCAGGCCGCACTCGGCGTGCCATCCCCAGCCGGCGGTCGCCAGCGTGCTCGCCATCGCGGGCTCCAGGCCGGAGAAATAGGCGGCACGCACGGCGGGCGGCGGCTCCGCCGGGTGAAGGTACACCGGTACGCCCAGGCGTTCTGCGGTCGCGAGCACGGGGTCGGCGGACGGGTCATCGAGGAACACGCCCCGGGTCTGGCCGTGGATCATCGTGCCGACGAAACCGAGTTCCTCGACGGCTCGGCTCAATTCGGCCGCCGATGCCTTCGGGTCGCACATCGGCAGGGTCGCGAAGGCCCGGAAACGCGCGGGATGCGCGGCCACGGCGGCGGCCATCCGGTCATTGAGATCGCGTGATACGGCGAGCGCCTGGTCCGGGTCCAACTCCTGGACCGCGTGGGCCACGGCGGAAAGGACCTGGACGTCGATACCGGCCGCGTCCATGGACTGCAGCCTGCCTTCGCCCAGATCGTCAAGGGCGTCGGACTGGCCGAGCAGGCTCGCCGGGTCGACGCCGATTGCTGCCGCCACGTCCTTGGGCAGCAGATGCTCCTCCAGTGCGATCACTGGTCGCGGTGCCACGTCATGGGCTGCCGCCCATCCGGCTAGTGAGCTCGTCCATGCTGACGCCGTACGGCACCGCCCAGGCCGCTACCTGTTCGCTGTCAACCGGGTCGGGCAGGTCACGCAGGGCCTCGTCGGCCATCTCCGGCAGTCCTGCCTTGCGCAAAACGTCAACCACGTGCTGCCTGGTGAGTCGCACTGCAATCACCTCGTCTGCAAAATCGCTGCGTGAACTCAGCTAGCTGCCGGTCAGGTCGGGCGGCCGCTAGCCAGCTACCGTCTCTAGCCTGTCCTCGGGCACGTTCGGCGCCGCGTCATGGCCGAGCAGGCTTGCGACGGCGGTGCGTAGGGCCTGGAGTTGCTCTTCCCCGGCCGTTTCGGCTCGCCACGCTACGTGTCCGTCGGGACGGACCAGCACGGCGCCCGTGTCGCCGATGCCGCGGACCCGCTGCCACTCACCATAGGGATCACCGAACGGGCAGCCGGGACCAATCGCGGTCACCGTGATGTTCAGGCCGGCGCGGTGCGCGATCTCGTCGCAGACCGCACTCCAGGCCTCCCCGCCAGGCCCGGTCAGCAGGTGGAACGCACCCCCCGCGACGAGGTCGATCGTGGACTGCTGCCGCCCAGCCGGATCGGTGATGGCCGCGTGTGGCAGCGCACAGCCAGCGGCTGTCTGCGGAATATAGATGAGGTCCGGATCCGGGCTGGGTGTGTAGCTGTGGTCGCCGGGAACCACCGCGCCCCGCTCATAGCGATAGCCGAGTTCGATTCCGACCGCGTTGAAGGTGTAGCACGCCTGGTAGATCGCTGCGGCCACGCCAGACCGGGCCGCCGCGCCCCGCTCGCTCGGGGCCTTGAACTCGAGCAGTTGCTCCTCGCGTTCCTCGCGGCTCTGCCCAGGACGGTAGCCGAGCGCCAGCGGGATGCCGGCGGCCTCCTGAACGCTCTGCATCGACCGGCGGATGACGTCGCGGCCAACCGGCTGCCGCTCGGCGTCGTAGCTGTCCAGCAGGGTCGGGCCGGCCACGCCGGACAGCACCAGCTTCAGCTTCCACGCCAGGTTGTAGGCGTCCAGCATCGAGACATTGGCCCCCAGCCCGTTGGCGGGCGAATGCCGGTGCACCGCATCGCCCATGCAGAACACGCGGCCGCTCGAGTACGACCGAGCGAACTGCCCGTTGATCAGCCATTTGCCGACGTTGAGAATCTCGATGTTGACGCTCTGGTCGCCGATGATGTCCTGGATCCGCCGCCTGAGCGCCTCCTCCGTCAGATCCGGCTCCCCCTCCGCCGGGTCATACATCAGGGTCGCGATCCATTCGTTCCAGGGTTCGACCGTCACGAACACGCCGCTTCCCACCCAGAAGTCGCTGCCGGGCCGATGTGTCCAGTACAGCGCGCCCGGTCGGTGCGCGCAGAAGCGCCCGAGGTCGGCCTTGATCCAGACGTTGACCGCGGCGCCCCAGCCGACCTCGCCCTCGAACTCGAGCCCGATCTGCTCCGCGACGATGCTGCTGGCCCCGTCGGCGCCGATCAGGTAGTCGGCCTCGATCCAGAATGTCTCGCCGGTCATGCGATCGCGGACGCGGGCCAGGACGCGGCCGTCTGTCTCGCGGATCTGCTGGCACTCGGTGTTGAAGAGCAGCCGTCCGCCGCGCGCCAGCAACGCCTCCGCCAGGACCGGCTCCAGCTTGTGCTGCGGGATATTGACGGCGTCACACGGCGTCAGCCCGATATAGCCGCCGGGACCGCCGTGATGATAGGTGCGCAGGCGGCCGAGCTCGTCCCCGGCCAAGGTGACGCACCAGACGACGTTGCGGATCAGGTCGTTCGGATGGGCCGCGCGGCGTACGGCCTCTTCCAGGCCGAGCCCGCGCAGCAGCTCCATCGCCCGCGGATTGATGTGATGGGCCCGGGGCGTGTGGGCCGTCCATCCGTAACGCGTTATGGTCAGCGCGGGCACGCCGTACTGCTGCAGCAGCAAGCTGGCGGCCAGTCCGGCTGGCCCGGCGCCCACGATCAGGACGGGAGTCCGCAGCACGGGGCCATCTGCCCCGGTCCTGATGTCTTCGTTTTCGGGAGTCAACGTTCCGTCTCCATTCCCTTAAGCGACGGTGCTGATACCGCTGACACTAGATACGGGTTCGTCCTTAGTCAAGGACTATTCCGTCCTTATCTGATTCATCTTGCTGCTTGCTGCGCGGCGGCGAGGGCTCAGCGGGAGAGCGCATGCCGGTAGATGTGTTCGGCCACCATGATCACGGTCAGGTTCGTCGGGACGGAGGGCACCCCGGGGAGGATCGAGGCGTCGATCACCCGCAGGTTCCTGACGCCGCGAACCGCGCCCCGTGCCGTCGACCACAGCCCATTCGTCGTGGTCGCCGCCCATGGGGACGGTGGAGGTGGCGTGCTGGAAGGAGGCGACCTGCCGATCGATCGCGCGCTCGAGGCCACCCCAACATCCGTCAAGGACGGATCCGTCCTTGACTAAGGACGGATCCGTGTCTAATGTCGGGGGTGAGCGGGTCGGCAGGCCTTAGCTGGCCGCTGGCGTCGAGGGGCGCGGTGTTCCGCGCGGCCCCCGGAGAAGAGGCAGTGATGACATCACCGAAGATTTCTCACCTGATTTTCAACACCGCCAACTATGAGGCGATGAAGCAGTGGTACCTCGATGTCTTCGAAGCGAGGATCGGCGTCGAGACCTCCGACCACAGTGCGTGCTTCCTGCAGACCGATGAGCATCATCACCGGATCGGCATGTTCAACGTGGCCAAGACCGATGAGTCGGTGGCGATGACGGCTCCGGGTTCGGGCGACGCCAGCGCCCTGTCCCGGCTGAACCACCTCGCGTTTGAGTACCCGACTCTGGCTGAACTGTTCGAGACGTACGAGCGGCTCGCCGGGTCCTCGATCCTCCCGACGGTATCCATGAACCACGGGCCCACCATGTCCGTGTACTACCAGGACCCGGACCGGAACGTGGTCGAGCTCTTCTATGACACCCGGTACACCGAGAACCAGCTCGCCGAGTTCTACGCGGGCGGCGACCGCTACGTCCTGTCCGCCATCCCCTTCGACCCCGCGGAGAAGCTGGCAGAACTACGCGGCGGGAAGCCGGTCGCCGAGCTGACCGCCTGGTCTCCTCCGGCCCGCTGATCCGCCCGTCGCGGCCGAAAGGATAGGCACACCATGCGGCTCGTCAGCTTCGGCCCACGTGGGAGCGAGCTTCCCGGCGCGCTCGTCAGTGGTTCCGTCCTGCCCCTGCCACCCGTGATGGCCAGCCTCGGGCTCGACCCGGCCGGGACCATCCGCAGCGTGCTGCCGTTCCTCGGTCCGCTCTGCGAGGCGATCGGCGCCGCGGCCGCCCGCGGCGACCAGCTGATCCCGCTGGACCAGACCCGTCTCGGGCCCCCGATCGCGGATCCCCCGAACCTCTTCGCCTGCGGCGCGAACTACTTCTCGCACCTGTCCGAGCCCGGTCTGGACATGCCCGGAACCCCCACCCTGCCGGTCATGTTCCTCAAGCCCCGGTCCGCGCTCTCCGGCCCCGCCGACCCGGTCATCCGCCCCACCGAGACCGCCCAGCTCGACTACGAAGCCGAGCTCGCCATCGTTATCGGCAAGGCCGGCCGCAGGATCCCGGCCAGCCAGGCCGCGCAGCACATTGCCGGGTACATGATCGCCAACGACGTCAGCGCCCGCGACCTCATGGAGGGAGAAAGCAGGAAGCTCAGCTCACCGGTCCTGCTCCAGATCATGCGGGCCAAGGGCTGGGATACCTTCCTCCCCACCGGCCCCTGGCTCGTCACCGCCGACGAGGCCGGCAGCTACGAGAACATCCGGATCCAGACCTGGGTCAACGGCGAGCCCCGCCAGGACGCCTACGCCAAGGAAATGACGAACAACCCCTACCAGATCATCGAATGGCTCAGCGCCACCACCACCCTGCAGCCCGGTGACATCATCACCACCGGCACCCCCGCGGGCGTGGCCATGGGCATGGCTACGCCCCGATGGCTCGTCCCCGGCGACACCATCCGCATCCACATGACCGGGCTCGGCACCATGACCACCCCGGTCCGCCAAGAACGAACCGCCCCATGACGGGCTTGCGCGGCCCTTAGCTGACAGAAATGGCCGGCCGCGCCGCCTGCAGCGACGAGGTGAAGGTCCATGACCGACGCTCATTCCTTCGAGCTGGGAACCGACGGCCCCTCCGCGATCGTGGTCGGCGTCGACGGTTCCGCGACCTCCCTGCGGGCCGGCGCCTATGCAGCGGGACTAGCTCGCCGCCAGCGCGCCCGCCTCGTCGCCGTTTACGTGGGCTCGGTCTCGCCGATGTGCGTCACCGAACCCAGCGCCGCCGCGGTGCTTCGCATCGCGCACTCTGAGGCCTTCGAACGGACCGCCGCCGATCTCCGTCATGAAGCCGAGAAGAAGGCCCGGGAGCATGGCATATCCATCACTTTCGTGGCCACCCGCGGTGACTCATTGGCTGAGCTCCACCGGATAGCCCGAGAGAACTGCGCCGACGCCATCGTGGTCGGGGCATCCACCAAGGTTGGCCACCGGCTAGCGGGCTCGCTAGCCGTCCGGCTCGTGCGGGCCGGGAAGTGGCCTGTCACCGTCGTGCCTTAATCTATGACCCTCGAATTGTCAGACCCCGAGGAGAGGTAGGAGCACCTCGTCCACGATCTCCGTAACATCTTTTTTCGTTGGGTCGTGAGTTTCAAGTAGCGTGCGTTTAATGATCAGTGCGTGAAGTACCTCAAGAACGACAGGGGTCAAGCGATTCGGGGATATCTCGCCGCGCCTCGCGGCGTCGCAGAGCAGTTCGGTCAATGCCTCGAAACGGGGGGCGAAAACCTGCGACTTGAACCGGGCCAGTAGTTGAGGGTACCGGTGCGCTTCGCCAAGCAGGCTGCGGTACGCATCACCCCTAACGCCCTTTTGCGCCTTGATCATATGCAGCGTGAGCCCGATCAGATCGTCGCGCAGAACGCCGGTTCGCTTGTATTCGGCCGGGTCCGCACCCAGCTTCTCCAACGTGTCGATCACGAGAGACGTCGTGTCGGGCCACCGCCGGTACAGAGGGCTCTTACCGGTGCCTGCGCGCTCGGCGACGCCCTCGAAGGTAAGCCGCCCGAATCCGACCTCGGCTAGCTCGGCAATAACGGCGTCGAAAATCGCCTTCTCGACCGCGGTTCCCCGCCGCCGCCTGCGAACTGGGCGCTCGATGGTCTGTGCGACGGCGCGTTGCTGGCCTGGCATGCCATAAGCATATGTGGCCCCGGAGCGCTTGGCTCCGGGGCGCGGGTACGAGCACGTGGTGAGCCGGCCGCTAACCCGCGGCTACCACGACCACGTTGTACGTGGTCCCTGGCGGTGCACCTGGTCCGAAGGGCGGCGGGATGCCGAGCTCGTACCGGGCGTTGGGGAGCGCCAGGCGGTCTCCATATTTCGCTACGGTGGTGGGCGAATCGAATAGTGAACTTGTGATCGTCGAAGTAATCGTCCCGCTGGATAGGTTCGGACTTAGCGTCACCCGGATGAGTGTATTTGCGACACCTTCGACGACCCAGAGGCTTCTGCCTTGGAGTAGCATCCCGTCGAGCGAACCCGGTATGAGGCCGGCGACATCGACGGGAGCGCTCGCGCCCGTCACGGGGTCGACGGTGAACAACTTGTCGAGAACAGTGTTGTCTGCTATCAGAGTGGAACCGTCAGCCGTTGCCGCGATGCCATTCAGATTGAGTCCATCCGGAGAGAACGCCGCGGCCGGGCCGCTGAGCGGAATAGTCACCTCCCGGCCCAACCTCCCGCCTCCTCCGATCGGGATCTTGTAGAGGTCGGGAAGGTAGCTGTCGGTGAAATACGCGGCGTGGGCCGTGAGAACTACGTCATTTATCAGCGATTTCCCGTCGGGGCCGAACTGGTAGCGAGCGACGAGAGCCCCGGTGCGGGAATCGTAGACAAGCGCAGCGCCAGTCGTTCCGCCGGCGACGAACAGCAGATGATCTCGCACATCTGCTTTAAGACCGACAGCCTCTCCCCCTCCCGCAGGGGCGACGAGGACAAAGCCTTTGCCGGTACGCAGATCTCCTTGATAGATGTCGCCTGTTGTCAGGGAGGCCGAGTAGAACGTCGAGCCAGCACCGCTTGCGATGCCCTCAGGCGCGAAATCGACCGGCAAGGGAACCGAGTCATCCAATCGCGCGACGGGCGCGGCGATCGCGGGCGCGGCGATCGCGAAGACGGCGATGCTGGCGGCGGCAATAGGGGCGAGGATGAGACGGCGAATCATGGCTCTATGGCTCCTCGATAACGTTGACGTGGGCATGCATGGCTGGTGCGGTCTTCGTGGCCAGGTGGTCCGCGATTCCGCCGGGGGAGAGGTCCAGGTCCAGATCGTGTGCGGGCTGGGTGCCGGCCAGGTGCACGTCGACGCCGAGCAGGGCGCCGGTGGCCGGGCAGCAGGACGCGGTTACGGTCAGGTCCCGGTGCAGGGTGGCGCCGCTCGCTTCCGGGAGCTGCATCGCGCGCAGGGTCGCTCCGGTCCGCCAGCGGGTGTGGCCCCGGCAGAGCAAGGCGCCACCGGTAGTGACGACCCGCCACCCGTCGCGGCCGTGCACCAGGCGGAGCCGGTCGCCGAGTGACAGCCACCGGTCGTCCTTAGCCAGGCCGGGCGGCGCCGCCTCAGGGAAGGCGGGACCGGGGTCTTCGGGGACCTCACCGACGGGCACTCCCAGCCGGGCCGCTCGCAGCGCCCGCCGCCGGGCCACCGTGGCCGCGCCATCCGCCTGTCCATCGCAGACCACCACGCCGTAGACCTCGGCGGCCTGCCCAGGCGTCACCGCCCCGCTGATCACGTCCCGGACCACGTCCCCGGGATCGCGGTCCAGCGGGTCACCGATCCCGCCGCCCCCTTGCCAGCGGACGGCGAACACGTCGCGGTCGGTCATCGGCATCGAGCCCGGTTTCGGCCCCAGGTCAGCCAGGCGAGTCAGTCTGGCCGGGTCGAACGCGCCGGTCGCGGCCGGCGCATCAGCGGCGATCCCGTGGCCCCACTGCTGACGGACGGTCCCTCCGGGCAGCCCGCCGGACAGGCCCGTGGCGTTGGGCACCTGGGCGCCATGCGTCATGATCAGGGCCGCGGCCTCGGGCACCGCCAGGGTCAGCGCTATCTCGGCGCCGCGCCCGCCCCGTCGACGTCCCGGCCCGCCGCTGTCGGGAGCCATCCGCCGGTACCCGTAAAACAGCGGGCTGACCTGCTCATTGACCTCAACGTCGGCGATCGAGGGGCACGGGGTGTTCAGCGGGCCGGCGGCGTCCGTCCCGTCCCGGTCACAGAACGCCCCGAACCCGCCGGCCAGCGGGTCCATCAGGTGCAACCCGAACCGCTCGCCGTACTGATTCCGCCCGCCGAGGTTGAACGTGGCCATGGTTCCGCTGCAGACGGCCTGAGCCCGGTACTGGAGTCCCGGCGCGGCGGCGAGCAGCCGGTTGAGCGCGGCGGCGACGACGTTGCTGACCACCCATACCGTCTCGACGGTCGCGCTCCCGACCGGGGCCGGTGGCAGGGCCGTGCAGATCAGCCGGTCGGGGGCGGTCACGGTGACCGGGCGCAGCAGGCCGTCGTTCCAGGCCAGGTCCCATCCGAGCGTCGGGATCAGGGCCCCGGCCACCCCTCCGGCCAGCCCGGCGCGGGTGCAGTTGACGAAACCGGCCGCCTGCGGCGAGGACCCGGAGAAGTCCAGCACCAGGCGGTCATCCTGCTTGGTGGCCACCAGGTCCACGGTGAACAGCCGGTTGGCATGACCGTCGTGCTCAAGGTAGTCATGCACCCGGACCGTGCCGTCCGGCAATTCCCGCAGCCGGGCGCGCATGGCCGACTCGCTGGCCTCCACCATGCGGGTCATCACCGTCTGGACGACCGGCGTCCCGTAGCGGTGACACAGGGCCGCCATCCGCTCGGCGGCCACGTTCAACGTCGCGATGAAGGCCCGGACATCGAGTCCGACCTGGGCCGGAAGACGCGTGGCGGCCAGGACCATGTCCAGGACATCGGTCCGGAGCGTCCCCGCGTCCACCAGCGTGACGGCCGGAATCCGCAGCCCTTCCTGCCAGATCTCGGTCGCGCGCGGCGACCAGGAGGCGAAGTCCATGCCGCCCATGTCCGTCTCGTGAGCCATGACGCCGGCCCAGGCGATCAGCTCGCCGTCGACGAACAGCGGCGCGCACATCTGCAGGTCGTTCTGGTGCAGGGCCCCGACGAATGGATCGTTGCCGATGATGCGGTCGCCAGGATGCAGCGGCCGCCGCTGCGCGAGGAGGTGCCGGATGAGGGCGCCTACCGGGGGCGCCTCGAAGGTGACCTGGTACCCCATCGTCGCGAACGAGCCGTCAGCCAGGTAAAGGCCGGTGAAGAAGTCGCTGGCCTCGGTGACCGTCGGGCTCCCGCTGACCGACTGCAAGGCCAGCCGCATCTGGTCGGTGATGGCGAGCAGCCGGTTCCGCACGATCGGCCCGACCACCGGATCAGGAACGGTGGTCATCGCGTACCGACCTTGACGTGCAGGGCCGCGTCGTCGTCCGCGGTCACGGTGCCGCCCGGAGGAACGACGACCACACATCCCGGCAGTTCGACCAGGCAGGGCCCGGGGAGCCAGGAACCTGGGCTGGGGCGGTCACTGGCATAGACCGGGGTGCTGACCGGTGCCTGCGGATCGTCGAAGATCACGTCCCGCCGTCCGATCTCGCGCAGGGGGGAGCCGGTCAGATCGGAGCCAGCCGAGGGAACGTCAGCCGCGGTGGCGATCGCCCGCACGGACAGCACCTCGAAGCCCGCCTCCCGGAAGGCCGCCCCGCGGCCGAACAAAAGCTCGTAGTCGCGCTCGAAGCGATCCAGCAGCTGCCCGACCAGCCGGTCGCCGTCCGGATCTTCCGGTGGGCGCGCCAGCGGCACGTCGAGGTGATGAGCCTGCCCGCGGTACCTGACCGCGGCGGTGAGGTCGACGTGGACCGCAACGGCAGAGGCGAGCGCGGCCCGAGCCTGGCCGGATACGTGGCCGGCGGCTCGGCGCAGCACGCTGGCGTGCTCTTCTCCTGGTTGCTGTCCGGGAGCCAGCCGCAGGTAGCAGGTGCGCTCGCTGGTAGTACGCAGGGGAGCGGCGCCGGCGCCGAACGCCGACTGCGCCGTGGCCGTCGGCGGGACGACGAACTCATCCAGGCCGAGTTCCTGGCACAGCGACCAGGCGTGGGAGGGGCCGCTGCCGCCCCCCGCGATCAGCGTGAACTCGCGCGGATCGTGGCCACGCTCGATGGTCACCGAACGGACCAGGTCGGCCATTGACGCGTCGAGGATCGCGCGCACCGCGTGGGCCGCCGCCCGGACCGTCAAGCCGAGCGGAACGGCCACGTGCTCGGACAGGGCCTGCCAGGCCGCGTCCCCGTCCAGCCGGATACCGCCGGCGAAGTGCCCCGGGTCGATCACGCCGAGCACGAGGTCGGCGTCGGTGGCAGTCGGCTGCGTACCGCCCCGCCGGTAGCAGGCAGGTCCGGGCGTGGAGCCGGCGCTGCGCGGACCGACCGTCAGCGTTCCCCCGGCCACCGAGGCGATGGAACCTCCGCCTGCCCCGATGCTCGCGACGTCGACGGAGGGCACGCGGATGTCGACCCCGCCGAAGGTGACCTCGCTGGTCATCAGGGGCGATCCGTCCACCACTACCCCGACGTCGAAGCTTGTGCCCCCGACGTCCATGGTCAGCACGTTGCGGCGGCCGAGCAGCGTTCCGGCGATCGCACCGGCGACCACCCCGGAGGCTGGGCCCGAGAGCAGGCCCCGGACCGGGTGGCCGGCCAGCGACGCGGCCGTCGCGACCCCGCCGGCACTGGTCGTGCACAGCAGGGGAACGCGCAGCCCGCGGGCCCTTAGCTGCCGGCCCAGCTCGTCCAGGTACTGGCCGGCCATCGGGCCTAGGCTCGCGTTGGCTACCGTCGTGGAGGCCCGCGCGTACTCGCCGACAGCCGGAGCTACCTCGTGGGAGAGGCTCACGAACATCCCGGGCAGCTCGTCCGCGATCAGATCTCTCAGCGCCCGCTCGTGCACCGGGTTCTCGGTGGACCACAACAGGCACACGGCGACCGCCTCGACTCCCTGATCGGCGAGGCCGCGCAACGCCAGGCGGGCGGATGCAGTGTCCAGCGGCGCAAGTACCGTGCCCGTTCGGTCCATACGCTCGGCTACCTCCACCACCCGGGTCCGGGGTACCAACGGGGCGGTCCGGCCGCGCTGGTGATAATCGGCCAGCTGATCCCGTCGCAGGCCGGCGAAGCCGCGGCGCAGCCGTCCGATCTCCAGCACGTCCCCGAAACCGGCGGTCGTCACCAGGGCCGTTCGCGCCGCGCGCCCCGTGAGCAGGGCGTTGAGGCCCACGGTCGTGCCGTGACCGAACCGGCCGAGCCGCGGCAGCAGTTCGTCCACGCGCAGCCCGGCGGCCTCGGCCACGGCGTTCAGCCCCTCGAGCAGGCCGGTGACCACATCGGCGGTCGTCGGCGCTTTCCGGACGATCTCGCGCCCGTCGTCTGTCCGCAGCCAGACATCGGTGAAGCTGCCGCCCACATCGGTCCCGGCCTGCCAGCCGGCTGGCTCGTCGGTCACGGGCTTCCTCGCCGTCAGGACCCGAGCGGCTTGAGGCCGAGGATGTCCCGCGCCTGCGCGGGGGTCGCGGGCTCCATGCCGAGCTCCCGGACGATGCGCGCGGCCCGGGCCACCAGGGCGGCGTTCGTCGCCTTCTTCCCGCGCCGGAGGTACAGGTTGTCCTCCAGACCGACCCGCAGGTGCCCGCCGAGCAGCAGGGCGTGCGTGGTCGCCGGGAGCTGCTGGGGTCCGATCGCGGAGACGCACAGCTCGCTGCCGGCCGGCAGATCATCGACCATGCTGTGCAGCACGCGCGGCGTGTAGGGAAGGGCACCCTGAAATGCATGGTCCAGGCCGAGGACCACGTTGACCCAATGCGGTCCGGGGTCGAATCCCGCATCGATGAGGCGCTGGCAATCCTGGACGATGTTCGCGTTCGACATGACCTCCCACTCGGGCTTGATGCCCAGCTCGGTCATGCGCGCCGCCATCTCGTCGCATTCCCGCGGCGAGGTCTTACAGACCAGTTCCCGGCCCTGGCTGGAGATCACGAAGGTCTGGCCGTCGAAGGTGGCCATCTCGACATGCGGTGCTTCCAGGCCCTTGAGCCGCTCACGGAAATCGATGCGCAGCTCCCCGGTGTCGTAGGCCTTGATCATGTCCCCGTCGACACCGCCGCCCGTCGAGTTGTTGATCACCACGTCGCAGCGCTCGCGGACCAGTTCATTGATCCGGGCGTACACGTCCGGATCGCAGGTCGCGGCGTCGTCGCCTGGTCGGCGGGCGTGCAGGGCGGCGATGCTGGCCCCTTGCTCGACGCACTCGGCCACCTGGTCGGCGATCTCCGCCGGCTGCGTGGGCAGATAAGGGCTCTGATCTTTGGTGGCCATCCCGCCAGTGGGCGCCACCGTGATGATGACCTTGCGGGGTGCGACCTGCGCTGTCGTCGTGCTCGGCATGGCCTGTCCCTCCAGCGTAGGAGCCTCATCAATGACATTAGTTACGAATCCGTCCTTAGTCAAGGACGAATTCGTCCTTAAATGATGAGTAGATGGCGGCCCTAAGCCGCTGACAATCGGTCCGGGATTAGCCGATCAGGTCAGACGAATGGCGCTCTGTGGCGGTAACTTGAGGTCATGACGTCCAATCCTGGCGGCGATACCGGCTCCGGAACCCGGCCCCCCGTGCTCGACGACGTCGACCGGGCCATCGTGGCGGTGCTGCGCGAGGACGGGCGCATTTCCATGCGGGCGCTGGCGGCTCGTCTGCACATCTCCCGGGCCGGTGCCTACCTGCGCGTGCAGCGGCTGGAGGAGGCCGGGGTGATCACCGGCTACTCCGCGGTGGTGGACCCGCAGCGCTACGGGTACGGCCTGTCCGCGTACGTGCACCTCAAGATCGCCCAGCCCGCCTGGAAGCCGCTGCGGGCCAGGCTCATGATGATCCCGGAGGTGGAGCACGCCGCGCTGGTATCCGGAGACGCCGACATCGTCCTGCTCGTCAGGGCCCGGGACATTACGGCGCTGCGGGAACTGGTCCTGAACAGTTTTCAGAGCATGCCCGAGGTGCGGTCGACGCAGACCGTGCTGATCTTCGATGAGCTCGAACACGGCCCCGCGAGGGCGCGGCCTACAGGTGCCGCAGGGCCTGGGCCGGGGACTCCACGCAGTCGGCGATGAAGCGCAGGAAGCCGCCGGCCGTCCCGCCGTCGCAGACCCGGTGGTCGAAGGCGAGCGTGAGCTCGGTCATCTGGCGGGGCACGACCTGGCCGTCGACGACCCAGGGACGCGGGATGATCCGGCCGATGCCCAGGATCGCCACCTCGGGGTGGTTGATGATGGCGGCCGAGCCGTCCACGCCGAACACGCCGTAGTTGTTGACCGTGAACGTGCCGCCGGTCAGGTCGGCGGGACCGAGGGTGCCTTCCCGGGCGCGCCGGGTCTGTTCGGCCATCGCGGTGGACAGTTGCTCCAGCGTGTGCACCTGCGCGTCGCGGACGACGGGCACCATGAGCCCGCGATCGGTCTGGGCCGCGAAGCCCAGGTGCACGGGCGGGCTCAGCACGATCTCGTCGCCTTCGATCCTGGCGTTGAGCTCCGGATAACGGCGCAACGCGAGAACCGTGAAGCGGGACAGCAGCGCCAGGAGGCTGATCTTCGGCGCCTCCTCATCGGCGTTGAGCGCGGCGCGGAGCCCGAGCATCTCGGTGGCGTCCACGTCCACCCAGACGGTCGCCTCCGGGATCTCGCGCCGTGACCGGCTGAGCTTGTCCGCGACCGACTTGCGCAGGCCCCGTATCGGGATCCGGGTGCCCTCGGCGGACCCGGCGGCCGGCGGGAGGGCCGGCGCAGGCTCCGGGGCCGCCGGCCCGGCCTGGCGGGCACCGATCGCCGCGTCGACATCGGCGCGGGTGATCAGGCCGCCACGTCCGGAACCGCGGATGGTCGTAAGGTCAACGCCGCCGTTCCGGGCCAGCTGCCTGATCAGCGGCGAGGCAACGGGCACCCGGCCGTTCGGCGCGACGCTGCCGTCGCCGGCCGCCGGTGACCGCGCGGCCCGGTGACGGCGACGGTGCCCGCTGGACGTTCCGTAGCCGATGAGGACGTTGCCGCTCCCGGTGTCCTGATCCGGGCCGCCCTGATCCGGGTCCGCCTGATCGGGGCGGGCCGGGGCCACCACGACGCCCGGCTCGGCGAGCCGGCCGGCGGTATCGACAGTGACCAGCGGCGCTCCGACGGCCACCACGTC
>Ga0207665_10001790_pt1 | contig 14476 bp, 15 predicted proteins | sample LARL112metaG_FD_184351 | JGI IMG/M metagenome (GOLD analysis project Ga0207665, IMG submission 184351) | Corn, switchgrass and miscanthus rhizosphere microbial communities from Kellogg Biological Station, Michigan, USA - LAR L11-2 metaG... | ecosystem: Host-associated > Plants > Roots >...
GTCATGCTGGTCACCCGGCTCGTCTCCCGGCGCATTCCGGGGGCACTGATCGCGATCGCCGGCGCCATCCTCGCCAGTCACCTGGCCGACCTGGGTACCCGCGGTGTGGCCACGGTCGGAGCACTGCCGCGCGCGCTGCCGCACTTCGGCCTGCCGGCCCTCGGCTTCCATGATGCCGAGATGCTGCTGGGCAGCGCCTTGTCCATGTTCGTGGTGGTCCTCGCGCAAAGCGCCGCGACGGCGCGCGCGTACGCGGTGAAGTACCGAGAGGCCCTGGATGAGAACACCGATCTGGTCGGCCTGGGCGCCGCCAACGTCGCCGCGGCGTTCTCCGGCACCTTCGTGGTCAACGGCAGCCCCACCAAGACAGAGATCGTCGATAGCGCGGGCGGGCGCAGCCAGCTAGCCCAGCTGGTGACCAGCGCGGTCGTGCTGGTCGCCGCGCTGCTGCTCACCGGGCTGCTTGCGGACCTGCCGATCGCGGCGCTGGCGGCGGTGGTCTTCCTGATCGGCCTCGGCCTCGTCAATGTGGCCGGGATGCGGCGCTTGCTGGCCGTCCGCCCCAGCGCGTTCGTCGTAGCCCTGGGGACCGCGGTCGCGGTCGTGGTGCTCGGCGTGCAGGACGGCATCATCCTGGCCATCGTGGCCTCGATCATCGACCATCTGAGGCATACCTACCACCCGCTGAACACCGTGCTGGTGAAATCGGCCGCCGGGCACTGGGATGCCATGCCGATAACCCCGGGTGAGCGCACCGAGCCTGGACTGGTGATCTACCGATTCGGCACCACCCTGTACTACGCCAATGCCTCCCGGCTGCTCGCGGACATCACCGCCCTGGCCCGCCCGGGAGGCCCGGGGGATCCGCTCCGCTGGCTGGTGCTCGACGGCGTGGCGATCGGCGATGTGGACTACACCGCAGGCCTGGCCCTCCGGCAGGTCATTGAAGATCTGCACGACAAGCACGTTTTCGTCGCGATCAGCAGCCTGCTCGACCCGGTGCGCCGGCAGCTCGACCGGTACGGCATCCGCGGGTCGGACGGGCCCGACGCCTATTACGAGACTCCCGGCGAGGCTCTCGAGGCCTACCATGCCGCCGCGGAGAAGTGACTGCGTCCGCTCGACCGGCCCGGCGGTGGCGATGAGTAGGTGACCCTCTCTCAGAGGCAGTTGGCGGTGGCGCCGGCCAGAACCTCGATGCCGAAGCGGGGGAGCAGCACCCGGAGGAACATGCCCATGCCGACGGCGATATCGGCGGCTACCAGGCCGGCCGACGTCACGCCGCCCGCTTCCGCGACGATCGTGCCGAGCCGCATCTTCGCCGCGGTGCTCAGCGCCGGGCCGGAGAAGCTGATCGCCGACCTGACTATCGGGTCCAGGTCGTCCCACCAGCTCAGGACGGCACGGATCGCAGTCAGCGCCAGTTCCTCGCCCCCGTTGAATGCACTCAGGCCTTCATTGCGGAGGAACTGGGCGACTGCGGCATCCGTACCGTTGACACACCCGGTGAAGTCGTCCCACTCAGGCACGTGGAGCGCGTCCATCGACGTGCCTGTCGTGGAGCGCCACCTGATAGCTCTCCTGCGCTTCGGCGAGCATCGTGCTCAGCGGCCGACGGGCGGCTGCGGCGAGCGCCAGGAATGGCCCGCCTGGCAGCCCGATTTGGCTGTCGGCGTCGTCCGTCGCGTAGGACAGGTCGATGCCGTCGGCGACCACCACGTCCAGGCTGTCCCGGCTGACCTGGTCGAGCGCGCCGACAAACGCCTGGAGGTCATCCAGGTGGCCGCCGACGCGGTCCCGATCCGCGAACGCGGCAGCATCCACGGCCAGGCCCGCCCTCTTACTCAGGTCGCGGGCGAACGCGTCGCCAAACGACATCACGCTTCCCTCCCTTCCCTCTGGCCATCAGACAGTAGGCCGCCACCGGTGCAAGCACGGTGCCAGTCGTGTGAAGACGAGATGGAGGCGGGAAAGCAGGCGACCCCGCGTCAGCGAGCGCCGCGGTAGCGCAGCCCGTCTATGAGCAGGTCGAGCAGCCGGCGGGCCTGAGCGCGCTGTGCGTGCTCACCCGCCGCGAGGGATATGCCGCTCAGGCTGGCCAGCACGTCCGCCGGCTCGATGTCCGCTCGCAGCGTGCCCGCCGCGGCGCCGGCCTGAAGCAGCGACGTGATCGCGGTGATCAGCCGGTCCCGGCTCTGCGCGTATGGAGTCCCGCCGGACGCGATGACCGCCCGCAGCGCGTCCGCCATCCCTCGTTTGGTGGTCATGTACTCGATGTAGCGGTCCATCCAGGCGCGGGTGGCCTCGTCCGGCCGCATCTCCTGCAGCAGGTCCGGCACGGCATCGCACAGCCGGGCCAGCTCACTGCGGTAGGCGGCCTCGATGAGTGCCTCGCGGGTCGGGAAGTGCCGGTACAGCGTCCCGATGCCGACGCCCGCGTCCTTGGCGATCGCGTCCAGCGTCACGTCCGCCCCGTCCTGCGAGAACGCACGGACGGCCGCGCTGAGCAGTCGGTCCCGGTTGCGCCTGGCGTCGGCGCGCAGTGTCCTGCCGCCGGCCTCCCGCACCGTTCGCTCCTCCCCGATTTGCTAAGCGGAGGATGCTCCGTTTATAGTCGGGCCAGTAATGGAGGCTCCTCCGCTTCTGATCGTACCGGCTCGAGCCTCCGATCGCATCGCCAGGCAGGGACGGGACAACATGACCGCCAGCACCGAACGCATCACCACGCCGTTTAACGCCGAGTCCACCGCGGCCGAGGCTGTGGCCGGGATCGACCTGAACGGCCAGCCGGTTATCGTCACCGGCGGGGCGTCGGGGATCGGGATCGAGACCGCCCGGGCGCTCGCCGGAGCGGGCGCCGAGGTCACCCTCGCGGTCCGCGACCTGGCAGCGGGGCAGCGCACCGCCGCGGACATCACCGCGACCACTGGTAACCGGCATGTCCTGGTCGCGCCGCTCGACCTTGCCGACCAGGCGTCGGTCGCGTCGTTCGTGGCCGGGTGGGACGGCCCGCTGCACATCCTGGTCAATAACGCCGGGCTGATGGCATGCCCGCTGATGCGCACCCCCGAGGGCTGGGAGATGCAGTTCGCCACCAACCACCTCGGCCACTTCGCCCTGGCTATGGGGCTGCACCATGCTCTGGCCGAGGCCGGCCGGGCGCGCGTCGTCTCGGTCAGCTCGGCCGGGCACCTGAACTCGCCCGTGGTCTTCGACGACATTCACTTCCTCGAGCGCGAGTACGACCCGTGGACTGCCTACGGGCAGTCCAAGACGGCCAACGTGCTGTTCGGGGTGGAGGCCACAAAGCGCTGGGCCAGCGACGGCATCGCCGTCAACGCGCTGATGCCCGGCGCGATCCACACCAACCTGCAGCGCTACATCTCTGCGGAGGAACTCGCCCGGATGCGCAGCCGACTGGGCGGCACCGACCCGATATGGAAGACGCCCCAGCAGGGCGCGGCCACGTCGGTGCTGGTCGCGACCTCGCCGCTGCTGGACGGCGTCGGCGGGCGGTATTTCGAGGACTGCAACGAGGCGGAACCGCACCAGCCCGGCACCCGGCGCGGCGTCGCGGACTACGCGCTGGATCCGGAGGCCGCGGCGCTGCTCTGGCAGGTGTCCGTGGACACGCTGAGCTCCTGACCGCCGGCCCGGGCGGCGCCGCCCGGCGCGTCAGCGGACCTGCTAGCGCAGGTGCACCGCGCCCTCGTCCTGGATGGTCTCGATGCAGCGCAGATCCGCCTGGGCGGCGCCGAACAGCCGCACGCCCCGCGGGCGACGGATCTCTACACCTGCTGGGCACCTTTCCCTGCGCCGACACCTGGCCGAAACCAGGTTGATTGGCTCGCCGGGCTGCCCCCATCCTGGACCGCATGGCAGCAGTGAACACCGGACGATTCATCATCCGCGCGGCCGTGGCCGGCGACATGGAGGCCGTGCGGGCCGTAGTGACCAGGGCGGGGCTGAGCTCCGGCCAGCCCGCCGCGCTGGAGTACTGCCGGACCGGCCCCGGCGGCCGTCTAGTCGTAGCGTGCCGGCACGACCGGGTCATCGGCGTCTCCTACGCCGTGTCGTTCGGGCCGACCGGATGGATCGGCAACGTAGCGGTCGACCCCGACGCGCGGGGCCAGGGGGTCGGGACGGCCGTGAGCGAGGCGGCCATGGACTGGCTGCGGCAGGCCGGGGTGACGACCATGCTGCTGACCGCCACGGAAATGGGCAGGCCGATCTACGAGCGGCTGGGTTTTGCCGACGACGGGGTGGGCTATGGCATCTGGACCCGCGGCCAGCAACTCCTCCCCGCCGCTGACCGCGAGGCCAGTGTCGGTCCGGGCCGCATCGCCGACGCGCTCCGCCAGGACCCGGAGGCCACCGGGGAGGACCGCGGCTCCTTCCTCGGCACCTTCACTGCCCGGGTCCGGACTCCGGCGCGCCCGGCGGGCGCCGGATACCGGATCGCGTTGCCCTGGGGCCGGGGCCCGGTGATCGCATCCGGGCCTGACGCGGCCCGGGCGCTGGTGATCGACATGCTTCGGGCGGGCGTCGATCAGTCGCTGTCCTTCCCCGAGAGCAACACCGCAGCCACGGAACTGGCGGCCGCTCTCGGATTCCGCCTGACCAGGCGGTGCACGCGGATGCGGCTGGGCCCCGCGGTACCCGGGTTCCGCCCGGAGCGGATCTTCAACGTGTTCAGCCTCGCCGTCGGCTAGCGCCGTCCCACCGCTCGTCCCCAGTGCTCAGCGCCACGGCCGGGCCGCCCGGGCCGTCAGGACCGGGCCCGCAGCCGGCGCAGCATCCGCGGGTCCTCGAAGCCGGCCGCCCGGGCGGCTGCCTGGACCGTGGCGCCGTGCCCGATCAGGTGCTCGGCGCGCTCGGTGCGCAGCTGCTGCTGGTAGCGCAGCGGCGTCATCCCGGTGGCCTGGGCGAACAGCCGGGTCAGGGTCCGCTGGCTCACTCCGGCGCCGCTGGCGAGATCGGCCAGCGGCAGGCGCTCGGCAAATCTCGAGTCGATCAGGTCCTGGACCTGGTGGACCGTGTCGCTGAGATGCGAACGGTGCCGCAGCATCGCGCTGGCCTGCGGCTCGTCGCCGTTGCGGCGGGCATAGACCACCATCTGACGGGCGATCCGGGCGGCTGCGCCCGGTCCGTGCCTGGTGGCGATGAGGTGCAGCGCGAGGTCGATGCCGCTGGCGATGCCCGCCGAGGTCGCCACCCGGTTGTCCATCACGTACAGCACGTCGCGGACGACCGTGGCCTTCGGGTAGCGCCGGGCCAGCTCCTCCTGCACGTCGTGGTGGGTGGTGCAGCGCCTCCCGTCCAGCAGGCCGGCCCGGCCGAGCGCGTCGGCGCCCGCGCACACGCTGGCGACCGTTCCGCCGAGCGCGTGGTGCGCGGCCAGCTTCCCGATGCTGCCCGGGCCCAGCGGCCCAGTGCGCGCGAGCCTGGGCGCCCGCCAGCCGGGCACAACGATCATGTCCGCCGGCTTCAGCGGCGGCCATCGCGGCCCGGCGCGGACCGCGACGCCCTGTGCGGTCGGGACCTCGGGCTGCTCGGCCACGAAGTGCAGCTGGTAACCGTACCCGGCATCCGCGGCGGTGGAGAACACCTGCGCGGGCCCGGCGAAGTCCAGCAGGTGCAGCCCCGGGACGAGCAGGAAGACCACCTTGGTCACGATCTGGTCAGCCTCCAGCGGCGACCGCGGCCCCGGCCAGCTCGGCCACGGTAGCGATGGTCGCGAACCGGCCGGCCAGCGCGTACTCGGTGCGGGTGATGATGTCATCGACCGGCAACGTCCGGGGATCGGCGAGGATTTCCTCGACCGAACGGCCGGCGGGCGCATCGCGGTGCTCGATCGGCGAGGTCGCAGTGGCATCGGTGACGAACGTGACGCCGTAGCCGAGGTCCGACGCGACCCGGGCGGTCGTCTCGCAGCACTGCTCGGTCCTGATGCCGCAGACGATCACGTCCATGATCCCGCGCGCCGTCAGGTGCTGCTGGAGATTTGTCGTGGTGAAGGCGTTGTGCGAGGTCTTGGTGATCACCGGTTCGCCCGGGCGCGGGTCCAGTCCGTCCATCAGCCGGACGTACCCGCAAGCCGGGTCGAAGACCGTGCCGGTTCCCGGCTCGGCGTGCAGCACCCAGACGACGAGATCGCCATGCGCCCTGGCCGCCGCCACGAGTCGGCCCACTTGACCGGCGACGCCGGGACTGGAGGTGGCTGCCCATCGCGGCTGCTGCCGGAATGATTCCTGGACGTCGATGACGATCAGCGCAGTGGTGCTCATACCTCTACCCTGCCCGGTACCGGCCTGATCCGGAAGGCACGATCGTGTCCCTGATGCGGACGGATCTGGTCAGGAGAAGTGGGTCTTGGGCCGGTCCAGCGGCTGCCCGTCCAGCACGATGTCCACCTTCTCGTTGTAGAACGCGATCAGCCCGCTGATGGGCAGCAGCTGCCGGGTGGGGAAGTCGTAAGCCCAGGCGAGGTCCGCGCGCTCCGTGCCGCCGAGGCGAACCGACCAGTAGGCGCTGGTCTTGCCTTTGTAAGGACACGCGGTGACGGTGTCGCTGGGCACCAGGTGCGTGAAATCGACGTCGGTCCGGTTGACGTAGTACCTGGTCGGCAGCCCGGTCTCGAAGACCATGACCGGCGATGACGAGCTGGCCAGGACCACGCCGTCAAGCTCGATCCGGAGCGGCCGGGACGAGCGCAGCGCGTCCACCCGGACATACGGGTTGCGCGGATGGACGAACACCTGCTCGTCCTCCTCGTACCAGGCGTCCAGCGACTCCCAGTCGAACCGGACCGTTTCGGCCAGCCCCTCCACCGGCGACTCGCTGAGCACCCGGGCGGCGTGTGCCCGCTCGATGCCGCCAACCCGCAGCGCGTGCAGGTGCTGCAGGCCGCGACGGCTCTGCCGGGTCTGGCCCTCCGAAACCAGCAGATCCCGCCGCACGTCGGCGAGCGGGATGTAGTACTGCGGGTAGTGCGGCCACTCCCACACGTACCGCGCCCGGGTGGTGTCGAGCACCGTCCGGCCCGTCAGCACCGCCCGGACCCGGCGCGGGACCGGCTGCACGTGGTTGACCGGCGTGATCATCGCCGGATAGTCGCTCACTGGTCAGCTCCCTGGATGTCGTGCGATAACCCCTGCCGGGCGACATTACCCGCGCCGGGCTTCGCGATCGGGGGGCATCCGCTGGCGAGGAGCATTGGTAGCGCTATCGCAGCGCTGATGCTTCGCGTTAACGGCGTCGTCCCGCTTACCGAGACGGCCGGGCGGGCTAGCCAGGCTCTCAGCGCTCTGGGCGCGTTGCGAACCAGGCCAGCCCGACGGCGATCACGTAGCCGGCCGCGGCCACGATCAACGGCGCGTGCAAACTCAGGGCGTGGCCGCCACCGCTGCTGCCAGCGCCGCTGTGGCCACTGCCGCTGTGGCCTCTGCTGCCGCCGACTAGCAGGGCGCCGAGCAGCGCCACGCCCAGGGCTCCGCCGCCCTGCCGGGCGGCATTAAGCACCCCGCTCGCCACGCCGACGTGCTCGCGTCCGGCGGACCCGACGACCACCGCGGTCATGGCCGGCATGGCCAGTGAGCACAGGCCGAGGATCACCTTCCCGGCCACCAGGAGGCCCAGCGACGTCGCCGCGCCCATCAGGCTGAGTAGGGCCGCCCCCACCGCCGCCAGGGCCAGCCCGGCGACCATCGGCGGCCGTGGCCCGGACCGGGCCGTCACCCAGCCGCTGGCCGTGGAGCCGATGCCCACCGCCGCGCTCATCGGCAGGATGAGCAGCCCGGTGGTGATCGCGGACTCGTGCCGTGACTGCTGCAGGTACAGCGAGATGCAGATCAGGGCGCCGTACAGGCACAGGTTGAAGAGCACGCCGACGCCGGTGGCCGCGCTGAACGGCCTCGCCCGGAACAGTCGCAGCGGCAGCATCGGGTCGGCCCGGCGCCGTTCGCCGACGACGAAGAGAACACCGGCGATGATTCCGGCCGCGATGAGCGCTCCGGGAAGGGGAGCCAGCCAGCCCCGCTGGCCGGCCTCGATGAAGCCGCCGGTGAGGCCGCCCAGCGCCACGACCCCGAGCAGCAGCCCGGGTATGTCGGCGCGCCGCGAGGCGTCGGGCGGCGATTCGGTCACGTGCCTGGCCAGCAGCCAGCCGGTCAGGACGCAGAACGGGATGTTGACCAGGAAGATCGACCGCCAGCCGACGGCGCCGATCAGCCCGCCGCCCAGAACCGGGCCCAGCGCGACGCCAATCGAGCCCATGCCGCCCCAGACGCCTAGCGCGCGGGCCCGCGGCCCGGTGTCGTGGAACTGGTGCACGATCAGCGCGGGCGAGCAGGGCAGCAGCGCCGACGCGCCCAGTCCCTGCAGGGTGCGCGCGGCGATCAGCACTGCGAGGTCCGGGGCGGCGGCGCAGGCCGCCGACCCGGCGGCGAAGGCGGCCAGCCCGGCCAGGAACACCCGCTTCGCCCCGAGCCGGTCCGCGGCCGAGCCCGCGGTGAGCATGACCGCGGCCAGGGCCAGCGTGTAGGCGTCGATGACCCACTGGAGCCCGGCGACGGTCCCGCCGACGTCGCGCTGGATCGTGGGCAGCGCCACGTTGACGATCGTGACGTCGAGCTGGATGACGAAGAATCCGAGGCAGACCGCCGGCAGGGCCAGCGTCGCGGCCCGGTCCGGTCTGGTTCTCCCTGCCGCCCCGGTGCGGCCTTGACCGCGAGCCGTCGTGGCCGGCACGGGTATCACTCCTTCGGGGTCGGACCATGGTGCCGTTCGAGGGAGATCCCTCGTTTACCCACTCGACCAGCCGGAACACACTCCGGCGGCGCAACCGCCCGCCCCGTTCACGGGCATGGCTCCGGCTTCATACTCAGGCTAGGCAGGGGGTCCGACAGTCCTCCCGCACCCATCACCAGGTCGTCGATGGCACATAGCCGCCCCTACAGCGTCGGTAACCGTACATCGATCTTGGCCGGGGCGGGCGGGTCGGCGGGACCGGGGCAGGCCGGCGGGACCGGGGCAGCTCGGCGGGACCGAGGCAGGTCGGCGGGACCGAGGCAGGTCGGCCGGACCGGGGCAGCTCGGCGGGACCGGGGCAGCTCGGCGGGACCGGGGCAGGTCGGCGGGACCGGGCCGCCGGGCTTGGCTGGAGCGGGCGGGCGGGACCCGGCCCGCCGCGGCGTCTAGCCTGGCGTGGTGCCGAACGCGACGGATTCCCGCGAGCACTGGCGCGAGGTCCGCCGCCTGCTTCACTCCCGGCGCCATGATCTCGGAACCGAGGCGGCTCGGCTGTATCCCTCGGCGCCCCGGGTGGGCGGCACGACGCTGCTCTGCCGGCCGGTGTGGATCCCAGCCGAGCCACTGGCCCTGGAGCAGGTCGGCCTGGCCTGGACGGACATCGCGCCGCCCGGCGTGGATCCCGGCGGTGCGGCCTCGGCGCACCTGCGCCCCTGGCGGCAGCCCGGCCGCCGGTACGCCAGCTACGCCGCGGCGCTAGCCGCCATCGAACGGCCCCGCCTGCTGGAGAACCGGCCGAGCTACCGGCTGCTGTCGGCGTCTTCGACCGGTCCGGCGCCGGGCCTGGAACTGAGCCGCGGCCGCTACTTCGACGTGGTGAACGCGGGGGAGGCGGTGGCCCACGAGCTGGCCCAGGCCTGGCTGGACGACCCACATTCGATTTCTCCGCAGCGGCTGCCGCTGCGGGCCCGGCTCGGCGACCCATGCGACCTGCGGCGGCGTCGCGCGCTGGTGGCGGTCAGCACGCTGACGCTGCGGGTTCCCGCCGCCGGGACGCCCACGTTCCTGCTGCACTGGCGTGACCCGGCCAGCGTCACGCACGCCGGCGGCCTGTACCAGGTGATGCCGGTGGGCGTGTTCCAGCCAGCCGGCGCGTCGGCCGCGGCCCGGCGGCGCGACTTCGACCTGTGGCGGTGCATGGCCCGGGAGTTCAGCGAAGAGTTCCTCGGCACTCCCGAGCACGACGGCGCCGAGCCGCTGGACTACGCGGGCTGGCCGTTGTTCGCGAAGCTGGACGCCGCCCGCGAGGCCGGCCAGCTCGCCGTGTGGTGTCTCGGGCTGGGCACCGATCCGCTGACGCTGGCGACCGACATCCTCGTTGCGGCGGTGTTCCGCGCGGACGTGTTCGACGCCCTGTTCGGCGGGCTGGTCGCGGCCAACGACGAGGGAAGGGTGGTGAGCTGGCCGGACCTGACCGGCGTCCCGTTCACCGCCGAGGTGGTGCACCGTTTCGCGGGCGGATCCGAGCCGATGCAGCCCGCAGGCGCGGCCGTGCTGGAGCTGGCCTGGCGACACCGGGCCCGGCTGCTCGGCTGAGGGCTGGAGGCTGCTCGGCTGAGGGTCGGAGGCTGCTTGGCTGAGGGCTGGAGGCTGCTTGGCTGAGGGTCGGAGGCTGCTTGGTTGAGGGCTGGAGACTGTGCACCTGAGAGCCAGGGCTCCGCCCCGCGGCCCCGGCCCGCAGGGCGTCATCCGGCCTTGCGCAGCTCCCCGTCGGCGGCCTGCCGACGCCGGCGGCGCCCCCGGCCGCCCGCTTGGCGCTCGAGCTCGGCGTTGATCTCGCCGCCGAGCATGACCGCGATGCCGGCCAGGTAGAACCAGAGCATCAGGATGACGAATCCGGCGAGCGCACCGTAGGTCTTGGTGTACGAGCCGGTCTTGGCCACGTAGAAGGAGAACCCCAGCGAGGCCACCAGGAAGATGACCGTGCCCACCAGACCGCCGACGCTGATCCACTGCCAGCGCGGGGCCTTACGGTTGGGCCCGAAGAAGTAGTAGACCGAGAACAGCACCGAGATCACGATGAGGGTGCCCACCCAGCGGACCACCGTCCACAGCACGACGAAGGCGGTGTGGTTGATGGACAGGTGCCCCTCGATCCCGTGCCCGATCGACGAGCCGAACACGATCAGCGCGGCGCCGATTCCGCCCAGGATCGCCGTGGCCACCATGAGCATCAGGCCGGTAACCCGGGCGGCGACGAACTTCCGGTCCGCAACGTCGTAGGCGACGTCCAGCCCGGATTGCAGCGCGACCATGCCGCCGATCGCGCTCCACAGGGCAACCACGATGCCGATGACGAGGACGACCACCGAGGTGGACTTCGCCTGCCCGCTCGCCGCGTTGACCGCTTCGGTGAAGATGTTCGAAGCGCCCGGCGGCAGCGCGGTCTGGAGGCCGGTTATCAGGTGCTTCAGCGTGCTTGACCCGATGTGGATGAGAGCGATCACGCCGAGCGCGGCGATAAGGGCGGGAACCAGGGCCAGGAACCAGTGGTAGGCCAGGCTGCCCGCGGTCATCGAAGCCCGGTCCAGTTTGAACTTCTTGAGTATGCGCTTGAGGGTTTCCCCCCGGCCCAGCTTGGTGATCTCCGGCACGGCGTCGGGTGCTCCGGACTCGGCGGTCTGTGGTGGGATTGCTCTCCGGCTCTGATCGGTCATCTGCGCCCACTCCCCACGGCTGGCCCGGATATCGCCCTACCCAGGGCCGAGCGGGTAAACACCAGAGCCCTTGAGCGGGCGGATCAGGGTTCAGAGCGCGCCGAGCGTCTCGGCGGCCAGGCAGGCGGTGGGGCAGGGCCAGTGCTCGTGGCAGCAGGTGCACATGCCGTGATCGCGGAGGTGACGGTCGAGCTCGCGCTGGGCAATGGCCAGGAGCTGCACCAGTTCCGGGATGACGAAGTCAGCCGGGGTGGCGGTATCACTCCAGCTCATCGAAACCCCCCTCCTGGGAAACATGCCCTGCGCTCCTTCTATGGTGCCAACGTCTGTAACAGATCCGAGGTTCGAACCGCCGGAAAAATACGACGGGGAACTCTCATGTCACCGCCGGGTGAGGGCGGCTGCGTCGGCGAGCGGGCGGTATCGCTCGATCAGGAAGTAGGAGTGGGTGAGCCGCGTTCCGGCCACGACGAAGTACGCCTTGCCGAGCAGCAGGTCGTCCGAGCCGGGTCGCAGCCGGACCACATAGTCCCGCAGGATCCGGGAGATGTCATAGCGGGGGTTGCCGCCCTGCCCGTAGTCCAGCAGCGCGGCGCCGCGTCGCTCCGGTTCCGCCGCCCCGGGGTCGGGCGGTTCGACCCGGAAGAACGCGTACCGTCTGGGCCGCTCGGGGCTGGGCCTGGCGATCCAGTCCGCGTCGAGGCGGTTCTGCCGTACCGGGGTATTGCAACCGAATGGCTGCCCCTGTCCGTTCGGGAAGAAAGCCTTGATGAATTTGCGGATGCCGAGCAGCGCGGCGGCACGAGGCTGGTTATAGCCGCGGAACTCGAACCCGGTGAGCGCGCGCACGTCTGGTGGGGAGCCCGCGTCGAACAGCGCGGCGAGCTCGCTCTTGGGCCGGCTCGTGAGGTCGAGGTAGGTGGCCGAGACGTCGGGCATGCCGTTCCGCTTTCAGATGTCGTGCCGGCTGCGCTGCTCGATGAGCCGGCGAGCGTTGCGCAGGGCCAGGGCGATGATCGTCTCCATCGGGTTGATGCCGATCGGGCCGGGGAACAGGCTCGCGTCGGTCACGAACAGCCCTGGCACGCCGTGGAAGGCGCCGAAGCTGTCGACGACGCCGCGGCGCGGGTCTTCGCTCATCCGCGCGGTGCCCATCAGGTGAACGGTGAACAGCTCCATCAACCGCTTGGGCACCGGGCGGGCCAGCAGGGCTTCCAGTTCCCCCGGATCGCGCACGTCCGGTGCGCCGTCGAAGGGCAGCAGCAGGCGGCGGGCACCGGCCGCGAACATGGCCTGCGCGGTGAGCCGCACCCCGCGCACCACCCGCGCGGCGTCTGCGTCGGTGATCTGGTAAAAGGCCTGCGGGCCGAGGCCGGGGACGTAGCGCACCCGCCCGGTCCCGGTGTCCTCGACCAGGCAGCCGGCCGTGACGATGCGGTTGTAGGCGGCCATCAGCTCACCGAGTTCGCGGCCGTAGGCGCGCACGCCCGCTGCGAGCACCGACGGGGGCAGGTTGACCGCGGTGATCAGGATGCCGTCATCGCTGAACTCGCGAATCTGGAAGGCCTGGTGCACGCCGTGCCAGCCGGTGACGTCCTCGTCGAAGAACCCCACCACCATCGCGTTCGGGTGCAGGTACAGGCCGCGGCCCAGCTGTCCGGACGCGGACCTGAACCCGGACCGCATGAGCAGCGCCGGGGTCTGGATCGCTCCGCCGGACACGATCACCGCCCGGGAGCGGACGGTGAGCCTGGGCCCGGGCCGGCCGCCCGGGCGGACGAAGCGCCCGGACACCCCGGTGACCTTCCGGCCGTCCCGGGTGATGCGGTCCACCCGGCAGTCGGCGAACAGCCGGGCCCCGCGGGCCAGCGCCCGGGGCACGTGGGTGACCAGCATCGAGCGCTTGGCGCCGGTGGGGCAGCCGTTGGTGCAGTTGTTGGTGCCCGCGCAGTGCAGCTGGTTGCGGCGGTTCGGGATGATCTGCCAGCCCTGGGCGTCGGCGCCCTTCTTCAGCAGCTCAGAGTCCCGTCCCACCGTCTGCGGGTCCTGGAGCGCGACCGACAGCCGGGACTCGGCCCGGGCGAAGTACGGGTCCATGTCCTCCTCGCTGATCGCCTTGACGCCTTCTTCGGTGGCCCAGCGGTGCAGCACCTGCGGCGGGGTGCGCCACGACATGCCGCCGTTGACGACCGTGGAGCCGCCGACGCACCGGCCCTCGGCGAACAGCACCGACGGCCGGCCCAGCGCGAGCTCGCCGCCGCCGTCCCGGTAGAGGGTGCGCAGGGCGCGGTTGCTGTCGGCGGTGAACGACTCGGTCGAGTGGTAGCCGCCTTCCTCGATGATGACCACGTCGATACCGGCGTCGGCGAGTTCGGCGGCCACGGTGGCACCGCCCGCGCCGGAGCCGACGATGGCCACGCCGCACTCGACGTGCAGGTTCCCGGTCACGTCGCTCTGCTGGGTCAGGCCCGTCGGCACGCTGGTGGTCACCGGCGTTCCTCCCGTCCCGGCGCGCCCGGGCCCTGGCCAGGGTCCGGGATCAGGCCTGGGTCCAGGGCCAGGCCTGGGTCCGGGACCGGCGGATCCGGAGCCAGGACCGCGGCCTCGCCGGCCCGGATCTCGGGTCCGTAGGACTCCAGGCGGCGGCGGGACACGGCGGCGATGTAGGGGCCGGGGCGGTAGCCGATCTCCTCCTTGACCTCGGGTAGCTCGTAGTAGCACATGGCGACCATGCCGCGTAGCCGCCGGACCAGGGCGGTCAGTCCGTCGCGTCGTCGCAGCAGCGGAAGCCCTGCTGATAGAACGTGTGCGTTTCGCCGTGAGCTTTCGTTGCGGGCCGGCAGCGCGTCCGAACCACAGGCTCAGACCAGGAAGTCCGCGATCCCGAAGGCCACGAGCTCGGCCGGCGTGGTCGCCAGCGCCGGATTCGCCGGCGACTCGTCGAGCGCGCAGGATGGTGATGCCGCGCCGAAAGCGACGACGATCACCGGATGCCTCGAAAAAGACGACGA